>Ga0155175_134_pt1 | contig 155303 bp, 148 predicted proteins | sample RifCSPhighO2_01_FD_106143 | JGI IMG/M metagenome (GOLD analysis project Ga0155175, IMG submission 106143) | Sphingopyxis sp. RIFCSPHIGHO2_01_FULL_65_24 | reverse complement strand
CGCCGATATCGGCGGTTACAACGGGCTGGAATTCACCGACAGCTTCTGGGGCATGACCGCGGTCAAGAATGCCCACGACATGCTCGACGCCGGTTTCACCACCGTGCGCAATGTTGGCTCTAGCGACCGCAACGACATCGGGCTCAAGCAGGCGATCGAGGCCGGTTATGCGGTCGGGCCGCGGATCGTTCCTGCGGGCTATGCGCTCGGTGCCACCGGCGGCCATTGCGATTCGACCTTCTTCCCGCCGAGCTTCGAAAAGGAGGACGCGAAGAAGGAAGGCATCGGTGACACCGCCGACGAGCTGCGCTATCAGGTTCGCCGCCAGCGCAAATATGGCGCCGAGGTGATCAAGGTCTGCGCCACCGGCGGCGTCTTTTCACGCAACACCGAACCCGGGCAGTTGCAGGTGTCCGAGGTTGAACTGCGCGCCATCGCCGACGAGGCGCATCAATGGGGCCTCCGCGTCGCTGCGCATGCGCATGGTGCGGCGGGCATTCGCGCCGCGATCAACGCCGGGATCGACACGATCGAACATGCCAGCCTGGTCGACGACGAAGGCATTCGTCTCGCGGTCGCGCGCAAGCAGCCGGTGTGGTTCTCGATGGATATCTATAACACCGAATATACCCAGTCCGAGGGCGCGAAGAACGGCGTGCTCGAGGATAATCTGCGCAAGGACCGCGAGATCGCGCAGGCCCAGCGCGACAATTTCCGCAAGGCGCACAAGGCCGGCGTGCGTATGGTGTTCGGCAGCGATGCGGGGGTGATGCCGCATGGACAGGTCGGCAAGCAGTTTCGGGTCATGGTCGAATATGGGATGACGCCGATCGAGGCCATTCAGGCCGCGACGCGCAACGCCGCGCAGGCGCTGAACCGCGAAAAGGACGTCGGGGCGATAGCGGTCGGCCGTTATGCCGACATCATCGCGGTCGATGGCGATCCGCTGACCGACGTGCGCCAGCTCGAGGATGTCGATGCGGTGGTCAAGGGCGGGGTGCTGGTCAAGGGCGGCTGATCACCGTGGCCCCCGCCTTCGCGGGGGCGACGAGGGCGCTCAGTAAACCACCAGCTTGTCGACGATCGCGTCGCGCATCTCGGGGGTGAAGTTCAGCACCGTCTCGGCATAGGTCGCGATGTCGCCATGGTCGCGGCGCACCGTCGCCAATGCGGCCTCAAGGAAGATCGGATTGACCGACATCAACGTGCGGATCGCGTCATCGGGTATGTCCGCATTGTAGCGCGCCCGGATGACGTCGCCGCCCTGCGCGATCCGCTCCTCGATCTTGCCTGCGCTGTTGGTGAGCAAGTAATCGTGCATCAGATCGTCCTCATGCACCCCGAGCAGTCGGTGGACGATCGCCACGGCAAAGCCGGTGCGATCCTTGCCCGCGACGCAGTGCACCAGGCTCGGCGCGTCATATTCGGCGAGCGCGGACAGATAGAGCCGCAGCGTCGCGACCAGCACCGGTCGGTACGGCATGCCGGCATAGGTATCGATCATCCGCGCCCGTGCGGTGTCGTTGTCGATCGTGCCCTTGGCGGCTTGCAGATGCGGTGCGAGGCCCGCGGTGTTGCCGTCGGCGAACAGCACCCGCGCCGAAAAGCCCTCGGACCTTTTGCACGGATGCGCGGCGCGTTCGTCGTCGCCGCGCAGGTCGACGATCGTTTCGATCCCCAGCGCATCGACCGCGCCAAGGTCGGCCGGGGTCGCATCCTGATGGTGCGCCGAGCGCCACAGCATCCCGCTGCGCAACTTGCCGCCGCCCTCGACGTCATAGCCGCCATAGTCGCGGAAATTGTGGATGCCGGACAGCGGCAGGACGCGCTCGGCGAGCATGGTCAGTCTCCTGTAAAAACGGGGGGGCGTTTTTCGACGAAAGCGTTGATCGCCTCGCGGTTGTCGGCGGTTTCGTGGACGATCGCCTGATAGGCGGCGCTGAGTTCGAGGATGTCGCTCATCCGGCTGTGCTGCGCCTCGCGGAGCAGTCGCTTGGTGAGTCGCAACGCGCGCGGCGGGTTGCACACGATGCGCTCGGCGATGGCGATGGCGCGGTCGAGCAGTTCCTCGTCGGGCACCACCTCGGTGACGAGGCCGTACTCCTTGGCCTGCGCCGCGTCGAAGCGGTCGCCGGTCAGGAACAGTTCGGCGGCGCGCGGATAGCCGAGGATCTTCTGCAGCAGCCACGCCCCGCCATCGCCGGGGACGATGCCGACCTTGATGAAGCTGCACGCGAATTTCGCGCTCTCGGCGGCAATGCGGATGTCGCAGGTGCAGGCGAGGTCGGCACCGAGGCCGATGGCATGGCCGTTGACCGCGGCGATCATCGGCACTTCGCAGTCCATCAGCGCGCGGATCACCGCCTGTACGCCCTTGCGGTAGTTGGCGCGCGTCGAATCGGGCTGGTCGAGCACCCCGATGCCGGTGCGGTCCTGCATGCCCTTCAGGTTCCCACCGGCGCTGAACGCTTTGCCGCTGCCGGTGAGGATGATCGCGCTGACGCCGCGGTCGTCGCCCAGCGTGCGCAGCGTGTCGATGATGTCCTGGCAATCCTCGTGCGTCCCGATCGCATTCATGCTCTCGGGCTTGATCATCGTCAGGATTGCGATCTTGCCGCGCCGCTCGACGCTCAGAAATTCGCCCATTATTCTCTCCTTATCGGCAACCGCAGGCTACGCCTCGCGGCCGCCGCGTGCAAGTTCAGCGCACCGCGCCGCCGTTGCGCAGCGCCGCGATTTTGTCGGCATCGTAACCAAGCGCGGCGAGCACCGCATCGCCGTCGCCACCGACCGCCGGGGCGGGACGCGGGGTGTCGTTGACCGTCGCCGAATAGCGCGGGGCAGGGGCGGGATGCGGGACACCGGCGACGGTGACGAAGGTCTCGCGCTCGACATTGTGCGGATGGTGCGGTGCCTCGCTCAGCGACAGCACGGGGGCGAAGCAGACGTCGGTCATCTCCATCAGCTCGCACCACTCGTCGCGGGTCTTGGTGGCGAAGAGCGCGGCGACCTTTTCCTTCTTGGCGGGCCAATTTTCCTGGTCGTCCTGCACGTCGAAAGCGGGGTCGGCGTCGAGCCCGGTCTTGGCGCGCAGCAGCGCGTAAAATTGCGGCTCGATCGACCCGATCGATATGAACTTGCCGTCGCTGCAGGTGTAGGTGTCGTAATAGGGGGCGCCGCCGTCGAGACGGTTGACGCCGGCCTCGTCCTTGAGCGCGCCCGCGGCGTGGAACCACCAACTCATGCCCGCGAGCAGCGCCGAACCGTCGGTCATCGCGCAGTCGATCACCTGGCCCTCGCCGGTCTTCGCCGCATGGAGCAGCGCGCTCGACATGCCGAAGGCGAGCATCATGCCGCCGCCGCCGAAATCGCCGACATAATTGACCGGCGGCACCGGCTTGCCGCCGCGCACGCCGACGGTGTGGAGCACGCCCGACAGCGAGATATAGTTGATGTCATGGCCGGCAGCTTGCGCATAAGGACCGAACTGGCCCCAGCCGGTCATGCGGCCATAGACGAGCTTCGGATTGTCCGCGAGCAGCACATCGGGGCCGAGGCCGAGCCGCTCCATCACGCCGGGGCGATAGCCCTCGATGATGCCGTCGGCGCTTTTGCACAGGTCACGCGCGGTCTGGACGGCTTCGGGGTTCTTCATGTCGAGCGAGATCGAGGTGCGGTTGCGCGACAGCGGATCGCGCGGGTCCATGAAGCCGCCCGGGCGGTCGATACGGATGACCTCGGCGCCATGATCGGCGAGCATCATGCCGCAGAAGGGGCCGGGACCGATGCCGGCGAATTCGATGATACGGATACCCTGAAGCGGACCTGCCATGTCTTTTTCTCCCAATATGTCTCCTTGGCCATGCCGACGCAAAAGGGGCAGTGCAAGGGCGAAGGAACCCTTAGGAGGGAAAGGATTTCTTTGCTCCCAGGGCGTCGTGCCGGATGCGAACAGGGCGGCTGCGCCAAATGTTGCACTAATGTGCCAGCCAACTTCAAAATGTCGCCAAACTGTCAGGCTTCCGCAGCCCGCCTGTCACCTCACGCCCCTATCGCGCGGCCATGGAACGGGTATCCATCGCACTCGATCGCCGCGACTTCGTCAAGGGGCTGATAGCCACTGCCTTCGCCGGGCTCGCGCTGCACAGCCGCCATGTTTCCGCTGCGATGCTGGCCGAAGGGCAGGGCTTCGGGGCGCCGATCCCCGACCCGGCGCGACTCCTCGATCTGCCACGCGGCTTTTCGTACAAGATTCTTTCGCAATATGGCCAGACGATGAGCGACGGGCGGCAGGTGCCGAACAGCGCCGACGGCATGGGCTGCACGACGCTGCCCGACGGTCGGCTGTGCCTGATGCGCAATCACGAGCTTGGCGCCGACGAGTTGAGGCATGGGGCGTGCCCGGTGGGGACCAGCGGCGATGCGGCGGCGTTCGACTGTTACCGTGCGGGAAGCGGCGAGGCGCTGCCCGGCGGCGCCTCCACGATCATCCTCGATCCCGCGACCCTCGACGTCGAGGAACAATATCTCTCGCTCGTCGGCACGATCTACAATTGCTCGGGCGGCATCACGCCCTGGGGCACCTGGCTGAGCTGCGAGGAAGATGTTTCGCGCGGCGGCGGGCTGCACAAGGAAGACCATGGCTGGGTCTTCGAAATGCCCGTCGCGCCGGGCGGGCTGGTCACCGCCGAGCCGATCAAGGCGATGGGGCGTTTCAACCATGAGGCGGCGGTCGTCGATCCCCGGAGCGGCGCGGTCTATATGACCGAGGACCGACAGGACAGCCTCTTCTATCGCTTCGTGCCCGCGGTGCCGGGACAGCTTCGCAAGGGCGGACGGCTGCAGGTGCTGGCGCTGGTCGATCCGGCGCTCGCCGACACGCGCAACTGGACGCGGCCGGTGCTGGCGAGCGGCGGCTGGCACGATGTGCGCTGGATCGACCTCGACGACCCCGAAAGTCCCAAGGACGATCTGCGCAAGCGCGGCGCGCGGGCCGGTGCGACGATCTTCGCGCGCGGCGAGGGGATCCATGGCGGCGATGGCGAGATTTATTTCACCTGCACCTCGGGCGGTCCGGCACGGCGCGGGCAGATCATGCGTTATCGCCCGTCGCCGGCCGAAGGGACGGCGGCCGAGACGGCGCAGCCGGGGCAATTGCAATTGTTCGTCGAAACGACCGATCCCGCGCATTTCAGCTTCGGCGACAATCTGAGCGTTGCGCCGAATGGCGACCTGATGGTGTGCGAGGACCGGCGCGGCAGCCGCCCTGACAATTGGTTGCGTGGGGTGACGCCGGAGGGGAAGGTCTATCCCTTTGCGCGGGTGAGCGCGGCGACCAAGGTGTCGGGTGTGTGCTTCGCGCCCGACGGTAAGACGATGTTCCTGAACCTCTACAACCCCGCGCGGACGATCGCGGTGCGCGGGCCGTTCTGATCGAAGCCCCTCCCGCAAGGAGAGGGGCTTCGCTTCAGGATCAGATGCGTTCGATGACGATCGCCGGCGCCATGCCGCCCGCGGCGCACATGGTGACGAGGCCATAGCGGCCGCCCGAACGTTCGAGTTCGTCGAGCGCGGTGCCGATCAGGATCGATCCGGTGGCGCCGATCGGGTGGCCCAGCGCCATCGCGCCGCCGTTGATGTTCACCTTCTCGCGGTCGAGGCCCAAGTCGCGGATGAACTTTTCAGCGACCACCGCGAACGCCTCGTTGATTTCCCAGACGTCGATGTCGGCGACGGTCAGCCCGGCCTTTTCGAGGACCTTCTTCGCCGCCGGAACCGGGGCGTTGAGCATCAGCGTCGGATCGTCGCCCTGGTTGGCATAAGCGACGATGCGCGCGCGCGGTTTCAGGCCGTGCTTGTCGGCATATTCTTTCGAGGTCAGGAGCAGCGCGGCGGCGCCGTCGACGACACCCGACGAGTTGCCGGCATGGTGGACGCCTTCCCATTCGAGGTCGGGATAGACGCGCTGGATCTGCTTGCCGAAGGTCACCCCGCCGCCGAGGTCGAAATCCTTGAGCGCGCCGAAGCTAGCTTTCAGCCCGGCAAGGCCTTCGGCGGTGGTCTCGGGACGCGGGAATTCCTCGCGGTCGAGTGCGACGCTGCCGTCTTCGTTATAGACCGGCACGACCGACTTGGCGAAGCGGCCTTCCTTGATCGCGCGGTCTGCGCGCTGCTGGCTGACGAGCGCGAGCGCGTCGACGGCTTCGCGGCTGATGCCTTCCTTCGCGGCGATCGCGTCGCCGCACACGCCCTGGTGCGACTGGGGGTGGATGGCGTCGAGTGCGGCGTTGCCCGACCCCATGCCGAGCGGCTTGAGGCCCGCATTGGCTTCCTCGGCACCGATCTGCGCGGTGTAGCTCATCATTTCGGTGCCGCCGGCGATGACGCAATCTTCCATGCCCGACATCACGGTCGCCGCAGCGAAATTCACGCTGCTGATGCCGCCGCCGCAGAAGCGGTCGAGCGTCGTGCCCGAGGCCTTGGTGTCATAACCCGCGGCGAGCGCGGCCATGCGGCCGAGGTCGCCGCCCTGCTTGCCCTTTTGGGTCGAGGTCGACCAGATGATGTCATCGACGGTCGCGGTGTCGAGATTGTTGCGATCCTTGATCGCCTTCAGCACCGTCGCGGCGAGATGCTGCGGGTGGAGATGCGACAGCGCGCCCTTGCCGGGCTTGCCGATCCCGCGCGGGGTGCGGACGGCGTCGATGATATAGGCTTCGGACATTTCACAGGGTTCCTTCTTCGAGGGGAGTTTTCGGATTAACGCGGGGCCATGCGGATCGCGCCGTCGAGACGGACGGCCTGGCCGTTGAAATAGCTGTTGCGGAGCATCTCCATCGCCAGGCTGGCATATTCCTCGGCGTGGCCGAGCCGCTTGGGGAAGGGGACCGAGGCGCCAAGGCTGGCGAGCACCGGTTCGGGCAACCCCGCGACGAGCGGCGTCTTGAACACGCCGGGCATGATCGAATTGACGCGAATCCCAAGGTCCATCAGGTCGCGCGCCATCGGCAGCACAAGCCCGTTCACGCCCGCCTTCGCCGAGCCATAGATGACCTGGCCGATCTGCGCGTCCTGCGCCGCGACCGACGCGGTGAGGACGATCGCGCCGCGTTCGCTGTCTTCGAGTTCAGGCAAGGTCGCCATGCCCTCGGCCGAGATCGAGGCGATGCGGTAGCTGGCGGTCAATATGCCGGCGACGCCAAAGGCATAATCCTCGGTCGGGGTGCGGCGGAAACTGCCGCTCGCCTTGTCGAATGCCAGCGTCTTGCCGCGGCGCGAGGTCATCGCGCAATGAACGCAGATACGCTCCTGCCCATGCGCGGCGCGCGCGGTGGCATAGCCGTCGAGCACCGATTGCTCGTCGGTGATGTCGACTTGGACGAACAATCCGCCGATCGCTGCCGCGACCTCTTCGCCGAGCGCGTCGTTGATGTCGAAGATGGCGACCTTGACGCCCTGCGCCGCGAGCGCCTCTGCGGTCGCGCGGCCGAGGCCCGATGCGCCGCCGGTCACGACGGCTGCGGTGGTGGAATCGATCTTCATGCGCTGGCCCTCCTCAGGCCGGAATCTGGTTGAACGCGACGCCCTTGTCGGGGCGGTGGTCCTGCGGCAGGCCGAGGATCTTTTCCGCGATCGTGTTGAGCAATGTTTCGTCCGAACCGCCCGCGATGCGGCCGGTGGGGGCGTTGATCCAGCTTGCCGTCCAATCCTCCTTTTGCGAGGCGTGGTCGTCATAAGCGAAGCCGCCCGACCCCTGCAGGTCGATCGCGAGTTCGGAGAGCTTCTGGCGCGAACGCACCGCGACGAGCTTGTTGAGCGAGCCTTCGGGGCCGGGAACCATGCCCGCCTGCATCATCGCCATCGCGCGCGCCGTGATCGACTGCAGTCCGTTGCGCATCGCATAGTTGCGCGCGATCTGCTGACGGATGCGGCCATCCTCGATCGCGGGCTTGCCGTTGAGTTCGGTGTTTTTGGCAAGTTCGACGAACAGGTCGAGGTGCGGGCCGAAGCCGCCGCTGTCGGTCGCGACATAGCGCTCGATCATCAGCGTCGCGATCGCGACGGCAAAGCCGCCGCCGACCGGCGACATGCGATGATCGTCGGTGATCTTCACATCGTCGAAGAACACCTCGTTGACATGGCTGTCGCCGCCTACCAGCTTGATCGGGCGCACGGTGACGCCCGGAGCCTTCATGTCGACCCAGAAATAGGTGAGACCCTTGTGCTTGGGCACATTGGGGTCGGTGCGCACGACGATGACGCCATAGTCGCTATATTGCGCCCAGCTCGTCCAGATTTTCTGTCCGTTGATCTTCCAGCCGTTGCCATCGGCTTCCGCCTTGGTGCGCAGGCCTGCAAGGTCCGAGCCGCCCGAGGGTTCGGAGAAAAGCTGGCACCAGATTTCCTCACCCTTCAGCGCCTTCAGGACGCGGGTCTTCACGAATTCCTTGTCGCTGCCGAACTGCATCAGCACCGGGATCGGCATGCCGAGCGAGATGCCGAAATAGAAGCTCGGGAAGCCGTGCTTCATTTCCTCGCTGTCGAAGGTGACCTTTTCGAGATGGCCGAGGCCCTGGCCACCGAACTCGGTCGGCCAGTTGATGCCGGCATAGCCAGCGTCGAACTTGGCGCGCTGATATTTGCGGCCAACAGCGAGGTCTTCTTCGACTGACAGGCCCTTGCGAGCTTCCTTGCCATAGGCCGGAACCATCGATTCCAGCCAGGCCGCGGCCCTGGTCCGATAGGCGTCGAGATCGCTCATGCTGCTTCTCCGGTCATGCGGTCGACGAGGATATCCTCCCAGAACAGCAAATTGCCCTGTTCGATCGCGAGGCTACGCGCGCGGCGGGTGTGGAGGTGGAGTCCAAGCTCCCACGTCACGCCCATGCCGCCGTGAATCTGCACGCAGTCGCGCGATGCGGTATCATAGGCCTCGGTCGCCGAGATGCGCGCCGCGGCGGCGGCGGTGATGAAATCGGCCTGTCCCTCGCGCGACGCGGCATGGATGCAGTTGGCGCGCGCCAGTTCGACGAAGCCATAGAGCTCGGCGATGCGATGCTTGATCGACTGGAAGGCGCCGATGACCTGCCCGAAGGCGCGGCGTGTGACGGCATAGTCGCGTGCGATCTCCATCATCGCCTCAGCGCCGCCGGTCTGTTCGTGCGCAGTGATCACCGCCTGGAGCGCCAGGATATGCAGCGCCGCCTCGCGCGCTGTGCCCCCGACGACCAGTGTCTCGGCGGGCGTGCTGGCGAAAGTCAGGTCGGCGTAGAGGCGGCTGTTGTCGAAGCTGTCGATCGCGCTGCGCGCGACGTTCGCCAGGTCGGCCACCACGAGTACCGGCATGCCGGGGCCATTGCCATAGACGACCGCGATATCGGCAGCGAGCCCGCCAGCGACGCCGGTCGATGTCCCGTCGAGGCAGTTATCGGTGAGCGTTATGCTCGGCAGTACCGGCAGGGCGTTCGATCCCGAGGCGAAGGCGATCGCACCGATCGTCTCGCCGCTCGCGAGGCCGGGGAGATATTTCGCTTTCTGCTCGTCGCTACCGTAAAGCTCGATCGCCTTGGCGGCGCCGAAGCTGCCGGTGAGGAACGGCGCGCCGCTGAGGCTGCGGCCCGCCTGGTGCGCGATCAGCCCGAGTTCGACGAGGCCGAGATCGAGCCCCCCATAGGCTTCGGGCAGGGCTAGGGCGGTCCAGCCCTGTTCCTTCGCGGTGGTCCAGAAGCCGTTGTGAAATTTTCCGGTGGTTTCGAGCAGCGGCAGCAGCTCGTCCTTGTTTATCCGGGCTTCGAGCACGCGCCGCGACTCGGTCGCGATCGCCTGTTGCCCTTCGTCGTATAAAATCGACATGCGCGTTCGAGTCCTCACCCTATGTTTTGAGACCATGACCGGACGTTGACGTAAACGTCAAGTGTAATTGCCGCTACGTCTAGCGGACGGTGAATTTCTTGGCCTTGTCGGCCATCAGCGCGGCGCGGTCGACTTGCGGCACCCCAACCGGATTGCCGATCTGGCAATATTTCAGGCCCTGTTGCATCGCGACGCTGCGCGGCAGGTCGAGCGATTCCCAGATCGCCTTCACCGAACCCGCGGTCGCCGCGGGCGGCTTGGCGGCGATCGCGGTCGCCAGTTCCTGCGCGCGCGGCCACAGATCCTCGAGCGTCGTAATCTCGCTGACCAGCCCGATGCGCAGCGCGGTCCCCGCGCCGATCCGTTCATCATTGCCGAGCAGCACCATGCGCAGCACATCGTGAAGCGGCATATGATAGGTCATGCCGATCGGCTCGAGCGCGCTCGTCATCCCGTAAGTGACATGCGGGTCGAAGAAGGTCGCGTCCTCCGAACAGATGATGATGTCGCTCTCGTTGAGCCAGTAAAAGGCGCCGCCCGCCGCCATGCCGTGCACCGCGGCGATCACCGGCTTCCAGCATTTCATCGACTTGGGGCCAAGATAATTGCCCGGGTCCTCGCAGTGCCAGATGTTCGCAAGGTCAACGACGGTGCCGCCTTCCTTTTGCGATTCCTTGACGTCGACCCCGGTGCACCAGGCTTTGCCCGGCGCGGCGCGCAGCACGCAGCAATGGACGTCGTCGTTGCTGCCGATCCACTTCCACAGATGCTCGAATTCGTCCATCATCCGCTTGGTGAAGCTGTTCATCGCATCGGGGCGGTTGATCGTGATCGTCGCGACATGGTCGGCGACATCGACCAGGATGGTTTCATATTGCATGATGGGTGCTTCCTCTCCGCGCACTTGTCATGGTTGACCTAGTTATACAACTCGCTATGACACAGACCGATATGGAGGGGCAAGGCCTGCGATGAATTTCGACCTTAGCGATGAACAGAAAATGCTCGGCGAGCAAGCCCGGGCGCTGCTTTCGGACCTGTCGTCCTTCGACCGGCTCCGCACGCTGATCGATTCGGGCGCCGAATGGGACGAGCCTTTGTGGCGCGCGCTTGCCGAAATGGGCTTCCTCGGCGCCGCGATTCCCGAGGAGCATGGCGGGCTGGGTCTCGGCGCGCTCGACCTCGGCGTCATCATGGAGGCGCTGGGCGGCGCCAACGCGGCCGTGCCCTTTATGAGTTCGATCATCCTCGGGGCCGAAGCGATCCGGCTCGCGGGCAGCGACGCGCAGAAGGCGGCGTGGCTGCCGAAACTTTCGAGCGGAGAGGCGGTCGCGACCTTTGCCTATGCCGAGGGGCCGGGTCCGGTGTTCGCGACCGGTACGGTGCTGGAAGACGGCAAGCTTAATGGCAGCAAGTCGCCGGTCGCCGACGCAGGTATCGCGGACGTCGCGGTTGTGCTCGTCGCGGGCGGCGGCTTTGCGCTCGTCGACCTCGACCAGCCGGGGGCGACGCGCACGAAGCTCGACAGCTTCGACCAGCTCCGCGCGCATTACCGTCTCGACTTCGCCGATGCCGCCGCCGAGCCGATGCCGGGCATGGGCAAACTCGACCGGCTGATCGACCAGGCGGCGGTGCAGGCGGCGTTCGAGGCCGCGGGCGCCGCCGAAGCGTGCCTGACCATGGCGCGCGATTATGCGATCGAGCGCCAGATGTTCGGACGCCCGCTCGCGGGGTATCAGGCGATCAAGCACAAGCTCGCCGATGTCGCGGTCGCGACCGAGCTGGCGCGGTCCAACGCTTATTATGGCGGCTGGGCGGCCGAATCCTCGTCCGACGACCTGCCCGCCGCCGCCGCCGCCGCGCGCCTCTCGGGCATCAAATGCCTCGAACTGGCGGCGCGCGAGAATCTGCAGGTCCATGGCGGCATCGGCTATACGTTCGAGGCGAACTGCCATTTCTATTACCGGCGCGAACGGATGCTCGCGGTGCACCTCGGCAATCGCGGCTTTTGGGCCGATCGCCTGCTGAACGCCCAGCCCGGCAGCCAGGGAAAGGCGGCGTAAGATGGATTTCAACGACAATGCGCAGGAAGCCGCCTTCCGTGCCGAAGCACGCGCCTGGCTTGCCGCCCATGCCCCCGCGCATGTGCTGACCCCCGGCGAGAAGATGCCCGACACCGAAGAGGCCGATCGTGGCCGCGCCTGGATGCGAGCGCTTTATGCCGGCGGCTGGTCGGGGCTGACTTTCCCCAAGGCGCTCGGCGGGCGCGGCCTGTCGGGACCCGAGGCGGTGATCTTCGCCGAAGAAGAGGGCCGATATCATCTGCCCAAAGGGCCCTTCACCTCGATTGGCACCGGCATGGCGCTCCCCGTGATCGCGAAACATGGCAGCGACGAACAGAAGACGCGCTTCATCGAGGCGACGCTGAAGGGCGACATCACCTGGTGCCAGCTCTTCTCTGAGCCTGCTGCCGGTTCCGACCTTGCGGCGCTGCGCACCAAGGCGGTGCGCGCCGACGACGGCAGCGGCGACTGGATCGTCAACGGCCAGAAGGTCTGGTCGAGCTGGGCGCATCTCACGGATTGGGGCATCCTCGTCGTGCGCACCGACCCGACTTTGCCCAAGCACAAGGGGCTGACCTTCTTTGTCGTCGATATGAAGACGCCGGGCATCGAAACCCGCCCGATCCGCCAGATTTCGGGCGCGAGCGAGTTCAACGAGACCTTCCTCACCGACGTCCGCATCCCCGACGCCAACCGGCTCGGCGCCGAGGGCGAGGGCTGGGCGTGTTGCATGACCGTGCTGATGGGCGAACGCCTCGGCTCGGGCGCGCATCGGAGCGGGGTCGAACCGCTGATCGACTATGCCGCCGCGACCCCCGACGGCCATGGCGGGACGATGCTCGACGATCGCGCGATCCGCCAGCAGCTCGCCGAGGCGCTGGCCGAGGAGCAGGGCGAACGCTTCTTTCAGGCGCGGCTGCGCACGATGGTGTCGAAGGGTGAGAACCCCGGCGCGCTCGCGGGCATGGTCAAGCTCGCTTATGCCAGCCGCTACCAGAAGACCAACGGCCTCGCGCTCGAACTGCGCGGCCTTGCGGGGATCGCGCCCGAGGCGGACGACACCGCGACCGGCGACGTCCAGTACGACTATATCTATTCGACTGTGATGCGGATCGCGGGCGGCGCCGACGAGGTGCTGCGCAACCAGATCGCCGAACGCGTGCTGGGCATGCCCGGCGAGGTGCGCATGGACAAGGATGTGCCGTTCGAGAGTTTGAAGGGTTAAGTACAATCCTCGTCATTGCGAGGATCCGAAGGCGACGCGGCAATCCAGAGTGGCGTAAACCGCCCTGGATTGCTTCGCTCCGCTCGCAATGACGAGTGTTGGGGAGCTACGCCGCCCGCCGCCGCGCTTCCGCCGCTTTCGTCAGCGGCTCGGCCAGATCCTTCTTCAGGATCTTCCCGTTCGGGTTGAGCGGCATATGATCCATCACGACCAAAGTGCGCGGCACCTTGTTGTCGCCCAGATGGGCCTTGCAGAATGCGATGATGTCGTCGGCCGTCGCTTCGCCGCAGCCGGGGCGCAAAGTCACCGCCGCCGCGATATCCTCGCCCAGCACCTCATGCGGGATGCCGACCACCGCCGCCTGCTGGACCGCGGGATGCAAATGCAGCACCGTCTCGATCTCGAGCGGGGTGATGTTGTAGCCGCCGCGGATGATCAGCTCCTTCGACCGGCCGGCCATGATCAGGTCGCCGTCTTCGTCGACGAAGCCGAGGTCGCCGGTCTTGGTCCAGCCGCCCTTGAAGCTCGCTGCGGTCGCTTCTTCATCGTTCCAGTAACGCCGTGCATGCTTCTGCCAGCCGTAGATCTCGCCGACGACGCCCGCTTCGGTGATGACATTGCCGCCCTCGTCGCGGATCTGCATATGCGCGGGTAGCTTGCCGACGCAGCCGGGTTTGAGCACCTGTTCCTGGCTGGTCGTGCCCAAGCCCACGCCGCCCTCGGACATGCCATAGCTGTTACGTATGCGCAGGTGCGGCCACAGTTCGGCCGCGCGCTTCACCGAATCATGCGGCAGCGGCGCGGTGCCGGTCATCAGATATTTGACTCCCTCCATGTCGTAATTGGCGACATCGGGATGATCGAGCACGAGCCGCAGCATCGACGGCACCAGGTAGACAAGATTCGGCCGCTTTTCCTTCGCCAGCTCCAGAAAGCCCTTCGGATCGAATTTCTGCTGGGTGATCGCGGTCGCGCCGCCGCGCGCGGGCAGCATCACGATGCCGATGTTGCCGCCGGACCCGGTGAGCGGCAGCGCGTTCAGCGTCGAGCGCGAGCGGTCCATGTTGAGGCCGGTGACGCCGGTCATCAGATCGGGGTGCGATATCACGACGCCCTTGATCTTGCCGGTCGTGCCCGAGGTGCCGAGGATTTCGGCGTCGGCCGCCGGGTCGAGGCTCGTCTGGTCGGGCAGCGCCGCGATATCGCGCGGCATGGCATCGACGTGCCAGCAACCCGCGAGGGGGACATCCTTCATCAAATCGGGCGCATCGGTCAGGCAGAAGCGCGGTTCGCACAAGGCCGCATAATCGGCAATTTCCCGGGGGTTGAGGCGCGTGCTGATCGGGCAGGCGATGCCGCCGGCGCGGAACACCGCGAACACCGCGATCGCCATCTCGATCGCATGCGCATTGCTGATCGGCAGGAACACCCGGTCGCCGGGAACCAGCCCCGCCGCCGCCAGCCCGCCGCCCACTTCGTCGGCTTCGCGGTCCCATTCGGCGAAGGTGATTTGCCGCCGCGTGTCGTCGTGCGCGATGTCATTCGACTGGTGCGTCGCGCGCACCTTCAAGGCATCGCTGATGCGGCGAACTTCCATTGCGGCTTTATCCCCTTGCGTCATTGTTGGGCATGTATTACCTAGTTATACAACTCGTGACAAGGGAGATAGTGATGGCCGAGGCGAAAAGTGACATCAAGCAGAGCGATGAGTGGCAGAAAGCCGTCGCCTATGAGATTACCGACGAGGATATCGAGCGGCAGCGCAAATTGCTGGGATTCGATCAGGCCGCGAAGACCCGCGAATATATCACCACCGCGACCGAGGATAATATCCGCAACTTCGCGCACGGCATGGGCGACGACAAGCCGCTCTACACCGATCCCAATTATGCCAAGAAGACCCGCTGGGGCAGCGTGATCGCACCGGGCATGATGGCGGGCATCATCAACAAGCCGATGAAGGGCGGCCCGATTCCCGACGACATCAAGGCTCTCAAGAAAAGCCTGTTCCGTGGCATCCACGTTTTCGTGTCGGGGTCGCAATGGGATTTCTATCGCCCGATCTTTCCGGGCGACACCATCTACAGCTTCAACGGCGACGAGACGTGCGAGGTCAAGCAGTCCGAATTCGCCGGGCGCTCGGTGATCACCAATCGCCGCGACGTGAAGATCAACCAGCGCGGCGAGGTCGTCGCGGTCTATCGCATCCTGCGCGTGCTCACCGAGCGCAAGACCGCCGCGAAGAAGGGCAAATATTCGGCGATCGAACCCGCGAGCTATACCGACGAGGAAATGCAGGCGATCGAGGACATCTATGCCAAGGAGCATGTTCAGGGCGCCGAGAAGCGCTGGTTCGAAAGCGTCGAAAAGGGCGATTCGGTCGGGCTGCAAGCGAAAGGTCCGCTGACCGTCACCGACGTTATCTGTTTCCACGCCGGCGGCTATGGCTTCGTGCCCTATGCGCCGACCGCCAACCGCCTCGCGCACAAGAATCGCCAGCGCATCCCGGCCTTCTATGTGAAGAACGAGCATGGCATTCCCGACGTCGCACAGCGGTTGCACTGGGACCCGGTGTGGGCGCAGGCGATCGGCAATCCGATGGCCTATGACTATGGAGTCATGCGCGAAAATTACCTGTGGCAATATCTGAGCGACTGGGCCGGCGACGATGCCGTCATTACCCACATCCACGACGAGATCCGCAAGTTCAACTATATGGGCGACGTCCAGCGCGTCACCGGCGAAGTGCTGGCGAAGCGCCAGGAGGGCGGCCAGAACCTCGTCGATGTCGCGGTGAAATTCACCAACCAGCGCGACGAGGAAACCGTGCGCGCGACCGCGACGATCGCGTTGCCGAGCAAGGATCGCCCGCAGCCGCTCTATCCGCAGGTTCCCGAAGAACTCGCGCAAAAAGCGGTCCAGATGCTGGCGCGCCACCGCGAACTTGGCGGGGATTGACCGGACGGCCGATCGCCGATCGCCTTCACGTCGTCATTGCGAGGAGCGAAGCGACGCGGCAATCCAGAGCAGGCGCAAACCGCCCTGGATTGCTTCGCTTCGCTCGCAATGACGAAGGGAGGGAACGGAGAGATTTATGAGCGAAATACTGATCGACGATGATGCGGGGGTCCGCACCATCACCCTCAACCGGCCCGACCGGCTCAACGCGCTGACCGGTTCGATCATGGCGCCGCTCGCCGACGCCTGCGCCGATGCGGCGCGCGATGCGTCGGTCGGCTGCGTCGTCGTCACCGGGGCGGGGCGGGGCTTTTGCGCCGGCGGAGATTTAAAGGAAGGCGGCGCCGACAAGGCGGTCGTGCCCGCCAATGCCGACAGCGGCAGCCGCACCGAACAAGGCCATGTGCGCCTCCGCGGCTTCATGGAAACGTCGCGCCTGCTCCACGAAATGCCAAAGCCGACGATCGCGATGGTCAACGGACCCGTCGCGGGCGCTGGCATCGGCATCGCTGGGGCGTGCGACCTGCGCTTCGCCGCGAAAAGCGCGAGCTTCCTGACCGCGTTCGACCGCATCGGCGCGGGGGGCGATTTCGGATCGACCTGGTTCTGGACCAAGATCGTCGGCACCGGCGTCGCGCGCGAGCTTTTCCTGCTCGGCGAAAAACTGACCGCCGACGAGGCCTTCGCCAAGGGTCTCTACACCCGCCTGTTCGACGACGACGCGCTGCGCGAAGAAACGATCAAGGCCGCCCGCCGCCTCGCCGACGGCCCGCGCATGGGCTATCGCTATATGAAGACGAACCTCAACAATGCCGAGGATTGGGCCTTCGAGGCCGCGCTCGATGCGGAGGCGCTCAACATGGGTCTGTCGACCAGCGCGACCGCGATGATCTGGCGCGAGAAAAAGAAGGCCGAAAATCCCGATGGCTGATTTTCAGCATATTCGCATCGACCGGCATGACGCCGGCATCGCCGCCGTTGTTGTCGCACGCGCCGACATCGGCAACGCCTCTTCGCCCGAGATGCTCGGCGAGATTCGCGACGCGTTCGCGGCACTGTCTTCGGATCGCGACGTTCGCGCAATCATCCTCGCCGCCGAGGGCAAGCATTTCTCGGTCGGCGCCGATTTCGCCTTCCTGCAAAAACTCACCGGCATGGCGGCGAGCGAGATCAAGGACACCGTCTACGCCAATTTCCAGGGTGCGGCGCGCGCCATCTATCGCTGCCCGAAACCGACGCTCGCGCTGGTGCAGGGCGCGGCGGTGACGGTCGGCTGCGAACTCGCGCTCGCCTGCGATTTCCGCATCGCCGCCGACAGCGCGATGTTCCAGGAAAGCTGGATCAAGCTCGGCATCATGCCGCCGCTCGGCGGCACCTTCCTGCTGCCGCGCATCGTCGGCCTCGGCCGCGCGATGGAGATGTGCCTGCGCGGGAAACAGGTGCGCGCCGATGAAGCGCTGAGCATCGGACTGGTGAGCGAGGTGGTCGCGAAGGACGATCTCGCGGCGCGCGGCATGGACATGGCGCGCGAACTCGCCGCATCGGCCCCGCTCGGCTATGCGACGGTCAAGCAATCGATCCAGCGCGCGCTCGAAAGCAGCATGGAGGTCGAATGGCAGGCCAATCTGCCCAATCAGGCGCTATTGCTCGGTAGCCAGGATCACCGCGAGGGACTGGCGGCGGTCACCGAAAAGCGCGCGCCGGTTTTCAGGGGCGAATAACGCACCTCCGTCATTGCGAGGAGCCGAAGGCGACGCGGCAATCCAGAGTGGCGTAAACCGTCCTGGATTGCTTCGCTCCGCTCGCAATGACGAACCTTTTACCGCGGACTTCCCGGCGCGACGAACACCGTCTGTGTGCCCTTGGCATAGACCCCATCCTCGTCGGCGAAGAGATTCTGCGCCACCGCATGGCCATTGCCCGCGCCTTCGGTGTGGGCGTCGAGCAGCAGCCATGCGCCGCGCGGCATGCGAAAGAACTGGATGCCGATGTCGAGGTTCGCATAGCTCCATTCATGCGCATGCGTCGCGCTGCCGACGCCATTGCCGAAATCGGCGAACAGGCACGCCTTGACGAAGGGCGACGCCGGCACGCCGCGCACGACCTCGCCGTTCATGCACATCCAGGTCACGCCGCGCCCCGGTTCGCGCACCTTCCCCATGACCGGTCGCGTCCGGATTGCCCCCGCCATGCTCGCGCCGATCAGGAAATCATCCTCGGGCACATCCTCGGGCGCGGGGTGCGGGTGTGGGGGATGGAATTCGGGGGTGTCGAGCTGCCGTGCCAGCAGCACATGCGCCTGCGCGACCATCTTTGCGCCTGCCAGCAGTTCGATGCGATAGAGCTGCGCCTGCCGTCCCTGGCGCACCATGACGATGCGCGGGACCAGCGGCGCGCGCGGCACGATGCCCAAAAAGTCGATCGTCACGCGGCAAATTTCGAACCCCGGATCGAAACCGGCTTGTTCGATCGCATGCGCGAACAGCGCCGAGATCGGTCCGCCCGCGACGGCATCGGCGAACCAGGGGTTGCGCGACAGGCCGGTGGGTTCGAAACCCTGTGCGGTGTGGATGAAATAATGGGGGATCGGGTCGGGGGTGCTGTTCATCCGCGCCTCCTACCATGCTTCGTTCGCTGCACAACATGGTTGACGTAGTTATATAACTCAAGCATAGAATCGCCATCGACAAGGGAGAGCGAGCGATGGATCTGAGCTATGGCGAGGCCGCCGAGGTCTTTCGTGCGGAGGTCCGCGCCTTTCTGTCGTTGCGCTGGCCCCCGGCTGCCGACCTGCGCGGCGCCGATCTCAAGGCCTTCATCCGCACCTTTCGCGCCCAGGCGACCGACGCCGGCTATCTCTACCGCGCTATTCCCAAGATCTATGGTGGCTCCGAGCAAAGCGTTGATGTCATCAAGGCGCAGGTGATCCGCGAGGAATTCGCCCGCGCCCGCGCGCCGATGGAAGTCGGCGGCAACGGCATGAACATGACCGTGCCGACCCTCCTCGAAAAGGGCAGTGACGAGCAGAAGGACCTTTTCATCCGCAAGACGGTGTCGGGCGATTATATCTGGGGGCAAGGCTATTCCGAACCCGGTTCGGGCAGCGACCTTGCGAGCGTGCGCACCAAGGGCGAGCTGTCGCCCGACGGCAGCAAGTGGATCATCAACGGTCAGAAGATCTGGACGTCGCAGGGCATGCAATCGACGCATATGTTCATGCTGGTGCGCACCGAACCTGATGCGCCCAAGCATGACGGCATCACCTATTTGCTGATCGATCTCGACCAGCCCGGCGTTACCCGGCGCCCGATCCGCCAGATGACCGGCGAGGAGGGCGATCACACCTTCTGCGAATTTTTCTTCGACAATGCCGAGACCCCGGTGAGCTGGCAGGTCGGCGAACGCGGGCAGGGCTGGCATGTCAGCCGCACCACGCTCAAGCACGAACGCGCGAGCATCGGCGGCGCCGAGGGGCTCGGCAGGCAGTTCACCAAGCTCGTCGAATTGGCGAAGGAGGTCGGCCGCATCGACGACCCGATCGTCCGTGACAAACTCGCGCAGATCGAGGGCTCGGTCCTTTCGCACCGCTACACTAGCTACCGCCTGTTCAGCTGTGCGGCGGCAGGCGAAGATCCTGGCCCGGTGGCGCTGATGATGAAGCTTTTGCTCACCGAAATCGGGCACGAGATGGCGCTGCTCGCGCAGGATCTGATCGGCGAGCATGGCTTTGTCGAACCCGCGGGCGCCGGGGGACGCGGCAATCGCGGGCCGCGCGGGCCCGAAAAATGGCTTGACCAGATCATGGGCAGCCTCGGCAATTCGATCGCCGGCGGCGCGTCGAACATCCAGCGCAACATCGTCGGCGAACGCGGGCTCGGGCTGCCGCGCGACCTCGCGATGAGCGGGGAGCGCTGAGATGCATTTCCACCTGACCGAAGAACAGACGGCGATCCAGGACGCGGTGCGCGGCACGCTCGCCGGCGCCTGGCCGATCGAGCGGCTTCATGCCTTTGCCGATGGGGACGATGATTTCGACCGCGCCAGCTGGGATGCGCTGATGGCGCTCTGCCTCGGCGGCACGCTCGTGCCCGACAGCGGCATGGGGCTGCTCGACGCCGCGCTGGCGTGCGAGGTCGTGGGCGAAGCGGCGGCACCGGGGCCGCTGATCGGCCAGCTTCTCGCCGTCGCCGCCGTTGCGCACAGCGACAATGGCGCAGCGAAATCCCACCTCGAAACGCTGGCGAGCGGCGAAAAGGTCGCGACGCTGGTCCACGGCGGCAGCGCGTTTGTCCCTTGCGCGCGCGCCGCCGACTTTTTCCTGATCGTCGACCGCGAAGCCGGGGTCCGCCTCGTCGCCGCTGCCGACGCGGCGATCAAGGCGGTGAAAGCCGCCGACCGCAGCCGCCCGGTGTCGAAGGTCGAGATTCCGGCCGATGCCGGCGAGACGCTTTTTGCTGCGAGCGACCCGATGACCGGCCGCCTCGCCGATGCCGCGCTCGTCCTCGTCGCCGCCGACGCGCTCGGCGGCGCGCAGAAGGTCACCGACATGAGCGTCGCCTACGCCACTGAGCGCGAACAATTCGGCCAGCCGATCGGCCGTTTTCAGGCGCTCAAGCACCAGCTCGCGCATATGGCGCTCGACGTGGAGCCAGCGCGCGCGCTCTTGTGGTACGCCGCCTATGCCTGGGATGCTGGCCTCCCCGACGCGCCGCGTGCGGCCGCGATGGCAAAGGCTCACCTGTGTGACATCTACGTCCGGTCGACCCGGGCGGCGGTCGCCGCGCATGGGGGCATCGGGTACACTTGGGAATATGGACTCCATTACTGGTTTCGTCGCGCGGCTTTTGACCGGGCATGGCTCGGAAGCCCCGCCGCGCATCGCGCGCGGGCGGCGGTCCTCGCGGGGTGGTGACGGCGTGAGCGGCGTCCGCGACCCGCTCCAACTCGCCGCGGGCGTCCGCCGGCTGCGCCCCGACGATCATTTCATGATCCTGTCCGAAACCGACGCGTCTCCGATGCATGTCGGTGCACTGATCCTGCTCGATGTACCGCCCGACCGGCAGGAGGGTTTTGCCGCGGCGATCCGCCGCCAGTTTGCCGAGCGTCTGCCCGCGACGCCGCTGCTCGCGCGGCTGCACGAAGCCCCCGACGGTTTCGATTCGGACGTCTGGGCCGATCTCGCGAGTTGCAACCTCGACGCGCTTGTCGCGGTCCAGCCGCATCCCGGCGCGTGGGCCGACGACGAGCTTCACGCCGCCGTCGCGATGCTCAACATGCGGCGGCTCGACCTCGAAGGCCCGCCCTTCGCGGCGCATGTCTTCGAACGGCTCGCGCACGGCGGCAGCGCGCTCTACCTCAAGATGCACCACAGCGTCGCCGACGGCATCGGTTTTCAGACCGTCCTCGCCCTGCTCAGCGACGCCGCGCCGCCGGTCCCGCGGCGCACCGCTGATGCGGCGTTGCCCGACGATGGGACGTGGCGCGTGCTCGCGCAGACGCGTTTCGCCGACGAGGCTACGCAGCGCGTCGAACAGTCGGAGCGCCGCCGGGACGCGCTCGCCGAACTCGAAGCGCATAAGGGCGATCGCGCCCCGACACCGCAGCTCAAGATGTCGGGCCCGACCTCGGCGCGCCGCCGCTATGCGACGATCAGCCTGCCGCTTGCGCGCGTGAAAGCGGTCGGCAAGGCGCTCGAAGCCACGGTCAACGATGTCTTCCTGACGCTCGCCAGCACGGCGCTCCGCGAATATCTGATCGAGATCGACGATCTTCCCGGCACGCCGCTCGTCGTCAATTCGGCGCGGTCCTATCGTCGCCCGGACCATGGCGATTTCGGCAACCGCATCGTCGCGCTGCATCCGCATCTCGCGACGCACCTCGCCGACCCCGTCGAACGCCTGCGCGCGATCCAGGCGTCGATGGCCGCCGAGATGCGCCGTACGCCGCACGACGAGGCGCTGCTCGACGCCGCCGAAAAGCCTTTCGGCGCCAAGGATCGCCGCATCGCCTTTGCCGAGCGGCTGGCGGGCGGCAAGCGCCTGATCCCCGGCAATTTGACCTTGTCGAACGTCCCCGGGCCTGCCGAGGCGCGCAGCTATGCCGGCTTTCGCCAGCGCAACAATTACCCCGTGCCGATCATCGGCTCGGGCCGCTTTCTCAACATCACCTCGCGGCGCAGCGGCGACAATCTCGACATGGGCGTGATCGCCGATGCCGAAAAGATCGCCGACGCAGGCCGCATCGCGGCGCTGTTCGCCGCCGCGCTCGACGAACTGGAGACGATTGCATGACCGACGAGCTGACGTTCAAGCCGGAAGACGACCGCTACCATCAGCTATCCGACGATCCCTATGAAACCGAGACTAACTGGTGGTCGTTCAATATCCCCGAACGCAAGATCGGCTGCTGGATCCATGCGCCCTATTATCAGAACCGCAAGGCGATCACCTGGCGCATCTTCGCCTGGGACGACGAAGGCTATGACCAGGCGCGCATGGCCTATTATCGCAAGGTCGAGGAGGCGGCGATGCCCGACGCCCCCGACCTCACCGACATCACTTTTCCCGGCGACAAAAACGGCGGCGGCTACAGCCTCAAGATGATCGAGCCGGGGATGAAATATCACCTCCAGTACGAGGACGCGTCGCGCGGTTTCGCGCTCGATTTCACCCACACCGGCCTCCACGAACCGCACCGCTTCCCGCCGGGCAAGCCGCCCTTCATGGCGACCCCGCATTTCGACCAACTAGGCCATGTCGAGGGCTGGATGACGCTGCGCGGCGAAAAGATCCGCATCGACGGCATCGGGGTGCGCGACCGCACCTGGGGTCCGCGCGGCGGTCCCTATGCGGCGAGCCCGAAAGTCTATGCCAGCGACCTTGATCGCGTGAAGCACCTCGGCGGCGCGCGCTGGCGCGAGATCGAGCGCGAGCGCGGCCGGGGGCGCATCCAGTATATCTTCGGCCACCGCCGCGACGGCACCGGCTTCCTGGGCTTCGCGCGGGTGCAGGACGGTGACGCCGACGGCTGGTCGCCGATGAACGCTGGCTGGATCCGCCGCGACGGGAGCTTTGGCAGCCTTGACTCGAGCCAATCGCGCATGCGCGTGTTTCGCAGCCCGAAAACCGGCTGGAGCACGCATATGCAGGTCGAACTGGTCGACGAGCATGGCCGCGAGATGAAGAGCGAAGGCTTCGTCGTCAGCACGATGAGCGAGGCCGGCTATGGCGTGAACCAGCTGATGCGCTGGGACATCGACGGGGGCATCGGCTGGGGCGAGGATCAGGACGTGTGGAATCCGGTCCATTATGTCCGGGTGCTCGACGCGCTGAAGGCGACTGTCTGAAAAAAGGGGGAGATATGCGGAAAATCCTGATCGGGCTGACGGCGGCGGTTGCGCTAGCCGGATGCCAGCCAAAGCCCGAAGCCACGGCGCCGGAGCGCGATGCCAAGGCGGTGATGGAAACGTTCTGGAAGAACACCGACGCGAACCGCTTCGGCGCCAACGGGGCGCTGCTCGCCGACGACATCGTCTTCATCGACCCGATCTGGGGGCGCTATGAGGGCAAGGAAGCGGCGACCCGATTCCTCGCGCAGTTCGAAGGGGCGGGCGACGGCTGCTGCACGCTCGACCGACTGGTCACCGATGGCAATGTCGGCTGGGCCTTCTGGACGCTGCATGCACCGAACGACGAACAGCCGTGGGTCGGCGTCTATCAGGTCAAGGACGGCAAGATCGTCTTTTATCAGGATATCCACCAGCGCGTCTATTCGGCGGAAGAGCAGGCCGCACACAAGGCCGCGTTCAAACAGGCGCAGGACGCGAAAAATTCTGCCAAGACGGGCGGATGACGATCTTTTCCAACCTCTCGCTTCCCCTGATGTGTGCGCCGATGAGCTTCGCCTCGTCGGTCCCGCTCGCGGTCGCCTGTTGCCAAGCGGGCGTGATCGGCGGCTGGCAGGGCGGCACGATCACGCCCTTTGAACAGTTCGAAGACTATCTGGCGGCGCTCGCCGGCATCGAAGGCGCCGCGCCGCCAATCGTCAACATGCCGGCGCGCTGGGGTGCCGATCCCAAGGCCGCCGACCGCCTTGCGCTGCTCGAACGCTACCGCGTCCCTCTCGTCCTCTCGAGCCTCGGCGATCCGTCGGCACTCGTCGAGCGTGTCCATGGCTGGGGCGGGCGCGTCGTCCACGACGTCACGACGATGAAACACGCCGAAAAGGCGATCGCGGCGGGGGCGGACGGGTTGATGCTGACTTGCGCGGGTGCGGGCGGACACACCGGTTTCCTGACCCCGATGGCGTTCGTTCCCGCGGTGCGGCGGATGTTCGACGGGTTGCTGATCGTCGCGGGCGGCATCGCCGACGCGCATGGCATCGCCGCGTCGCTCGCGCTCGGCGGCGACATCGCCTGCATGGGCACACGCTTTATCGCGACCCCCGAGAGCGGGGTGGTCGAGGGGCATCGGTCGATGATCCCGGTGGCGAGCGCCGACGATATCGTCGCCTCGGCGGCGATGAACGGCGTGCCCGCGCACTGGATGCGGCAATCGATCGAGGCGGTGGGCCTGGACGCGAAAACGCTACCCAACACGCGCTCGCCGATGCCCGAGGGCGTGATGCCCTGGCGCGACATCTGGAGCGCCGGGCAGAGTGCCGGGCTGATCGACGCTGTCGAGCCGGTGGATGCGTTGGTGGCGCGGTTGAAGGGTGAGTTCGTGGACTTGCCGGCGGTGCCGGACTGGCGGTCCAATCTCGGGGCGCGGACCGCGGGCTGGGCGTAATCCCCCTCACCAAAAAGCCTCGTCATTGCGAGCGGAGCGAAGCAATCCAGGGCAGGCTACGCGACTCTGGATTGCCGCGTCGCTTCGCTCCTCGCAATGACGAACATGATTATCCCATCACCAGCACCACCCGCCCGGCGCTTTTTCCCGCCGCCGCATCGGTCATCGCCGCGCGAAACTCTTCCAGCGGATAGGCCCGCGCCACCGCCGGTCGCAGCGTGCCTTCGCCCGCCAGCGCGAACACCGTATCGCGATTGGCCTCACTCTTCTCGGGTTCGAAAATGCCGAACTGGCGGATATCGACCCCGATCAGGCTCGCCCCTTTCAGTAGCGGCAAATTGGTCTTTAGCGCCGCGATCCCGCCCGGAAAGCCGATCACCAGATGCCGTCCGTTCCACGCCAGCGAGCGGAATGCCGGATCGGTCGCCTCGCCACCGACGGGGTCGAACACGACGTCGACGCCCTTGCCGCCGTTCGCCGCCTTGACCTGATCGCGCCAGTCGTCGCCGCGCGCGTCGACCACGGCATTGGCGCCGCCCGCAGTGGCCAGCGCGCGTTTTTCCTCGCTCGATGCCGACCCGATCACCCGCGCGCCCAGATGCTTGCCGATCTGTACCGCGGCATAGCCGGTTGCGCCGCCCGCGCCGAGCACCAGCAAGGTCTCTCCCGCCTTGAGGCTGCCGCGATCGACCAGCGCGTGCCACGCGGTCGCATAGCTCACGGGGAAGACCGCGGCTTCCGCGAACGACAGCGCCGCGGGCATCTTGCGCACCGTGCGCGCGGGCAGGTTGGTCGCGTCGGCGAACATCCCGCCCCAGCCGCTGGCGACGACCCTGTCGCCGATCGCCAGCCCCGACACCTCGGCCCCGACCGCGGTCACCACCCCTGCGCACTCGCTGCCCGGAATGAAGGGCACCGGCGGCTTCACCTGATAGCCGCCGCCCGCGGTCAGCACATCGACGAAGCTGATCCCCGCCGCCCTGATAGAAATGCTCACTTGTGTGGGCGAGGGCGGACCCGGATCATGATCGACGAGAGCGTAATTTTCGGGCGGGCCGAGTTCGTCGGCACGAACGGCGCGGAGCAGGGGAGCGGTCATCGGACACCTCTTGTCATTGCGGGTTTAGAAGTATAACCAAGTTAGATAACTATTGGAGGGAAAGCTGATGGGTTTCAAGACGCGGATCACCGAAATGCTGGGGATCGAACATCCGATCGTCCAGGGCGGCATGCAGGCGGTGGGCACCGCCGAAATGGCGAGCGCGGTGTCGAACGCCGGCGGGCTCGGCATCATCACCGCGCTGACCCAGCCGACGCCGCAGGCGCTGCGCGACGAGATCGAGAAGTGCCGGTCGATGACCGACAAGCCGTTCGGCGTCAACCTGACGGTCTTTCCGACGATCAATTCGCCCGATTACAACGCCTATGCCGACGCCGTCGTCGAAAGCGGGGTCAAGATCATGGAAACCGCGGGCACCCCGGCGGTGCGCGAGATCTGGGCGCGGGTGAAACCGCACGGCGTCACCATCCTCCACAAATGCACTGCGGTCCGTCATGCGCTGTCGGCTGAGAAAGCCGGCTGCGACATCATCTCGATCGACGGTTTCGAATGTGCCGGCCATCCCGGCGAGGACGATATCCCCGGCCTGATCCTGATCCCGGCGGCGGCCGACAAGGTGAAAATCCCGATGCTGGCGTCGGGCGGTTTCGGCGACGGCCGCGGCCTGATCGCGGCGCTCAGCCTCGGCGCCGAGGGCATCAACATGGGCACGCGCTTCTGCGCGACGAAGGAAGCGCCGGTGCACGACAATGTGAAGCAGGCCTATGTAGACAATGACGAGCGCGGCAGCTTCCTGATCTTCCGCAATTTCAAGAACACCGCGCGCGTCGGCAAGAGCGAAGTCAGCGAAGAGGTCGTCCGCCGCCTTGCCCAACCCGACGCGAAGTTCGGCGACGTGCAGGAACTGGTCGCCGGCACCGCGGGCCGCGAACTGCTGGCCACCGGCGACCTGTCGAAGGGCGTCTTCTGGGCCGGGATGGTGCAGGGGCTGATCCACGATATTCCGACCTGTCAGGAATTGATCGACCGGATCATTTCGGAAGCCGAAGCGATCGTCGACCAGCGGCTGGTGGGGTTTCGCCGGTAAGCCTTGCGCAAAATCCTCCCCGTCGCGAAGCGATGGGGAGGGGGACCGCGCCCGAAGGGCGTGGTCGAGGGGCAGCGGCCTTGCACCGGCATTCACCGGCGGTCAGCGCTCCGCGCTGCCACCTCCCCATCGCTCCGCGACAGGGAGGATTATATTTCACAGCTGCCCGCCATCCACTCGCACCAGCGCGCCCGTCGTGTACGACGACGCCGGGCTCGCGAGCATCAGTGCCGCGGTCACGATCTCGTCGGGGTTCCCCGGCCGCCCCAGCGCGACCGGCTGCGTCTCGCGCTTCCGCTCGTCCCACGCCTCGGCGATGTCGGTCAGGAACGGTCCCGGGCTGATTGTGTTCACCCGCACCTTCGGCGCATATTCGCGGCTCAGCGACACCGACATCGCGTTGAGCGCCGCCTTCGCCGACCCATAAGGAATCACCATCGGCAGCGCCATCAGCGCGCCGGTCGAACTGATGTTGATGATGGTGCCGCCATCGCCCTCGCTCATCCGGTGCGCGACCTGGCTCGCGAGCCGGAACGGTCCCTTGAAATTCAGGTTGAGCACCGAATCGAACAGGTTTTCGGGCATTTCGTGGCTGGGGCAGGCGGGCGACATGCCGGCGTTGTTGATCAGGATGTCGATGCGGCCGAATTCCGAATAAGTGGCGGCGATCAGCCCGTCGATCTCGTCCCAGCGCCCGCAATGAACGCCGTAAGCCATCGCCTTGCGCCCGAGCGCGCGACATTCCTCGGCGACGCTCTCGCAATTCTCTATCTTGCGGCTCGCGATGATGACGTCGGCGCCGCGTTCGGCGAGCGCCTTGACCATGCGGTAGCCCAGCCCGCGCGACCCGCCGGTGACGAGTGCGACCTTGCCGGTGAAGTCGAAGAGCGGATCGGGGGTCATGCGGAGGTCCTTTTCTTGATCGCGGCGAGGCGCGTGGGGATATGCTCGCTCGGAAACAGCCCCGCCGCCGGCGTGGCGTTCCGCAAATAGGCCTTGGCGACCTGCACCTTGTGCACTTCGGTCGGCCCGTCGGCCAGCGCCATGCTCGGCAGCCCCATCCACATGTCAGCGAGCGGCAGTTCGAGCGTCATGCCAAGGCTGCCGTGGAGCTGGATCGCACGCTGGATGATGTCGTGATAGACCTTCGCCATCTGCACCTTGCACATCGCGATATGGGTGCGCGACGCGCCGTGCGGCATGCGGCCGGCCTCGACCTCGTCGATGATCCACGCGGTCTTGAGCACCAGCAGGCGGAATTGTTCGAGTTCGATGATCGAATCGGCGATCGCCCCCTGGACGAACTGATGCTCGCTGAGCTGCTTGCCCTGCGTGCGGCGCGACACCGCGCGTTCGAGCATCATGTCGATCGCGCGCTGGCATTTGCCGACGGTGCGCATCGCATGATGGACGCGCCCGCCGCCGAGCCGCGCCTGCGCGACCTTGAAGCCTTCGCCCGGCCCGCCGAGCATCGCGTCGAGCGGCACGCGCACCTTGTTGTAGCGGATATAGGCGTGGGTGCCGTCATCCTCGCCTTTGCTGTCGCCCATCGTCTGCGAATGACGGATGAATTCGACCCCCGGCGTGTCGGTGGGGACGATCAGCATCGACATCCGCTCGTGGGGCGGGCTTTCGGGGTTGGTCACCACCATCACGATCAGGAAGGCGGCGAAGCGCGCGTTCGACGAGAACCATTTCTCGCCCTCGATCACCCATTCATTCCCTTCCTGCCAGGCGCGGCAGGTGAATTCCTTGGGGTCGGCACCCGCCTGCGGCTCGGTCATCGAAAAGGTCGAGACGATCGTGCCGTCCATCAGCGGCTGAAGGTAGGTCGCCTTCTGTTCCGCGGTCCCGAACATCGCGAGGATCTCGCTGTTGCCGGTATCGGGCGCGGCGGTGCCGAACACCGTCGGTGCCCAGTAACTCCGCCCGAGAATCTCGTTCATCAGCGCGAGGGTGAGCTGGCCAAAGCCAGGGCCGCCAAGCTCGGTGCCGAGGTGGCAGCCCCACAGCCCCTGTGCCCTCACCTGGTCCTGCAGCGGCTTCATATACGCCCGCGATTCCCTGTTCGCGACGTCATAGGGCGCGCCGTGGCCGGGGAAGAGCAGGTCCATCGCTTCGCATTCGTCGCGTACGAATTTCGACATCCAGTCGAGCTTTGCCTGCAATTCGGGTTCGATGCGGAAATCGATCATGCGTCTGTCCTTGATTAGCCGATGAGGCGGATGAGTTTTTCGGCCTCGGCGAAATTGCCGCGGACCAGCCGGTCGAAGAAGCGCCCGGTCTCGGCGCTGAGAATGCCCTTGGCGGCCTGCGCGACCTTATATTCGAGGATGCAGCCGCCCTTGAACATCGCGAGGATCAGATAATAATCGAAGCTCGCCATGCTGCGCCCGGTTCCCGCGGCATAATGCGCCATCAGTTCCTGCCGCGTCGGCCAGTCCATGACATTGTACAGAGCCTTTTCGGGAACATGGCCGGGGAAACGATCGTCGCGGATGCCGTTGCAGAACCAGGCAAGGTCGAGCAGCGGATCGGCGATCGTCGACAGCTCCCAGTCGATCAGCGCGGTCAGCCGGCACGGCGGGTCGAAGGCGAACAGCGCGTTGGGCGTTCCGACATCGCCGTGGATGATTCCGGGGCGGAAATCCGCAGGCTTGTTCGCGCGCAGCCAGTCGCGCGCGAGCGCAAAACCGGGCAGCTCGCGCCATTCGAAATCATAGAGCTGCTTGTAGCTCTTGATCTGGCCTTCCCAGCGGTCGACCTGCCGTTCGAGGAAATTGTCGGGGCGTCCGAAATCTTCGAGACCGACGGCCTTATAATCGACATTGGCGAGCGCGATCAGCCCGTCGACCATCGCGAAGGGCACTTCGCGCGCATGCGGCGGCTTGTCGAAGGGTGGGCGGTCGTGGATGCGTCCGTCGGTGAGGTCGGCGGGCCAGCCCTCGACCAGATCCATGACATAGAAGGGCGCGCCGATCACATCGGCGTCGGCGCAGCTGCCGTGGCAGACGGGGTGGGGGACAGCGGTGCCGTTCAATGCGGTGAGTACCCGCGCCTCGCGCAGCACGCTCTTTGCGCTCCCCGGCGGCGGCACCGCTGGCGGGCGGCGCAGGATCAGCGTGTCGCCGCCGCGATTCAGCGACAGGATGACGTTCGACGTCCCGCCATGGATCTTGCGGGTCACCAGCGGCCCGTTCCCGAGCGCCGGAATATTGGCGTCGAGCCATGCGGTCAGCCGCACGGGATCGGCCAGCGCCGTCACATCGTCGCTCATCGCTCGCGCTCCCGCAAATAGGCTTCGATTTCGGTTCGGATCGCGTGCATCCGCGTCGCGGCGTCGGCGAAGGCGCTGCCGCCGACCCGCGCCATCACTGCGCGTGTTGCCACCTGCGCACGTTCATGATCGGCCGCCTTCAAGGCCCGCCCGGCCGCGGTCGCAACGATCAGCGACGCACGCTTATGCTCCGGATTGTCGGCAAAGGCCGCCAGGCCCAGCTCGGCGAGCCGGTTCGCCGCGCGTTGCACCACCTGGCGCGGATGGCCGAGGCTGCGCCCGATCTGTGCGACCGTGGGCGGCGCCGCGGCGTTCACTACCGCGGTCAGCACCATCAGCTCCATCTCGGGCAACCCGCTCTCGGCGCGCGTGTCGGCAAAAAGCGCCCGCATCCGCCCGCGCAGCCGCGCGACCTCGTCGGCGAATCGTTCGAAATCGGTGAAACGTTCTGACATGGCACTTTGATGTCAAAATGACACTAAGGTGTCAATATGCCAAAGGCGGCTGTGTTGAATTCGATTGGGGTTCAGCGCGACGTCATCGAGTCGAACAGCGACCCTTCGGCCTGCCAGTCGATCCGCACCCGGCGATGCGCAAAGCGCCAGCCGTCGGCGGTCCGTGTCAGCTTGTCGTCATAGGTGCCGCTATGGTCGGGCCCGAAATTGCTGTGCACCGCGAAATAGCTGCGCGCGGTCGCGCGATCGCCGTTGACCGCGATCAGCGGGTTGGTGATATGGTGGCGGATGAAGGTCAGCCGCGCATCGCGCGTTCCCGACGACAGTGCAGCCTCGATCGCGGCGGCACCCTGCGGCGCCTTACCGAGATATTCGAGCACGCCGTCGGCTGCGAAACACGCCGTCATTTCGTTCAGCCGCCCGCGGTCGCCATTGTAGGTGTAGCGCGCGAGCAGGTCGCGGATCGCGTCGCGATCACCGGCAAGATCAGCCATAATAATACAACTCCAACCCCGGCTCGTCCCAGCGTGTCTTCACCAGCCGGCCGGTGGTCGACAGCGTGATATAGGCATCGCGCATATCCGCGCCGCCGAAGGCGATATTGGTGACATAGGGTTCGCCCGCGATCGCGAACTTCGACACCGCGCCGTCGGGGGTGATCGTCGAAATGCCGCCGTCATAGAGCGTCGCGACGCAAATATTGCCCGCCGCCGTCACCGCGAGGCTGTCGAACCCGACCGGCCCGGGTGCGGTCGCGACCCACGCCGGGCGCTGCGCCTCGACCTTGCGGTCATAGCGCCACAGCCGTGCCTGGTGCGTGTCGGCGACATAGACGTGAAGGCCGTCGGGCGACAGACCGACGCCGTTGTACGACACCGCATGGCGGTTGATCGCGACGATGTCCGACCCGTCGGGCAGGGCGCTGAACAGCCCGCTCGCGGTGCGGATGCCCTCGTGGGTCTTGCCGAGGTCGGTGAACCATATCCGCCCCTCGGCATCGAAGACGATGTCGTTCGGCGCTTCGAGCGCGATGCCGTCACAACTCTCATAGAGGCGTTCGACTTTGCCGGTGTCGAGGTCGACGCGCTCGAGCCGCCCCTCATGGCTTGGTCCGCGCGCATTCTGCATCCTGACGAGGTCGAGTCCGCCGCTGTTGCAGACATAGAGAGCGCCATCGGGACCGATCGCTGCGCCGTTCGGTCCGCCGCCGATGTCGCAGACCGTCTCGGTCCGGCCATTCCAGCAGCGCGTGATCCGCCCGCCCGCGAGTTCGACGACGATCACAGATCCGTCGGCCATCACCACGGGGCCTTCGGGAAAGGCAAGGCCTTCCGCGATTATCTCCATCACCCTCTCCTGTATAACCTAGTTATGTATGTCTTGACACGCACGTGGCCGAGGCGCAACCCTGCGCGAAGGGAGAGAAAATTGCAGGTTCCAGCACATCATATCGTGGCGGCCCCGCCGCCGTTCGACGCGCCGCCCTATCCCGCGGATATCTTCGCCGGGCAGACGGTGCTCGTCACCGGCGGCGGATCGGGCATGGGGCTCGCGATGGCCAAGGCCTTTGCACAGGGCGGCGCCAATGTCGCGGTCATGGGCCGCAGCATCGAACGCGCGCGGGAAGGCGCGGCGGAAATCGCGGCGCTTGGCGTGCGCACCCACGCGATGAGCTGCGACGTGCGGCTCCCCGAAGCCGTCGCCGCGGCTTTCGACGAGGCCGAAGAGGCGCTCGGCCCGATCGGGCTGCTCGCCAACAATGCCGGCGCCAATTTTCCGGTCCTCGCCGAGGATATCTCGCCCAACGCATGGAATGCCGTCACCCGGATCGCGATCGACGGCACCTTCCTTTGCTCGACCGAATTTGCCCGCCGCCGCATCGCAGCGGGGCAGGGCGGGGCGATCGTCAACAACAGCGCCCAATATATCTGGACCGGTTTTCCCGGCGACGCGCACAGCGCCGCGGCGAAGACCGCGCAGGCGACGATGACCCGCAAACTCGCCGCCGACTGGGCGCCCGATGGCATCCGCGTCAACGCGATCGCTGCGGGGTTTTTCCCGCACGCGAGTTCGACCGCCGGAAACCGCGAAGGCGGCATCGAGCCGCTTCAGAATATGATCCCCGCGGGGCGCACCGGCAGTATCTGGGAATTCGGATGGCTTTCGGCGATGACCTGCACGCCCCTGTTCGGCGACATGACCGGACAGGTGATCGTGCAGGACGGCGGCGAAAGCCTGCGCCGCTCGCTGATGATGCCCGACTTCGTCCCGCCGCGCGAACGCGCCGACGGACCTTGGGGGTGGAAATGACGCGGGGGGCAATGAACGGCTGGCTGACGGGCAAACGCGCGCGGATCGAGGGCGATGGCCCGGCGATCGCCGACGCTTTCAAGACGGCGGGCGCGACGCTGGTGAACGACGGCGATCATGACATCTGGGTCCATATCGCGTCGCCGTCCGCGACAAAACTGGCGCACGACCTCACCCACGCCGAATGGCGTGCCAGCCTCGATGCCGGGCTCGACCGCCGCTTTCTCGGCGCGAAGGATTTCGCCGAGGCCTGCCGCGCCCGTGGGCAGGGCGGGGCGGTGCTGTTTATCGGCGCCCCGGAACAGGCGCTTGGCGCCGACCAGGCCGCCGCCGCGGGTGCGCTCGGCAACCTCACCAAGACGCTTGGCGTCGAATGGGCGCGCGACGGTATCCGCGTGAACAGCATTCTCACGCGCGAGACCGGCGACACGCTCGGAAAGCTCGCCGCCTATCTCGCCAGCGATTACGCCGCTTATGTCACCGGCGCGGTCATGGGCATCACCCTCGATGACTGACCGCATCCGCCTCGACGGGCAGGCGGCGTTCGTCACCGGCGGCGGCGGCGGCATCGGTCGTGCCATCGCAATCCGCCTCGCCGAAGCGGGCGCCGACGTCGCGATCTTCGACATCTTTCCCGAACGCGCCGAAGAGGCGGCCGAGCGGGTCCGCGAAGCGGGGCGCAAGGCGCTCGCCATCCCCGGCGACGTCATGGACGCCGACGCACTGCGCGCCGCAATCGACCGCACGGCCGCCGAATATGGCCGGCTCGACATTCTCGCCAACAATGCCGGAGGCGTCTCGGCGCGTCCCTTCCTCGAACAGAGCGAGCGCAGCATGCGCAAACATATCGACATCAACCTGATGTCGATGCTGATCGCCACCCAAACTGCGGCGCAGCATATGGTCGCGGGCGGGCGCGGCGGATCGATCGTCAATGTCGCGAGCATCGAGGCGAGCCGCGCCGCGCCGAACTTCGCCGTCTATGCCGCGTGCAAGGCGGGCATGCTCAGCTTCACCAAATCGATGGCGGTCGAACTCTCGGGCCATGGCATCCGCGTCAATTGCCTCGCCCCCGACCATACGATCACCCCGGGCAATCAGGGCAATCGCGCCGGTCCGGTCGATCCGGCGACCTGGAAACAGCACAGCGATGAGGCCGTCGATGCGATGAACCGCCTCATCCCGCTCGGGCGCGAGGGTGTCGACATGGAGTGCGGTGATGCCGCGGTCTTCCTGTCGAGTGCGATGGCGAGCTATATCAGCGGTGTCCTGCTGCCCGTCGATGGCGGCACCTGGGCATCGTCGGGCTGGGTGCGCGGGCAAAACGGCAAATGGACGCTCAACGAAGGATTGTCTTTCGGCGCCTAAATGGAGGAAATGGCAGCAACATTGCGGGCTGGCGCCAAAGCCACTAAAGACGCAGTTAGAGTAACGCATCCTTATAGAATGACCGGGTCAGGGGGCAGGAATTTTGCAGATGGATAGTGGCAATTCGCGCATCCGGGTTCCGAAGACGTCGGAACTGGTCGCCGACCAGATCAGGGCCCAGATCGTCCGCGGTGAGCTGAAAGAAGGCGACTCGCTGCCACCCGAAGGCACGTTGATGGCTACCCTCGGCATATCGCGCCCGACCCTACGCGAAGCCTTCCGTATCCTCGAGGCCGAAAACCTGATCAGCGTCGTTCGCGGTTCGCGCAGCGGTGCGCGGGTGCACCAGCCGTCGGTCGAACTCGTGTCGCGTTACGCCGGCTACCTGCTCGAGGCCGAGGGGACGACGATCGCCGATCTCTACGCCGCGCGGCTCGCGATCGAGCCGACCGTCGTGCGCTGGCTCGCGACCTCGAAGGGCCAGACGCCCGGCTTCGCGAGGCTACGGCAAGCGCTTTCCGAGCTTGAGGACATGCTCAAGAATGAAGGCTATGCTGAATTCGTCGACAATGTGTCGATTTTCCACCAGACGCTGGTCGAGGCAACGGGAAACAAGACGTTGAGCTTGATGAACCGCATGCTGCTCAACTTGGGGCGCCATCATCAGAATGACTATCAGCGCCGCCACCCTCGCACGACCGAGGACAAGTACAAGAGCCTGCGCGCGGGGTTCAAATCTTTCGAGAAACTGGTCACGATGATCGAGGCCGGCGACGTTGAGGGTGCCGTCGCGCACTGGCGGCTCCACCTGCGCAACGCCAACGACACCTGGGCGGCGCGCGGCGAGGGCGAGCGGACCGTCGACTCCCTGCACGGATGAGTTTGAATTTCATCGAGGCGATGACCGCCGCCGCGGCGCGGGGGCCCGGCGCGGCGCTGACCGTCGCGTCTGACAGGCTGCCCTGCACCACCACACTGGGTGAGGTCGTCGCGGCGGGACGCCGCATGGGAACACGAATGACAGCGGCGGGCGTCGGCCGCGGCGACATTATCGCCTGCATGCTCGCCAACTGGCGCGAATGGCTCGTCGTCGCGGTCGCCTCCGCGCAGGCGGGCGCCGTGATGCTGCCGGTCGTCACCATCTATGGCGCGAAGGAACTCGGCTTCATCCTGCGCCAGTCGGGCGCCCGATGGCTGTTCACGCCCGACCGCTTTCGCAACGTCGATTATGCGCAGGTCGTGGCCGATTGCGGCGACCTCCCCGCGCTCGAACGTCATATCACGATCGGCACCGATTTCGCTGCGCTCGAAGCCCACGGGCCGATTGCCGATCCGGTGCCGGTCGATGCGAACGACCTCGCGCTGCTGGTCTATACCTCGGGCACCACCGCTGATCCCAAGGGTGTGATGCACAGCGCGCGCGGTTTCCTCGCCGAGCTTGAAACGATGCGCGCGATGCGGGCCGGCGGCGACGATGATGCGGTGATCTCGCCCTGGCCGCCCGGCCATGTCGCGGGCGCGCTGTCGATGTACCGTTTCCTGTGCCAGGGCACGCCGCTGATCCTGATGGACCAGTGGGATGCGGCCCTTGCGGCGCAACTGATCGACCGCCACAAGGTGACGTCCTCGTCGGGCACGCCCTTCCATCTGTCGGGCATGCTCGCCGCCGCCGACACTCATGGCTATGACCTGACCTCGCTGCGCCAGTATCTCGTCGGTGCCGCACCCGTTCCGCCTTCGTTGATCGAGCGCTGTCAGGCGCAGCGCCTCGCCGTCTATCATTGCTACGGATCAAGCGAGCATCCGACCGTCACCTCGGGCGTCCTCGACGACCCGCTCGACAAGCAACTCCATACCGAGGGCCGGGCGATCGCGGGATCGGAAATGCGGTTCGTCGATGACGACGGTCACGACGTCGCGCCGGGCGAGGACGGTGAAATCTGCACCCGCGGTCCAGAACTCTTCCTGGGCTATCTAGACCCCGTGCTTAACGAAGCGGCCTTCCTCCCCGGCGGCTGGTATCGCACCGGCGACATCGGCCGCCTCGACGAGGGTGGCTACCTGCTGATCACCGACCGCAAGAAGGACATCATCATCCGCGGCGGCGAGAATATCTCGTCGAAAGAGGTCGAGGCAGTGCTGTTGGCGCATCCGGCGGTGCTCGATGCCGCGGTCGTCGCGGCGAAGGACGAACGAATGGGCGAGGTTGTACGCGCCTGCGTCGTGCTCGCGCCGGGTGGGTCACTGACGCTCGATGAGGTGCGTGATCATTTCTTTGCTTCGGGGATCGCGAAGCAGAAAACGCCCGAACGGCTGAGCATCGTCGACGAACTGCCGCGCAACGCCTCGGGCAAAGTGCTGAAGCACCAGTTGCGCGAAACCGCCTAGCGCTTCCTGGACTCGCCGAGTGGGACGAGCGGGAAGAGCAATTGCCGCCACCAGTCATGCTCGCCGCCGGGCAGGCCGTAACGCCACGGGCGACCTTCGGGCACATGCAGCGTCCCGAACATCCGATCATAAAAGCTGAGCATCGTGCAGAAGTTGCGATAGGCCTTGCCGTCTTTGCCATAACCATGATGCGTGTGGTGGATGCGTGGGGTCACGAACACCCATTCGAAGGCACGGACGAAGCGTGCGCCACCCGGCACCTTTCGCGCGATCACGTCGTCCCAGCGCCAGTCGCTGTGGGTGATCGCGTTCCACGCCATGATGGTGATGTAGAATATCGTCGTCGCACCGGTCATGCCGAGGTAAAATCCCAGCGCCGCCACCCAAGTATAAGCGTGGACCAGCGGCCAGACCAGATTGGTACGCCACATCAAGGTGACATTGACATAGGGCGCGCTGTGATGGGTGCGGTGCATGCCGTGGAGCCACGGGTGGTTGATCGTATCATGCGCCGAACGGTGGATCCAATATTGGCCGAACTCGGCGACAAGCAGCAGGCCCATGAACCCCGACCAGATTGGCACGTCGGCAAGCGCGCCTTTGCCCGTCGGCAGCAACAGGCCGACGATCCATGCCGTCAGCCACGCCATTCCGATGCGCGTCACCTGCGAGCCGAGAATTACCGAGCCAATGATGAAGAAATCGTGCTTACGATGGACGCCCTTGTGACGGCCCGTGGCCAGTTCGATCGCCAATATCGCGGCGATCAGTATGAATATCCAATATTGCGGCTGCATCGATATTCTCCCCTGTGATGCGGCAATCCATCCCACGAGGTAGGTAATAAATCCAATGCATAGGTATTGCATTTTTAATGCATGAATTGCATGATTGGTCATGGATTTGCGAAGACTTCGCCACGCCGTGTTTTTGGCAGACTGGGGCAATTTCACCGCCGCCGCCGCGCGGCTTCACCTGTCGCAACCCGCGCTCAGCCGCAGCATCCAGAGTCTCGAAGACGAATTGGGGCTAAAACTGTTCGAACGCATTGCAACGGGCGTCGTCACCACGGCGGCGGGTTCGGCGGTGGTCGAAGAAGCACGCACGCTGCTTGGGCAGGCGGAAGGGCTGAAGGCGCATGCGCAGCGGCTGTCGCGCGGCGAAACGGGGCGCGTACGCATCGGCCTCGGCCCGATGTTCGCCGGCCTTCTCACCGATTATCTGCAGGCCGTGTGGCAACCGTCGCAGGCGGTCGAGGTTCAGGTGCATATCCTGCCGGTCGAACGGCTGGTCAGCCGCCTGCTGTCCGATGATCTCGACTTCTTCGTCGCCGACGGCCGCGCGGCGCGCGATCACCCGAGCATCGCGGTCGAACCGATTGGCACGGCGCCGATCGGTTATCATGTACGCCCGGGGCATGAACTGCTAGACCGCAAGCGGCTTTCGGTTGCCGACATCGCCGCATATCCGCGCGCGTCGCCCAATCTGCCGATGGTGCCGCTCGATGCGGGGCCGGCCGTGCGCCAGTCGAGCCGCCCGGAGGCTGGCAGCGTGTATTGCGAACAAGTGTCGACGCTGGTCGAACTGACCGCGCGCAGCGACGCCGTCTTGCTCGCGATTTCAGCGGCCATCGCCGAGCATATCGACGCCGGGCGGCTCCTCACGCTTGCCATCCCCGAAATCGCCGACTGGTCGGCGCAGATCGTCATCGCCCGCCGCGCCCGGCTTTACCCCACCCCGACCGCCGAACGTTATGCCGTCGCGATGGCCACTCATGTTCGCAATCGCTGGATCGAGACGGCCCAGCCTAATTGCGCATGATGAACCCGCCATCGACGTTGAGCGCCTGACCGGTGATCCAGTCGCCCGCGGACGAGCACAGCAACAACAGCGCCCCAACCAGATCCTCCGGCAGCCCCCGCGGCTGCTTGACCACGCGCGCCATCGCCGCCTGAACGAACGGACTTTCCTCGGGGGTCAGTGCCTTGCCCGCGTCGGACATCGTCATCCCCGGCGCGATAGCGTTGACGTTGACGTTCATCCGCCCGAGTTCGGTCGCCAGTGTCGTCGTCAGTCCGAGCAACGCCACCTTGCTGATCCCGTAGGTGGTCTGCGCGGGGAAGCCGCCCGCCGACAGCTGGTTGACGATCTTGCCGCCGCCGCGCGCCTGGAACAACGGCACAGCGGCCTTCGAACAGATCAAGGCACCGGTCAGGTTGACCCGCATCAATTTGTCGAAATCGGCGATACTCGTCTGAATCGCCGGCGTACCGACCGCCTCGACCATCAGCGCAGCGTTGTTGACGAGGATATCGAGCCCGCCGAACGCTGCGGCGGTGGCCTCCATCATCGCCGCGACCGACGCCTCGTCGGCGATATCGACTTCGACTGCCAGCGCCTTGCCGCCTGCCGCTTCGATCTCGCCCGCGACGCGCTCGGCGCCTTCCTTGTTGAGGTCGGCGACGACGACGCTAGCCCCCGCGTTGGCGAGGCCCACCGCATAAGCGCGCCCGATGCTGTTCCCGCGCCCGCCGGCGCCGGTGACGATCGCCACCTTGCCGTCGAGGCGGAACTGGTCGTTGGTGAAATCGGCCATGGTCACGCCTCCTGCTTCGGAAAGATCGGCGCGCCGACGCCGATGGTCACCGTCTTGTAGTGGAGGAATTCGTCGATCCCCGCCTTGCCGCCTTCCTTGCCAAAGCCCGAAATCCCGACCCCGCCGAATGGCGTGTACGGATTGATCTGGAATCCGCCGTTGACATAGACGCCGCCGGCATTGAGCCGCTCCGACAGGCGGTGCACGCGCTGCAGATCGTTCGACTGGATCATCGCGGCGAGACCATATTCGCTGTTGTTGGCGATCGCGACGGCCTCATCCTCGGTGTGGAATTTCATCACCACCACCGCCGGGCCGAAAATCTCGACCTGGCTGATTTCATGGTCTGGGTCGGCATCGACGATCAGCGTCGGCTCGATGAAATTGCCCTCGGCGAATTCGCCGCCGCAGCGTCCGCCGCCGAGCAGGAAGGTCGCGGCGCCGTCGGCTTTGGCGCGATCGAACATGCCGGTGATCCGCTCGACCGCGGCCTTGTTGATGACGGGGCCGACCATCACCGTCGGGTCCATCGGGTCGCCGACCTTGAACTGGCCGATGATCGCCTTCACCCGCGCGACGAAATCGTCATAGATGTCGGCGTGGACGACCTGGCGCGTGGGGAGGGCGCAGCCCTGTCCCGACAGACAGCCGACCGTCCAGAACACCGCGCGCTCGGCCGCCGCCTGCACGTCGCAATCGGGGAAGACGAGGCTCGCCGACTTGCCGCCGAGTTCCATCACGCTCGGCTTGATCTCCTCGGCGCAGGCGATGAGGATCTTGCGCGCGGTGATCGGGCCGCCGGTGAAGCTGATCTTGCGGATCTTCTTGTGCCGCACGATCGCATCGCCCGCCTCGGCGGTGCCGGGAAAGATCGACAGCACCCCGTCGGGCAGCCCGGCTTCCTTGCACAGTCGTGCGAACATCTCGGGGGCGAAGGGGGTGATTTCGGCGGGCTTGCAGATCACGCAATTGCCGGCCGCCAGCGCCGCCGCGACCTTCATGCCGAGCGAGATCAGCGGCCCGTTCCAGGTGATGATGATCCCGACGATCCCGATCGGCTCGGGCACCGTGTACGACAGCTCGCCGCGCGTATCGAAGGTCGAGATCAACTCGCCCGACATCTTGTCGCACCAGCCGGCGTAATAGCGCGTCCAGCCGACCGCGGTATCGACCCCGCGCTCGCCGACCATCAGCGTTGTGCCGCCGTCGAGCGCCGCCATGCGCGCCAGCTCGGCCTTGTTCGCCTCGAGCAGGTCGGCCAACCGGTTCAAGATGTCGCGCCGCGCCTCGGGCGCCGTGCGGCGCCAGGACTCGCGCACCGCCTCGGCCTTGGCGACCGCTTCCTCGACCTCCTTCGCACCGGCGAGCGGGATATCGGCTTGCGTCACTTGTGTAACGGGATGCAGATGCGGGTGCGTCCCGCCGCTGCCGCTGCTGCGTTGTTCGTGCCCCAGATGCAGGTGAACTGCGGGTGCTGCGCTGGCCATGATGATATCCTCTTCTCGGTTGTTCAGTGGGTTTCGGGCGTGGCGAGGACGAGTCCGCCATCGGCGCCCGGACGCATCACCGGGCTCCAGACGATTTCCCAGCCATTGCCCTCGGGGTCGGCGAAATAGCCCGAATAGAGGCCGCCATCGCGGTCGCGGATCGGACTGGTAACAATGGCGCCGGCGGCGATTGCTCTGGCGAATTGCGTGTCGACGTCGGCCTTGGTCTCGACGAAGGTCGCGTTGACCGCGCGCGGCGCCGCGGCGAGATCGATGCCGCTTTCGGCCGCCAGATAGTCGCGCGGAACGAAGACGATCACCGCCGTCCCGGCACGCAGCATCAGCGAACCATGACTGTCGGGACCCCATGGCTGCCAGCCGAGGCCGTCCAGATAGAAGGTACGCAGCGCCGCCATGTCGCCCGCGGGCACCATCAGCATGTGCAGGGCCTGATCCATCTTGCTCACCCCCACGCCAGATGCAGATGTTCGAGCGCCATCACGCTACCGCCACGGCACGTCTCGTCGCCTTTTGCGACCTGCCGGAAATGGCCGACGCGCGCGAACCAGGCGCGGTAGAAGACGATCAGTTCCATCCGCGCGAGGTGCAGCCCGAGGCAGGTGTGGATTCCCGACCCGAACGCCGCGTGCCGATAGAATTGGCGCTCGACCGACACCGTCTTCGGGTCCTCGGTCAGCCCTTCGTCCCAGCCAACGAGCGGCAGCGGCGCGAGGATGCAGTCGCCGGCACGCAGCTGCGCGCCCTCCAGCATCGTGTCCTCGACGATATAACGCGGCGTCGCGACGAAGGCGTAGCGGCGCAGCAATTCCTCGACCATGTCGGGGATCACCGCCGGGTCGTCGATCGCGCGCTGGCGCAGCTTCTCGTCATGCGCGAGGTGGCGCATGCCGAAGCTCATCGCATTGGTGACGGTGTCGAGTCCGGCGAGGAACATCAGGAACCCGATCGACATCAGCTCCTCGAAATTCACCTTGCGCCCGTCGACCTCGCTTGCGACGATCTTGGAGATCATGTCGTCGCGCGGCTCGGCCATGCGCTGCTGGATCAGTTCGGCGAGATGACCGACAATCGCCTGCGCGAGAGCGTTGCGCTCCTCGTTGCTGGCCTGCGAGTGGAAGAAGCCGGTAACGAGGCCGCGGAATTCCTCGAACTTCTCCATCGGAAAGCCAAACAATTCCATAAACACCGCGACGGGCAGCCGCGACCCGACCGCTTCGACGAAGTCGCATTCGCCCTTGCTGACCACTTCGTCGAGAAGCTGGTCGGTCCACGCCGACACGCGCGGCTCGAGCGGTTCGATCGCCTTGGATTCGAAAAAGGGCCGCAGCATCTGGCGATACGGCCGGTGCTCGGGCGGATCGAGCATTTCGGGGATCATCTTCGGCTGGTTCGGATTGGGCGGGATCGACAGATAGCGGCTAGAGAAAATCTCGGGATGCCGCACCACATGCTGCACCGACGCGCCGGTGTTGCACACCCAATGGCCGCCATGCGCGCTCGTCCAGAAAACCGGCGGTGCGGTCTCCTTCAGATCCCAGTAGCGCGCGTGACAATCGGCCAGAACGCCGGGGTCCGCGATATAATCGAATTCATGGACCGGCGAACGCGCCGGAGCCTGCGACTCGGTCATTTTCTCTCTCCCATTGACGTAAGTAAACGATGGTTTACATAACGAGTCAACGGGGAGATGTCATGACGACGACGATGGAAGCACCGACGCGCGATGCCGATCGCACAAAAGCGGCGATCCTTTTTGCTGCGCAGCAAATTTTCGCCGAAAAAGGATTTTCCGAAGCGGGCGTGCGCGACATCACCGCGCGCGCCGGGGTCAACCCGTCGCTCGTCAGCCGCTATTTCGGCGGCAAGCTCAAATTGTTCGAGGCGGCGCTCGACGCCGCGCTCAACACGCGGCTGATGACCGATCTGCCCAAGGAAGGCTTCGGCAAGATGATCGTCGCGCGCTTCGCCGACGACGACGACCGCGTCAGCCCGCTGCCGATGATGTTCAACGCCGCCTCCGACCGCGAGGCGCGCGCGGTCGCGCAGCGCCTGCTCCGCGACCGCGTGTTCGAGCCGCTCAAAGACTGGTTCGGCGGCGGCGATGCCGATGTGAAGGCGGCGCGTTTCATGATGGTCTCGCTCGGCTTCTTCGCCTACCGCGACCAGCTCCCGCTCGCCGAATTCGCCGGCCGCGTCGAACCGCGGCTGCGTCAATGGCTGGAGCGCGAGTTCCAGGCCATTGTCGACGACTGACATCGTCAGCCGAGCAAGAACGCCGCATCGGCGGGCGCGATGAACTGCAGCAGATGCGCGCGCTTGAGGCAGAGGTGCGGGGACGCCTCGTCGGTCATGCCGATGCCACCATGGACCTGGATATTCGCTCGGCCGTTGTCGAGCGCCGCCTGATCGGCAAGCCGCTTTGCTGCAGCCACATGAAAGACCGCATCCGCAGCATTTTCGTCGAGCGCGCACGCCGCATAGTATAGCTGCGACCGCGCCACCGCGGCGCGTACCGCCATGTCGGCGCACATATGCTTGATCGCCTGGAACGACCCGATCGGGCGCTCGAACTGTTCGCGCACCTTGGCATAATCGACGGCCATGTCGCGCGCGGCATCGGCGCAGCCGACCGCGAAGGCGACGGCGAGCAGTTGCAGGTGAAGCGGCGGGCGGACATCGTCCTCGGTCCACACCGCGGTCGTCGTCCACTCTTGCCAGCTCTGCATCGTCGAGGGGTCGAGCGAAGACCGGTGTTCGGTGACGTGCCGCTGTCCGCTATTCAGGTTGGTAAAGCTGTCGGGGATGTCGAACACGCGCACCGATCCGGGTTGCAGCATCAGCACCGCCGCCGAATCCACCGGGTCGAGCACCCGGATCGGCCCGGGTTCCTCGACGGTCAGTGCGAGCGCGATTTTGCCGCCGAACGGCTCGGCGAACCAGCGGTTGGCGATCGCCGAGGACAGGAGGCCTACTGGTGCCAGAAAGCGGCCGAGTTCGGCAAAGACCAGCGCCTCGGTCGCGTGATCGAGCGCTAGCCCGCCATTGGCCTCCGGCGCCGTGATGCGCGGCAGTCCCATCGCCTCGAGCTGCGCCCAAATATCGGCGGGCCGGCTGCGTGCCTGCTCCAGCGGCATCGCGTCGCGGCACCAGTCGGTGGTTGCCGCCACAAAGGCGGCCTGATCGTCGTTCGGGGTCAGGTCCATGCGGAGTCCTTCGTTCCTGGGCCCCGGCCTGCGCCGGGGCGCGATGCCCGCTGCGCGCTCATCGCGATTTGGGCAGGCCGAGCAAGCGCTCGCCGATGATGTCGCGCTGGATCTGGGCGCTGCCGCCCGCGATCGTGCCGGCAAAGCCGCGCAGATAGTCGCCGACCGCATTGTCGTCGCCATATTGGAAATCGAGCATTTCGGGTCCCATCAACGCCACCGCCATGCGGTCGAGCCGCTGGCCCAGTTCGGCGGTGAACAGGCGGATCAGCGACGCCTCTGGACCGGGCTGTCCGGTGCGGACCACTTCAGAAATATTGCGATAGGTCATCGCGCGCAGCGCCGCGACCTCGGCGCGCATCTGCGCCAGTTCGTGCGCGATACGGTCGTCCTTGATCATCCCGTTGGCGCGCGCCGCCTCGATCAGGTCGGCGATTTCCTGGCTCTGCTTGACCTGGTCGGCGATGAAGCCGGTGCCGCGTTCGAAGCTCAGCGTCGACATCGCCACTTTCCACCCGTTGCCGAGTCCGCCGACGACATTCGCCAGCGGAATACGAACATCGTCGTAGAAGACCTGCGCGAACTCGACCTGCCCCGACATCTTGCGGATCGGGCGGACGTCGATCCCGGGCGCGTGCATGTCGCAGATCGCCCAGCTGAGGCCGGCGTGCCGCCGCGACCCGTCCTCGGTACGCAGCACCAATTCCTGCCAGTCGGCGACATGCGCGAAGCTCGTCCAGATCTTCGATCCGTTGATGACCAGTTCGTCGCCCTCGATCCGCCCGCGCGTCTTGATCCCGGCAAGGTCCGATCCCGCGCCCGGCTCGGAGAAGCCCTGACACCAGATCGCCTCGCCCGACAGGATGCGCGGCAGGTGCCAGGCTTTCTGGTCTTCGCTCGCGTTGATGATCAGCGTCGGCCCGCCATGGTTGATGCCGACGAAATTGGCGCCGATCCACGGCGCATGGGCCTTCGCATATTCCTCGAGCCAGATGACCTGCTGGACGATCGACAGGCCGCGCCCGCCATATTCGGTGGGCCAGTTGATCCCCGCCCAGCCGGCATCGAACAATTGCCGCTGCCACGCCTTGTCGAAATCGATCGCGTCGGCGGCGTGCAGCGGACGCTGTTCGGCGGGCACATTGGCGTGCAGCCAGTCGCGACATTCTTCGCGGAAACGCGTTTCGTCGGGGGAGAAGCCGATATCCATCAGACCGCCTTCTTCGCGGCGGCGATCGGCTCGCCCTTCTTGCGCATCGCCGGGTCGAACCCCGCGTTGCGCATCAGTTCGTGATTGAGGCCCGCCCCGATCGCCAGGCCATCGGTGTCGTAGATCAGCCTTTTGTTCTCGGCATTGCTGTGTCGGCTATTGCCGAGGATCAGCGCGGCCAGTTCGGCCACCTTCGCGTCAAGCGCTTCATCGGCGACGCAAGTATTGGCGAGCCCCATCGCGGCGGCATCCTCACCCGAATAGGGCTGGCACGTCAGCATCATCTCGAGTGCCTTTGCCTGTCCGACGCGGCGCGGCAGCCGCTGCGACAGCCCCCAGCCGGGGACGAGGCCCCATTTGCCATGCGTGTCGGCAAAGCGGGCGCTCGTCCCGCAGACGATGAAATCGGCGGCAAGCGCGAGTTCGAGCCCGCCGGTGTAGCAAGTGCCGCGGATCTTCGCGATCACCGGCTGGCGCAACTGGGTCAGCCGCTCGACGATCAGCATCTCCTGCCGCAGCCAGCCGAGCGCATCGGCGTGCGGCGGTGATTTCAAATCGTGCCCGGCGCAGAAATGATCGCCCGCGCCGGTGATCACCACCAGCCCGGCATCGCCGACACCCGCCTCGATATCGCGGATATGCGAGCGGAATTCGCGAAACAGCTCACGGTTGATCGCATTGCGCTTGTCGGGCCGGTTGAGCGTCAGCGTGCACACGCCGCCTGCATCCTCGCGCAGGACCAGCGCCGCGCTCATGCCTTGTCTCCGCGCGTTTTCGCGATCGCCGCTGCCGCCGTCCCGCTCGCGCGCGCCCGCTGGCCGAACTGCTCGCGGATCGGCACGAACTCGGGCATCACCAGCGAGCGGCGCAGCCAGTTGGCGGCATCGACGACCAAAGTATGTCCGCTGATGTAAGTTGCGTAGGGCGAGCAGAGGAAAGTCGCCGCCCAGCCCAGTTCGCGCACTTCGCCGACGCGCATCCCCGGAATCGTATTGTCGCCGCGCTCGCCGACGCGGTGGCGCGTCATATGGTCGGGCAGATCGTCGTGCGGGAAGCGCCCCGGCGCGATGCAGTTGACGCGAATGCCGTCGGGCGCCCATTCGACCGCCAGGCTCTGCGTCAGGTTGGTCACCCCGGCCTTCGCCGCCGCCGAATGCGACGTCCCCGGACCGCCGGTCCAGCTGTATGTCGCCCCGATGTTGAGGATCGCCCCCGGCAGCCCCGCCGCCAGCCGCCGGATCGCGAATTCGCGGCTGCAATTATAGGTCCCGTTGAGCACGATATCGACGACGGTACGAAACCCGTTCGGGGTCATCTCCTCGGCCGGCGCGGGGAAATTGCCCGCCGCATTGTTGATCAGCACGTCGACCGGCCCCAGCTTCGCCTCGATCTCGTCGAACGCCGCCGCGATCGCCTCGGGATCGCGCACGTCGCACGCCACCGCGATCACGTCGCCACCGACGTCGCGGATCGCGGCGAGCCCGGCCTCCAGATGCTCGGGCTTGCGGCTCAGCACCGCGATCTTCGCGCCCAATCGCGCGAACTCGACCGCCATGCCCTTGCCAAGCCCGGTGCCGCCGCCGGTGACCGCGACCACCTGTCCGTCATAAGTGCCGTCGGGCAGCGCCTTGGCGCCGATCGGAGGAGGGGAAGGGAGGGCCATCTTATTTCCCCTTGTAGCTCGGCGCGCGCTTCTCGCGGATCGCGGCGCGGGCTTCCTGATAATCCTCGGTCTTGAACAAATAGCTTTGCGCGTAGAGTTCGGCGCGGGTGCCGGTGCGGATCGTCGATCCGTGCGTCAGATTGATCATCTCCTTCGCCAGCGCGAGGTTGATCGGCGGCTTGGCGGCGATATCGCGCGCCATCTCCAGCGCTTTCGCGTCGAGGTCCTCAGGCGCGACGACAAAATCGACCGCGCCCCATTCGAGCGCGGTCGCGGCGTCGATCTTCTGTCCGGTCATCACCATATATTTGGTTCGCGACGGCCCGATCAGCGCGGTCATCATCTGCGTCCCCCCGGTATCGGGCAAAACGCCGTACAGGATTTCGGGCAGTGCCATTTTCAGTGTCGTGTCGCTGATCCGGATATCGGCCGCGAGCGCCAGTTCGCACCCGCCGCCGATTGCACCACCCTTGACCGCGGCGATGATCGGCTTGGTCGATTCCTGCATCCGCAGCCGCCCCTCCTGATGGCGCCGCACGAAGTGGAAATCGCTCTCGTCGCGCGCGCGGTGCCCCAGCACATTGGTGTCGCGCCCCGAACAAAAGCTCTTGCCATTGGCGCGGATCAGGATCGCGCTCGACTCGGTTTCGTCGAGCGCTTCGCCGAGCAGCTTCTGGAACAGCGACGACATGTCGTCGTCCATCGCATTGTGCCGGTCGGGCCGGTTCAACGTCAGGATACGCAGCGCGCCTTCGCGCTCGCTCAGGATCAATTCGGACATGCCCGCTCCCATTTTCTTTGCGACGGGGCTTGCACGACATATATAACTAAGTCAATTACGTCGAACGATATGGGGAGAGACGAAATGGCGGAACTGAGCGGAAAGACCGCGCTCGTCACCGGCGCATCGCGCGGCATCGGCGCCGCGATCGCGCGCCGACTCGGCATGGCCGGCGCGCATGTCGCGGTGAACTATGCCGGCAGCAAGGACGCCGCCGAAACGCTCGTCGCCGAAATCGTCGCGGCCGGCGGCCGGGCCTTTGCGGTGCAAGCCGATGTCGGGACGATGGCGGGTATCACATCGATGCTCGCCGCGTGCGACACCGCGTTCGGCGGGGCGCCCAATCTCGATATCCTCGTCAACAACGCCGGGGTCGGCGGCGAGGGCGACGAGGGCAGCCTAAAAAAATGCAGCGAGGAGCTGTTCGACCGCATGATCGCGGTGAACCAGAAGGCGCCGCACTTCATCACCCAGCTCTGCCTCGATCGCCTTCGTGACGGCGGGCGCATCATCAACATCGGCTCGCTCGGCGGCCGCTCGGCGCTGCCGCCCTTCGCCGCCTATGCCGCGACCAAGCGCGCGCTGCAGAGCCTGACCATGTCAACCGCGGTTGTCGTCGGCCCGCGCGGCATCACCTGTAACCTCGTCGCCCCCGGCGCGGTCGATACCGAATTCAACAAGACGCTGTCCGAAAAACCCGGCTGGGCCGAGGCGACGTCGAAGCTCACCCCGATGAAGCGTCTCGGCGTGCCCGACGACATCGCCGGCGCGGTGATGATGCTGTGCCGCGACGAAGCGCATTGGGTCACCGGCCAGATCGTCGAAGCCAGCGGAGGATTGTTTCTATGAGTGATTTTACCGGAAAGACCGCGCTCGTCACCGGCGGTTCGCGGGGCATCGGCGCCGCGATCGTGCGGCGGCTTGGGCAAGCGGGCGCGCATGTCGCGATCAACTATGCGGGGAGCAAGGACGTCGCCGATGCCCTTGCAGCGGAGATCGTCGCGGCGGGTGGCAAGGCCTTTGCGGTGCAGGCCGACGTCTCGACCCTCTCGGGCATCGAGGCACTGTTCACCGCCTGCGATGCGCAGTTCGGCGGCGCGCCCAATCTCGACTTCCTGATCAACAACGCCGGCGTCGGACGCAGCGGCCGTGACGGCACGCTCAAGGGCGCGGGCGAAGACCTGTTCGACGAATTGTTCGCGGTCAACGTCAAGGGCCCGCATTTCGTGACGCAGGCGGCGCTGTCGCGCCTTCGCGACGGCGGCCGCATCGTCAACATCGGGTCGATGTCGGGCAAGGTCGGTCAGCCCTTCGCCGCCAGCTATGCGATGACCAAGCGTGCGGTGCAGAGCCTGACCTTCTCGACCGCGCTCGCGGTGGCGAAACGCCAGATCACCTGCAACTGCGTCGCCCCCGGCGCGGTCGCGACCGACTTCATCACCGCGCTGCGCGACCAGCCCGGCTGGGACGAGGCGACCGCGAAGCACACCCCGATGGGCCGCCTCGGCGAGCCCGAGGACATTGCTGGCGCGGTGATGATGCTGCTCGGCGACGATGCCCGCTGGGTCACCGGCCAGATCATCGAAGCGAGCGGGGGACTCGCGCTGTAATGGCGTTGATGACCGACAAACTGCGCGCGATCATGGCGCTCGAACCCGATCGGACCCAGATCGATTTCGAGGGCAAGGATTACAGCTGGCGCCAGATCGCCGACAATGTGCGCGCGATCGAAGAGGCGCTGGGCGCGATGGGCCTGCCCGAGGATGCACGCGTCGGCGTGATGCTGCGCAACCGTCCCGGCCATGTCGCGGCGGCAGCGGCGGTGCTCTCGACCGATCGCTGCCTCGTCACGCTCAATCCGGTCCTGCCCGACGCGAGGCTGTTCGCCGACGTCGAAACGCTCCGCCTTCCCGTGGTCATCGCCGATGCCACCGATCTCGCCCGTCCCGGGCTCGCCGAAGCGCTGACCCGGGCCGGATCGGCGATCATCGAGATCGGCCCGCGCCTCGAAGGCGTGCGGGTGGTGCAGCGCGACATCCGCGCCGCGATCCAGACCTCGCCTGGTGTCGCGATCGAGATGCTGACCAGCGGCACGACGGGCACGCCGAAACGCGTGCCGCTGAGCCGCGACGCCTTCGACGCGAGCTTTCGCGGCTTCGCCAAATATGAACGCGGCAAGAGCTTCGACGATCCGCCCCGGCTCGGTTCGGGCTGTACGATGGTGGTCAACCCGCTGACCCATATCGGCGGCATCTATGGCTGCATCGGCGCGCTGATGGCGGGGCGCAAGATCGCGCTGCTCGAAAAATTCAGCGTTGACGCCTGGCTCGATGCGGTCCGCCGCCACCGGCCTGCCGTGGCGTCGGCCGTGCCGTCGGCGGTGCGCATGTTGCTCGACGCCGATGTCGATCCCGCCGACCTGTCGAGCCTCAAGTCGCTGATCTCGGGCACCGCGCCGCTGGCGCCCGAGTTGGTCGACGCCTTTTACGCGCGCTACGGCATCCCGATCTGCAGCAATTATGGCGCGACCGAATTCGCTGGTGCGATCGCGGGCTGGACGATCGATGACTTTCATCGGCACTGGGCCGAAAAGCGCGGCGCGGTCGGCCGCGTCCACGCCAATATGGCGGCGCGCGTCGTCGATCCCGACAGCGGCGCGGAATTGCCGCACGGCACCGAAGGCCTGCTCGAACTCAAAGGCGAGCAGCTCGGCAACGGCCTGCGATGGCTGCGCACCACCGACCGCGCCGCGCTCGACAGCGAAGGCTTTCTCTTCATCAAGGGCCGCGCCGACAATGCGATCATTCGCGGCGGCTTCAAGATCCACCCCGACGACGTCGTCCGCGCGCTGAGCGACCATCCGGCGATCCGCGAGGCCGCGGTCGTCGGTATCTCCGACGACCGCCTCGGTTCGGTACCCGCCGCCGCGATCATCCTCAAGGACGGGTCTGCCGCGCCCGCAACCGACGACCTCAAGGCGTGGCTCAAGGGCCGGCTCATCGCCTATCAGGTCCCCGTCCATATTCGCATCGTCCCCGATTTTCCGCGCACCCCGTCGATGAAGCCGTCGGCACCGGGGCTGCGCGCGTTGTTCGAGGGGTAGGTCGATGCCGATCCGCGTCATCGCCTGGGGTATGGGCTATCTCGGCAAACAGGGATTGCTCCAGATCCTCGGCGACCCCGCGTTGGAGCTTGTCGGCCTGCATGTCTCGGGCGACGACAAGCGCGGTCGCGACGCGGGCGAGATCGTGGGTACCGCTCCGACCGGCGTCATTGCGACCTCCAACATCGACGAGCTGCTCGCGCTCGGTGCCGACTGCCTCGTCTATTTTTCCAGCACCGTCGGTCGCGACGATGAAGCGACCGCCGAAATCCTGCCCTTCCTCGCCGCCGGCACCAACGTCGTCAGCATCTCGCACTTCGACTTGCAATATCCGGTGCACGGCGACCCGCGCCATGTCGACCCGATCGTCGCGGCGTGCGAACGCGGCGGCAGCAGCTTCCTGCTCACCGGCGAGGAACCGGGCTTCGCCTTCGGCCAGCAACTTTTCGCGATCCTTTCGACCATCGCGCGGCTCGACGCGGTGCGGATCGTCGAGATGTCCGATGTGCAGGGCTATGGCGGCACCGACTCGCTGCTGATGTACGGCTTCAACGGCGATCCCGCGGTCGAACCGCCGATGTTCGCCAGCCAGGTCGGCGCGTCGTGGCACATCGCGACGCTCAAGGGCATTGCCGACTTCCTCGGCCTCGCGGTCGATCGGATCGAACAGCAATGGGATTCGATCGCGGTCGACTATCCCATCGACACCGCGGCTTTCGGTGAAGTCGCCGCCGGGCGGACCGCCGCAACCCGCTGGCGCGTCACCGCGCATTGCCTCGGCCGGCCGATGATCCGCTACGAGAAAATCCTGCGCCTCCACCACGCCGCCGCGCCCGAATGGGAAACGCCGGCGCTCGCGAAAGGTGCGGGGGTGACCCACAAGATCTTCGTCGAAGGGGCGCCCGAGGTCAGCGAGGAATTGCACCGCCCGCGCGGCACCTCGGCGACGCCGACGATCGCGGTCAACGCGATGCCTTTCGTCTGCGCCGCGCCGCCGGGCGTGCTGACCCAGATGGATATCCCGCTGTTCCCGCCGCGCCAGTTCGGCGGCATCCCCGCAAAAGGAGTAAGCGCATGAGCGAGAGCTTCGCCGGAAAATCGGTGATCGTGACGGGCGGCGGCAAGGGCGTCGGGCGCGGCGTCGCCAAGGCGTTCGCCGCCGCAGGCGCCGAGGTCATGCTAGGCGCGCGTACCCTGTCTTCTGCGCAGGATGTGAAGGCCGAGATCGAAAAGGCGGGCGGCATCGCCGAATGCTTTGCCGCCGACATCGCGCGCCACGCCGATTGCCGCGCACTCGTCGAGGCGACCGCGCAGGCGTTCGGCGGCGTCGATATCATCGTCCATGCCGCCGCCGACATTCCGCACGGCGGGCTCGGTCATGTCGATGACGAACGGCTCGAAGCGGGCTTCGCGAGCATCGCCAAGGCGGCCTGGTGGCTGCTCGACGCTGCGCGCCCTTATCTCGCCAAGGCGCAGGACGGCGGCCGTTTCATCGCGATCGGTTCGATCAACGGCACCTACAACGTCGTCCCCAACATGACCGCTTATGGCATGGCCAAGGCGGCGCTCGACGCCTTCATTCGCGCCGCGGCGGGCGATGTGGTGGGGGAGGGGATCACCGTCAACGCGATCAACCCCGGCCTCGTCGCCAGCGACCGGGCGCGATCGGTGCTCGGCGACGAAGGGCTGGCGGCTTATGGTGCGACGGTGCCGGTCGGGCGCGCCGGAACCCCCGCCGACATCGCCCACGCCTGCCTGTTCCTTGCCTCGGCAAAGTCCGATTATATCACCGGCACGACGATCAAGATGGACGGCGGCTCGACCGTCGCCGCCTCGCCCGGCCGCAACGATATTTTGCAGGAGCGGCTCAAGCTCCAGCAAGGAAAGGCACCCTGATGGACCTCGGGATTTCCGGCAAGGTCGCGCTCGTCTTCGGCGGCTCGAAAGGCATCGGCCTCGGCTGCGCGCACGAATTCGCCCGCGAAGGCTGCTATGTCGTCGTCGCGGCGCGCACCCAGGCGACGATCGACGCCGCCGTCGCCGAGGTACGGGCGGCGGGCGGGCAGGCGATCGGCATCTCCGCCGACTGCACGACGAAGGACGGCATCGGGCAGGCGGTACAGGCCGCGACCGAGGCTTTCGGCCCGCCCGACATATTGATCTTCAACGTCGATTCCGGACCTAAGGGCAGCTTCCTCGAAGTCGACGACAACACCTTCGCCGCCGCGAACACCAACAATGTTATGGCCTTCCGCTGGGCGGTGCAGGCGGTGATCCCGCATATGCAAGCACGTGGCTGGGGCCGCATCCTCACCATCGGCACCAATTCGGTAAAGGCGCCGCACCGCAAGCTCGCCCGCGCCGCGCAGAACACCTACCGCGTCGGCGCGCTCGCGCTGTCGAAGACGATCTCGGCCGAGCTTGGCCCGATGGGCATCACCGTCAACACCCTCGGCACCGGCGCGATCGCGACCCCGCAGTTCAAGGCGGTCTTCACCAAGATCGCCGAGGCACAGGGCCAGACCTATGACGAGCATATCGCCGAGCGCACAGCGGCCTATCCGATCCCGCGCATGGGCACGCCCCAAGATATGGCGGCGGCCGCCGCCTTCCTCTGCTCGGACCGCGCCGGCTTCATCACCGGGCAGGTGCTCGTGATCGATGGCGGCAATCTCGAAGTTCTGCAATAATTAGCAATCAAAGGAATCGACATGAAACTGGGTAATGATATCGCGGCAGTGGTGACGGGCGGAGCCTCGGGCCTCGGCCGCGCGAGCGCCGAAGCGCTGGCGGGCGAGGGCGTCAAGGTCGCGATCTTCGACGTCAACGAAGAGGGCGGCAAGGCGGTCGCCGACGCGATCGGCGGCGTCTTCTGCAAGGTCGACATCACCAGCGAGGACAGCGTCGTCGCGGGTTACGAAGCCGCGCGCGCCGCGCATGGCCAGGAACGCATCCTCGTCCATTGCGCGCAAATCTCGAAGGGTGGCAAGACCGTCCGCTTCGACAAGACCAGCGGCGGCTATGTCCGCTATTCGACCGACGACTACGCCTTCTCGGCGCAGGGCATCCTCATCGCCAGCTATCGCCTCGCCTCGCTCGCCGCGCTGGGCATGGCGAACGCCGATCCGCTCAACGAGGATGGCGAACGCGGCGCGATCGTGCTGACCGCCTCGGCGGCGGCGCAGGATGCGCAGATCGGCCAGGTCGGCTATGGCTCGCTCAAGGCCGGCGTCAACGGACTCGTCCTGCCGCTCGCGCGCGACCTGATGGACCTCGGTATCCGCGTCAATTCGATCATGCCGGGCATCTTCGCGACCCCGCCGATGCTCGCGGTCAAGGACCGTGCGCCGGCGATCTTCGAAGGCCTTGCCGCCTCGGTGCCTTTCCCGAAACGCCTCGGCCACCCGCATGAATTCGGATCGCTTGTGCTCGAACTCGCGCGCAACGGTTATTTCAATGGCCAGACCCTCCGCCTCGACGGCGCTATCCGCATGCCCCCCAAATAGGACAATGACTTGAACGCACCCCAACAATTCCCCTTCGCACGCCAGTCGGCGGGTCCCGCGCCGCTCCGCCGTCCGGGTTCAATCCGCCGTACCAGTTCGATCGACTCGGACTGGCCCGACGGCTTCGGCCAGCCGTGGATCATGTCGGGCCGTGCGCGCGATCTGCTCACGCCGTTCGAAGGGGAACCGGTGGTTCTGGCGAGCGGCGAGTTTCGCATCCGCACCTCGCCGATCCGTGAGATCGTGGAGATCGACGTCGCTCCCCACCATGCGCGCGCGCAGGACATGGTCGGGGTGCGGGCAGGGGGCGCGAGCCGTCAGGCGCTGGCGGCGACGCTCGGCGACCTGCGCGGCACGCCTTTGTTCCAGGTCCTCGACGATTTCGCGGGAGCGAGCCTCGTCGCGGGGTGGATATGGTCGCGCTGGAGCGACGACTGGCACGCGCGCATGGCGAGCCAGAAGCTCAAATCGACCGCGGGCAACAAGGGGCGGATGGTCAATATCTGCACCGGCTTCACCGAAGGCGGCAGCTCGTTGTCCGAGGACGGCAGCGTCGATCACAGCGACCAGTCGGCGACCGAGGTCGGCCCGCTCGCCAATCCCGACGACCCCGTAGGCTGGCATGACATGCCGGTGCAGGAGGGGCGCCCGCTCGCCCGCCGTGCCCGTCGCATCGATATCTGGCGCGCCGAGGGGGTGCTCAAGGTCGACGCCGGGTTCCAGGACAGCGGCCCCAATCCGGGCGGCACGCGCACCGCGATCCACGAATATCGCGTTTATGCCGAAATCGACGAGGCCGACGGCACTTTGCTCGCGCTGCAGGCGCTGCCGTTGATCCTGCCGTTTCGCGAATGTCCCGGCGCCTCGATGAAGGCGGCGCGCATGGTCGGGCAAAATGTCGGCGAATTCCGCCAGTCGGTGCTCGACACGCTCGTCGGCACGATCGGCTGCACCCACCTCAACGATGTGCTGCGTGCGCTCGCCGACGTGCCCGCGCTTGTGGCAATGTTGCCCAAAAGCCACGATTGACACCGTTTCCGTAGCGTTTCGTGACAATGTGACGCAATCCACTTGTCTGACGTGTTAGACTTAGTTATACAACTGACGAAGCGAGGACGCCAGGAAGCCTCGCGGGGAGGATGTTGACCATGATTTTCAAGCAGAAGCGCGATTCGGCCCGAATGCTCGCCGCGGTATCGCTGGCGGCCATTGCCCTGTCGTCGACCCCGGCCTTTGCCCAGGCCACCACCCAGCCTGCCGCCGAAGAGACGCAATATGACGATGATGCCATCGTCGTCATCGGCATCACCAAGCAGGATGCCAACATTCAGGATACGCCGATCGCGATCACCGCATTCAGCGGCGAGAAGCTGACCGAACAGGGCATCAACAAGGTCGACGAAATCGCGACCTTCACCCCCGGCTTCAACATTCGCGGCGCCGGCAACAACCCGACCGCGCTGACGCTGTCGATGCGCGGTCAGATCCAGGTCGACAATATCGCGACGCTCGAACCGTCGGTCGGCACCTATCTCGACGAACTCTATATCGCGCGCGCCTATGGCCTGAACACCGAACTCGTCGACGTCGAAAGCGTTCAGGTGCTCAAGGGTCCGCAGGGCACGCTGTTCGGCCGCAACACCTCGGCCGGCGCGGTGCTGATCCAGACCGCCAATCCGCGCTACGGCGAAGTTTCGGGCAAGGTCAGCGCGACCTATGGCCGTTTCGACGAACGCACCGGCCAGGCCGTCGTCAACCTTGGCCTGTCGGACGAGTTCGCGATCCGCGGCGCGATCTATTATCAGAAGCGCGACGGCTACAAGACCGATGTCGACACCGGCAAGAAATATGAGGGCCGCGAGACGATCAACGGTCGCCTCAAGCTCGGCTGGAAGCCGACCGACACGTTCGAGGTCATCCTGTCGGGCGAATGGTATGATACCGACATCGACGGCCCGGCCCGCCAGAACCTCTTTTTCAACGCACCGGCCGCCTTCGGCCCCGCCAAGCCGATCGTCGACGGCATCGCCGCGACCGACCGCGCACAGTTCGGCGGCAACCCGAACCTGGTGTCGATCACGCCGCCCTCGGCGGTCATCGGCGCCGACCCGCGCGGCATCTTCAACAAGACCAAGACCCAGACCTTCTCGGCGAAGTTCATTCTCGACACGAGCTTCGGCCAGGTGCGCTGGATCAACGGCTATCGTGGTATCCAGAGCGAGAATCTCGTCGATCTCGACGGGTCGAGCTTCGCCGGTCACTTTACCGGCGGCACGCAGGACCTGAAGCAATATTCGTCCGAACTGCAGCTCACCGGAACGGGCTTGGACGACCGGCTGAACTTCGCGACCGGCCTGACCTATTTCCGCGAAACCGGCTTCGATCAGTCGCGCTCGAACCTGTTCAACGGCAAGTTTACCGCCGGTCCGACGGTTCCGGCGCAATATGTCGGCCGCACGAGCTGGTCGAACTTCTCCGGCGCGCTCGATAACGACAGCTTCGGGCTGTACGGCCAGCTCAACTACAAGCTGACCGATCGCTTCCGCGTTACCGGCGGCCTGCGCTATTCGATCGACGACAAGCGCGTGACCACCCAGACGGGCGACGTCGTCGACAACACCGACGAATTCGTGCGCTGCACGCCCTCGACGGTGGCGCTGCCCTGCCTGCGCTCGCGGCAGAAGACCTTCTCGAACCTGTCCTATACCGCTGGCCTCGATTACGACGTCAGCGACGATATCCTGCTCTATGCCAAGCACAGCAAGGGCTATCGCTCGGGGGCGATGCAGCTGCGCACGGTGACGCTCGCGGACTCGATCCCAGCCGAACCCGAACTGGTCTACGAACAGGAACTCGGCGCTAAGCTCACCTTCATGGACGGTCGCGGCAAGTTCAACGTCGCGGGTTATCACAACGTCGTGAAGGGCGCGCAGCGGAGTCCGGTGCTCGCACCGAACGGGATCAGCCAGACGGTGATCGAAAATGCCGACACCGAAACCTGGGGCGTCGAAGTCGACACCTCGTTCGAGGTCGTCGACGGCTTCACCATCTTCGCGAACGGCGCGCTGACCGATCCCAAATATACGCGCTACGAGGGCAAGGCGCTGGCCGGCAGCCCGCCGAACCAGACGATCGTGACGGTCGATAAAAAGGATTATCTGCTCGTCGGCATCGTCAAGAAGCAATTCTCGGTCGGCGCCAATTTCAAGCAGGACCTCGGCGGCGTCGGTCTCGATGCCAACATCGTCTATGCCTGGCAGGGCAAGATGCCGCAGATCGACATTCCGACGAACATGTTCACCTCGACCGGACCCGGCGGCCTCGCACTGACGCAGGCCCAGGCCGATCAGGTCGCGGCGGTTGCGCAGTCGGGCTCGCTCGGCATCCTCAATGCGCGCGTCGCGGTGAGCTTCGGGCCGGAGAAGAACTTCGAGCTGGCGCTGTGGGGCAAGAACCTGACGGGCGATCAGGAACAGCAATACACGCTTTTGCTGAGCAACATCTACATCGGCACCTCGTACAACGAACCGCGCAGCTACGGCGTGACCGGTACATTCAAATTCTGAGGACCACAGGGCGCTCCTAGGAGCATTGGGGGAGGGACGGCTTGCCGGACCTCCCTCTTTTTTTGCCCGGGATTTTTAGACCTTCGTCCCCCCGCGAAAGGAAGAATATGTCTTCGGAAACCAGCAGCCGCCGCGGCCTCACGCTGACCCTGCTCATCATCGTCGCGATCCTCAGTTACGTCGATCGCCAGGTTTTCACGTTGTTCCAGGACGACATCAAGGTCGAACTCGGCCTCGACGATGGCCAGCTCGGGCTGCTCACCGGCATCGCCTTCGCCGCCTTCTACGCGATCGCCGCGTTCCCGATCGCGCGCTACGCCGACCGCGGCGACCGCCGCCTCGTCATCGCGGTCTGCGTCTCGATCTGGAGCGCCGCGACCGCGCTCTCGGCCTTCGCCAACAATTTTGTCCAGATGCTGCTCGCGCGCATCGGTCTCGCGGCGGCGGAGGCGGGGGCCGGGCCGGCGGGCATGTCGCTGCTCACCGACATCTTTCCCAAGGACCGTCGCACGACGATCATCTCCGTGATGCTCGCCGCCAACGCGGTCGGGCTGTCGGGCGGGCTCGCGCTCGCCGGCTGGCTGTCGCAATGGTATGACTGGCGCACGGTGTTCCTGATCGTCGGCCTGCCCGGCATCGGCGTCGGGCTGCTCGTCTATCTGCTCGCCGCCGAGCCGCGTCGCCGCGGCGTCGTTCAGCCCGTCGCGCCGCCGCAGACCAGCCTTGGCGAGGTCCTCCGCACCATGGCCGCCAGCACCTCGCTGCGCTGGGTCGGGCTGCTGCTCTGCATGGTCCCGCTCACCGGTTTCGCCTTCATCCTGTGGGGCGCCTCCTTCTTCCAGCGCGTCCATGGCATGGACAAGACCGAAACCGGCTTCTGGCTCGGCGGCGCGATGGCGGCGGGGCTGGTGATCGGCAATCTCGTCGCAGGATGGGTCAGCGATCGTTATGGCAAGGCCGACCCGCGCTTCAACGGCTGGTTCGCGGGGATCGGCCTGCTCGTCAGCTTCCCCTTCGGCGTCGGCTTCGCGCTCGCGGGCAACGCCTATGTCGCGCTCGCCTGTTTCGTCGTGGTGAAGTTCATGATGACGCTCCACCTCGGCCCGATCATCGCGCTCTGCTTCGCGCAGGTTCCGGTCCAGATGCGCGCGATGATGTCGGCGACGATCAATATGTTCATCGGGCTGGCCGGCGTCGGGCTGGGCGGTACCGTCGCCGGCTATCTCAGCAAGGCTTTCACGCCGGGCTATGGCGAGCTGTCGCTGCAACCGTCGCTGGCGATCCTGTCCTGTTGCCTGCTGGTCGGCGGTATCGCGGCGATCATGGCGGGGCGGACCGCGAAGCCGCTGGCGGAGTAAGCTTCTAAAGCCTCGTCATTGCGAGCGCAGCGAAGCAATCCAGAGTAGTGTAAACCGCTCTGGATTGCTTCGCTGCGCTCGCAATGACGGACTGAATATTGGTGGTTACGCCGCCACCTTCGCGCTCGTCGCCACCTTGGGCTCCAACCCGAACAGCCGCGCCGCGTTCAGCCCCAGGATGTTCCGCCGCACCTCGTCGCTGACCTCCATGCCCTCGAACAGCTCGTCGATGATCCGCCGGCTGATCGGGAAGGTGCCTTCGGCGTGCGGATAGTCCGACCCCCACATGACATTCTTCGCCCCCGGCAATCCAGCCGACGCCGACGCGATGCACGCGCGGTCGTGCTGGAAGCTCGCCCAGATCTGGTCGTCGACGATCTGGCTCGGCGAGCGCGACAGCTTCGGAAACACGAAATTGGCATGCGCCACCGACACCTCGTCCATCCGCTCGGCCAGCGCGACGAGCCAGCTCGCGCCGCTCTCGATAAACGCGACCTTTGCGCCGGGATTGCGGTCGAGCACCCCGCCCGACACCAGATACATTGCGCTGTGCTGCGCATCGTTCATCTGGTTGGTGTAATTGATGATTCCCGCGCCGGGACCGCGCTCGACGATCACGCTTTCGAGGCCCGTGCCCGTGTGCATGACGAACACGATGCCGAGCGCCGCGCCCTTGGCAAAGATCGGGTCCCACGCGTCGCTGTTATATTTGGGCAGCCCCGGCGGCGTCACCGCGGGCAGCATCGCCGCGGTAAAACCCTTCGACGCCAGATAGTCGAGTTCGGCCAGCGTGTTCGAAAAGTCGAGCACCGGCAGCATGCCGCACCGCACGAAGCGGTTCGGATGTCCGCCGAGGAAACTGTCGTTCCAGTCGTTGTACAGCCGCGCCGACGCGGCTTCGGCCTCGGGATTGTCGAGGCAATAGAGCCACAGGCCGAGCGAGGGGAAACAGATTTCGCTGTCGATCCCCTCCATCTCCATATCCTCGAGCCGTCCCGGAATTTCCCTTATGCCCTTGCGCTGCGCATCGCCGAGCTGCTTTTCGCGATGCTGCCCGACACGCAGGCGATAGATGATCTTGTCCTTGGTCCCGGTGACCAGATATTCGCCCTCCATTCGCGCATGGATCGCATGATCCTTGAGCGACGCGGGCAGGCCATCCAGGAAGATATCCGACGGTTCCATGATGTGGCTGTCGGCGCTGAACACAAAGGGTTTCATGGCAGTCTCCTCTCGACTCGTTATCGGTCTTTACCCAATTAAAAGATACCTAGTTATATAAGTCAAGGGCTGAATGGGATGGACATTCTGCCAAGAGGTGCTTAAATAGGTATCTATTATGGCCATCGCAACCGAAACGCTCGCCACCCGCACCGCGCGCGACCTTGCAAATCTCAGCCTCGCATCCGATCCGGGCGCACACCTCGGCGCCGAGGACGATCTGCTCGCGCGTTTCCGGGTCAGCCGCCCGACGCTCCGCCAGGCCGCGAAGCTCGTCGAGCGCGACCGCCTGATCAGCATCCGCCGCGGCGCGCAGGGCGGCTATTATGCCGAGCGCCCCGACGCGCGCGACGCGATCCAGTCGCTCGCGCGCTTCCTGCGCATGAAGGGCGCGCACCTCGGGCATGTCATCCAGGTCACCCGTCCGGTGTCCGAAGAGGCCGCAGTTGCCGCCGCGCGGCTCCGCAGTGCTGCCGATGTCGAAGCCTTGCAGGCCTTCGTCGCCACGATCGACGCCCGCGACACGCCGCGCGAGTTGATCGCGGCCGAGGTCGAAATGGCGCGCCTCATCTCGGGCATGAGCGGCAATCCGGTCGTCGAACTGATCCTCGAAATCGGCTACAGCTTTGGCCTCGACGAACGCGGCAGCGACCTCTACGCCGATCCCGACCGGCGCGAACGCACCCGCGCCATGCAGCGCAGCCTGTGTACGGCGATCATCGACGGTGATGCCGATATCGCTCGGCTGATGATGCGGCGCCGGTCGGACCAGTTCGACGCATGGCTGCACCTGACCGGAGCGGCAAAGAAGGATCAGGCATGAGCATCGTTGAGTATCGCGGCTTCGCAGGTGTTCGGCTCGAAGCCGAGGTGATCGGCGCCGAAAACGACCCCGCGGTGCTGCTGCTCCACGGCGCCGGGCAAACGCGCGCGGTGTGGGCGAGCGTTGCGAATTCGCTCGAACAGGCCGGGCGTCGCGTCATCAGCCTCGACCTGCGCGGTCATGGCGGCAGTGAATGGCCCGAGGACGCGCGCTATGATTTCGAGGCGCTGGTTGAGGATTTGCGCGCCGTGCTGTCGCAGATGGGCACGCGACCGGTCGTCGTCGCCTCGACCCTTGGCGGCTGGATCGCCAGCGCCGCGCTCGAACGCGATGCTGCGGTGCTCGCCTCGGGCCTCGTCCTCGTCGACTCGCCCGTCCATGTCGATCCGCAGGTGGCGCAGCGCGTCGGCGAGCGGCTGCGCGAAGCCGCGACGCTCGCGCCGGGACAGGCACAATGGGACGTCCGCCTGTTCGACACGCTCGACACCTCGGCGATGGCCGAGCGGCTCGACGGGGTCGCGGCCAAGATCGCGCTGCCGACGCTCTATGTGCGCGGTGCGATCAGCGAACTGGTCTCAAAGGGCGATGCTGCCGCCTTCGTCGCCCAGCTTCCCGACGGCGAACTCGTCGAGGTCGAGAATAGCGCGCTTGTCGTCACCGATGACCGCGCCGACGCGCTCGGCGGCTATCTCATCGATTTCCTCGAACGCCGCGCCCCGCGCGGTTCGCCCGAATTTCGCGCCGGCAGCGATGCGCGCACCTTCCGTGACGCGCTCGGTTGTTTCGCGACCGGGGTCACCGTCGTCACCGCGATGTGCCCCGACGGCACCCCAATCGGGCTGACCGCGAACAGCTTCACCTCTGTCTCGCTCGACCCGCCGTTGCTGCTCGTCTGCATCGCCAACAATGCCGGCAGCGCGCCCTACCTCCGCGACGCGGAACGCTTCGCGGTCAATGTGCTCCAGATCGGCCAGCAGCCGACCTCGAATCGCTTCGCCGGCAAGGGCGAGGATCGCTTCGGCGTCACGCCATGGGAAGTCGGTGAATATGGCACCCCGGTGCTCACCGGGTCGCTCAGCAGCTTCGAATGTTCGCGCGACGCGGTGCACGACGGCGGCGACCATTTTCTCCTTGTCGGGCGCGTGCTCAAGGCCATTTTCGAACCCCGCCGCGACCCCTTGCTCTATTTCCGCGGCAAGTATCGCAAACTCCATTTCGCTTGACGGCTGGACAATATGGCCTAGGCATCATATCCAACCTAGTTAGATAACTGGGAATCGGGAGAGAAGCATGGCCTGGGTGAATCAGGACAAGTGCGCGATCGTCGGGGTCGGGGCGACCGACTATTACGTCCGCGGCAAAAGCTGGCCGCGCACGATCAACGACATGGCGGCTGAGGCGATCATGAACGCCTGCGCCGACGCGGGGATCAGCCACAAGCAGATCGACGGCTTCTCTTATTATTCGACCGCGGGCGCGGGCTATCTCGACAAGTTCGACACCGCCAGCCTGATGGAAACGCTCGGCATGCCACACATCAGCTGGTCGGCGACGCTGACCAGCGGCGGCGGCGGCTGTCCCGGCGCGATCGGCCTCGCGACCGCGGGGCTGATGAACGAGGATTGCACCTATACCGTCACCCTGATGGCACTGCAGCAATTGCCGCAGCATCGGCTCGGCGTCGTTTTCGGTTCGGCGGCGCCCAATCCCGAAAATAGCTTCCTCCAGCCCTCGGGCCTCGTCGGCCCCGGGCATCTGATGTCTGTGCTCGCGCGCCGCCACATGCACCTCTACGGCACGACGCAGGACGCGTTCGGCGAGGTCGTGATGGCGACCCGCGCCAACACCCACAACCGGCCGAAGGCGGTACGCAAGGAACCGCTATCCAAGGAACAATATGACGCCTCGGTGATGCTCGCCGATCCGCTGCGCCGCCTCGATTTCTGCCTCGAAACAGACGGCGCGGTCGCGGTGATCACGACGACGATGGACCGTGCCAAGGACTGCCGCCACAAGCCCGCGGTCGTCCACGCCGCCGCGCATGGCGGCCAGCGCGAATGGGGCAGGGCGTTCGCATGGATGGGCATGCCCGACCCGCATTTCGCAAGCTCGGGCCACAAGTTCACCGCCGACCGCGTCTGGGCGCAGTCGGGCCTGTCGGCGAAGGACATGGACGTCGCGCTGATCTACGATCATTTCAGCCCGATGGTGCTGATGCAGCTCGAGGATTATGGCTTTTGCGAGAAGGGCGAGGGCAATGATTATGTCCTGTCGGGCAAGCTGCGCTACGATCCCGCGACCGGCAAGGGTGTCAATGGCGGCGTGCCCGTGAACACCCATGGCGGCAACCTCAACGAAGCCTATATCATCGGCATGACCCACATCGTCGAGGGCGTCGAACAGGTGCGCGGCACCGCGATCAATCAAGTCAAGGACGCCGAATTCGCGCTCGTTTCGGGCGGCCCGGCGTCGCTCCCCGTCTCCAGCCTCATCCTGCGCAAGGACTGACCCGAATGACCTATGGCCCCGCCCGCGCGCTCCCCGGCGACCAGATCCGCATCACCACCAATCCCGACACCGAACCCTTCTGGCAGGCGGCGAAAGAGCATAAGCTCACCGCCTGCAAATGCGGCGACTGCGGCCATTTCCGCATGCCGCCGACCGCGATCTGCCCCGAATGCGGCAGCCGCGCCAAGGAGTGGCCCGCGCTGCCCGGGACCGCGACGGTGTTCAGCTATGCGATCTGCAACAAGAACCCCAAGAATGGCGAGGATTATGTCTATGTCCCCGTCGTCGTCGATCTCGACGGCGCGCCGGGCACCCGCCTGAATGCGAACGTCTCGGGCTGCGATGCCGAAGAAGTCCATATCGGGATGAAGGTGACCGTCGACTGGACCCCGATCCAGGACGACTGGGTGCTGCCCAACTTCAAGAAGGCCTGACCGATGCTCGGCGACCTTCGCATCGTCGAGATCGGCGAGGGCATGGCGGTCCAGGTCGCCGGGTTGATGCTGTCCGAACTTGGCGCCGATGTCCTCAAGGTCGAACGGCCCGGCGGCGACCCCGCGCGTGGCACCGCGCCCTTCGCCAACTGGAACCGCGGCAAGAAAAGCCTCGTGCTCGACCTCGACACGCCCGAGGGGAGGGCCGCGCTCGACGACCGCCTAGCCGGCGCCGACGCCTTGCTCCACCAGTTTACGCCGTCGCGCGCCAAAGCGCTCGGCATCGACGATTCCAGCCTCGCTGCGCATCATCCGCATCTCGTCGTCACCTCGATTACCGGCTCGCCCGCGAACCATCCGGATGTCGAACGCAGCGACGACGAACTGCTCGTCGCCGCACGCGTCGGCGCGATGTACGAGAATGACGGCTATCGTCCCGGTCCGATCGTCTACCGTTACCGGCAAGGCAGTTGGTCGGCCGCGCATCTCGCCGCCGCCGGCCTGCTCGCGCGGCTCGTCATGCGATTGCAGACGGGGCAGGGCGGCCCCGCGCACACCTCGATCTTTCAGGGCTTCCTCGCGACGCTTCCCCTCGTTTGGGCGCGCAACAGCGAGGGGCCGATGCCGAACCCGCTGACCTACCCTCCCGGCGCCCGCCCGATTTCGCAGCAGCTGTTCCAATGCGCTGGCGGCGACTGGCTCCAGATCATGGATCCGACCCGCCAGTTCGACTATGCGACGATGCCGACGATGTGGGACGTCATGGCCGAGGCGGAGGTCGACCTCGAAACCGAGGCCGGTCAAGCCGACGCCTTCAAGCTCCGTCCGCTCGAAAACTGGCTCGCCGACCTCCGCGCCGCCGACATCGCCGCCGAACCGGCCTTTCCGATGGGCGAGATGCTTCGCCACGACGACGTTGAAGCAAACGGCTATGTCGTCGAAGTCGACGATCCCGATCTCGGTCGGACTCGCCAGCCCAACGTCCCGTTCCACACCGACGCCGACCTGCCGCAGGGCCGCCCGGCGCCGCGCCTCGGCGAAGGCGGCGACACGGCATGGACCGCCAAACCCGCGCCCGCTTCCAACGCTGCCCCCGCCGAAGTCCTCGAAGGTGTCCGCGTCCTCGACCTCGGCATGTTCCTCGCCGGGCCGATGGGGCCGTCGATGATGGGCGACATGGGCGCCAACGTCATCAAGGTCGAGGCGCTGACCGGCGACCGCATCCGCTTCATGCACCGCTATTATCAGGCCGCGGCGCGCAGCAAGCGCAGCCTCGCGCTCGACCTCACCAAGCCCGAAGCCCAGCCGATCCTCGAACGGCTGATCGTATGGGCCGAACTCGTCCACCACAATATGCGCTTCAAGGGCGCCGCGAAGCTCGGCCTCAGCGAAGAGGGCATCCGCAATTATAATCCCGACGTCGGATTCAACTATGCCAGCGCTTATGGCCAGCGCGGCGCGCGAGGCAACTGGCCCGGCTATGACTCGATCTTCAACGCGATCGCCGGCTGGGAATTCGAAAATGGCGGCGAAGGCAACAAACCCATCTTCAACCGCCCCGGCACGATGGACGTCTCGACCGCGCAAAGCTGCCTCGTTGAACTCATGGCCTCGCTCTATGCCAGGCGCACGACGGGCCGTGGCTATACGACGCAGACCTCGCTGCTCGGAATGGCCGCCTTCACCCAGGGCGAACGGTTGATCGGCGCCGACGGCGAACTCACCGACACCTATCACCTAACCAGCGACCAGACCGGCTTCTCGCCTTACCACCGCATCTTCGAATGCGTCGACGGATGGGTCGCGGTCGCCGCGCTCAAGCCCGACCAGCAAGCCGCGATGCGCGATCTGCTCGGCGACGATTTCGTAGTGGCCGCGAAAGCCCGCGACGCCGACGACCTGATCGCCGCGCTCGAAGCCGCAGGCGTCCCCGCCGACGCGGTCAATTTCGAAAATGCGATGCACCGCTTCTTCGACGATCCGCGCAATCGCGAACTGAACCTCGTCTCGGTGCTGCCGCAGCCGCTCTACGGCATCGTCGAACAGCCCGGCGCCTTCTGGAATTTCGGCGAAATCCCCGTCGTCTTCAAACGCTGCTGCCCCGCGGTCGGCGAGCATAGCGACGAAATCCTGCGCGAAATCGGCTATTCGGACGAAGAGATCGCCGCGTTCCGCGAAGCGAAGATCGTCGGATGAACCCACACGACCTCCTCCCGCCGGGCCTCGCGTCGGCGGTCGAATCCGCCAGCGGCGCGCGCGTTGTCGCGGTTCGCCCGCGCGGCGGCGGCGGCGCCTCGCGCGAAGGCGCCGAACTCGATCTTCAATGGCCCGACCGCCGCGCCGCCAGCGCTTATATGAACTACGACGTGCACAAGGCCGGGGCAGGGGATGACGCCGCCTTCCTGCGCGAAGCCGCGGTGCTCCGCGCGCTCTCGGGTCCGCTCGCCCACGCCGGCGTCCGCGTCGCGCCCTATTACGCCTCGGTCCCCGACCAGCGCGCGCTGGTCTGCGGCATGATCCCTGGCAAGGACCGCTTCGGCGCGATCGCCGATACCGGCCAGCGCGACACGCTGGCGCAGGACTTCATGGCGCAGCTCGCCGCGCTCCACTGCATCGACGTCACCGCGCACCCGATCGACGGCATGGGCCCGGTCGAACCCGCCGAGGTCTTCATCCGCCGCCGCATCGCCGAACTGCGCGCGGGCAACGGCGGCAAGGGCTGGGACCCGCTGATCCACCTGTCGCTGAACTGGCTCGAGGCGAATATTCCCGCCGACATGCCCGCGCCGGTGATCGTCCATGGCGACGCCGGCCCGGGTAATTTCCTTTACGAAGGCGACAAAGTCACCGCGCTGCTCGACTGGGAACTCGTCCATTATGGCGACCCGATGGCCGACCTCGCGATGCTGGCGCTGCGCATGTTGTTTCAGGGCTTCGTGCCGCTCCCGCAGGCCTTCGCCGCCTATGAGGCCGCAGGCGGCCATAAAGTCGACCTGCCGCGCCTCCGCTACTGGCGGCTGCTGTTCCAGACCAGCTTCGCGCGCCGCTCGCGCTACGACGATCCCGACGCGCCGCCGCCGCCCAATCTCGGCATGAACCTCGTCTATTCGACGATCCACCGCCGCGTCCTTTCGAACGCCTTGGCAGAAGCCGCGGGCATTGCGCTGCCGGCCGTCGACATGCCCGGCGCTCCGCTCGGCGCCCATGACAAGAGCTTCGCCATTGCGCTCGACGACATCCGCGACACCATCGTTCCGCGCCTCGTCGACCAGCAGGCGGCGGTGAAGGCAAAGGGCATGGCGCGGCTGATCAAATGGTGGCGCGCGATCGAGCGCTTCGAGCCGGGTTTTCACGCGGCCGAGAAGCAGGAAATCGAAGCCACACTCGGCGCCGAATTCGAAGACTATCGCGCCGCCTGGACGGCCTTTCGCACCGCCGTGGCGGCGGACACGATCGCCACCGCCCCCGCGATCATCCTCTGCAACGCGCACGAGGTGCGCGAAGCGGCGCTGATGGCTGACGCGATGGGCGGCCTCGCGAACACGAAATTTGCCGCGCTCGCATAGCGGCGATCCGACATAATCAGGAAAGGTTTGGGACATGGCTACCGACATTTTGGGATATAAGGGCAAGCGCGTCGTCGTGATGGGCTGCTTCTCGGGCACCGGCGAAGCCGCCGCGCGCGCGCTCGTCGACCTCGGCGCCGAAGTGCATGGCGCCGACATCAAACCCTCGCCGGTCAATCTCGCGAGCTTTACCACCGTCGACCTCAAGAACCCCGATGCCATCGCGGCGGGTATCGACAAGATCGGCGGCAAGATCGACGCCGTCTTCAACGTCTCGGGCCTGCCGCAGACCTTCCCCGGCGAGGATGTCGTCACCGTCAACTTCCTCGGCATCCGCGCCTGGACCGAGGGATGGATTCCGCACCTCAACCCCGGCGCCGCGATCGTCTCGGTCTCGTCGCTCGGCGGCATGAAATGGCTGACGCGCCAGCCGTTGCTGCGCGAATTCATCGCCATCGAGGATTTCGCCGAGGCACGCCAATGGTATCTCGACCGTGCCGAGGAAGTGGGCGACCCCTACAGTCTCGCCAAGGAAGCGATCAACACCTGGACGCAGGTCCGCGCCCCCGACCTGATCGGCCGCGACATCCGCATCAACTGCACCATGCCCAGCCCGATCGACACCCCGATGCTCGGTGAATTCCGCAAAGTGGCGGGCGACGCGGTGCTCGGCGCCTTCGCGAAGGCCAAGGGCCGCTATTCGACCGCCGAGGAACAGGCGCTGCCGCTGATCCTGCTTAACAGCGACGCCGCGAGCTTCATCAGCGGCGTGTGTTTGCCCGTCGACGCGGGCCTCGCGGGTGGTTTGGCGACCGGCGTACTCGACATCCAGAAGATGATCGCCGAGGCTTCTGCCTGATGCTCGTCATTGCGAGGAGCGAAGCGACGCGGCAATCCAGAGTAGGCGCAAACTGCTCTGGATTGCTTCGCTTCGCTCGCAATGACGATGCGTGAATTACCCCCGCGCGCCCAGCATCATCGCGATGCTATGCGCCGCCGCCGCCTTCAGATCGGCATAGCCGACGCCGTCCGAATGGCTGCTCATCGGCCCGATCGCCGACAGGCGCTCGAGGATCATCAGCACCGTGCCCGCGCACGACCGCGGCGACAGGTGCGCGGGTGTCCGTCCTGCGGCCTGCGCGCGTACGACCTGCTGGCTGATCGCATCCATCATCGGACGCGCCTGCGTCATGCGCGCCTCATAGAAACGCGCATCGCCCTCCTCGGCCGCCAGGTTGCGCACGACGAAGATCGTCCGGTTGCGATTCCAGATGCCGGTATATTCCTCGACGAACGCCGCCGCAGCTTCCTCGGCACCGGGGGCCAGCCAGTCGCGCGCGATCACCGCTTCGAGCGCGGGCGAGGTCTGGCTCGCATGCTCGAGCGCCGCCAGCACCACCTCGGGCACCCCTTTGAAATAGACATAGAAGGTTGCGGGCGACGTCTGCGCTGCGCGCGCGACGTCGACCACCGACACGTCGCGCAATCCATGCGTTTCGAGCAGGTCGACCGTCGCCTCGATCAGTTGTTGCCGTGTCCGCTGCCCCTTTGCGCCGAGCTTGCGCTCGGGCGGGGTCGGTGCCGTCGTAATAGCCTGTGTCTGCGTCAAATAGGTGATCCTGCCCCGAAATCTTGCCGCCATCCTAACAGCGGGGTTGCGATATGGCAAAAAATTGACGTATCGTCAAAAATGAAACGAAAAGACCAAAAATCAGGGGATTCGGGATGGAAGGGCTGAGCGGCAAGGTCGCCGTCGTAACCGGCGCGTCAAAAGGAATGGGACGGCATTTCGTCGCCGCGCTTGTCGCGGCGGGCGTGAAGGTCGCGTGCCTCGCACGTCCGTCGGAGGAGTTCGAGACCCTCGCCGCCGAATATGGCGATGCGGTGCTGCCGATCGCCTGCGATGTCGCCTCGTCGGAGGCGGTGAACGCCGCCGTCGCGCAGGCGGCCACCCATTTCGGCCGCATCGACGTCGTCGTCGCCAATGCCGCCATCTTCCACCCCTTCGCCTTCGAGGCGGGCAGCGACGAGATGATCCGCAATCATATCGACATCAACATCCTTGGCGTTTCCTGGCTGATCCGCGCCGCGATCCCGCATCTGCGCGCCACCAAGGGTCAGGTGATCGCGATCAGCAGCGAGTCGGTGAACATGCCGTTCCCGATGCTGGCGCTTTACGCCGCAACCAAGGCGGCGGTCGAAACCCTCTGCCACGGCCTGCGCGACGAACTGCGCAGCGACGACATTCGCGTCACCGTGCTGCGCTCGGGGTCGGTCAAGGGCGGCTCGGGCGGCAAGAGCTGGTCGCAGGAAACCGTCGCCGCCTTTTACAAAAAGATCGTCGAAACCGGCCATGCGTCGATGACGGGCGAGGGGGCGACCCCCGAATCGATGGCAAAGGCGTTGCTGTCGGTGATCGGCCTGCCCGCCGACATCGGCGTCGACCTGATCGAGGTCCGCGCCGCGCAGGTCGGGGTGCCCGAGGGCGCCAAGGCGATCGCGGGCTAGGGTGACACCGCGCCGCAATCTTCCGCTCATCATCGGCGCGCTCTGGATCGCCGAGGTCACGGGCTCGTTCGAGACCGCGATGATCCTCGCCGCGCTCAAGAAGCTGATCGAGGATTTCGGCAACCCCGCGATGGTCGGCTGGCTGATCACCGGCTATCTGATCGTCGGCGCGGCGATCGCCGCGATCGTCGGGCGTCTCGGCGACCTGTTCGGGCGGCGGCAGGTGCTCGTCGTCGTGCTGATCATCGGCGCGGTCGGCTCGCTGATCAGCGCGCTGTCGACCAATTTCCCGGTGCTCCTCGCGGGGCGCCTGATGCAGGGCGTCACCGGCGCGATCCTGCCGCTATGCATCGGTCTCGTGCACGAAAATGCCGGCAAGGACCGCGCGCCGATGGCGATCGGGCTGATGATCTCGGGCGCCTCGATTGGCACCGCGGCGGGGCTCGTCGTCGGCGGCGTGATCGTCGACAATTTCAGCTGGCACGGCGTGTTCTTCGCCAGCGCGGGCCTCTGCACCGTCTCCGCGGTCGCGATCGCCGGCCTCTTGCCACGCTCGCCGCGCCAAGCCGCGGGCCAACCCGTCGACTGGCTCTCGGGCCTCGCCTTCGCGCCCGGTGTCGCACTTGTCCTCGTCTATTTCACCATGGGCAAGGACTGGGGTTGGGCCGCCCCGCTGCCGCTCGCGGCGCTTGGCGCGGGGATCCTGCTCACCCTTTGGTGGTTGCGCGCCAGCCTCGCCAGCCCGAACCCGTTGATCGCGGTGCGCAGCTTTTCGGACCGCACCATCGCGGTCGGCAGCGCGGTGACCGCGCTCGTCGCGATGAGCACACTCCAGATCACCGTCTTCTTCTCGCTGCTGATGCAGGCGCCGCTCTGGACGCTCGCCGGCCTTGGTTTCACCGCGACGCTCGCGGGCGTCGCCAAACTGCCGTCGAACCTCAGCTCGGTCTTCGCCGGGCCACTCGGCGGCTGGCTCGCGGCGCGCGGCGGCGGGCGTTTCGCGCTGATCGCGGGCGGGATCGTCACCATCGCCGGCTGGCTGCTCTGGTTCGTCATGGACATCGACAGCTTCGGGAAGGTTATCGTCCAGCTCATCGTCATCAGCTTCGGCACCACCATGCTCTTCTCGGTCGCCCCGACGATTATCGCCCAGGCCTCGCCGCCCGAACGGATCAGCGAGATTTCGGGCCTGCTCACCGTCATCCGCCAGCTCTTCATGGGCATCGGCGCGCAGATGGTGACCACGCTGCTGGCCGTCGACATCGTTCGCCGCGGCAAGGAAAGTTATCCGTCGCCCTTCGCCTACGACATCACCGTCATCGTCATCGCCGCGCTGTGTACCGCCGCCGTGCTGGTCGCATTCCTGCTGCCAAAGACGGCTGCCGCCGCCGGCGGAGAAGGCCGTGATCGTGCATGATCTGACGGGCAAGGTCGCCGTCATCACCGGCGGCGGGCGCGGCTTTGGCAAGGCGTTCGGCATGGCGCTCGCGGAGCGTGGCGCCCGGGTGGTGCAGCTCGATCTCGACGAAGCTGCGGCAAAGGCGGCGGCCGCCGAAATCGGCCATGGCGCCGAGGCTGTCATGGTCGATGTCGCGGACGAGGAGGGCGTTCACGCCGCGATGGCCGACATCGCCGATCGTCATGGCGGCATCGATATCTTGATCAACAATGCCGGCATCCATTCGGCCGAAGCGAATGAATTCATCGGTAAACTCGGTACCGCACGCACGCGGCAAATGTTCGAGGTCAATGTCTGGGGCGTCGTCTATTGCACGCTCGGCGCGCGGCCCTTCATGACCGGGCGCGAGGGCGCATCGATCGTTAATATCGCCTCGATGGCGGCCTATGGCGCCCAAAAGGCCTATGGCGTCTCGAAGCTCGCGGTGCGCGGCCTGACTGTCTCCTTCGCGAACGAACTCGCGCCCGAGGGCATCCGGGTCAACGCGATCGCGCCGGGACTGATCTTCACCGACACCATCCGCGCCGAACTGCCGCAGCCCGTGGTCGACCATGTGATGGCGATGCAGATCATCCAACGCGAAGGCGAGGAGCGCGACATCGTCGAGGCGATGCTGTGGCTCGTGTCGCCGGGCGCAAGCTTCGTCACCGGCGAAACACTCCGCGTCAGCGGCGGTGCCACGCTCCAGGTTTGAACTTCCAAGATCGTTTTGCAGGAAAATCGATGCGACCACTTCCCGAACTCACCCCCGAAAACACTGCCTTCTGGACCGGCGGAGCCGAGGGCAAGCTGATGATCGCCTTCTGCGCCGGTTGCGATCATGCGATTCACCCGCCCCAACTCGTCTGCCCGAAATGCTGGAGCGAAGCGGTTGAATTCAAATCGGTTCCCGGCACCGGTACCGTCTATACCTACACCGTGAACCACCAGCAGTGGATGCCCGACATGCCGGTGCCTTTCGCGCTCGCGGTGGTCGATCTCGACGGCGCCCCAGGCGCCCGCGTCACCGCCGAGGTGGTGAACACCGACCCCGAAACCGTCAGGATAGGGCAGCCCGTGCGCGTGACCTTTGCCAACGTCGACGATGTATGGTTCCCCCAGTGGGAGCCCGCGCAATGACCCTCGACGCCGCCATCACCGGCGTCGGCATGTCCGACATCGGCCGCAAGACGAACCGCCCTGCGATCCTCCATCTCGCCGAGGCCGCTCGCCGCGCGCTCGAATGCGCGGGGCTGACCAAGGACGATATCGACGGCATCTCGACCTATCCGGGCAAGGCCGACAATTCGCCCGGCATGTCGCCGCTCGGCACCGGCGAGGTGCGCAACGCCCTCGGCCTCAAGACCCGTTGGCACAGTGCTGTCCCCGACGGTCCGTCGCAGATGGCGCCCATCCAGGTCGCGGCCATGGCGGTTGCGACCGGGCAGGCGCGCCATGTCCTCTGTTTCCGCGCGCTCACCGAAAGCAGTTCGCAGACCGCGACTCGGCGCGCCAGCATCCCCGGCGCCGGCCGCGCCCGGCTCGGCGGCTGGTACAGCTACCTCGTCCCTGCCAATGCGATGTCGGCGTCGAACTGGACCGGCTGGATGGCGCAGCGCTATTTCCATGAATTCGGCATGACCCGCGAGCATCTCGGCCTCGTTGCCACTGGCCAACGCGCCTTCGCGCAGCAAAACCCCTCCGCCGTCATGCGCACCCCGCTGACGATGGAGGATTATCTTGGCGCCCGCATGATCTCGTCGCCGCTCGGCCTGTTCGACTGCGACGTACCGATCGATGGCGCCTGCGTGGTGATCGTCTCGGCGGCCGACGCCGCCAAGGACTGTGCGCGCGCGCCGCTGACGATCGAGGCGATGGGCGCCGCGCTCGGCTCGCAGGAAACCTGGGACCAGCGGACCGACCTCACAACGATGGGCGCGCACGACAGCGCCGCCGACATGTGGAAACGCACCGACCTGAAACCCGCCGACGTCGACATGCTCGCGCTCTACGATGGCTTCAGCATCTTCGTGCCCTATTGGCTCGAAGCGCTCGGCTTCTGCGGCCATGGCGAAGCGAAGGATTTCATCGCCGAGGGCAATATCGGCCCCGGCGGGCGCTTCCCGGTCAACACCGGCGGTGGGCAGTTGTCGGGCGGGCGGCTGCACGGCTTCGGGCTGCTGCACGAGGCCTGTCTGCAATTATGGGGGCAGGCCGACGGACGTCAGGTCGCCGACGCCAAGGTCGCGGCGTGCGGCATGGGCGGCGGCTTCATCGCGGGTTCGATGCTGCTGCGGCGGGATTAGGCCATCTTCTCCCCTCCCTGAAGAAGGGAGGGGAATCCTAGATATCGACCCAGCGCCGCTCGTCGCTCGCGCGCACGGCCGCTTCGACCACCTCCTGCACATGCAATCCCTGCGCGAAATCGGGCGCCGCCATACCCTCGCCATTGATCGCATCGCGCATCGCCGCAAAGATCGACGCGAGCGCGAACAGCCCGGTCTCGGGGCGCTCGGTCACCGCATGGCAACCCGCCACCGCCCGATAGTCCGCCTCGACCATAATCTCGTCCATCGCTGCCGTGCCCAGCGCCGCATCGCGCGTTCCGAACAATCGCGTATCATGCGCCATCGGAAACACCGGCGCGCGCGCTTCGAGGCGTCCCTTCGACCCCCAGACCGAAAAGCGGAAACCCTCGCCGCCGATCTTGCCCCAGTTCGCCTCGACCCGCGTCGGCAGGCCTGAAGCATGGCGCAGCAGCATTGATGCGCGGTCGGGCACTTTGGGGCGGATGATCTCGCCGTCCAGCGGCCATTCTTTCAACGCCAGCGACATATCGGACGTCACCGACGCCACCGGCCCGAAAAAATGCACCAGCAGGTGCAGCATGTGACTACCCAAATTGCGTCCCGCGCTCGCGCCATTGGCGGGATCGGCGAACCAGACATAGCCGGGCACGTTGGTCTGCGCGGCGCTGAACAACGGCACCTCGAACGCGATATCGGCGCCGAAGACCTCGCCGACCCAGCCGGAATCGACCATCGCCTTCATCTGCACCATCGCCGGCACCGCCTGCATGAAGGCATCGACCACCGCGACCGTGCCCGCCTTGCGCCAGGCATCGGTCATCGCCCGCGCGTCGGCCAGATCCTTGGCGAAGGGAATGCCGTTATAGACATGCTTGCCCGCGCCGAGCGCCGCCATCACCATGGCGTAGCGCAGCGGCGGGCGGGTGCCGCAATCGACGATGTCGATGTCTGGGTCGGCGGCCATCTCGCGGAAATCGTGGAACGCCCGCGCCACGCCATAATCCGCCGCCGCCTTCGCCGCCGTCTCGGGCCGCGAGGTGCAGATCGCGGTCACCTCGATGCCGTCGAGGCTGCGCCAGGCGGGCAGATGCGCCTTGGCGCCCCATGCGGCGCTGATGATGCCGACGCGGAGGGGAGGAGAGGCCATGCCGCGCCCGCCGCTCAGGCGATCGCCTTCTTGTTTTTCAGATCCTCGATCCGGTCCCATTCGAGCCCCAATTCCATCAGGAACAATTCGGTATGCTCGGACGCCTCGGGGGCGCGGGTGTTTTCGACGCCCGCGTGGTTGAACTGCACCGGGTTGGCGACCAGCCGGATCGGCGCGCCGCCGTCTGCGGACTCGACTTCGAAGATCAGGTCGTTGGCCAGCACCTGTTCGTCGCTCGCGACATCATGGACCGACTGGTATGCGGCCCATTGCCCGCGCATCGTCTTGAGATGCTGGATCCAATAGGCGTAAGGCTGCGCCGCGATCGCCGCCTTGACCAGCGGATAGGCCTCGGCCGCATTGGCCATGATCGCCTCGGCGGTCGAGAACCGTTCGTCCTGCGCCGCTTCGGGGATGCCGAGATGGCCGAATACATCCTCGATATAGGGTCCGGGCGATAACACGGTCAGGTTGATGAACTTGCCGTCCGCCGTCTTGAACACCCCCATGAAGGGGTTGGTGCCGACCGACTGGCCGCCGCCGGGCATCAGATTCTCGAACGGGTCCTTGTCCAGTTCCATCGCGACGTCGACCGAACAGGCGGTCGCCCAGATGCCCGACGACAGCAGCGACACATCAACTTCGGTCGCCTCGCCGGTGCGTTCGCGGTGAAACAGCGCCGCGGCGATGCCGCCCGCGATGTTCATACCGCCGATCGTGTCGCCATAGGCCGGCCCCGGCTGGGTCAGCGGCCCGTCGAGTTCCTTGGGCGTTACCAGCACCGCGGACCCGCCGCGCGCCCAGTAAGCGGTGCTGTCGAACCCGCCCTTGTCACGCTCGGGTCCTTTGTCGCCGAACGCGCTGCCGCGCACATAGATGATGTCGGGGTTGGCGGCGCGGATATGCTCGATGTCGATCCCGAGTTTTTGCCGAGCGGAAGGCAGGTAGTTGGTCAGGAAGACATCGGCGGTCTTCGCGATCTCATAGAGGAGTTCGCGGCCTTCCTCGGTCGAAATGTCGATCCCGACGCTGCGCTTGCCGCGATTGGGGTGCTGCATCAGCGACGAGCGCTGCGGATTGACCGCGAGCCGCTGCAGCATCTGGATGCCGCGCTGCGCGTCGCCGCGCACGGGGTGCTCGATCTTGATCACATCGGCACCCCAGTCGGTCATCACCCCGCCCGCTGCGGGCACGAAGGTGAATTGCGCGACCTCGAGGACGCGAATGCCGGACATCACTTTGGTCATGGCTCGTCCCCTTATTCGGCGTGGAAGCCGATGACCTTCTGGTAGGTGAATTCGTTCAGGCCCTCTTCGCCATATTCGCGGCCATAGCCCGAGCGCTTGATGCCGCCGAACGGTGCGTCGGACTGCATCGTCCCAGCGCCGCCGTTGATCCCGACCCCGCCGGTGCGTAGCTTGAGCGCCATGCGGTACGCCTGTCCTGCATCGGCAGAGTAGATCGCACCCGACAGCCCGAAATCGCTGTGGTTGGCCATCGCGATCGCGTCGTCGTCGTCGTCATAACCGATCACCGCGCCGATCGGCCCGAACACCTCTTCCTGCGCCAACCGGCTGTCGTTCTTCACATTGTCGAACAAAGTCGGCTCGTAATAATAGCCTTTGTCGAGCCCCTCGGGCCGCTTGCCGCCGGCGACCAACGTTGCGCCTTCATCCTGTGCGATCGCGACATAATCCTCGGTACGCTTGCGCGCGACTTCGCGGATCAGCGGGCCGTAATTGACGCTCGGATCAACCGGATTGCCGATCTTGAGATGCCCGAGCATCGCCTGCATCGCCGCGACGAACTGCGGGCGGATGCTGTTGTGGACGATGTGGCGGGTGGTGAGTGCGCAGCCCTGGCCGCCATGCGTCGTGAACCCCATGATCCCCGCCGCCGCGGCTTTCGCGATGTCGGCGTCGGCGCGCACGATCAGTGCCGACTTGCCGCCGAGTTCCATCACGATACGCTTCAGCGTCGGCGCCGCCTGCGCCTGGATCATCGCCCCGACCTTGTCCGATCCGGTGAAGTGGACGAGGTCGACGCGCGGGTCGGTGGTGAGCAATTTGCCGGTCTCGATATCGCCGGTGACGATGCTCAGCACGCCCTTGGGCAGCCCGACCTCGTCGGCGATTTCGCCGAGGATCAGCGCCTGCATGGGCGTATAGGGCGACGGTTTCAGCACCACGGTACAACCGACCGCGAGCGCCGGGATCACCTTGCCGATGTTGAGAAAGAAGGGGAAGTTGTACGGCGAGATCGCCGCGACCACGCCCACCGGCTCGCGGCTAACCACTCCGGTGCCCAGCGTCGTGCGGCCCTGTGCATTGGGGGTCAGCTCGACCGGCAGCGACGAGACGGCGGGGCGTGAGGCGACCTCGATCGTCCGCCGCGCATGTTTCATCGGAATGCCGTACTGCAGGAACTCGGCGAGCATCCGCGTCGCGCCGGCCTCCGCGACGATCATGTCGACGATCGCCGCCTTGCGCGCGTCGAGCGCATCGAGGAAACGCGTCAAGATCGCCTGGCGCTGGGCGACGGGCATATAGGCCCAGTCGCCCTGGTCGAACGCCGCACGCGCCGCGCCGATCGCGGCATCGACCTGCGCCGCGCTACCCACCGGCGCCTCGATCAGCAGGCTTTCGTCGGCGGGGTTGATCACCGCCTCGCGCTGGTCGGTCTTCTGCCACTCGCCGCCGACATAGATGGCGTCGTCATATTTCAAAAAGGCCATGGTCTTGTTCCTGTCAGGCGGTTTTTGTGTCCCAGACGATCGGCAGGTTGCGGATCGACAACAGCCCCGGGATCACCGTGGTATCGGCGCCGGGCTTGAGGCGGAAGGGCGGCACGCGCGACAGCCATTCGGCGAGCAGCACGCGCAGCTCGCGCCGCGCCAGATGCGCGCCGAGGCAGATATGCACTCCGCCGATCAGCGTGAAATGGCGGTTGTTCTTGCGTTCGGGGTCGAAATCGCGCGGGCAGGCGAATTGATTTTCGTCGAAATTGCCCGAGCTGTTGATGCAGGCGATCCAGTCGCCTTCTTTCAGGTCGACGCCGTGCCAGGTGAAATCCTTCTTGATCCGGCGCCCGCTGTTGACGAGCGGCTGGACCCGCAGGAACTCCTCGACCGCGCTGTTGATGATCTCCGGATTAGCGCGGATGCGCGCCTGAAGCTCGGTGTCGAGCGCCATGCGGCGGAACATCTGGCTGATCGTCGACGCGACCGTGTCGAGCCCGCCGAGCCACAGGAACCAGGTCATGCCGATCGTCTCGTCGGGGGTCAGCGGCTGGCCGTCCATCGACCCGTTGGCGATATAGCTCCCCAGCGTCTCGTCGGGGTTCGCCTGTTTCTCGGCGATGAAGCCGCGCAGGTACGCGAGGATGCCCTTCACCGCCTCGGCCTTGGCGCCGATGTCGGGGTTGTGCAGGATCGCATATTCCCATTCGAGGAACTGGTCGAACATGCTGAAGGGGAAACCCATCAGGTTCAGGAATACCCGGACCGGATAGATGCGCCCGAAGTCATAGGCGATGTCGACCTCGCCATCCTTGACCACCGCGTCGATCATTTCGGTGACGATCGCGCGAATCTTGGGCTCCATGTCGTTCATCGCGACCGGGGTGAACCAGGGATTCAGGAAGCGGCGATAACGGCCATGGTCGGGCGGATCGATGCCGAGCGGGATCGACGGGAAGGTTTCGCCCGCGAGCGCCTGGAATTGCGCCGCGCCCTCGGTCGAAAAAATGTCGTTGTCCTCATAGACGCGGCGGATGTCGTCATAATGCGACACCGTCCACGCGCCATGCTGCCGCCCGCTCGTCGGCCAGGGGTAATAGAGGATGCGCGGCACGTCGGGGTCGCGCATCACATCGGCAGGCAGATACGGGTCGGGCAGATCATAGGCGACCTGCCCCTGCGCGAAGCGCGTGTCGAGCACCCGCTCGGGCGGGACATGCGCCGGCACCGGCGGCGCATCCGCCGGGGCATGCGCGATCGGACAGCGAGAGAGCGTCGTCTCGGTCATGATATCCTCCGCTCAGGCCGAAGCGAACATGCGTTCGATGTCGCCCGACGTCACAGGACGCCGCGCCTGGCCGATCGCGTCCATGCTGTCGGTCTTGAGCCCGCCGAGATTGTGGCGCGGGCTGACATCGACATCCTTGCCCAGCTCGCGCAGGTGCGCGACGGTGCAATTCTCGCGCCCGCCGTTCAGCGCAAAGGCGTCGAAGCTGTATTCGCGCATCGCGTTGAGGTGGGTGATCTTGTCGACCACATTCTTTTCCAGCCCATTGACCGATGCCCACAGATATTCGGGGACGTTGGGCCACACCGTGTCCGAATGCGGATAATCGCATTCATAGGCGATCATGTCGGTGTTCATATACTCGAGGTTCTTCACCCCGAACTGGTCGTCGATGAAGCAACAGATGATGTGGCGCTTGAACAGGTCCGACGGGCGCTCGCCGTTGAAGTCGGTGTAGGTCCATTCATGATGATGTTCGTGCGTGAAATCGGCGCGCTCGAGGAAGTAAGGGATCCAGCCGATGCCGCCTTCGGACAGCGCCATGCGCAGATCGGGATAACGCTGCCAGAATTTCGCGAAGGTCCAGTCGGCCGCCGAATTGGCGATCGAGATCGGCATCGCGGTGATCCATGCGTCGATCGGGCTTTCGGGCGAGGGATGCATCGCGCGCGCGCCAGTGCCGATATGGCAGTTGATCACCATCTTATAGTCGCTGCACGCCTTCCAGAACGGCTCCCAATATTCATTGTGGATGCTCGGCAGGCCGATGTTAGACGGATTGTCGGAGAAGCTGACGGCATGAACGCCAAGGTCGCTCATCCGCTTCAGTTCGGCGAGCGTGTCGTCCATGTTCCACATCGGGATCAGGCACATCGGGATGAAGCGGCCGGGCGCGGTCGCGCACCATTCCTGCATATGCCAGTCGTTCCACGCGCGGCAGGCGAGCAGCGCCTCCTCGGGGTCCTTTTGCGCCATCGAGACAAAGGTCCCGCCGGCAAAGCTCGGCATCGTCGGGAAATTCAGCGAGGCGAGCACGCCATTGGCGTTCATGTCGTCGACGCGGAGTTTCGGGTCATAGGTGCCGGGGCGGAGCTGCGCGAAGGCGCTCGGCTCCATGCCATATTCGCTGCGCGGACGGCCGACGACGGCGTTGAGGCCGATGGTCGGGAAACGCTGGCCGTTCCACGACCAGATATCCTTGCCATTGTCCTGGACGATGCGCGGCGCGCGGTCCTTCTTGCCCTCGGGATAGTGGCGGATAAAAGCCTCGGGGGGTTCGACCGCATGATCGTCGACGCTGATGATCACCATATCGTCCATCTGCATGGCGACTCTCCTCTTCCAGTTGATTTATCGTTGGGCGCATCATCGCAAAAATTGACGATGTGTCAACTCTTGGTTTATGACCTAGTGTAATAACTGGGAGAGAGACATGATTGCGCGAACGCTGCCGGTGATCGACCGGGACAATCAGGCCTATTGGACATGGGGCCGCGACGGCAAGCTCGCGATCCACCGCTGCGCCGACTGCGAATATTATGTTCATCCGCCAGTGCCCTTTTGTCCGCGCTGCGAAAGCCGCAACGTCGCGCCGCACGCGGTGTCGGGACGGGGCAGGGTGGTTACCTTCACCGTCAATCACAAGGCTTGGGTACCCGACCTGACCGAACCCTATGTCCTCGCGCTGGTCGCGATCGCGGAGCAGGACGATGTCCGCATTCCCTGCAACATCGTTGAATGTCCGCCCGACGCAGTCGATTTCGACATGGAGGTCGAGGTCGTCTTCGAACCCGCCGAGGATTTGTGGATACCCCTCTTCCGTCCGGTGCAATCATGACCCGTTTCGCCGAGAAAAACACCGCGATCACCGGCGTCGGTATGTCCGAAGTCTCGCGCGGCGCGACCAAGTCCGCGCTCGGACTCACCGTCGATGCCGCGCTCGAAGCGATCGCCGACGCCGGGCTGACTCGCGCCGACATCGACGGCATCGCGACCTGGCCCGGCGAGAAAGCCGACGGCTCGGGCTTCTCGCCGGTCGGCTGCGCGGCGCTGCAGGATGCGCTGCGGCTCGAAGTCGGCTGGTACGGCGGCGGCGGCGAGGCACCCGGCCAATATGGCGCTGTGTTCAACGCGATCGGTGCGATCGCCGCGGGCCTCTGCCGCAACGTCCTGATCTTCCGCACCATGTACGAGGCAACAGCGCGCAAGACCGCCTATGCCAATTCCTTGCTGCGTGAAGGCCAGCGGCAGGCGGGTCCCTTTTCCTGGTATGCGCCCTATTACACCTATGCCGCCGCGCTCCAGCAGGCGCTGTTCTTCAATCTCTATGTCCACAAAAGCGGCATCAAGCCCGAGCAGGTCGGTCAGATCGCGGTCAACCAGCGCCGCAACGCCGCGCTCAATCCGAACGCGATCTACAAGACCCCGATCACCATCGACGATTATCTCGCGTCGCCGCTGATCTCTACCCCGCTCCGGATCTACGATTGCGACGTGCCGATCGACGGTGCCGCCGCGATCATCGTCTCGCGCATGGACGTCGCGCGCGACCTGAAGAATCCGCCGATCCGCATCGAGGCGATCGGCTCGTCCATGCGCTATCGCAACAGTTGGACCCAACTGGCCGAACTCGACACGCAGGCGCAGCCCAAGGTTGCCGAGATGATGTGGGGCCGCACCGACCTCAAGGCAGCTGATGTCGACATCGCGCAACTCTACGACGGCTTCAGCTTCCACACGATCAACTGGCTCGAAAATTTCGGTTTTTGCGAACGCTATGGTGCCAAGGACTTCATCGACGGCGGCCACCGCATCGCGCTCGACGGCGACCTGCCCGTCAACACCGGCGGCGGCGCGATGTCGGGCGGTCGCCTCCACGCCTATGGCGCGGTCCACGAAGCCTGCACCCAGCTCTGGGGCCGCGCCGGGGTGCGGCAGGTGAAGGAGGATCCGCAAGTCTGCGCCACCTCGACCTCGGGCGGCCCGCTCGCGGGGGCGATGCTGCTGGTGCGGGATTGAAGCAGCGCGTCCCGGACATATAAACGTCGTCATTGCGAGCGCAGCGAAGCAATCCAGGGCGGTTTACGCCTACTCTGGATTGCCGCGCCGCTTCGCTCCTCGCAATGACGATCCAGACAGAGGTCGGTTTCACTGCTGCCAGACGATCTCGCCGCCGATCATGGTCAAACCAACGGTCCCCAACGCGCCCATATCCTGGGGCCAGTCATACAATATCAGGTCCGCTGGAGCCCCGATCGCAAGCGCGCCCTGATACAGCGCCAAAGCCTCCGCCCGCCCGAGGGCTTCGCTCTCCCCGATGATGTCGCCCCCGCGCGTCCGCCGATCGGCCGCCGCCCGCAAAGCCACCCAAGGATTGGCATCGCCATAAGGCGCGTCCGAACCCCCAAGCACTCGCACCCCGCCGCGCGTCAGCGAACCCAGCCTATAGAGATCGCCAAGATCGTCCGCCTCCATCTGTGACAGATAGCGATCGCCGCGGTCGTGAATGAAATTCGGCTGCGTCACCACCGTCAATCCTGCCGCCGCGATATCGCCGATCAGGCTGTCGGCGATCATCCCGCCATGCTCGATCCGGTCGCCCGTCTGCGCCCCGCCTGCCACAACCAACGCTTCCAGATAAAAGACCAGTTCGCCCAGCGTCACGCAATGCGCCGCCACATTGCGTCCCAAAGCGCGCGCCGCCGCAATCCGCCGCGCGACCGCGTCCACCGGAGGCAAATCATTCTCGTCGAGCAGCAGTTTCACCGGCCCCAGCACATAGCCTTCACTCGCGGGTAGCTCCTCGCTCCCCATCATCACCAGCCGCTGCGGCATAGCGCCCGCGAGCAGCACAGCCTCGGCAGGCCCGTTCGACGCACCCGCATCGGTCACGCCCGTCACGCCCCACCCGGCCAGCTTCATACCCAACGCCGCAAGCGACGGCGGTGCCCCGCCGATCCGCCCGCGCAGCCAGCCATCGCCGCGCCAAATCCGTCCGTTCGCCAGCCCATCAGCATCGCGCTGGACGCAATCGGGAAAGGGCGGTTCGCCGAGTTGCGCCAGTCCCGCGCTGTTGAGCAGCCAATAGCCCCCCGTCCGATCCTGTACCCGCAACGGATGATCGGGCAGCCAGGCGTCAAGCAAGACCCGGTCGGGCAAGCCGGCCACCCGCTCGTCATAGCCGATCGCGCGCACCCATGTTCCGGAGGCCCCGGCTCCGGCGCGCAGCTTGGCGACCACCGCCCCGACCGTCCGGCAATCGGCGAGATCGACCGACTCCATCCGCGCCGCCGTCGCCAGCAGGTGAAGATGATGATCGTGCAGGCCCGACCCCAAAGTCAGCCCCTTGGCATCGATCTCGGGCCCATGGCCATCCACCGCCGCGCCGAGGGCCGCGATGCATCCATCCCGAACGGCGACAGTGCACGGCTTCCCATCGGCGGCGCGCGCATTGCGGATAATCAGGTCGAACCGCTCGCTCATGCCATCGCCTTGGCGAAAGTCGCGGCGGTGCGGGCGAGCGACACATCGAGCAACCCGCACTGATCCGCCGCCAACGCCTCCAGCGCCAGCGTCGCCGCGGTCAGCCCGGTCAACGGATCGGCCAGCGCGTCGCCGATGAACCGCGGCCGGTCACCCTCCCACCGCACCAGCCCGCCCGCCGCCGCGCAATCGTCGCCGAAACCGACCCGCATCGCGGCATCGCCCGACCAGCCATGCGCGGTGATCGCAATCCATAGCAGGTCGGGATTGATCGCGAACAGGCGTGCCTCGTCGAGTCCCAACCTTGCCAGCGCATGCGGCCGCGCCGAGGTGATCAGAACGCGCGCTTCGCCGATCATCGCCAGCAGGTCCGGGCCGTCGAGCGCCATGACCAGATGTCGCTTGCCACCGTTCAGCCGCTTGTCGAGGTGCGGCGTATGCAGCCGGGTCGGGTCGGGGCGCCCGGGGCTTTCGACCTTGACCACCGCATAGCCCGCCTCGGCGAGCAGCGCCCCGCAATAGGGACCCGCCCACAGCGCCGACAGGTCGACGATGATGCCGTCGCTGGGCTTGCCGGACCCGAGGTCGGAAATCGCCAGCGGCTCCGCTTCGCCGACCCGCGCCACCGGCATATGCAGGTCGGTGGCCCCGCCAACCGCCACCCGCGCCGCGCGCTCCGCCGCAAAGCCCGTGATCGCATCCCACGGCTCGTCCTCGAACGTCGCGCCGGTCCATGCCGGAACCAGTTCGCGGTCCTCGCCGCGCGCCAGCGATACCGCGATCCACCCGTCGCGGCACCGCACCAGCCGGCAATGCCGGTTCGGCGACCACTCGCCAGGCTCCGCGAGCGTCAGATCGTCATGCCGCGACAGTGCGCGGCGCGGATCGAAAGCAATGAGCCCGCCCGATGCCGCGACCAGCCGGTCGCCCGCCACCGCAACGGCGTCGAGCAAGGCGGTCAAGACTCACGCTCGATCTTGTGAACCAGGCCCCAGTCGAGCGCCTGTGTAGCGCCGACGCGCTTGCCCGACAGCAGCATCCACATCGTCCGATGCCGACCGATCGCGCGCGCGACGGTCGCGGTCCCGCCTGCGCCGGGAATCAGCCCCATGCCGATTTCGGGCAGCTGAAACCACGCGTCGGGCGCCGCGATGCGGTGATGCGCCGCCGCCGCGACTTCGATCCCCGACCCGACACAGGCGCCGTGCAGCCGCGCCGTCCCCCGATCGCCCAGCGCATCGAGCGCGCGCGCGCAGCTGTGCAATGTCCGCACCAGATGCGCCTCCGCCAGGTTGCGCGCACTGCCGAATTCGGACAGGTCGCCGCCGGTCGAGAAACATTTTCCCGCGCCCCGGAGCAGCACCGCGGGCGCGCTCGGGTCGTCGAGCGCATTGGCCAGCGCCTCGTACAGCGCGTCGCGCATCGCCGCTGTCATCGCATTATGGTTGGCGGGGTCGTTCAGCGTCAGAGTCAGCCGGTCGCCGTCGCGCTCAATCATCACCGGTTCGGCGGGCGTCGGCGGACCGTCGTCGATGAGCGCGGTTTCGCGCCAGGCGGCGAATTCCGCCCCGCCGAGCAACGCCGAATAGGCAAGGGATTCGGCCGTCAGCGCATCGCCCAGCGGCATTCTCGCCGTGAGCCGCAACAACTGTGCCGCGATCGTTGCCGCCAACGGATTGCTACGCACCGCGCTTGCCAGCCGTTCGACCTGGCCCTCGACATCGCGCCCGTCGAGCGACACCCACGGCCGCGGCGCGTTGTTCGTCAAAGTCAGCAACAGGTCGAAATCGTCGGCGACCACCGCGGGCAAATTGCAGTCGCGGTCGACCCCGATCACCACCGCCTGGATCGGTGCCTTCGGCCGCGACCATCGCGCCGCATCGACCACCAGCACCGGCGTGCCGCCCGGCGCCGACAGACGGTCGGCCCCAAGATGATCGGCGTGATAATCGGGTGCGGTCATCGCGCCGTCCTACCCGGCGCAAACCTCTTCGGCCAGTTCGGCCTTGAGGATTCGGCGCAGCAGCTTTCCGGTCTCGTTGTAGGGCAGCTCATCGCGCACAAACCATTGTTCGGGCGTCTTGGTCGAACGCAGCCTGGCGCGGATCGTTGCCGCCATCGCATCGGTGTCGGGGGCGCCCGATCGCGACACGATCACCGCCACCACCTTCTCGCCCCACTGGACGCATGGAATGCCGAGCACCGCGCAGTCGGCGATATCGTCGAACCCGCGCAGCACATCCTCGATCTCGCCCGGCGAGATATTTTCGCCACCGCGCACGATGACATCATCGAGCCGTCCCTCGACGAACAGATAGCCGCCCTCGTCGAGCCAGCCCGCGTCATTGGTCGCGAACCAGCCGTCGTCGGCGATCGCCTTCTTGTGCAGATATTCGCCCGACACCTGCTCGCCGCGGACATGGATCTCGCCATGCTCGCCCACGTCGCAGCAAGTCCCGTCGTCGCGTCGGATTTCGAGTTCGAGGCTCGGCAAAGGCTGGCCAACCGAGGCGATGCGGCGGCGGATCACCGGGTCGTCGGAGGCAAAGGCCGCGCGATGATCCTCGGCGCCGAGCAACGCGATCGTCGAACTGGTCTCGGTCAGCCCATAGGCGTTGACAAAGGCGACGTGCGGCAACGCTGAAAGCGCGCGCGCGATCACCGGCTCGGGCATCTTGCCACCGCCATAGGAAAGCGCGCGTAGCGTCGGAAGCGTCTCGGCCGTCGCCGCCATCACATCGAGAATGCGATCGAGCATCGTCGGCACCACCATCGCATGCGTGATGCCCTCCGCCGCAACCGTCGCGACCCAATCCTCGGCGGTAAAGGCGGGCAGATAGACGATCCGCCTCCCGCCATAGGCCGCGGTCAAAATCGCGGAAATGCCCGCGATATGATAGGACGGCACGCTGACCAGCGCCGCCTCATCCTCATCGGCGCCGAGAAACTCGACGGTCGACATCACATAGGAGGTCAGATTGCCATGGCGCAGCACCGCCGCCTTGGGATCGCCCGTCGTGCCGCTGGTGAACAGCAGCACGGCAATGTCGTTTTCGGCTTCGTCCAGCACTACGGGGTCGGGCACGTCGCCGCGCAGGAACGCGGTCTCGAAATCACTCCGCGCGACCAGTTCGACGCCCTCGACCGGCGCGATCCGCGGAAGCATATCGTCGTCGGCGATCAGCATCGCGGGCGCGGTGCGCGCGATCAGCTTGTTCAAATCGCCATCGGCGAGGCGGTAGTTGAGCGGCACGAACGGCGTCCCCGCCATCCCGCTGGCGAACAGCAGCACGGGCAGCGTGTCGCCGTTCAAGCCAAGGAACGCGGTGTTCGCCTTGCCCTTCTCGGCCAGCCACGCCGCGACCCGGCTTGCCCGCGCACGGTAGGCGGCGAAATCGAGGCCGCCCTCGCGCCCGCCCAGCGCCATACGGTCGCAGCAGGCATCGGCGGCAATGTCGAGGAGCAGCGGCGTGCGCATCTATGTCAGTCCGAGGCGGGAAGCGGCTTGGCGCCCTTGATCGTCATCGCGGCACCATTGAACGCCAGCGATCCCTTGCCCGCCTTGGCGCCGAGCACTTCGATCCCGCTCGCCTCGTCGGTGTAGCGCTTGCCGATCATCACGCCCTCGGCGAAATCGGGGCTGATGGCGCCGCTCGGCGCGCTCGCATCGTCGATCGGCAGCACCGGAACGCCGCCACACTGCAGTTCGCCCGCCGCGCTCGGCGGCCGCACGACCACCAGTTGCGCGTCGCACACCGCGCTTTTCCAGCGCGAACCCGGCTTCAAATCCATGCCATTCGTCCTTTCCCGTGACCGGCGACCTTCGGCCGTCTGTCCTCTTTCACCCGCCAATATGTCAATCGCGACAGAAAGTAAACGTAGTTATATAACTCAAAATAACGCTTCGCTCTGCCCATCGGCTCTAGCTGCGCCCCGGACCCCACAGGATCAGCGCCGCGCCGCCGAGGCAGATGAGACCGCCGAGCAGATCCCACCGGTCCGGCGACACCCCTTCGACCAGCTTGAGCCAGACGAGCGAGGCGATGATATAGATGCCGCCATAGGCCGCGAACGCGCGCCCCGCCGCCTCGGCCTCGACCCGCGTGAGCGCATAAGCGAAAAAGGTGAGGGCGATCGCGCCCGGCGCCAGCCACCAGGACGGCTTGTCCAGCCGCAACACCGCCCACACCGCAAAGCAGCCGCCGACCTCGCCGAGCGCCGCCAGCACATACCAGCCGATCGTCGCCAGCGGCGCGCTCATGCGTGCGTGGCTTCGCACAGCTGATGATCGCCCAGCGCCTCGATCACCCGGCAATCGCCCGCCAGCCCGCCGCGGCACCGCCCGACGATCCGCGCCAGTTCGTCGCGCAGCGTGGCGAGCTGCGCGATCTTCGCCTCGACCTGCTCCAGATGGCCGGTGGCGATGCGGTCGGCTTCCGAACAGTCGCGTTCGGGATGGTCCGACAGGTCGAGCAGCGAGCGGATTTCCTCGATCGTGAACCCCAGCTCGCGCGAATGGCGCACGAACGCCAGCCGCGAGCGGTGCTTGTCGCCATAGCTGCGATAATTGGCGGCGGTGCGGTCGGGCTCGGGAAGCAGGCCGATCCGCTCATAATAGCGGATCGTCTCGATATTGGCGCCGGTGGTGCGCGCGAGTTCGCCGATTTTCATGCCTTGACCCTGTAGTTGCTACAGGGTGCATAGTCGATGTCGACTCGAAATCCCAAGGAGATTCGGCAGATGGCCGACCAATGCTGTGCCGGAAAAAACGGCACGACCGCGCTCAATGATCCCAAGTGGCGGCGCGTGTTGTGGATCGCGCTGCTGATCAACGCCGCGATGTTCGCGGTCGAGATCGTCGCGGGCGTCGCGGCGGACTCGCGCGCGCTTCAGGCCGACGCGCTCGATTTCCTTGGCGATGCCGCCAACTATGCGATCAGCCTCGGCGTCGCCGGCATGGCGCTCGCCTGGCGCGCCCGCGCCGCGCTGTTCAAGGCTGCGACGATGCTGTTCTTCGGGCTCGGTGTGCTCGGCGCGACCGTCTGGGGTTTCGTCAGCGGCACGACGCCGCACGCCGAAACCATGGGCCTCGTCGGCGGCGCGGCGCTCGTCGCCAATGTCGTCGTCGCGCTGATGCTCTATCGTTATCGCACCGGCGACGCGAACATGCGCTCGGTGTGGATCTGCTCGCGCAACGACGCGATCGGCAACCTCGCGGTGCTCGCCGCCGCGCTCGGGGTGTTCGGCACCGGCCGCGGCTGGCCCGACCTCGCGGTCGCCGCGATCATGGCGGGTCTTGCGATCTCGGGCAGCCTCGCAGTCTTCCGCCAGGCGCGCGGCGAATTGCGGCAGGCCGCCGCGCTGGCGGCATCCTGACGGAGAAGCGATATGGGCGCAGGACATGATCATGGCGAGGCGGGGCACGCGCACAATCACGGCGCGGGCGCCAATGCGCGCAGCCTGTCGATCGCGCTCGGGCTGACCGCGACCTTCCTCGTCGCCGAACTCGTCGGTGCATGGCTGTTCAACAGCCTCGCCTTGCTGTCCGACGCCGCGCACATGTTCACCGACGCGGCGGCGCTGGCGATCGCGCTCGCCGCGATCCGCATCGGCCAGCGTCCCGCCGACAAGCGACGCACCTATGGCTATCGCCGCTTTGAAATCCTCGCCGCGGCCTTCAATGCGGTGCTGTTGTTCCTCGTCGCGGGCTTCGTCCTTTATGAAGGCGTTCAGCGTTTCTTCGCGCCGCCCGAGGTCCAGTCGCTCGGCATGCTGCTGGTCGCTAGCGCGGGGCTGCTCGTCAACCTCTTCGCGATGCGTATCCTTGCGGGCGGCAAGGACGACAGCCTCAACGTCAAGGGCGCCTATCTTGAGGTGTGGGCCGACATGCTGGGGTCGGTCGGCGTGATCGGCGCGGCGTTGCTGATCTGGGGGACCGGATGGAACTGGGTCGATCCCGTCGTAGCGATCGCGATCGGTCTGTGGGTGCTGCCGCGGACGTGGATATTGCTCCGCGACACGACGCATATCCTGTTGCAGGGCGTACCGCGCGGCATCGATCTCGACGCGGTGCGCGCGGCGATGCGCGCGCAGCCGGGGGTCGCCGACGTGCACGACCTTCACATCTGGTCGGTCGCGGGCGACGATGCGAGCCTGACGGCACATGTCGTCGTTTCCGATGGCGGCGATGTGGACGTGGTCCGCGTCGCGTTGGCCGCGATGCTGGAGGCGCGGTTCGAAATCCATCACGCCACGATCCAGCCCGAAACCGCGCCTTGCGCCGATGCGGCGTCGCTGCACGACTAGCCGGGCTGGTTGTACAACTCGGTCGGCCCCGGATATTCGCGGCCGTCGTCGAGCCCGACGCCGATCTCGCGGTCCGCGAGCGCGTTCACCATCGCGTTGAGCCGCATCACCTCCTTGCGGTGTTTCGGATCATTGGCGAGGTTGACCATTTCCCTGGGGTCGGCGTGGGTGTCGTAGAGTTCGAGGTCGTTGCGGGCATTGAGCGTCTTCCAGTCCTTCGGCTGGTGGTGGTGCGCCGGCGCGAAATAGCGCGCGAATTTCCAGCGTCCGTCGTGGACGCCGCGGTGGAGGCGGCGTTTTTCGAGATCGTAGATCTTGCTGTAATCGGCGACCTGTTCGCCCGGCGGGCGCGGCCCGACGACCTTGGTCGAATTGGGCTCCCACATATGCGCGACCGCATAGTTGAAGAAATGCCCGCGCTTGTCGCGCTCGGTTGGCGCGGTCGGTGAGGTCAGCAGTTCTGACACGTCGACCCCCGGCAGGTTCGGAAAGCGGTTCCTGCCTTCGTCCGCCGACAGCCCGGCGATCGTCATCAGCGTCGGCGCGATGTCGATCGCGCCCATCAGCCCCTTGGTGGTCTGGCCGCCCTTCACATCGGGGTGCGCGATGATCATCGGAATGTTGGTTTCCTCGCGGTACATCGTGCCGGCCTTTTGGCGCAGCCCGTGCGCCCCGGCGCGTTCGCCATGGTCGCTGGTGTACAGGATGATCGTATTGTCGATCTGGCCGCTTTCCTTGAGCGCCCACAGCAATTGCCCCAGCCGCCGGTCGACGTCGCGCAGGCAATTGTAATAATAATTGTTGAAGCGGTGCCAGCTGTCGAGGTCGTCGAGCGGCATCGGCCCGTAGAAGAGGTCGTTGAGCCGCTGGATGCCCTTGTGCGCCTCGGGCTTGGTGCTGAGATCGTCCTTGTAGAAGCTTTCGGGCAGGTCGAACTTGTTGTCGACTTCATAGATCGGGTCGCCCGGTTCGCGGCGCAGCGGCGCGAGGATATCGGGATGGACGCGATGCTTCGCCTGCTCGCCCGTCGCATCATAGAACATGATGTCATGCGGGTTGATCAGCCCGACGACCATGAACCAGGGCATCCCGCCCGCCTTGTCGCGGCGCACGAAATCGAAGATGCTGCGTGCCGCATCGCCCGCGACGAACATGTCGGCGCGATAGCCGTCCCAGGTCAGCCCCAGTTCCTCGCCGTCGAAGCCATAATCGTGGAAGCCGTATTTCTCCATTGCGCGCTCGGTGCTCGGATAGATGCCGCCCGGCACGCGGTTCCAGTTGCGCTCGAAATTCATCCGGCTGAGATGCCACTTGCCCTTGTAGCTCGTGTAGTAACCTGCCGCCTGCATCATATGGCCCAGCGTCGGCATGTCCTCCGCCGCGACCGGGTTCGGTGCATTGTCGCTGTTCAGGAACAGCCCGGTCTGCTGCGTGTGGTGCCCCTGGAAGATCGTCGAGCGCGACGGGGTGCAGGGGGTGGTGTGAACATGGTAGTTTTCGACCAGCATCCCGCGTTCCATCAACTCGCGATGATGGGGCAGTTTTTCGAGCAGCCCGGCAGGGTAGCTCGCGACGCTCTGTTCCTGATCGGTGACGATCATCAGCACGTTGAGCTTCTTGCCGTTCTTCGCATAGGTCGGCAGCGCCAGCCCCGCCGCGGCGAGCGCGCCCATGCCGCCGACGAAGGTTCGCCGATTCACATCCCAGCCCATGTCTCTCTCCCGATCGTTGCCGGCCCGCGGCGCGCACCACGCACCGCGGGCGCAGGATTTTAGAACTTCACCGCAAAGTCGACCCCGAACTCGCGCGGGGCCTGATAGAATTGGCTGATCGGCGTTGCGCCCGCATTGGTCGCGCCCGACATCACCTTCTTGTCGGTCAGGTTGGTGCCATAAAGCGTGACCTTCCACTGTTCGTCATCGCCGGCAACCGCGATGCTCGCATTCACCAGCACCACCTCGTTGCGGTAATAGCCCGGATTGTTGCTGCGGCCCCAGGTATTGAAGCGCGCCGAATAGCGCGCGTCACTGTGCAGCTTCACCTCGCCGAACGAGGTCGGGATCGCATAGTCGAGCGACAGGCTGCCGCTCCACTTGGGCGCATTGGCGAGGTCCAACCCCGACGAATCGACCGGAACCGCGAAGGTGCCGTTGGGAACCCCGTTGAGCAGGACCGGCACCGCCGGCCCGCACTGGCCCGGCTCTGGCGCGCCATTGGTGAACACGCCGTTGGTGTCCGCGCAGAAGTCGGTATAGCGCGCATGCAGATAGGCCACATTGGCGCCGATCGAGAAGCCGGTTGCAGGGCGCAGCACGCTTTCGACCTCGAAGCCATAAATCTTCGCTGAGGCGATATTTGTCGTGACATTCTCGGCGCGGACCGATCCCATCTTGGTTACCGAACTTTGCAGGTCGCGGTAATTGTTGAGGAAGCCCGCGACGTTCAGGCGCAGCAGCCGGTCGAACAGGTCGGTCTTGGCGCCAAGCTCGAATGCGGTAACCCGCTCGGGATCATAGGGGCCGACATTCTCGGGGATGGTGCCGCGCGAGTTATAGCCGCCGGCCTTATAGCCCTGCGAATAATTGGCGTAGACCATGACGTCGGGGGTGACTTCATAATTCACCGTCAGGCGCGGCGTGAACTCGGCCCACGAGGCCTCGAGGCTGCTCGCGAAGGACGAGATTCGGTTACCGTTGACGAACGCCTGCGATGCGATGTCGTACTTCTTGCGATCATGACTGTACCTGCCGCCGATCGACAGTGTCAGCCCGTCGGCGGGATGCGCATTGACGAGCGCGAAAGCCGCATAGCTCTCGGTATCCTGGTGGAGCTGCGCCAGCGTCGTGGTCGTCGGGTTGGCGAGCACGGTGTTGAACTGACGCCATTTATCCGCCTGATAATAGAGGCCGACGACGAAATCGACCGGCTCGCCGGCGGGCGAGACATAGCGCAGTTCGGCGCTCTTCGATTCGCCCGAGAAATCGCGCGTGACGTCGAGCTGCGGGGCGGGGGTGATCAGGCCGTCGAAGTCGCCGCGCGTGACATAGGTCAGGTGGCGATAGCCGAGCACCGAACTGATCGTGCCCCAACCCACATCGAGGTTCGAATTCCACGACCCACCATAGCTTTCGGTCTTGGCATAGGGATCGAAAAGAACGGCCGCCTTATAGACGTCGGTCTTCACCGCGTCGGGCAGCAGGTCCCAATTGGGATCGCCATTGTCGAGCACATGCGGCGCCGGGCCGATCGTCTTCTGCTTCAGCCAGTCGACGATCAGCGTCGAATCGAACGCGCCGCCCTGATCATATTCGAGCGCGCCGCGCACCGACTTCACATTGGCGCCGTTGAGGCGGTTGCCGGTGATCACGTTGCGCGCATAGCCGTTGTAATCGCGGAAATTGACCGCGACCTTCGCCGCCAGCGCGTCGTTCGCGAAGCGGCCAGAGTTGATCTTGCCGCGGAACTGCTTGAGCCCGTAGGAGCCGAGCGAGATGCGCGCTTCGCCGCCGAAATCGTCGGTCGGGCGCGCGCTGATGACGTTGATCGTGCCGGCAAGGTTGTTCTTGCCGAACAGAACGCCCTGCGGGCCTTTCAGGATTTCGATCCGCTCGACATCGAACAGGTCGAGCATCGTGCTCGACACGAAGGGTATATAGACGCCGTCGATGATCGTGCTGACCTTGGGGTCGGCGTTCGGATCGGGGTCGGCGGTGCTCATGCCGCGGATCGAGATCATCGGCACGTTGGCGACCAGGCCCTGCGTCTGCAGCACGACATTGGGCGCGAGGCCGTTGAGGCTGGTGATGTTGGTGCTGCCACTCGCCTCGACCATCTCGCTGTTGAAGGCGGAGATGGCGATCGGCACGTCCTGCACGCTTTCGGAACGGCGCTGCGCGGTGACGAGGATTTCGCCATAGGTGTCGTCGGCGGTCGTGCCTTCGTCGGTCGCGGCCTGGGCGGCCATATCCTGAGCGTGCGCCGGCGCGGCTGAAAGCGCGATTGCGGCGGTCGAAAGCAATAGCAAAGCGGTCTTCATGTCGTCCTCCCGTTCGCCGGCGCGCGGAATCCGTTTCCGCACGCATAATCGCGTTCGGAAGTGCGGCGCACGCATCCGGCTCGTCTGTCCAAGGAACGGGTGTGTCGGCTTGTGCCGTGTTGTCGCCGGTCGGGATTATCCATCCTCGGTTCGTACCGTCGGTTCTATCCTCGTTCCCGAGGCTCTCATATCATGCCGAAATAATACTTCAACTACTAAGTATTGCATGATTGTGAAAATCGGGATTGGCGGAAAAGCGCTTGATACGAGCCGCGAACATGCCATATAAGTTAGATATCTAAGTATTATGGCGCGCCCCGAAGTCGTGCCGGCGGGGGTGATGCGGCATGACCAATCCGGCGCGAGCGCGCACATTATATGACAAGATATGGGACGCGCATGTCGTGGCGCAGGACGATGGCGAATCGATCCTCTACATCGACCTGCACCTGCTCCACGAGGTAACCTCGCCGCAGGCCTTCGCGGCGCTTGCGGCCTCAAGCCGCATCGTACGCAGGCCTGAACGCGCGCTGGCCCTCTCCGATCACAATGTTCCGACCGAAGGGCAGGCGGCCGGGGCATCGGGGGTCGCCGACGAAGCGGCGCGCGCGCAGCTCTTGGCGCTGGAGGTCAACGCTGACCGTGCGGGCGTCGAGCGTTTTGCAATGGGCGATCCGCGCAACGGCATCGTCCATGTCGTCGGACCCGAACAGGGGCGGTCGCAGCCCGGCATGACGATTGTCTGCGGCGACAGTCACACATCGACCCACGGCGCCTTCGGCGCGCTCGCCTTCGGCATCGGCACCAGCGAGGTCGAACATGTGCTCGCGACCCAGACGATCCGCCAGCGCAAGTCGCGGGGAATGCGGATTACGGTCGATGGCGCGCTTCCGGCCGATGTTTCGGCCAAGGACCTGGCGCTTCACCTGCTCCGTACCGTCGGCGTCGATGGTGCCACCGGCCATGTCGTCGAATATGTCGGCGCGGCCGTCCGCGCGCTGTCGATGGAGGCGCGCATGACCTTGTGCAACCTCAGCATCGAAATGGGTGCGCGCGCCGGGCTGGTCGCGCCCGACGAGACGAGCTTTGCTTATCTTGCCGGGCGTCCGGCGGCGCCGACCGGGGACGCATGGGGCGGGGCGGTCGCCCGCTGGCGGGGCCTCACGAGCGATGCCGATGCGACCTTCGATCGCGAACTGCGCATCGACGCCGCCGCCGTTCGCCCGATGGTCAGTTGGGGCACCAATCCGTCGCAGGTCGTCGGCATCGGCGAGCTTGTGCCCGATCCGTCCGAGCTGCCCGACCTCGATGCGCGCGCGATGGCTGAACGGGCGCTCGCCTATATGGACCTGACGCCCGGCCGGCCGATCGCTGGCCAGCGGCTCGACCGGATTTTTATCGGCAGTTGCACCAACAGCCGGATCGAGGATCTGCGCGCTGCGGCGGCCATCGCCCGCGGCCGGCACGTCGCGCCGCATATCCGCGCGATGGTCGTGCCGGGCTCGGGGCTCGTCAAGCGGCAGGCCGAGGCCGAGGGACTCGACCGCGTGTTCCGCGCCGCAGGCTTCGAATGGCGCGAACCCGGCTGTTCGCTGTGCGTCGGCATGAACCCCGACCGTCTCGCTCCCGGCGAGCGCTGCGCCGCGACCTCGAACCGCAATTTCGAGAACCGCCAGGGGCGCGGCGGGCGCACCCATCTGATGAGCCCGGCGCTCGCGGCGGCAAGTGCGATAGCGGGCGCGATCGCGTCGCCCGATATGCTGGACTGAGCTGGGAATCCTCCCTGTCGCGAAGCGATGGGGAGGGGGACCGCGCCCGAAGGGCGTGGTGGAGGGGCGGCCACGTTGCGCCATAGCCCCTCCGTCAGCGCTTCGCGCTGCCACCTCCCCATGGCTTCGCCACAGGGAGGATTTACGCGATCGCCTCGAACTGCGTGATCGCCGCTTCGTGCCGCAGCGTCCGTCCGATGTCGTCGAGTCCTTCCATCAGCACCCGCCGGTCGTCGGCATCGATCACGAACGCCACGACCTCGCCCGACGCGAGCCGGATTTCCTGTGCCGTCAGGTCCACCTCGATCGGCGCATATTGCGACAGCGCCACCTCGGCGCACAGCCGCGCGCAGATCGCTTCGGGCAGGCGGACCAGCAACAACCCGTTCTTGCGGGCATTGCTTGCGAAAATGTCGCCGAAGCTCGGCGCGATCACGCAGCGGATCCCGAAATCGTCGAGCGCCCACACCGCATGTTCGCGCGACGACCCGCAGCCGAAATTGCGGTCGGCGATCAGGACCTCCGCACGGCGACAGGTCGGGTTGTTGAGGATGAAATCGGGGCGTTCGCTGCCGTCGGGCGCGAAACGCAGTTCCTCGAACAGATGCGCGCCGAGCCCGTTCCGCGTCAGTGCCTTCATGAATCGCGCCGGAATGATCATGTCCGTATCGACATTGGCCAGCGGCAGCGGCGCCGCGACGCCGCGCACCCGGACGAATTGTTGCACGATCATCTCCGAACAAATAACTTAGTAGTCTAAGTAAATTGCTTTCGCCGCTTTGTCCAATCATATCGACGGTTTGAACCGGTGCGGCGACGATAGAGGTTGCCGCCCGATTCTTCGGCCTCTAAGAATCGGGACAGGCACAAGGCCGCGCGAGCGGCCACAGGGGAGCAGTGCATTGGCCAAAACCAACCAGAGCTTTCGGCATCCCGCCGAATTTTACACCGATCCCGAAAACAGCATCGGCTATCTCGCGCGCGTCGTCTTCCGATCCTTTTCGCGGTTGCTCGAACGCCGCACGCTGACCCATGATGTGTCCGCCGGCCAGTGGCGCTTCCTGCGCCAGTTGTGGCGCGAGGACGGCATCACCCAGCGCGAACTCAGCGAACGCGTCGGCATGCGCGAGCCGACGACGGTCGTCGCGCTCAAAGGTTTGGAAAAGGCGGGTTTCATCACCCGCAAGAAGACCGAGGACGACCGCCGCAAGACCTTCATCTTCCTCACCCCCCATGCGCGCAAACTCGAGCTGGTGCTCGCGCCGATGAACGCCGAGATCCACGAGATCGCGACGCGCGGGATGAGCGATGAGGAGGTCGAGGTGCTGCAGTCGCTGATGCGCCGCGTGATCGGCAACCTCGCCGACGAAACGCAAAAGCTGTCGGTGCTGTCGGACGTCAAGGCTTGATCCGGCCGCGCTAAGTTGCGATGCCCGCCGCGAATCAGTTAGTATTCTAACCAAATGCAGCGGGAGGCATTATGACTAGAATTGCGGTGATCGTCGGCAGCACGCGCGACGGATCGTTCAACCGGGCGCTTGGTGCGCTCGCGGCGGCGCGGCTGGCGGCGCATGGGGCCGACGTGACCGTCGTCGACCTCGCCGCGCTCGACCTGCCGATCTACACCGCCGCGCTCGAAGCGGATGCCTTTCCTGCCGACGCGCTGAACCTGAAAGACCTGCTGGCCGCGCAGGACGGGCTGCTCGTCGTGTCGCCCGAATATAATGGCTCGATCCCGGCGCTGCTAAAAAACGCGATCGACTGGGCGTCGCGTCCGACCGGCGACGAAGGACCCGTCGCGCTCACCGCCTTTCGCGGCAAGGCTGCGGCGATCATGGGCGCGTCGATCAGCCCGTTCGGCGGCATTCGCGGCCTCACGCATCTGCGCCAAATCCTCGGCACGATCCAGATGCTCGTGATTCCCGACCAGGTTCTGGTCCCGAACGCGCACGCCGCCTTCGACGAGGCCGGGCAGCTTCGGGAGCCGCTCCCCGCCTCGCTCGTCGACATGACCGCGGCGCGGCTGGTCGCGGTGGCGAAGGCGCTTGCGGCCTAGGCGCGCTTCTTCTTCGTCGGCGCCGTTGCCCGTTCGATATTGTCGCCCCAGTCGTCCTCGAGCGCCGCGAGCAGCGCGTCGAAGCGGTCCTGTCCCAGCACCTCGGCGATCTGGGCGGTCAGCGCGTCCATCGCGCGCTGTGCATCCCGGCGCATCCGCGCGCCGGTCTCGGTCAGCGACACGATCATGTGCCGTCGGTCGCCGGGATCGGTGTCGAGCTGGACCATGCCGAGCGCGACCATCTGGTTGATCGTGCTGTGAATCGCCTGCCGCGACACCCCCAGGTTGCGCGCGATGTCCGACGGGCGGACGACGCCGCTGACGATGTTGGTCATCACCATCGATTGCGGGCGGTTGACGTCTGGCCAGCCGCGGTCGTGCAGACGCGCCTGCAGCCCCTCGTCGAGCCAGCAGAAACGCTGGAACAGTGCGATGATCAATTGGTTGGTGCGCATAAGATGCTGCGGTCGGCCCCCTTTGCCTTTGGTCCGTGCTAGAAGAAGGGCAGGGCGCGCGCAAGGCAGCGCGGCGTTGCAAAGCCATAATACTTAGTATACTATCCTTTTAACAGGCGCCAGACGCCGTCGGCATGGGAGCGACACGAGCGATGATGGGATTGATGCAGGATGTGCCGCTGACGGTCGACCGCATCCTCGATCATGCCGCCAATTGGCATGGCGGGCGCGAAGTCGTGTCGCGCGATGCCGAGGGCCGCGTCGCCCGCTCGACCTATGCCGCGATCCACAAGGATGCGAAGCGCGTCTCGAATGCGCTCGCCGCCGAAGGAATCGTCGCGGGCGACCGCGTCGCGACGATGGGCTGGAACAGCGCGCGCCACCTCGCGGCCTGGTACGGTGCGGCGGGCATGGGCGCCGTCCTCCACACGCTCAATCCGCGGCTCTTCCTCGAACAGATCGCCTATATCGCGAACCATGCCGGCGACCGGCTGCTGATCGCCGACCCCGCGACCGCCGATCTGGTCGAAGAATTGCTGCCGCAGGTGCCGAGCATCGAGAAGGTGATCTTCTTCTGCGACGCTGCTTCTCTGCCGAAAACCAGCTTTCCCGCTATCGCCTTCGACGACTGGATCGCCGGTCAACCCGCCGACTATGCATGGGGCGGCTTTGACGAAAATGCCGCCTGCGGCCTCTGCTACACCAGCGGCACCACGGGCAATCCCAAGGGCGTGCTCTATTCGCACCGCTCGAACTATATCCACGCGCTGATGACGCTCCAGCGCGACGCGCTCGGCCTGTCGGCGCGCGATACGGTGCTGCTTGTCGTCCCGATGTACCACGCCAATGCCTGGGGCGTCGTCTATTCGGCGCCTGCGGTCGGCGCCAAGCTCGTGCTGCCGGGGCAGCGCATGGACGGCGAATCGATCTACAATCTGATCGAGCAGGAGGGCGTGACTTACTCGGCCGCGGTCCCGACAGTGTGGCAGATGCTGCTCCAGTATATGCAGGAGAACGGCAAACGCTTCACCACGCTCGAACGCGTCACCATCGGCGGTTCGGCGTGCCCCGAATCGATCATCCGCACCTTCCGCGACGATTATGGTGTCGACGTCATCCAGGGCTGGGGCATGACCGAGACCTCGCCGCTCGGCACCGTCTCGGTCCCCAATGCCGCGGTCGCCGCCAAGTCCGATGCCGAACAAATGGCCTATAAGCTCAAGCAGGGCCGCCTGCTCTGCGGGCTCGACATGAAGCTCGTCGACGATGCCGGAAATCGCCTGCCGCACGACGGCAAGACCCCCGGCCGGCTGATGATCAAGGGTCCGACGATCGCCGGCGCCTATTTTGGCGGCGAAGGCGGCGACGTGCTCGACGCCGAAGGTTTCTTCGACACCGGCGACGTCAGCACGATCGACCGCGAAGGCTATATGCAGATCACCGACCGCGCCAAGGATGTCGTCAAGTCGGGCGGCGAATGGATCAGCTCGATCGAGATCGAGAATATCGCGATGGGCCATGACGCGGTCGCCAACGCCGCGGTGGTCGGTGTGTCGCATCCGAAATGGGACGAACGCCCGATCCTGCTCTGTCAATTGAAGCTCGGCGCCAGCGCGACGGCCGCCGACCTGACCGCCTATCTCGACGGCAAGATCGCCAAATGGTGGATGCCCGACGACGTGATCTTCGTCGATGACATCCCGCTCGGCCCGACGGGCAAGATCGACAAGAAGGCGATCCGCGCCGGGCTGGAGGGCTATAAATTGCCCTTCGACGTCACCCGCTAGAACAACCCGAAAACAGGAGAGAGACTTATGGACCCCAATGGCATCGAGGGACTCGACGCGACATTCATCGGCCGCGCGCCGCCGACCGCGCCGCGCATCCAGGCCGGCGGCCACCCGTGCCAGGGCATCTATTGGACCGAGGCGGGCAAGCGCCCCAAGGTCGCGATCATCGCCACCCATTATAACGTCGATTTCTCCGAACATTATATCGCGCCATACTTTGCGCGGCAGGGCTTCGGCTTCCTCGGCTGGAACACCCGCTATCGCGGTTTCGAGGACCAGTTCCTGCTCGAACACGCGGTACTCGACATCGGCGTCGGCGTGCGGTGGCTGAAGGAAGAGGCCGGGGTCGAACAGGTCGTCATCCTCGGCAATTCGGGCGGCGGCTCGCTGATGGGCGCCTATCAGGCCGAAGCGATCGCCCCGACGCTCACCGATCGCCTGCCGTCGATCGGACAGGATGCGCTCGCGCAGCTCATCAAGGGCGATCTCTACATCAGCTTCAACGCGCACCAGGGCCGCCCCGAAGTCCTCACCGACTGGATGGATGCATCGGTCATCGACGAGAATGACCCGACCCTGACCGACCCCGAACTCGACCCGTTCAACCCCGACAATGGCCCGCCCTATTCGGACGCCTTCATCGCCAAATACCGCGCCGGTCAGCGCGCCCGCAACCAGCGCATCACCGACTGGGCGAAGGCCGAACTCGCGCGGCTCAACGCGGCGGGCATCCCCGACCGCATCTTCCCGCTGTTCCGCTGCTGGGGCGACATCCGCTGCGTCGATTCGGCGATCGACCCGTCGGAGCGCAAGCCCAACTGGTGCTATCGCGGCGATCCCGCGATCGCCAATCGCACCCCCAGCATCGGCCGCGCCAACACGCTCAAGACCTGGCTCAACATGTGGAGCCTCGAAACCTCGCCGTGCCAGGGTCAGCCGCACCTCGCGAAGCACGACACCCCCGCGCTGGTCGTGCAGGGGCTCGCCGACACCGGCGTCTTCCCCAGCGACGCGCGCAAGATCTTCGATTTCCTCGGCTCGACCGACAAAAAGATCGAACTCATCCCCGGCGCGCACTATTTCGAGGATTCGATCAAGGAACGGCAGGACGCCGCCGACCTCGTCGGCGCATGGATCCGGGAGAAGCTGTGACGTGACGGCGGACGCTGACATCATCGAAGCGCTGCGCGGCGCCGGGCTGGCGGGGGAGGGTGAGGTCGCCCTCCAGCCGCTGACCGGCGGCGTGTCGTGCGACGTGTGGAAGGTCGACAGCTCGGTCGGTCCGATCGTCGTCAAGCGCCCGCTGCCGCAACTCCGCGTCGCCGCCGAATGGCTCGCCCCCGTCGAGCGCGGGACCAGCGAGGTGCGCTGGCTGCGCCGCGCGCGCGGCGTCGATCCGCATATCGTGCCCGAAGTGCTCGCCGAACTGCCCGGCCACGCCTTTGCGATGCGCTTCCTCCCCGGCTGTCCGGTGTGGAAGGACGAGCTGATGGCGGGCCGCGTCGATGCCGATTTCGCGGCGCAGGTGGGGAAGGGGATCGCTGCGGTCCACGCCGCCACCGCGTACAACGACGGCGACCGCGCCGACTTCCCCAACGACGACATGTTTCGCGCGCTGCGCGTCGATCCCTTCCTGCTCTATGTTGCGCAGCATGACGCCGAACTTGCGCCGGCGCTCACGACGCTTGCCGCCGACCTGTCGGGCCGCAAGATCGCGCTCGTCCATGGCGACGTCAGCCCGAAGAATATCCTCGTCAGCGCCGACGGCCCCGTCTTCCTCGACGCCGAATGTGCGGTCTATGGCGACCCCGCCTTCGACCTCGCTTTCTGCGCTACGCACCTGCTGCTCAAGGCGGTGTGGTCGGGCGACGCGCGGCTGAGTGAAGCGGCGGCCGCGCTCGTCGCCGCCTATCGCGCGGGCATCGACTGGGAGGATGCGGACGATCTGCTGCTCCGTGCGGGCAAGCTCACCGCGGCGCTGCTCCTCGCGCGCGTCGAGGGCAAGTCGCCCGCCCCCTATCTCACCGACCCCGCTCACAAGCATATCGTGCGCGATCAGGCGCGTGCGCTGATCCGCGCGCCGCAACCGATCGACGCGCTCGTCGCCCACTGGAAAAGGACCTAGAATGCCATCGCCTATAGCTTCCGTCACCGGCCGCCAGCTCTGGGATTCGCGCGGCCGCCCCACGGTCGAGGCTGAAGTCATCCTCGCCTCGGGCGCCGTCGGCCGCGCCATCGCCCCCGCAGGCGCCTCGCGCGGCGCGCATGAAGCGATTGACCTCCGCGATGGCGGCGCAGCGTTCGGCGGCTATGGCGTCAACCGCGCCGTGGCCGGCATCGGCGCCGAGATCGCCCCCGCGATCACCGGCATGGAGGCGCACGACCAGGCCGCGGTCGACGCCGCGCTCTGCGCGCTCGACAACACGCCGAACAAGGCGCGCCTCGGCGCCAACGCCGTCGTTGCGGTCTCGATGGCGGTGCTCCACGCCGCCGCCGCCGATGCGCGGCTGCCGCTATGGCGCTATCTTGCGGGCGACACGAAGGTCCGCATCCCGCTCCCCGAGATCCAGATTTTCGGCGGCGGCGCGCACGCCGGGCGGCGCACCGACGTGCAGGACTTCATGATCATGTGCCCCACAGCAGGCAGCTTCCGCCGCGCGCTCGAAATCACCGACGATGTCTACCGCGCTGCAGGCAGGCTGATGGAGGCGAAAGGCCCGCTCAGCGGCGTCGCCGACGAGGGCGGCTGGTGGCCCAATTTCGCGTCGAACGAGGATGCGCTCGACACGCTCACCAGGGCGATCGAGGCGAGCGGCCACCGCGCGGGCGAGGATGTCTTCATTTCGCTCGACATCGCCGCCAACGAACTCGGCGACGCCTCGGGCTACAGCCTCGCGCTCGACGACGGCCGCCTGACGAGCGAGGCGATGGCGGCGCGCATCGGCGAATGGGCGGGTCGCTATCCGATCCTGTCGATCGAGGATCCGGCGGGGCAGGACGACTGGACCGCGATGGCTGCCGTTACGGCCGCGATCGGCGACCGCGTCCAGATCATCGGCGACGATGTGCTCGTCACCAATGCCGAGCGCGTCGAACGCGCCGGCGACGCGGGGGTGTGCAACGCCGCGCTGATCAAGGTCAACCAGGTCGGCACCGTCACCGAGGCGAAGGCCGCGCTCGACGCCGCAGTCGCGCGCGGCTGGGGCGCGATCGTCTCGGCGCGATCGGGCGAGAGCGAGGACGTCACCATCGCGCATCTCGCGACCGGTTGGAACGCGGGGCAGCTCAAGGTCGGCAGCTTCACCCGTTCCGAACGCATGGCGAAGTGGAACGAAATGCTGCGCATCGAGGAGGCGATGGGCGCCGACGCGGTGTTCGCGGGCTTCTCGGCCTTCGCGGGCAGCATCGGCGCGGTCGCATGATCGTCCTCCACGCGCGTCCCAGCCCCGGTTTCCGCGACGCCGTCGACGCGATCTTCGGTCCGGGCGTCGTCACCCACGTCGACGAGGCCGAACCGCTCGACGCCGTCGCCCCCGACATCACCGCGCTGCTCCATGTGCTGACCCCGGTCACCCCCGACTTCATCGCTTCGGCGCCGAAGCTCAAACTGATCCAGAAACTCGGCGTCGGGGTGAACACCATCGCGCTCGATGCCGCCCGCGATCACGGCGCCGCGGTGTGCAACATGCCCGGCACCAACAGCCAGGCGGTCGCCGAAATGGCGCTGTCGCTGATGATGGCGGTGCTGCGCCGCACCTGCTTCTTCGACGCCCGCACCCGCGCCGGCGAAGGCTGGACCGCCGACCCGTCCGAACTCGATCAGGTAGGCGAGATCGGCGGGCGCACCATCGGCCTCGTCGGATTCGGCAATTCGGCCCAATTGCTCGCGCCCGCGCTGGCCGCGCTCGGCGCGAAGATCGTCTATGCGGCGCGCAGCAAGCGCGATGTGCCCTACCAATTCCTGCCGCTCGACGAACTGCTCGCCACCAGCGACATCGTCTCGCTGCACATGCCGCTAACCGACGAAACGCGCGCCAGCATCAATCCCTTCGCGATGAAAAAGGGCGCGGTGCTGGTGAACACCGCGCGCGGTGAACTCGTCGATGAAGCGAGGCTGGTCGAGGCGCTGACCAGCGGCCACCTCCGTGGCGCGGGCCTCGACGTCTTCGCCGAAGAACCGCTGCCGCGCGGCAATCCATTGCTCGGCCTGCCGAACGCGGTGCTCGCGCCGCACATCGCCTGGCTCACCCCCGAAACGCTTGTGCGCAGCCTGACGGTCGCGCACGACAACTGCCGTCGCCTCGCTGCCGGCGAACCGCTTCTGCATCAGGTGATCTAATGCCTCTCCCCATCGTCCTCATCACTGGCCAGCTCCTGACCGACGCCGTCTGGCAGCCTTTGCTCGACGCCTGGCCCGACCGCGACATCATCGTCGCCGACAACCAAAGCGACGACACGATCGAGGGTTTCGCACAGCGCCTCCTCGACAATGCCCCGCCCAAATTCGCGCTCGTCGCCCACGCCATGGGCGGCTTCATCGCCTTCGAAGTCATGCGCCGCGCCCCCGAGCGCGTCGCCAAGCTCGCGCTCATTTCGACGCTCGCTTCCGCCGACGGGCCCGCGCAGACCGCGCGGCGGCAGGGCTATATCGACCTCGTCGAGAGCGGCCAGTTCGAGCAAGTGGTCGAGGAACGCATCCCGATCCTCTTCCCCGAGGACAAGCGAAACGACGCCCACCTGCTCGGCATCGCGCGGCAAATGGCGGCCGACACCGGCGCCGACACCTTCCTCGCGCAGCAGCGCGCGATCATGGCGCGCATCGACAGCCGGCCGACGCTGGGCGAGATCGCGGTGCCGACCTTGCTGCTCTGGGGCGAAAAGGACGGCATCACCAGCCGCGCGCACCATGACGAGATACTGGAGGCGATCCCCGGCGCACGGCTCGAGGTGATCGCCGGGGCCGGGCATCTGCCGACCGTCGAGGCGCCCGAGGTGGTGGTGCCGTTGCTGGCCGATTTCATCGACCAATAATTTCCTGTCATCCCCGCGAAAGCGGGGACCCAGGGGCTAGCTAAGTCGACGCACGCACTGGGTCCCCGCTTTCGCGGGGATGACAATATTATTTGAGCTCCCCCCGCACCAGCGCGGCCCCGTCGACCATCGCCTTCAGCTTCGCCTGGCTATGCTCCCGGCTGTGATATTTCATCCCGCAATCGGGCGCGATCCACAGCCTCTCGGCATCAACATAACGCAAAGCCTCGCGGATGCGCCCCGCAACCACCTCGGGCGTCTCCACCTCGGGGATCGACAGGTCGAGCACGCCATACATGATCGTCTTGGTCGGCAGTTCGGCGAGGATCGCGGGGTCGAGCCCCGGCTGCGCCGCCTCGATCGAGATCACGTCGACGTTCGAGGCTTCGAGCTCGGCAAGGAAGTCATAGGCCTTGGGCTTTGGCCCCGTCGCGCCCGCGCCGTGATGCACCATCGCATAGCCGAAACAGATATGCAGCGCGGTCGTCCCCCCGACGCTGTCGAGCGCCCGGTTGATCGACTCGATCGCATAGGCATTGGCCTCGGCGGCGCGCGCCTGCAGATAGGGCTCGTCGAGCTGGACGACGTCGACCCCCGCCGCGAACAGATCCTTCACCTCGGCATTGACCGCATCGGCATAGTCCATCGCGAGCGAGCGCGCGTCGGGATAATAGCCGTTCTCGGCCTGCTGCGTCATCGTGAAGGGGCCGGGCAGGGTGAGCTTCACCGGCCGCGTCGAATGCCGCCGCAGGAACGCCGCATCCTGCGCCTCGATCGGCGCCACGCGGCGGATCAGACCCGAGACGAGCGGTACCGGATTGGCGTTGCCCGTGCGGTCGATCGCACTGCCATGTTTTTCCCGGTCGATTCCTGACAGCGCGGTCGCGAGCCGGTTCGAATAACTTTCGCGGCGCATCTCGCCGTCGCCGATAATGTCGATGCCGATCTCTTCCTGGTCGCGGATCGCCATCAGCGTCGCCGCCTCCTGCGCATCGGCCAGCCAGGGTTCGGGGATGCGCCACAGCGTCTCGGCGCGTACGCGCGGCGGCAGGCTCGCCTTCAACCGCTCGCGGTCGATCAGCCAGTCGGGCTGGGGGTAGCTTCCGACGATCGTTGTCGGCAATAAGGGAAGTGGAGCCAAGGCTTGTCCTCTCGATTTTTTGCTGGCCAAGCATTTGCTTAGTATTCTATCTAATTCAAGAAAAATTGACCTTGGGGAGAGCGAAATGATCGATCTGGATGCCATCCGGACCTTGGCCCACATACCGGGCGCGCAGGCACGCGTGCGCGGCGAGGCGGTCGCGGTGAAATATGGCGACCGCGAAACCAGCTTCGCCGACCTCGATAAGCGCTCGAACCGAGTCGCCAACGCGCTGATCGCCGCTGGCATCCAGCCCGGCGATCGCATCTCGGCGCTGACCAAGAACCATGATGCCTGGTATCCGCTTTTCTTCGGCACTGCGCTTGCACGCGCCTGTTTCGCCCCGATCAACAACCGGCTGGTGCCGGCCGAAGTCGGCTTCATCGTCGGCGATGCCGCGCCGAAGTTGCTCTTCGTCGGCGAGGATTTCTTCGACTGTGCGCTCGCCGCCGTCGCCGGTCTCGCCAACCCGCCGCGCCTCGTCGCGCTCTACGGCGAGCATCCGGCGTTCGAGCCATTCGACCAGTGGCTCGGCGACGCCCCCGACAGCGCGCTGCCCGGCCCCGATCTCGCCGACGATGTCCTGCAACTCTACACCAGCGGCACCACCGGGCTGCCCAAGGGCGTCGTGCTGACCCACCGCAATTACCGTACCTTCCTTGAGGCGGCGACCGAGGTCGACGGCTTCGCCTATGGCGAGGACGAGACGGTGATGATCGTCATGCCGCTCTTCCACGTCGCGGGCACCAATGTGAGTTTCTCCGGCCTCGCGCAGGGCGGCCGCCTGCTGCTCGTCAAGGACTTCACCCCCAACGACGCGATCCAGATGCTCCGGCACGAGCGGGTCGCCCACGCCTTCCTCGCCCCCGCGATGATCCAGATGATGCTGATGCAGCCCTCGGCCGCCGCCGGCCGCTATCCCGCGCTCCGGTCGATCGCTTATGGGGCCTCGCCGATCGCCGAAGATGTGCTGCGCCGCGCGCGCGACACCTTCGGCTGCGACTTCGTGCAATTCTATGGCATGACCGAATCCGCCGGCGGCGGCTCCTATCTCTCGCCCTCGGCACACGACCTGCCCGGCAAGCTCACCTCGTGCGGAAAGCCCTGGCCGGGCATCGCGATGGCGATCCTCGACGGCGAGGGGAAGGAACTCGGTGACGGCGAGATCGGCGAGATCGCGATCCGCGGCGGCATCGTGATGAAGCAATATTGGAACCGCGGCCCCGCGACCGAAGAGACGCTCGCGGGCGGCTGGCTCCACACCGGCGACGTCGGCTACCGCGACGCCGACGGCTTTTATTTCGTCCACGACCGCATCAAGGACATGATCGTGTCGGGCGGCGAGAATATCTATCCGGCCGAGGTCGAAAGCGCGATCATGGGCTGCCCCGGCGTCGCCGACGTCGCGGTGATCGGCGTCCCCGACGCAAAATGGGGCGAGTCGGTGAAGGCGCTAATCGTCCCCGTCGCGGGCGCGGCCCCCGACCCAGCCGCCGTCATCGCCTGGGCGCGCAAGCGCATCGCCGCGTACAAGCTGCCCAAGAGCGTCGAGTTCATCGAAGCGCTGCCGCGCAACCCGTCGGGCAAGGTGCTCCGTCGCGAACTGCGCGCACCCTATTGGGAGGGCAAGGGCCGCGCGGTGGGATAGGTTCCGGCAAGCCGCATATCATCGCGCCAATGGCGGGTTTCGGGCGAAAGGGGACATATGCAATTTGCTCCCCGGCGAAGGCTGGGGAACGGGTTGTGGCGGAACGTCCGCTTTTCACTCCGAAGCCGCCACAAAAAAAGGCCCGGCGTTCGCACACCGGGCCAAGAGGAGTCCCTGGGGAAGAGGTTTATTCGGCCGGCACCGGGGTGCGGCCGGTGATGAAGCCGTCGCGGCGGGTGCCGTCGGCCTGCATCGGGTCATGCGCGACGTCGCTGTCGTCGAATTCCTTGGTCCACGCCGCGAATTCGAGGCACACGCCGTCGGGATCGAAGAAATAGACCGAGCGCACAAACACGCCGGGATGCACTTCGGCGGCGATATTTGTCTCTGAATCATCATGATTTAGCACGCCCGAAACCTTGACGCCCTTTTCGACCAGCCGGTTGCAATAGGCATCGAACTTGTCGGCGGCGACGTTGATCGCGATATGGTTCATCGACCCGTGCGCCGACATGAAATTGCCCTCGCCGGGCAGCGCCTCGGGCGCCGAAATGCCGGGGACCGCTTCGGGCGCATCCTTGAACCAGAAGAAGGCGAGGGCGTCGCCATTGCCGACGTCGAAGAAGAAATGCTGGCCGCGCCCGCCGGCGAGGTCGAGCGTCTTGATCAGCGGCATGCCGAGGATATCGCGGTAGAATTCCACCGTCTTGGCCATGTCCTTGCACACCAGTGCCAGGTGGTTGACGCCGCGGAACTCGAATTCGGGGTTTGCTGCAGCCATTGTCCGTCTCCTTGCGCTTAGTTGGGATTGATGCCGGGGCGGCTTTTCATCCGCTCGTACCAGCTTGTGATGTTGGTAAAGGCCGGGTCGATCGGCTGGCCGACCCCGGCGCCGAAATCGAGGAAGGCGAACAGCATCAGGTCGGCGAGCGTCAGCCGCTCGCCGGTGACGAAGCTGCGGCCCGCGATCTGGGCATCGACCCATTGGATACCGTCCTGCGCGATCGCTTTCAGCCCCGCTGCCGCTTCGGGCAGGCAGCGCATGCGCGGCTCGAACAGCGGCAGCCCTTCGGCGAAACGGAAGCCGTTGGTCAGTGGTTCGCAGATCTTGAGGTCGATGCGGCGCACCCACATGCGCGTTTCCGCGCGCTCCTCGGCGGTCGATCCGATCAGCGTCGGTGCGGGAAATTTCTCGTCCAGATATTCGCAGATTGCGGTGATCTCGGTCAGCATCGACCCGTCGTCGAGTTGCAGCGCCGGGGTCTGGCCCGCCGGATTGACCTCGACATTATAGGGCGCCCGCCGGTTCTCGCCGCCGCGCAGGTCGACGGTGACCTCGGGGATCTCGATACCCTTTTCGGCCATGAACAATGTCACGACGCGTGGGTTGGGGCCGACGCTGTTATAATATTTCATTTTGTCCTCTCGCCGAGTCTTTTATCATCTGCGCTGATAATCGTCAATTAAATTGACAGTTGTTTCGTGTCGACGCTGCGCCGCCGGAAATGGACGGGCCCGGTGTCACCGGACCCGTCATGGTCTTACTGGCCCGCGGGCCGCGGCGCGCTCAGGAAGTCGGCGGCGCTGAAGCCTTCGGGCGCGGCGACCTCGACGATCGGATCCTCGCGCGCGTCATATTCCATGCGCAGCGCGCGGGTGATCACCGCGTGCATGTCGTAAAGGCAGGTGATGTAGGTGAATTCGAAGATCTGCTCGTCGTTCCAGAAGGTCTTGAGCTTGTCGAACACCTCGAGCGGTACGCGCCCGCTCGCCTGCGCCAGACAGTCGGCATAGGCGAGCACGGTGCGTTCCTGTTCGTTGTAGCAATCGGCGACCTGCCAGTGCGCGATCGCCGCGATCTTCTCGTCGCTGACGCCGAGACCGCGCAGCGACTTGCAATGCTGCGAAAAGACGAACTGGCTGCCCTTGACCCAGCCCGCACGCGTCTGGCCGAGCTCGCGCAGCACCGGATCGATCGTGCGCGCGGGGTTGCGGTACACGGCGAAACCCTTGACCGCATGTTCGAAGATATCGGGTGACAGCGCGAACACCGTCCACCAGTCGCCGGGAGTGCCGGTCGCGGTGCCGGGTTCGGCGACGGGATCGCGGTCGCCGAACAGGCGGTTGTAATAGGCGAGAACGGTCTCGTCGGTGACTTCCGAGCGGGGAACCTGGCGCAGGACGGGCATGATGGACTCCTCAGGCGTTTGCGAATTTGCGGAATGTGGCAACGTGGGCGCTGTCGAAATATTCGTCGAGCCGCGTGATCTTGCCGTTCTCGACCTTGCAGATGATCGCGCAGGGCAGGCGTACGGCGCCGTCGTCGTGGGTGCGGCGGCCCTTCAGCACATGCTGCTGGACGAAACCGCCGGGAAAGACCGTGAGCCGGCGCTCGGCATATTCGCGGTCCTTGATCCGCGCGACCATGCCGGTCAGCACTGCGGCGGTCTGCTCGGGCGTGCCGACCAGCTCGTCGGTGTTGTGCCAGATCTCGGCATCGGCGGCGAAGCTGTTCTTCATCGCGGCGATGTCGCCTTCCTCGATCGCGTCGAAGAAGCGCGTCGCCATCGTGCGGATGTCGTCCAGTTCGGCCATCATCGCGTCTCCCTGTTCATTCCGCGAAATCCTTATCCAGATGCCGCGTCATCGCGAATTGCACGGCGCAGGCGGCGGCGGCGAACGGAATCAGCGCCATGATGCCCCAACGCAGGCTTTCGACGCCATAGTCGGGTTTCAGCGTGTCGCTGACGAACCCGACGAACAGCGGACCGAACCCCAGCCCGATGATGTTGAACATCAGCATCAGGATCGACGTGCCCGTCGCCCGCGCGCGCGGCGGCATCAGATTCTGCACCAGCGCCAGGGCGGGGGCGATGTAGAAGGTACAGGCGGTCAGCGGGACGAGCATCAGCGCCAGCGCGAGCGGCCAGCTGTCGACCATCAGCGAGGCGATCAGCGACGGGATGAGGATCAGCGTCGCGATCGCCGGGACCTGGCCATAAGCGCGCGGCGAGGTGCGCGCGCGCCGGGCTACCAACCAGCCGCCGCCGAGCGTGCCGGCGGCAAAAGTGATCCCGGCGGCGGGGGCGAACCAGGTCCCCATCGCCGACAGCGGCATGTCCTGCACCCGCATCAGATAGGCCGGAATCCAGTTGAGCATGCCATAGCTCACGAAAGCGGCGAGCGCCGTCGCCGGCAACAGCAGCATCAGCGAACCATAGGCGCGGAACAGCGCCATCGCCTTGGCAAAGGGGATCGGCTCGTCGCCCGCACCCTTGTCCATCTGGCCGCGCGCCGGTTCGCGCACCAGCCAGATCAGTAGCGGCGCGACGAGGATGCCGACCGCCCCGATCAACAGAAAAGCGTTGCGCCAGCCGATCGTCGACGCGGCCCAGGCACCGAACGCGGCGCCGACGAAGACGCCGAAGGGGCCGTTGCAGGTGAACAGCGCCATCGCGATCGGCCGCTGGTGCGGCGGATAATAGTCGGCGAGGACCGAAACCGAGGGGGCGGTGCCGCCCGCCTCGCCCGCGCCGACGCCGAACCGCATCAGGGCGAGTTGCCAGAAATTGGAGACCATCCCGCACGCCGCGGTGAAGACGCTCCACACCAGGCAGGCGATGCCGACCAGTTTGACGCGGTTCCAGCGGTCGGCGAGGATGGCGACCGGTACGCCCATGCCGGCGTAAAAGAGTGCGAAGGCCAGCCCGGTGAGCAGCCCGAACTGGGTATCGCTGAGCGGGATGTCGACGCGGATCGGTTCGATCAGCATCGCGAGCAACTGGCGGTCGACGAAGTTGATCGTGCCGATGAGGAACAGCATGGCGAGGGCGATGTTGCGCCGCCCGGCAAGTCCGTGATCGGCGCCCGCGGGACCTCCGGCGAGGGTGGTGGCCTCAGTCATAACACTCCCCGAAGGCCGCCGATTCCGGACGGCTGAAAATATTCAAAGCTCGCGGTCCATCCGCATCGCGATGCCGCCGGACCGTGAGGCCCGGCGGCACGCCGTCAGAAGCTCGCGCCAAGGGTCAGGCCAAAGGTCCGCGGGGCGTTGTAGAAGCGCTGGGTGAAGAACTGCGCCGTCGGCGTCAGCGCCGCGACATAGGTCTTGTTGGTCAGGTTCTTGCCCCACACCATCGCGCGGAACCGTCCGTCTTCGCTTTCCCAGCCGATCGAGCCGTCGACCAGCGTGAAGTCGCCGGTCTTGCCCGCCAAATCATTGGCGACGGTCGAATAATAGGTGCTGCGATACGACATCGCGCCGCGCAGGTTGATATTGCCGGCGCTGCCGAGCGGGATCGTATATTCCGCCGACAACTGCGTCTGCCACTTCGGCGCGCGGACCAGCTTTTTGCCGGTGTGATCGATGTCGACCAGATAGGTGCCGTTGGGCAGCGCGGTGACGTCGCCGCAAGTTGAAGTCGGCGGCGTCGGGAAAGCCGAGGGGCCGTCGATATCGGCGCAGAAGCTGGTATATTTCGCGTCGAGATAGCCGACATTCGCCGACAGGCGGAAATTCTGCGTCGGCTTCAGCGTGGCTTCGAGTTCGAGCCCCTTCGTCGTCGCCGAACCGATGTTCAACTGCGCCGTTTCCTGCCCCGATGCGACATTGGGGTTGGGGAAGAAGACGCCGAATTCCAGCTGCTTGAACTTGGTCACGAAACCCGTGAGGTTGAGGCGAAGCAGGCGATCGAAGAAATCGCCCTTGACCCCGGCCTCGAACAGGTTGGCGGTGTTGTCTTCGGTCGGGCCTGCCGTGGAGGTCGTCGCCGAGCGCGCGCCGAAGCCGCCGCCCTTATACCCCTGGCTGAAGCCCGCATAGAGCATCACATCGTCGGTCAGGCGATAGTCGAGCCCGGCCTTGAAGGTCATGCGATCACGGTTGTAACCCAGCTTGAAGGCCTTGCCCGCCGCCAGGTTGGTGTTCGCGATCGCCTCCATTTCGGCGAGCGACTTGACCGTCGCGCGCGTCGAGAAAAAGGCGGGCGACAACAGGACACCGGTGGGGTCGCGGAAATAATCCTTCGATTCCCAGCTCTGCCGCACGCCGAGCGTGATGTTCAGGCGGTCGGTGATGCCATAGATCGCCTGTGCGAACAGCGCTTTGGCGGTGTTGTCCTGCGCGACGAAGTCCTCGCTGCCGAAACGCAAGGTCGGGGCGAGCAGCACCGGCAGCGTCGGGAAGGCCTGCGCCAGTTCAAAGCTCTGCTTCAGGAAATAGCCGCCGAACACCAGGCTCAGGCGCGACAGCGCGTCGGTGCGGTCCGAAAAATCGGACTGCAGGCGCAGTTCCTGGCTGAACTGGCGGTGCGACTGCAGGCGGAAGGTGGGGAAGAAGAAGACTTCGGACTGGTCGAAGTCGCTGTCGTTGAAATCGTCGGTCTCGATATAGCCCGTGATCGACTTGGCCTGCCACGACCCCATGTCGAGGCCGATGTTGCTGATCAGGCCGAGCTGGTCGGTGTCGTGATCGGCGGGGAAATCGCGTCCGATCGTATAGGCGCCGTCGTTCGGCTCTTCGAAGCGGAAAACCTGCCACAGCAACTGGTTCCGGTTCGGCGCGGTGTCGCCGCCCGGTGCGCTCGAACGGTCGCGGACGAGGAAGGCCTTGAGGTTGATGTCGAGATTGTCGGTCGGGGTGAACACCACCGTGCCGCGCAAGGTCAGCCGGTCCTGCCCGCCGATCTTCTTCCCGTTCAGGCGGTTGGTGAAATAGCCGTCATACGTTTCCTTGTTCAGCACCAGCCGGACCGCGAGCGTGTCGCGAATGAGCGGCATATTGACCGCCGCGCGGGCATCCATCCGGCCATAGTTGCCGACGGTGACCTCGGTCTGGACACCCCAGTCGCGGCCGGGATTCTTGGTATAGGCGGCGATACCGCCGGCGAGCGAGTTCTTGCCGAACGAGGTGCCCTGCGGCCCGCGCAGCACTTCGATGCGGTCGAGGTCGAAGGTGTCGAGCATCGTGGCGACCGGGCGCGTCACATAGACGCCGTCGATCGACACGCCGACCGGGCTTTCCTCGGTCGATTCGATGCCCTGCGCGCCGAGCCCGCGAATGAAGATCGCCGCCGAGTTGGAAAAGGTCGCGACGGGCTGGATGCTGACGTTCGGCGTCGAGGGCGCGAGGTCGGTGATGTCGCGTGCGGCGATCTTGGCGAGCGTCTGTTCGCCGAAGGCCGAAATCGCCTGCGGCACGTCCTGCAACGATTCATTGCGGAAACGGGCGGTGACGATGATCTCGTCGGTGCCGCTATCGGCCTCGGTCTCGGCCGTGTCGGCAGGGGCGGCGGCATCCTGTGCCATCGCCGGTGCGGCATAGGTCAGCGTCGCGATCGATGCGACGCCTGCCAGCAGAATCTGGTTACGAAAATTCATCTTTACCCTCCCATTGAACGGTTGCTGGCGATACCGGACATGCGGGTCCGATCCGTCAATCTCATTGACCCTTAGTATACTAATGGTCTTATGCTTGTCCAGAGCCTCACAAGCAGGAGTCGAATGATGGAGCAGGATTTTTCAGCGGGTGTTCCCACGGGCCTTTCGAGCCGGTTTTTGTGCACCGTGGAGTTTGAGGTCGGTGGCGGAATCTTCGGCATCGGCGCGTCGCCGTTCGGTGATCAGCGCATCGGATATATCAGCGGCGGCCGTTTTTTCGGCCCACGAATCAACGGTATCGTCCTGCCCGGCGGCGGCAATTGGTCGCGCGGCGGCCGGCTCGCCTCGGGCGCCGCGGTCGGCACTTTCGATGCCCGCGCGGTGTGGCGGACCGATGACGGCGACCTCATCCAGCTCGGCTACAGCGGCCGCAGCGTCGTCCCCGAAGACGTCCGCGCCGAATTTGCCGATCCCGCCGCGCCGTCGGTCGATTCGGCGCGCTATTATCTGCGAATCGCCCCGGTGTTCGAAACCGCGAGCGCGAAATACGACTGGCTCAACGGCCTCCTCGCGATCGGGGTCGGCGAGCGCACCGACTTCGGCGTCCGCCACCAGATCTACGAGGTGCTGTGATGATCGACCTTCATTATTCGGCGACCCCGAACGGGCAAAAGGTCGCGATCATGCTCGAGGAGATCGGCGCCGATTATCGGGTCATCCCCTATGACATCTTCAACGGTGACCAGCTCACCGCCGAATTCGGCCGCATCAACCCCAACCGCAAGTTGCCGGCGATCGTCGACCGGGCGCCGGTGGACGGCGGCGATCCGGTCGCGGTGTTCGAATCGGGCGCGATCCTGCAATATCTTGCCGAAAAGAGCGGACGCTTTCTGCCCGCGTCGGGCGCCGCGCGCGCTTCGACCCTGTCCTGGCTGACCTGGCAGATGGCGGGGCTGGGGCCGATGGGCGGGCAGGCGAGCCATTTCCTGCGCTATGCCCCCGCCGGACAGGATTATGCGATCGAGCGCTATACCAAGGAAGTGGCCCGCCTGCTCACCGTCCTCGAAAAGCGGTTGGAAAAATCCCCCTATGTCGCCAGCGACGATTACAGCATCGCCGACATGGCGATCTGGCCCGGCCGCGCCTCGGCCTTCGTCATGGGCATGGGCCTCGACGACTGGCCCGCGACGCGTGGCTGGTTCGAACGCATCGGCCAGCGCCCCGCCGTCGCCCGCGCCATGGCGCGCGAAGACCTGAAGGCGCCCGCGAAATATCTCGGCCGCCACCAGAAGCTTGACGAGACCGAATGGTCGAACATGTTCGGCGACGCCAACCGCGCGGCGGTGCAGGGCGATTGAGAAGCGAGCGAGCGGGGTCCGCTCCACCAGTCGGATGTCATGCTCGGGAGCCGGGCCTTTCGATTTCCAGCCATCGCGGGGCGCCTGAAGCGGTGATTGGGACGATCGTCTTGACTGGGCGATCATTCAGGCTTCCTATCCCGAACAGCCCGTTCCCGGCGGTCTGAATCGGGGGAGTCGAACATGCGCCTATCTAAAAAAAGACCCGTCACCTGCTGGTGCTTGCTGCGTCGCTGTCGATCGCGGCATGTTCGGCCCCTAAAACGTCCGACAAGGCCGGCAGCTCGGCGACCGCCGATGCGACCGGCCACACCGAAGAGCAGCAGCGCAATCTCGCCAATTTCGATGATCTCGATTTCCGCGTGTACAGCGGGCAGAAATGGGATGAGTTCAACAAGAGCCATGCCGAGGACATTCTGGTTCATTATCCGGACGGATCGACGACGACCGGCATCGCCGACCACCTCGTCAAACTGAAACCGCAGTTCGCCTTTGCCCCCGACACCAGGATTGCGGAGCATCCGATCAAGCTCGCGGACGGGGAATACACCGCAGTGCAGGGCATCATGACCGGGACCTTCACGAAACCGATGGACCTCGGCGGCGGCAAGACGCTCCAACCCACCGGCAAGAAGTTCGTGCTGCCGATGATGACCGTCGGGCGGTGGGAAAATGGCCTGATGAAGGAGGAATGGCTGTTTTGGGACAATGCCTCGTTCATGACGCAGATCGGCGCGACCTGACGGGCCGTCCGATGGATATGATGCCCGCCCTGTTCATCGGCCATGGCAGCCCGATGAACACACTCGAATTGAACGGCTATACGCGCGCCTGGCGCCGGCTGGGGAAGGCCTTGCCGCGACCGCGCGCGTTGTTGGTCGTCTCGGCGCATTGGTTCATCGGGGCGACTGCCGTCACCGCGATGGCACGCCCTCGCACTATCCATGATTTTTACGGCTTCCCCGACGAACTGTTCGCGTTTCAATATCCGGCGCCCGGCCTGCCCGAACTGGCGGGCGAGATTGCGGAGGTCGTCAAACCCCATTGGGTCGGCGCCGATCAGGATCAATGGGGGCTCGACCACGGGACATGGAGCGTCCTCGCGCATCTTTTCCCCGATGCCGACGTTCCGGTCGTGCAACTGTCGATCAACGCGCTCCAGCCGATGGACTATCATCTGGAATTGGGCAGCCGGCTATCGGCGTTGCGCGGGCAGGGCGTCATGATCGTTTCGAGCGGCAATGTCGTTCACAACCTCCGCAAGATCGATCGGCACAATCCGGATGGCGGAACCGATTGGGCGCAGCGGTTCGACGATGCCGTCGTCGACCAGATGTTGCGCGATCCGGGCGGCATCTTGAATGTCCTCCAGCATCCGGATTACGACCTCGCGGTTCCCACGCCTGATCATTTCATTCCGCTCCTCCATATCGCCGGCCTCGCCGCGGCGGGGGGCGGGGCCGCGCCGCTCCTGCGCGGCTATGCGATGGGATCGCTATCCATGACCTGTTACGGCGTTGGCACGGAGAGCCTGCCGTGCGAAGAGGCCGCGGGGAGCGCGACCATGCCCGAAGGGGTTCCGGCCGACCAGACCAATATTTAGGCAGGCGCCATGCTGCTGTCGATTTGGACCGCGGGCAAAGGCTCGTGCGTCGCCAAAGCACGGAGATTGGCGCCGACAAGGCTTGGAGTAAGCGATGAACGATCCGTCAAAAGCGTGGAATGGCGAGCAGGTCCGGAAATGGCTGGACCGGCGGTTTGAGGCTTCGAGGCTCGATCAGGCAGCAGCGGACCGGCGCGGGTATGAGGCACAGGACGACTATGACAAGGCGGCCGCCGAGGAATGGGTCTGCCGTGCCCTGATCGCCGCGCATTGCACCGATGAGCAGAGCGCCTTCGCTGCGCAGATCAAGAAACTGGTCGGGCAGGAAGACTATCGGGCGACGGGCATCTATGACGACGCGCGGTTCCAGCGCCATGTTCGCGGTCAACTCAGGAAACTGGCAAAGATGACCAAGGCGAATGAGGGGTTTGAAAAGACGCTGCGCTATCAATGAGCGAGATGATCGATTGGAAGTGGAAACCGATGAAGATATTGTCCTGTCTGTTCGCTGTGTCGCTCGCCTGATGCGCTGGCTGGGCGGCGAACAAAGATGAGCGGTGGAACGATGCCCGGACGGCGGGCGGTGCTGGTCGGATCCGCAGCGCTGATCGCCGGCGGCGCGACGCCCGCCCGCGCCGGTACGGGAGAGCGATGCCCGGACGGCAACGCCGCCTGGATCCCGCCCGAGGAGCTGGTCGCGGACCTTCCGCGTCTCATGCGGATCGCCGGGGTGCCCGGCGCCGCCATCGCGGTCGTGGATCGCGGGACGCTCGCCTGGAGCCACAGCTTCGGTGTCAAAAACATCCTCACCCGCGACCCGGTGCGCGAGGATACGCTGTTCGAAGCCGCGTCGATGACCAAGCCTGTCTTCGCCTATGTCGTGATGCGGCTGGTCGATGAAAAGCGCCTCGATCTCGATACGCCGCTCGTCGCCTATCGCCTGCCGGAGAATTTGGGCGATGACCCGAATCTCGAGCGCATCACGGCCCGGCATGTGCTGGAACATTCGACGGGCTTGCCCAACTGGGCCTCCGAGCCGCTGGTCACGAGCAGCGCGCCCGGATCGATTTACACCTATTCCGGCGAAGCCTTCATCTGGCTCCAGCTGGTTGTCGAGACCATCATGGGAATGGGTCTCGGCAGCGTGATGCGGGCGAAACTGTTCGACCCGGCCGGGATGTCCCGCAGCAGCTTTGGCTGGGACGAAGGCATCGCAAAGTCGGCGGTCTTCGGCCATTCCGAACCGCCGGAAGGCGAGCAGGTGCTTCCGCCCCAGCCCACCCGCGAACTGGGCGACCGGCTGCTACGGGTCGCGAAAAAGCGGGGCAAGCCGATCGCAACCTGGACCTATGAGGATTCGGTCGCCGCGATGCGAGAGAGCGATCCCAAGACGCCGCCATCGACCCACGACCTGCTGGTCAATTCGGCGGGCGGGCTGCTGATGACCGCGTCCGACTATGCGACGTTCATGGCGCTCATGATGGACCGGCCGGCGCGGGCGGCGTGGGAGATCAGCGACACGACGCGGCGGGCGATGCTCACCCCCCGGCTCGACGTGCGCGGGCGCGACATTTCGCGGGGGCTGGGCTGGGAACTCGAACAATCCCCGGCGGGCCTGCTGTTCCAGCACAGTGGCAGCAATTACGGGATCTTCAAAACCATGGGCGTGGGCGATCCCCGCAGCGGACGAGCGATCGTCGTCTTTACCAATGCCGTGAACGGAAATGCGCTCGCGGCCCGGATCCTTCGGCAGGCGACGGGAATCGACCGGTTGAAGTCGCTGATCTGATCGGTGCGGCGACCGGATCGAGAGCGTGTGCGACCAGGTCGTCTTCCGCGCTCCGTCCGTCATCGCGATCCATCCGCCGGCGGCGGCGCTACCGCGCCTGATGCTGCCGGTCGCCCCACAGGATCGCCCGATGCTCGTCGGTAAATCCGGTCAGCCCGCCCTCGATCGTTTCGGCGCGGGCGACACCGACGGTCATGCCCTCGGCGACCGCGGGCCGTTCGAGCATCGCCGCGCCCCAGAGCTCGACATGGGGGAAACGCCCCGCCTTGTCGATCAGCTGGCGACGTAGATAGGGCAGGGTGGCCATGTCGGCGATCGTATAATCCTCGCCGGCCAGCCAGGTCGCTTCGCCCAGCCTTTTGTCGAGCACCATCATCAACCGGTCGACCTCGCGGCTGTAGCGCGCGATGGCATAATCGTGCCGGTCCTTGGCATAGTGGGTGAAATGCACTTCCTGCCCGAACATCGGCCCGACGCCGGAGACCTGGAACATCAGCCACTGCCAGCAGGTCGCGCGCTTCACCGGATCGGTCGGCACGAAACGGCCGGTCTTTTCGGCGAGATAGAGCAGGATCGCGCCGGTCTCCCACAGCACGAAGCGCTCGCCGCCGGGGCCGTCCTCGTCGACGATCACCGGGGTCTTGTTGTTCGGATTGAGCGCGAGGAATTCTGGGGTCAGCTGGTCGCCCGCGAGGATATCGATATATTCGAGCCGCCACGGCAACCCCATCTCCAGCAGTGCGATCGCGATCTTGCGCGCATTGGGGGTGGCGCCGCCATAGAGGGTGATCATCGTCTCAACCCTCGCGTCCGAGCCAGCGCTTCAGCACATCGTCCGTATCCTGTCCGACGACCAGCGGGGCAGGCCGGCGGACGCTGCCCGGCGTGCCCGACAGCTTGGGGAAGACTCCCTGCATGCGGATTTCGCCGAGCTCGGCGTCGGGCACCGCGACCAGCGCGTCGCGCGCGGCGAAATGCGGGTCGGCCAGCATGTCCTCGGCATCGAATACGCGTCCGGCGGGAACGCTCGCCTCGACCATCTTCGCCTCGAGCTGCTCGATCGTCAGCGTGGCCGTCCATTCGCCGATCATCGCGTCGAGCTCCTCTTGCCGCACCCCGCGCGCGCGGTGCGTCGCATAGCGTTCGTCGGCAGCGAGTTCGGGGCGGCCCATCGCCGCGGCGAGCCGCGCGAAGACGCCGTCCTGATTGGCGCCGATCAGATATTCGCCATCGCTGCACGGATAGACGTTCGATGGCGCGATCCCGGGCAGCGTCGAACCGGTGCGGCGGCGCTTGGTGCCGCTCGCCGAATAATCCGACACCGTCGATTCCATCACCTGCAGCACCGCTTCGTACAGCGCCGAATCGACGATCTGGCCTTCGCCGGTCTTGCTGCGATGATGCAGCGCGGCGAGCGCGCCCATGCAGCCGTAAGTGGCGGCGAGGGTATCGCCGATCGACACCCCCATGCGCGCGGGGGGCAGGTCGGGATAACCGACGATGCCGCGCCACCCGCCCATCGCCTCGCCGATACCGCCAAAGCCGGCGCGCGACGAATAGGGGCCGGTCTGGCCGTAGCCCGACACGCGCACGACGATCAGCCTGGGGTTGGTCTTGCGCAGCTCCTGCGGGTCGAGGTTCCATTTCTCGAGCGTGCCGGGCCGGAAATTCTCGATGAGGATGTCGGCCTTGGCGATCAGGTCGCGCGCGAGGCTCTGGCCTTCCTCGCTGCGCAGGTCGACCGCGACCGAATATTTGTTGCGCGCGATGACGCGCCACCAGCTCGGCTTGTCGCCCTGGCCCCAGTTGCGCATCTGGTCGCCGCCGCCCGGCGGCTCGAGCTTGACGATCTCGGCGCCCATGTCGCCGAGCAACTGGCCGCAAAAGGGGCCGGCGATCAGCTGGCCCATCTCGACGACCTTCAACCCTTCCAGCGCTCCCTCGCTGTTCGCTTCCGTCATATCATTCCCTTCGGGCGTCTCTTTAGCCTAGGAAGGGGACCGCGCGCGGCCCGACATCCTCAATCCCTGTGGCCATGATATACTTAGAATGCTATGCAATTATCAACTGCAATCTCGGATATGCGCGAAGATAGGCAAAATCGTGAAGCAAACCAGCATCGAAATCGTCGAAGTCGGCCCCCGCGACGGCCTGCAAAATGAAGCACTTGCCGTCGCCACCGCCGACAAGCTCGCGCTGATCGACCGCGCGATCGGTTACGGCGCGCGCCGCATCGAAGTGACGAGCTTCGTCAATCCCAAGAAGGTGCCGCAACTGGCCGATGCGGAGGAATTGGTGGCGCAGCTCCCCGACCGTGACGATGTCACCTACATCGGCCTCGTCCTCAACCGCCGCGGCGCCGAACGCGCCATCGCGACCGGCCGGATCGACGAACTCGGCGCGGTGTGCGTGACCAGCGACAGTTTCGGCATCCGCAATCAGGGCCAGACGTCCGACGAATCGCTCGCCGCCGCGATGGACATCGTCGCGCTTGCGAAATCGGCGGGCCGCAGCGGTCAGATCACCATCGCCACCGCCTTCGGCTGCCCGTTCGAGGGCGAGATCGCGATCGACCGCGTCGTCGAAATGGCCAAGCGCGCCGCCGATGCGGCGCCGCGCGAGATCGCGCTCGCCGACACGATCGGCGTCGGGGTGCCGTCGCAGGTCGCCGACATGGTAGGCCGCGTCCGCGAAGCGGTCAGTGGGTTGCCGGTTCGTGTCCATTTCCACAACACCCGCAATACCGGCCTCGCCAATGTCTGGGCGGCGGTTGCCGAAGGCGCCGCGATCGTCGATGCGTCGCTCGGCGGGCTCGGCGGCTGCCCCTTCGCGCCGGGCGCCGCGGGCAATGTCCCGACCGAGGACGTCGTCTATTTGCTCGAACGCGGCGGCGTGGCCACGGGGCTGGACCTGCCCGCGATCGTCGACGCTGCGACCTGGTTTACCGGCGTCATGGGCCGCGCGTTGCCGGCAATGGTCAGCAAGGCGCCCGCTTTCCCGGGTTGATCCGGTCGTCGGCGGGCGGAGTCCTGCGACCCGGCGGCCTCACTGCCGAAAGGCGTGGTTGATCTGGTCGAGCAGCGGTTTCAGCAGATAGGACATCAGCGACCGGCTGCCGGTGCGCAGGAACACCTCCGCCGGCAACCCCGCGCGCAACTGCGTATGGATCGGCAAGTTTCGGGTCGTTTCGGGCAACTCGACGCGGATGCGGAAAAAGGGCGGGCCGCCCCGGCCATCGTCCGAGGCATCGGCGGCGAGATAGACAAGCTTGCCGGCGAGTTCGGGCGTGACATTCTGTTCGAGCGTCGGGAACATGATCCGTGCGGGCTGGCCGATTTTCAACTGGTCGATGTCGGACGGTCGCACGCTCGCTTCGACGATCAGCGCATCCTTGTCGGGCACGATCTGCGCGATCGGGGTGCCGCCGGGAACCGCGCTGCCGATCGTCGTAAAGGCCAGCTTTTCGATCACCCCCGCTGCCGGAGCCCGCACGACGGAGCGCGAAAAGCGGTCGTCGGCGTCGGCGATACGGATACGCTGATCGGCGATCGCGGCGTCGACCTGGGCCAGTTCGGCGCCGGCTTCGGCGCGGCGCGATTGTTCGATGGTGAGTTTCTGTTCGCGGACTTCGGAGATGCGCGCGTTGGTCTGCGCGATATTCGCCTCGAGCGCGCCGATCGACCCTTCGAGCTCGACCGCCTGGCGTTCGAGCTGGTTGAGCCGGTTCACCGTGACCAGCCGCTTTTCATAAAGCTGCCGCAGCCCGGCCAGTTCGGGCTGGATGATTTCGAGCTGTCGCCGCGCCGAACTGATCTGGACCCGATAGCTTTGATTGAGCTCGTTGAACTGCGAAATCCGTTCGTCGAGCAGCCGGCGGTTGCCGGTCATCTCGCTCTGGCGCAGTTGCAACAATCGCCGTTCCTGCGCCAGCGCCGCGCGGGCCTCGTCATCGGCGGGCGGCGGATATCCCGCGGGCCAGCGCATCTGCGAACGGCCCGATCGTTCGGCTTCGAGCCGCGCCTGCCGCGCGAGCAACTGATCCAGCGACTGGTTGCTGAGTTCGGAACTCGGTCCCGATACGTCGGTCGCGAATTCCATCACGATGTCATTTTCGCGCACCCGATCGCCGTCCCGAACGAGCAGGCGCGACAGGATGCCGCCGGTCGGATGCGCGATCGTCTTCACGCGCGATTCGGCCGACAGCGCGCCGCTGCCGACGACCGCGCCGTCGATCTGCACGATCGTCGAGATCGCCAGCAGCGCGGCGATAATCCCGACCATCAACCACAGCGCGCGCCGCATCCGTGTCGCCAGCGCAGCGGTAACGTCGGGCGACGAAACGCTCGCTGCTGCGGCAGCGAGGGTCCCTGTTGGCTGGTCCTGCGCGTCGGTCATCGCGGCTTAGTTCACGGCTTTCAGGCCGCCGTCGCGGGGCGCCTGTTTCGCGCCCTGCGCGAGGGCCGCCAGAACCTTGTCGCGCGGTCCCCATCCCGCGACCTTGCCGTCGCGAAGCACCAGCAGCTTGTTGGTCGAACTCAAAATGCGCGTCTGGTGGGTGACCAGCAAGGTGATCGCACCGCGACCATGCGCGCGCTTGATCGCTCCCGCCAGCGCCGCCTCGCCCTCGGGATCGAGGTTGGAATTGGGCTCGTCGAGCAAAAGCAGGAACGGATCGCCATAGAGCGCGCGGGCGAGGGCGATGCGCTGGCGCTGGCCGGCCGACAGATTATGCCCGCCCGACCCGATTTCGGTTTCATACCCGCCGGGCAGCGAGACCACCAGGTCGTGGACTCCGGCCTGCTGCGCCGCCGCCAAAATCTGGTCCGACCCTGCCGTGGGGGAAAAACGGCCGATATTCGCCGCGACGCTGCCCGATAAAAGGCCGACTTCCTGCGGCAAATAGCCCAGATAGCTGCCGAGTTCGTCGCCCTCCCACTGGTCGAGCATCGCGCCGTCGAGGCGGATGCCGCCGCGCACCGGCGGCCATATCCCGGCAAGGCCGCGCAGCAGCGAAGATTTCCCCGATCCGCTCGGGCCGATCACCCCGATGACGTCGCCCGCCTGCGCATCGAAACTGACGTCGGCGATCGCGATCCGGTCGCTGCCGGCGGGGACGAGGGTCAGCCGGTCGACCTGCAATTGTTTCGTCGGCCGCGGCAGGCGAACGGGCTTTGCGGTTTCTTCGGCAAGTTTGCCGAGCATCTCGTCGAGCCGGGTCCAGCTTTGCCGGGCCGCGACGAAGCCGCGCCACTGCGCGATCGCCTGATCGATCGGCGCCAGCGCGCGGCCGGCGAGGATCGAGCTGGCGAAGATGATTCCGCCCGACGCCTTGCCGTCGATCACCAACAGCGCGCCGACGCTGAGCACCGCCGATTGCAGGAAGATGCGAAAGATGCGTCCCGTTCCGCCCGCGCGGGCGACGATCCGGCTGATGCGGTTGCTTTCATCCTGATAGGCGCCGTCGCTGTGCCGCAGCCGCGACGAGAGGGTTCCGGTCATGCCCAGCCCCTTCAGCGTCGCCGCATTCTGGAAGCTCATTTCCTGATCCTGCCCGCGCGTATAGCGAAGCGGTTCGAGCAGGGTCATGTTCTTCGCGATCGACCGCTCGGTGTGCCAGGTCAGCAGCGCGAGCACGATGATGCCGGCCAGCGTCGCGACACCCAGCCACGGATGCAGCAGGAACAGGACCGCGAGAAAGAAGATCACCCACGGCAGGTCGATGAAGGCGGCGGGCCCCGAACCCGACATAAAACCGCGAATATGGTCGAGGTCCTGCGTCGGGCGCGGTCTGCCCGGCGGCGGTGCGATGGCGAACTGCCACTGCAACTGCTCGACCCGCGGCGACAGCTTGTCGCCGAACGCCCGCCCGATATCGACGAGCATCTGCGCGCGCGATACGTCGAACACGCCATGAAAGACGAAGGCGAGGCCGAACAGAACGAACAGCCCGAACAGCGTCGCGCCGCTGCCGCTCGGTAGGACGCGGTCATAGACCATCATCAGGAAGATCGAGCTGGCGAGCGCGAGGACGTTGATGAAGGCGCTCAGCCCGCCGACGACCATCAACGGCCCGCGGAGCGAACGAAGGGCATCGGCCAGTTCGGAGTTCTTGGGTAATCGCATCCGAACCATCGACCGAATAACCCCCCGCTTTCAGCTGGCTGCATAGGGTGACGCGCCCGAAAGCGCAATCGGAAGCGGTGGGGGAGGGGATGAGCGCTGCCGGGTTCGAACAACACCCGATCGGCCTGACGATCGGGCCGCCGGACCCTCGCTGGTTCGCCGGTCGAGACGGGAGGTGGTGAGCCCTGCTGGGTTCGAACCAGCGACCTACTGATTAAAAGTCAGTTGCTCTACCGACTGAGCTAAGGGCCCATCACGGAGCCTCGAAAAGGTCGTCCGCGAAGTGAGCCGTCGCCCTAGTGCGCCGATGCGTTCGGGTCAACCGGCTTTGCCCGCACCAGTTTCGCCGCGAGCTGGCGGACGCTGCGGCCGAGCAGCGGGTGCTGCCAGTCGGGGGCGATCGCGCGCAGCGGGCCGAGGACGAAAGCGCGGCTCGCCATCGCCGGGTGCGGGATCGTCAGATCGCGATCGGCCCAGGTGCCGCCCGACCAGAGCAATATGTCGAGATCGAGCGTGCGCGCGCTCCAGCGCTGGCCGGTACGGCGGCCGAATGCGGCTTCGATCGCCTGCAGCCGGCCCAGCATCTCGGACGGGGAAAGCGGCGAGGCGACAAGCGCGACGGCATTGGCATAGCGGCGGCGTGACGGGCCGATCGGCTCGCTGGCGATGATAGGGCTGGCGTCGACGGGTTCGATGTCGTCGCTTTCGAGTGCGGCGAGCGCCGCCATCAGCACCGCGCGCGGGTCGCCGAACCGCGCATGGCGGCGGTTCGAGCCAAGGCCGATCGCATAGAGGGCCAAGGGGACCGGGGATGGCGTTGCTTTGCTCACAGGCTTGCGCCTATCGCAGGCGGGTGGAGATTGTAAGCCCTTTGCCCGGCACCGAACCGCCGCGCGACTGCCCTCGATGCCCGCGGCTGGTGGCGTTCCGGGCCGCGTGCCGCGCCGAATATCCCGAGTGGTGGAACGCCCCCGTCCATGCCTTTGGCGATCCCGGCGCCTGGCTCGCGCTCGCCGGCCTCGCCCCGGGCAAGCATGGCGCCAACCGCACCGGACGGCCCTTCACCGGCGATTATGCCGGCGACCTCTTGTTCGCGACGCTTGCCGAGTTCGGCCTCAGCCGCGGCCGCTATAACGCCCGCATCGACGACGGATTGACGCTCGACGGCGCGATCATCGTCAACAGCGTCAAATGCCTGCCGCCGCAAAACAAGCCGACCCCGCAGGAGATTGCCGCCTGCCGGCCTTTTTTCGAAACGCAAATGGCGGCGCTGCCCGACGTCCGCGTGATCGTCGCGCTGGGCAAGATCGCGCATGACGCGGTCGTCCGGTCGTCCGGTCGTCCGGTCATTCGGCGGGCGGCTCGCCGCCTATCCCTTCGCCCACGGCGCCGTTCATGCGCTCCCCGATGGCCGGCACCTACTCGATAGCTATCACTGCTCGCGCTACAACACGAACACCGGGCGCCTGACCGCGGCGATGTTCGCCGATGTCTTCCGCACCGCGTTGGCGCTCCGCGATCAGACCAGCGGCCCGAACTCCTCGACCAGCGAGCGGTAGAGCGCGCGCTTGAACGGCACGATCAATTTCTCGATCTCGTTCAGGTCGGACCAGCGCCAGGCACGAAACTCCTGATGCTCGGTCGCGATATTGATGTCGCTGTCCTCGCCCATGAAGCGCATCAGGAACCAGTGCTGGCGCTGGCCGCGATATTTGCCGCCCCACATCTTGCCGATCAGATGATCGGGCAGGTCATAGAAATATTCCTCGCGGCTGCGTGCGATGATCTCGACCAGCCCGCCATGCACCCCGGTTTCCTCGCCGAGTTCGCGGATCGCCGCCATCTCGGCGTCCTCGCCGGGGTCGATCCCGCCCTGTGGCATCTGCCACGCCTCGCTTGTCGTATCGAGCCGCTGCCCGACGAAGACGCGCCCGTCGCGATTGGCCAGCATCACCCCGGCGCAGGGGCGATAGGGCAGGCTGCTATGGTCGTTCATGCCGTCGCGGTCGCTTCGGCGACCATCGCCTTGAGCATGGTCAGCGCCCCCTTGATGTCGTCCTTGGCGCTCGGAATGCCTTGCGACAGGTTGATATAGCCGTGGATCGTGCCGGCGCCCTCGCGGTAAACCGTCGTCACCCCCGCTTCGACCAGCTTGGCGGCATAGGCGCGGCCCTGGTCGCGCAGCGGATCGAGTCCGGCGGTGACCAGCAGCGTCGGGGGCAGGCCCTCGGCCGGGAAATCGAGCGGAGACGCGCGATAGTCGGCGGGGTCGGCGGCATATTGATCGCTGAACCAGGTCATGCTGCCTTGGGTCAGCAAATGGCCCTCGCCGAAATCGCGGTAGCTTTGCCAGTCGTCGTGGGTGGTCACCGCGGGATAGATGGGGTGAATCGCGACCACCGGCTTCGACGCCGGCTTGTCGCGCAGCGTCAGCGCGGTCGCGATGGTCAGATTGCCGCCCGCGCTTTCGCCCGCCAGCACCAGCCCGGTGCAGGGGATATTGTCGGCGACCCAGCGCGTCGCCGCCTCGCAATCCTCGGGCGCGGCAGGGAAGGGATGTTCGGGCGCCAGCCGGTAATCGACCGCGATCACCGGCATGTCGAGCTGGCGCGCCGCCTCGGCGCACCAGCCATCGTGCGTGTCGAGGTCGCCGATCACCCAGCCGCCGCCATGATAGAAGACCAGCACCGGACCCGTCTCGCGATCCGGTCGGCTGTCATAGAGCCGGATCGGAATGTCGCCCGCCGGGCCGGGGATGCTGCGGTCCTCGACCTTGGCGATCTCGCCGCGCGGGCTGTCGGCCATTTGCGTCATCACCCGGAACATTTCGCGAGCGCCCTCGGCGGGCATCTCCTCCATCTTCGGGCCTTCCTGTGCATTCAGGAAGGCAAGAAAGGCCGCCACATCGGGGCGCGTAAAATGGGTGGTGCCGTCGGTCATCCTGTTCGTCCCTCGCTTATGTTGTCGGCGCAGCTATTCGGCATCGCGGCCGATAATTCAATGGCAATTGGCAACCGATCTCGTCGCCTATGGCGCGCATTCGCTTTGCAGCGCACAATTTTTTCTGAATTGCGGCTTGCCGCCGACGGGCCTAGGCCAATGTCACAGGTTCGCAAGATTCAAAGGCAGAGATAGAAAATGGCGAGTGCGGTAGAGGACCGAGCCGACAATCGGCAGTCCCCCCTTTCCGATGCAGTGGTGGTTCGATTTGCCGGCGACAGCGGCGACGGGATGCAGTTGACGGGTGGCCAGTTCACCCTGTCGTCGGCGCTCGCGGGCAACGACTTCGCGACCTTCCCCGACTTCCCCGCCGAGATCCGCGCGCCGCAGGGCACGCTGTTCGGCGTGTCGGCGTTCCAGATCAATTTCGGGTCTTCGGCGATCGACACCGCGGGCGACGCGCCCGACGTCCTCGTGGCGATGAACCCCGCAGCGCTCAAGACCAATGTGCCATCGCTCAAGCAGGGCGGGCTGATCATCGCCGACGAGGGCGAGTTCAACGACCGCAACCTCGCCAAGGCGAAATATGACGCCAACCCGCTCGACGACGGCAGCCTCGCCAAATGGCAGCTGCTCAAGCTCAACATCAGCCAGCTCACCATGGACGCGGTCAAGCCGTTCGGCCTCGGCAACAAGGAAGCGCTGCGCTGCAAGAATATGTGGACGCTGGGGCTCGCGCTCTGGATGTTCGACCGTGAGCGCCAGCCGCTGATCGACTGGCTCAACGGAAAATTCGCCAAGGACCCGAATCTCGCCGCCGCCAACGTCGCCGCGCTGAACGCTGGCCACGCTTATGGCGAGACCGCCGAACTCGCGGGACCGCTCACCCAGCACCATGTCGATCCCGCGCCGGTCGCGCCCGGCCTCTACCGCACGCTGACGGGGGCCGAGGGCATCGCGCTCGGGCTCGTCGCGGGGGCGCAACTCGCGAAGCTGCCGATGTTTTTCGGCGGCTATCCGATCACCCCCGCCTCGGCGATCCTGCATCATCTGTCGCGGCTCAAGGAATATGACGTCACGACCTTCCAGGCCGAGGATGAAATCGCGGCGATCTGTTCGGCGATCGGCGCCAGCTATGGTGGCTCGCTCGGTGTGACCAGCTCGTCGGGCCCGGGCATCGCGCTCAAGGGCGAGGCGATGGGCCTCGCGATCATGACCGAACTGCCGCTCGTCATCGTCAATTCGCAGCGCGGTGGTCCCTCGACCGGCCTGCCAACCAAGACCGAGCAGTCGGATCTGTATCAGGCGGTCTACGGCCGCAACGGCGACGCGCCGCTGCCTGTCATCGCCGCGCGCTCGCCCGGCGACGCGTTCGACTGCGCGATCGAGGCGGTGCGCATCGCGGTGCAATATATGACCCCGGTGATGCTGCTCACCGACGGCTATATCGCCAACGCCGCCGAACCCTGGGCGGTCCCCGATCTCACCACCTACGAGGCGTTCCCGGTCGAATTCCTCACCGAAGTGCCCGAAGGCGGGTTCAAGCCCTATGGCCGCGATGAAAAACTCAAGCGCCCGTGGGTCAAGCCCGGCACCCCCGGCCTGCTCCACCGCATCGGCGGGATCGAGAAGGAACTCGACACCGGCCACATCAATTACGAGGCGTCGAACCATCAGGCGATGACCGACATCCGCAAGGACAAGATCGACGGCATCAAGGTGCCCGATCAGGTCGTCGAACTCGGCGCCGAGGGCGGCAAGCTCGCGGTCGTCGGCTGGGGCTCGACCTTCGGCCCGATCCACCAGGCGGTGCGCCGCAAGCGCGCCGAGGGGGCCGACGTCAGCCACATCCATATCCGCCACATCTGGCCGCTGCCCGCCAACCTTGGCGAGCTGCTCAAAAGCTATGACAAGGTGATCGTGCCCGAGATGAACACCGGCCAACTCAAGACCGTGCTGCGCGACCAGTATCTGGTCGACGCGAAGCCGGTGAACAAGGTGTCGGGCCAGCCCTTCACCATCGCCGAAATCGAAGCCGCGATCGAGGGAGCCCTCTGATGAACGAGATGACCACCATCGCCCGCACCACGACGCTCAAGGATTGGGAAACCGATCAGGAAGTACGCTGGTGCCCCGGCTGCGGCGACTATGCGATTCTGAAGGCGGTGCAGCGCACCATGCCCGAAATCGGCACGACGCCCGAAAACACCGTGTTCATCAGCGGCATCGGCTGCTCGTCGCGTTTCCCCTATTATATGGAAACCTATGGCTTCCACACGATCCATGGCCGCGCGCCGGCGTTCGCGACGGGGCTGAAGCTCGCCAATCCGGGTCTCGACATCTGGATCGTCACCGGCGACGGCGACGGGCTGTCGATCGGCGGCAACCACACGATGCACCTGATCCGTCGCAATCTCGATTGCCAGATCATGCTGTTCAACAACGAGATTTATGGCCTCACCAAGGGCCAATATTCGCCGACCAGCCGCGTCGGCACCTCCAGTCCCTCGACGCCTTATGGTTCGGTCGATCGTCCGGCCCAGCCCGCCGCCTTCGCGCTCGGCGCCGGTTCGCGCTTCGTCGCGCGCGGTTTCGACGTGTCGAAAAAACTGCCTGAGGTTCTGAAAGCCGCCCATGCCCACAAGGGCGCCGCCTTCATCGAAATCTTCCAGAATTGCATCGTCTACAACAAGGACGTGTTCGAGGATTTCGCCGCCCCCAAGGGCGCCGAGGACCGCCAGCTCTGGCTCGAAAATGGCGAACCGATGGTCTTTGCAAAGGGCACGAAGGGCATCGCGCTCGACAGCGAAGCTCTGCATCTGAAGGTCGTCGACGTGGTCGATGGCGACTGGCAGGCGGCGGGTGTGATCGTCCATGACGTCACCAACCGCAGCGTCGCGCACATGCTCGTCGAAATGCGCTTCGGCGAATTCCCGATGGCCCTCGGCGTCCTCTACGACGACCCGCGCCCGACCTTCGAAGCCGACGTCTGGCGCCAGAATAAGGCCGCCGCCGAAGGCAAGACCGCCGACTTGCAAAGCCTGCTCAAGAAGGGGCAGACCTGGACGGTAACCGAGGGCGGTCCGGAGCTTTAATTTTCTCGCACAAAGGCACGAAGGCACAAAGGGGGTGTAGACGTGCAGGATGTGGAGGAAATGGCCAAGGTCGCGATCGATTGCGGGTTCAACCTGCATCGCGAAACCGGACCCGGCCTCCTGGAATCGGTATATGAGATTCTGCTTTTCGAGGCGCTGAAGGATGCCGGCTTGTTCGTCGAACGGCAAAAGTCGATCCCTATTCATTACAAAGGGCGTATCCTTGACGAAGGATTTCGGGCCGACATTCTCGTCGAGCGGCGCCTGCTGATCGAACTAAAGTCTACGGAGCGACACGCCCCGATTCACGCAAAACAGGTTCTCACCTATTTGCGATTGATGGACCTGCCTCTCGGCCTTCTTATGAATTTCGGGATGGAAACCTTCAGGGACGGCGTCAAACGCCTCGCCAATAATTACTACAGATGAAGTCGTGCGCTGAATCTTTGTGCCTTCGTGCCTTTGTGCGAGATAATCTAAAATGGACAACCTGACCCACAGCCTCGTCGGTGCCGTGCTCGGCCAGATGGGGCTCAAGAAGAAGACCGGCCTCGCGATGCCGACGCTGATCATCGCGGCGAACATCCCCGATATCGACGCCGCCTGCACCGTCTACGGCCAGCTTTCGCTGTCGATGCGCCGCGGCATCACCCACGGCCCGATCGCGCTCATTTTGCTCCCCATTCTGCTCTGGGCGCTGATGATCGCATTCGACACCTGGCAGACGAAACGCGGCAAGCGCCCCGAAAACCGCCTGCCGATCCACAAGGGCTGGCTGCTCGCGCTCGCCTATGTCGGCTGCCTCAGCCACCCCGCGCTCGACTGGCTCAACAATTACGGCATCCGCCTCCTCGAACCGTTCAGCCACCGCTGGTTCTACGGCGACAGCATCTTCATCATCGACCTGTGGATATGGATCGCGCTCGGCCTGTCGATCTGGCTCTCGCTCCGCCGCGAGCGCGCGAAGGTCGCGGCTTGGACGCGTCCGGCCTGGGTCGGTTTCACCGCGGTCTGCGGCTATATCCTGTTCAACGGCCTGATCACCGACACCGCCGAGCGCGAGATCGGCGCGGTCTTGCGCGGCGGCGGACATGACGACGCGCTCGTCGTCGCCAGCCCGCCGCCGCTGATGTTCTGGAAACGCGACGTCTTCTGGCGCAGCGGTGAGCGTTACGGCAGCGCCAGTTTCGACATCGGCGCGGGGGGCGAGGTTGATATCACCGGCATGCCGACCGGCATGGACGACCCGCGCGTCGCCCCGCTCGTCGAAACCAGCCCGGTGGCGCAGGCCTTCCTCTTCTGGTCGCGGATGCCGGTCGCGAAGTTCGACACAAAGGGCCGGTTGATCCTGTCCGACCAGCGGTTCGGGAACCGGCTGAGCCGCGGTCAGTTTCAAGTCATCGTCGACCCCAAACCGGAACCCACACCCTGACCGCACCCTCGATCGTCTGGTTTCGCCGCGACCTTCGCCTGTCCGATCAGGCGGCGCTGCTCGCCGCGGCGGCGGCGGGGGCGGTGATCCCGGTCTATATCCTCGACGATGAAACGCCGAAACACCGCGCGATGGGCGGCGCCTCGCGCTGGTGGCTCCACCACAGCCTCGCCAGCCTCGACGCGGCGCTGCGCCAAAAGGGCTCGCGGCTGATCCTGCGCCGCGGCAAGAGCGACGAGCAACTGGCCCAAATCGCCGATGAATGCGGGGCAGGGCAGGTCCACTGCCTGCGCCACTACGAGCCCTGGTGGCGCAACGCTGAGCGCGCCGTGTCCAAAAGCCTCGACCTGATCTGCCACGACGGCAATTATCTCGCGCCTCCCGGATCGGTGACGACCGGCGCCGGTGGCCTCTACAAGATCTACACCCCCTTCTGGCGCGCGCTCAAAGAACGCATGCCGCCCCCAGCACCCGCGAACCGCCCGCGCGAGATCGCCGCACCGCCGAAGTGGCCGGCCTCCGACAGACTCGCCGACTGGAACCTCCTCCCGACCAAGCCCGACTGGGCGACGGGGTTCGGCAACGAATGGACGCCCGGCGAGGAGGGCGCCCGCACCCGCGTCGCCGATTTCATCGACGAAGCCGCCGATTACGACCGCCGCCGCAACTTGCCGTCCGAAGAGGGCAGTTCGCGTCTCTCGCCGCACCTGCACTTCGGCGAAGTCTCGCCCGCCCATGTCTGGCATCGGCTCGCCGATGCGGGCGGATCGGTCGACGTGTTTCTCAGTGAGGTCGGCTGGCGCGATTATGCGCAGAATGTCATCCTGCAATATCCCGATTACGGCGGTTGTAACGCCCGCGAAGCCTTCGACGCCTTCCCTTGGCGCACCGGCAATGCGGCCGACACCGACCTCAAAGCCTGGCAACAGGGCCGCACCGGCTATCCGATCGTCGACGCCGGGATGCGCCAGCTCTGGGCGACCGGCTGGATGCACAACCGGGTGCGGATGATCGCGGCGAGTTTCCTGATCAAGCATCTGCTGATCGATTGGCGGCGCGGCGAGCAATGGTTCTGGGACACGCTGGTCGACGCGGATTACGGGAACAACAGCGTCAACTGGCAGTGGACCGCCGGCACCGGTATCGATTCGAACATGTTTCCGCGCATCATGGCGCCGTTGACGCAGTCGGAGAAGTTCGATGCGGCGGACTATATTCGCGAATGGGTGCCGGAATTGCTCGATCTTCACGCACATCACGTACATGACCCGGATGAACATGGGGTACGGCCGGTGGGCTATCCCGCCAAGCTCATCGGGCATCGCGAGGCGCGGGCGCGGGCGCTTGCGGCGTATGACGTCATGAAGGCGCACGACAATTGATTGTCAGCCGCGCCGCTTTGCGGCAGTGATGACCCTATGAACACGCATGTCAGGACGGGGCGGGGCCGACGGTTGCTGCGGGCGGATCGCGCCTTTCGGTCGGGCGGGCTGATCGCCTCGATGATGGCGCGAGCGCCCGCCGCCTTTTTCCATGGCCGTCTCGACAAGATCGACGCCGGACTCGAACAGGGCACGCTCGAAGCCCATCTCCCCGATGGCAGCATTCGCATTCTTGGGGGGCGAGGCCGCGGGCCGCTCGCGGTAGTGCATGTCCACAGCTGGGCGGCCCTCGTCCGCCTCGCGCTGTCGGGATCGGTGGGCTGGTACCGCGCCTGGGACAAGGGCGAATGGTCTTCGCCCGACCCGGTGCCGCTGTTCGACCTGTTCATGCGCAATGGCGAGACGTTGGGCAATGCCGCACGATCGCGCGGACCGTGGCGCTGGCTCAATCTCACGGCGCATTTCCTCAACCGTAACAGCCGCCGCGGCGCCAAGCGCAACATCCATGCTCACTATGATTTGGGCAATGATTTCTATCGCTTGTGGCTGGACACTGGCATGAACTATTCGAGTGCGCTGTTTGCGGAAGCGGCGCAATCGTTGGAGGAGGCGCAGGTCGAAAAGCTCGACGCGATCCTCGACCGGCTCGACCTGCGGTCGGGTAGCCGGCTGCTCGAAATCGGCTGCGGCTGGGGCGCGCTTGCCGAACGGGCGGTCGAACGCCACGACGTGATCTACACCGGGATCACCCTTTCGCCGGCGCAGGCGGAGATTGCCGATGCGCGGCTCTCCGAGGTCGACCTGTCGGGGCGCAGTGCGATCGAATTATGCGATTATCGCGATGCGCAGGGCCCCTATGATGCGATCGCGAGCGTCGAGATGGTCGAGGCGGTCGGGCAGGCCTATTGGCCCGCCTATCTCGACACCATCGCGCGATTGCTGAGGCCCGGTGGCCGCGCCGCGATCCAGTATATCCTGATCAACGACGCCCTGTTCGAGCGCTATGCCGCGAGCAGCGACTTCATCCAGGCCTATGTCTTTCCAGGCGGCTGCCTGATATCCGAAAGCCGCTTCCGCAAGCTTGCCGAGGAACGCGGGCTTGCCTGGCGCGATGTGCGACGGTTCGGACCCGATTATGCCGAGACGCTGCGAAGCTGGCGTGAACGCTTCGACGCGGCGGTGGCGAGCCAGCAATTGCCCGCAGGCTTCGACGAGCGGTTCATCCGGCTCTGGCGTTATTATCTGCAATATTGCGAGGGCGGTTTTCGCGGCGGCGGTATCGACGTCGCCCAGGTCACGCTCGAAAAAGCAGCCTGAAAACAAGCAGGGGGAGACGATACATGCGAAGACTTATGGCGGCGGCGCTGCTGTGCGCGACGGCGGGATGCACATCCCCCGCACCCACGAAAACCGACACTCTGCCGAAGGATTTGAATGTGCTGTTCTGGACCCAGGATCAACGCGACGCCGCTTTTCGCACGATGGAGACGGTGCCCAAGGTCGTGGTCAACACCGTTGAAGCCGGAGGGCCGGTCTATCCCTTGCCGCAGGGCAAGCCGCTCGATATCGGGGCCGATGTCGATGCCTATATGGGCAAGCAGCGCAATGCCGGGCTGATCATTGTCCAGGACGGTAAGATCAGGCTCGAAAAATATGCGCTCGGCTATAGCGCCGCGGGCCGTTGGACGAGCTTTTCGGTCGCCAAGAGCTTCACCTCGACGCTGGTCGGTGCTGCGGTGAAGGACGGCTATATCAAGAGCCTCGACGACAAGGTCACCGTCTATATCCCCGGGCTCAAGGGCTCGGCCTATGACGATGTCTCGGTGAAGCAGCTGCTTACGATGACTTCGGGCGTCAAATGGAATGAGGATTATACCGATCCCAAATCCGATGTGGCGCAGTTCAACCTGCAGAAACCGGTGGCGGGAGAAGACATCACCGTCAGCTATATGAAGACCTTGCCGCGTGAAGCGCCTGCGGGGTCGAAGTGGGTGTACAAGACCGGCGAGACCAATCTGATCGGGGTGCTGGTGTCGAGCGCGACGGGCAAGACGCTGTCCGCCTATCTGTCGGAGAAGGTCTGGAAGCCGTTCGGCATGGAGCAGAATGCGGTGTGGATGCTCGGGCCGACGGGGCATGAGATCAGCGGCTGCTGCATGTCGGCGAGCCTCAAGGATTATGCACGTTTCGGCCAGTTCATCCTGAACGGCGGCGTTGCGGGCGGGCAGAAGGTCCTGCCCGACGACTGGATCGCGTCGGCCACGACCAAACAGACGGGAATCGACATCCCGGGCCGCGGCTATGGCTATCAATGGTGGACCAATGACGACGGCAGCTTCGCCGCGCAGGGCATCTTCGGGCAGGGGATCTTCATCGATCCCAAGCGCAAGCTGGTGATCGCGTCGAACGGCAACTGGCCGACCGCGACCGATCCCGAGGGCGTCGGCGCGGCGCGCGAGGCGTTTTACAAGACGGTGCAGGCGGCCGTCGACAAGGACGCCGCGGTCAAGCCGTAGCCGGGGTCGCGAAGCCCGTCGCGCGCTGCGCAAGCCAGGCAGCGGCGGCGGGGACGAGTACGGCCAGGGCAAAAATCCACCATTCGTCGACGGGCGAAGAGGCGCGGTAGATGGCCGCGCCCATCACCGCGCCGGCGACGATCCAGCCGGCGCCAGTGCCTGCCGACACCCGCATGGCGAGCCATCCGCCGGCGAAGGTGCCGACGAACCAACCGATGATCAGCGCGATCGTCGTGCCAAGCGGTGCCTCGATTTCCTCGGCGGAAACATCATAGACCGCCGTGTCATAGCCGGCGGGAAACAGGCTCGCGCTGGCATATTGGAAGAGCAGGATGAGGCCGAACGCCACGACGATGCCGACGATAGTTGCAATCGCCGATCGAATAAGTCCGCTGGTCATTCCCGAAACCTTCATGAAAACCCGTATCGAGCGGACATCCTAGGTCGCGAAAGCAAATATCGCGTTAAGCCTCCGCCATCACCTTGGGCAGCGCATGAAAGGCGGTGCTGTCGAAGCCGTCGATCATCAGTCGCGCGACAAAGGCGCCGACCGCGGCGGGGTCCTTGATGCTCTGCGGGTCTTCGCCGGGATAGGCGCGCGCACGCATCTGGGTGCGGGTGCCGCCGGGGTCGAGGATCGCGGTGCGCACGGTTGAGATATTGCGCATCTCGGCGCCATAGCTGGTGATCAGCGTCTCGAGCGCCGCCTTGGTCGCGGCATAGGCGCCCCAATAGGCGCGCGGTTCGCGCGCCACGCTGCTCGACAGCGCGAGGACGCGACCGCTGGCGGCGCGGCGCAGCAAAGGGTCGAAATTGGCGATCAGCGCCTGCTGTGCGATCAGGTTGAGCGTCAGCAGCTTGTTGAATTCCTTGCCGTCGATCGCGCCGACCGGGGTCAGCGTGCCGAGCATCGCGGCGTTGAGCACCAGCATGTCTAGCTTCTGCCAGCGTTCGGCCATCGCACTCGCCAGCCGGGCGATGCTGTCGCCGTCGGTCAGGTCGAGCGGCGCGATCGTGGCGCTGCCGCCGGCGGCATGGATGCGGTCTTCGAGTTCTTCGAGTCCGCCCGCGGTGCGCGCCGTGATGACGACATGCGCGCCGCGCGCCGCCAACGCTTCGGCGATCGCTTCGCCGATGCCACGGCTTGCCCCGGTGACGAGCGCGACCTGGCCCGCCAATTCTTCAGACTGAATATGCATCGTGTCAGACAACTCGTTCGGCGAGCAGGGAAAATTGATCTTCCAGTCCATGCTCGTCGAAATCGGTGAGCGTGGTCGGATAGTCGCCCGTGAAGCAGGCATCGCAATATTGCGGCGCGCGGTCGCTGCGTTCGACCTCGCCGAGAGCGCGATACAGGCCGTCGATCGAGATGAACGACAGGCTGTCGGCGTTGATGAAATTCGCCATCTGCCCGACCGTCATCTGCGCCGCGAGCAGCTTGGCGCGCTCGGGGGTGTCGACGCCATAGAAACAGCTGTGCTGGGTCGGCGGGCTGGCGATGCGCATATGCACCTCGGTCGCGCCGGCATCGCGCATCATCTGCACGATCTTGAGGCTCGTCGTGCCGCGCACGATCGAATCGTCGATCAGCACCACACGCTTGCCGGCAATCAGCGCCTTGTTCGCATTGTGCTTCAGCTTGACGCCGAGGTGACGGACCTTGTCGCCCGGCTGGATGAAGGTGCGGCCGACATAGTGCGAGCGGATGATCCCGAGTTCGAACGGAATGCCCGATTCCTGCGCGTAGCCGATCGCCGCCGGTGTGCCCGAATCGGGAACCGGGATGACGAGGTCGGCCTCAACCGGATTTTCGCGCGCCAGTTCGGCGCCGATCGCCTTGCGCACCGAATAGACGCTGGTGCCGTCGACGATCGAATCGGGACGCGAGAAATAGACATATTCGAAGATGCACGGGCGCGCCGGGCGCTCGGCAAAGGGGCGGTGCGAGGTGAGTTCGCCGTCGCGGATGATCACCAGTTCGCCCGGATCGACCGAGCGCACGAAATCGGCGCCGACGACGTCGAGGGCGACGGTTTCCGACGCGAGGATGAAGGCATCGCCAAGCTTGCCGATGACGAGCGGCCGAATGCCGAGCGGGTCGCGGCAGCCGATCATGCCCTCGGCGGTCAGGCAGATCAGCGAATAGGCGCCTTCGACCTGTTTCAGCGCGTCGATGAAGCGGTCGAGCAGGGTGCGGTAGTTCGACGTCGCGACGAGGTGGATGATCACCTCGGTATCGCTGGTCGACTGGAAGATCGAACCGCGGCGGACGAGAATCTTCTTCAGCGCTGTCGCGTTGGAAATATTGCCGTTGTGCGCGACGGCAAAACCGCCGGTCGACAGGTCGGCGTAGAGCGGCTGGACGTTGCGCAGCGCGGTTTCGCCGGTCGTCGAATAGCGGACATGGCCGACCGCCGAGGCACCGGCGAGCTGGCGCATGATGTCGTCGCGGTCGAAATTGCCCGCGACATGGCCCATCGCGCGGTGGGTATGGAACTCCCTGCCGTCGAAGCCGGTGATGCCCGCAGCCTCCTGGCCGCGATGCTGGAGCGCGTGGAGGCCCAGCGCGACGACTGCGGCCGCGCTTTCGGCGCCGTGAATACCAAAGACGCCGCACTCCTCACGGAGTTTGTCGTCATCGAACGGGTGTGTGGTGAGCATTTTTGTCCAGCTGTGCGGGGCAGTGACTGCGGCGCATATAGGGAGGGGAATCGCAATTGTCGCCCCCCCAATTTGGACTCTTGCGTGACAGTTGCATTTGTCCTGCTCTAAAGCGCCTTTCATGACCGATATCCGTGATGCCACCGACCGCTTCGACCCGCGTTTTGATTCCGCCGGACTGGTGACGGCTATCGTCACCGATGCGGACAGCGGGATTTTGCTGATGGTGGCGCATATGAACGATGACGCGATCCGCCTGACGCAAGAGACAGGGCAGGCCCATTTCTGGTCGCGGTCGCGCAAATCCCTGTGGCGTAAGGGGGAAACATCCGGAAACGGGCTGGCGATGGTCGAAATGCGCGTCGATTGCGATCAGGACGCGTTGTTGCTCCGCGTCACCCCCGCGGGTCCCGCCTGTCACACCGGGCGGCGGTCCTGCTTCTATCGCCGCGTCGAGAGCGATGGCCGGCTGACCTTCCTCGACGATGATGCGTAAGTTCGGCTGCGCGCTGTTGCTGCTGCTCGCGGCCTGCGGGCGGCCCGCGCCCGAGGCCGCCGAGGGTGCCGATAGCGGCAATCCGCTCGAGATCGCGGCGCGCGAACGCGGGATCGTCCGGCCCGAGGCGACCGACCTGACCGGCGTGTTCGAACGGCGCCACGATCTGGGCCGCGACGCGATGTGCGTCGTCCCCGACGGCGCCGACCGCTGGCGCTTCGCCGTCACCGCCGCCTTCGGCCCGGGCCTGTCGTGCGAGGCGAGCGGACGCATCATTCGCGACGGCGAAGGCTGGCGGCTCGATTTCGCCGGCGCCGAGGGCTGCAGCGCATTGGTTCGCGAGGAAGAGGATGAGCTGCAACTGCCCGGCGGGCTGCCGTCGCAGTGCGACGAGCTCTGCCCCGAACGCGCGTCGTTGTCGGGTCTGCGTCTGCCGCGTGCGAGCTGGGCCGAGGGCGATGCAAGGCGCTTGCAGATGAAGGACAAGCGCGGCAATATGATCATGCCGTGCGGCGCCTGATCCACCGGTTTCCTTCCGCTCCGCCAGCCTTGACGTTCACGTCAACGGAAACTATTCTCCTCCGATGACCGACGATTACGGCCACGCCCACATCGATACGCCCGATCACCTCGGCCGCGAACAGTTCAGCATCACCGACCTGTCGTCGGAGTTCAGCGTCACCGCGCGTGCGCTGCGCTTCTATGAGGATGAGGGGCTGATCAGCCCGTCGCGCAAGGGGTTGTCGCGCATCTATTCGAAGCGCGACCGGGCGCGGCTTGCCTGGATCCTGCGCGCCAAGCGCACCGGTTTCAGCCTCGCCGATATTCGCGAGATGATCGACCTTTACGACGTCGGCGACGACCGCAAGACCCAGCGCCAGGTGACGATCGAAAAATGCCAGGAGCGCATCGCGTTGCTCCGCAGCCAGCGCGACGACATCGACAGCGCCGTCGATGAACTGTCACGCTTCATCGACATGGTGAAAAAGGTCGACGCGCGCCAAAAGGCGAACTGACGCTCGACAATCCAGCCTCCCCGGGCAAGACATGATACCAACCCCTGTTTTGCAGAGAGAATTCGCATGCCCGTCTATCGCGCCCCCGTCCAAGACACGCTGTTCCTGATCAACGAAGTGCTCGGGATCGAGCGCTACGCCAATTTGCCGGGCTTCGCCAATGCGAGCCCCGACATGGTCGAGGCGGTGCTGACCGAGGCGGGCAAGTTCTGCGAAGAGGTGCTGTTCCCGATCAACCTGTCGGGCGACCTCGAAGGCTGTACGCGCCACGAAGACGGCAGCGTCACCACCCCGGCGGGTTTCAAGGAGGCGTATAAGGCCTATTGCGACGCCGGCTGGACGCTGCTGACCCAGCCCGAAGAGTTCGGCGGACAGGGCCTGCCGCACGTCGTCGGTTTCCCGGTCGAGGAATATCGCATGGCGGCCAACCAGGCCTTCGCCATGTACCCCGGCCTGACCCAGGCTGCGGTCGCCGCGATCCTCGTCAAGGGATCGGACGAGCAGAAGGCGGTCTATGTCCCCAAGATGATTTCCGGCGAGTGGGGCGGGACGATGAACCTGACCGAGCCGCACTGCGGCACCGACCTCGGCCTGATCCGCACCCGCGCGGTGCCCAATGGCGACGGCAGCTATGCGGTCAGCGGTACCAAGATCTTCATCTCGTCGGGCGAACATGACCTGACCGAGAACATCATCCACCTCGTGCTGGCGAAGACCCCCGACGCGCCCGACAGCGTCAAGGGCATTTCGCTGTTCATCGTGCCCAAATATCTGGTCAAAGATGACGGCTCGCTCGGCGACCATAACACGCTGCTGTGCGGGTCGATCGAGCACAAGATGGGCATCCACGCCAATTCGACCTGCGTGATGAATTACGACGGCGCGACCGGCTGGATGGTCGGCGAGGAGAATAAGGGTCTCGCCGCGATGTTCGTGATGATGAACGCCGCGCGCCTTGGCGTCGGCATCCAGGGGCTGGGGCAGGCCGAGATCGCGTTCCAGAACGCGGTCCAATATGCGCAGGACCGTCGCCAGGGCCGCGCGCTCACCGGCCCGCAGGACCCCCAGGAAAAGGCCGATCCGCTGTTCGTCCACCCCGACGTGCGCCGCATGCTGATGGACGGCAAGGCGACGGTCGAGGGATTGCGCGCCCTGTGTCTGTGGGGCGCGTTGCAGGTCGATCTGGCGCATGTCGCCGAGACCGAGGAGGAACGCCAACAGGCCGACGACCTCGTCAGCCTGCTCACCCCCGTGATCAAGGGCTATGGCACCGACAAGGGCTATGAGGTCGCGACCAACGCGCAACAGGTGTTCGGCGGGCACGGCTACATCGAGGAAACGGGCATGTCGCAATATGTCCGCGATGCCCGCATCACGATGATCTACGAAGGCGCCAACGGCGTGCAGGCAATGGACCTTGTCGGGCGCAAGCTGGCGCAGAACGGCGGGCGTGCGGTGCAGGCGCTGTTCGCGGTGGTCGATGGCGAATGCGCGCGGGCGAAGGACGTGCCCGAGCTCGCCGATTTCGCCGAACGCCTTGAAAAAGCCAATGGCGAGCTCAAGGCCGCGACGATGTGGTTCATGCAAAACGGCATGGTGAACCCGAACAATGTCGGCGCTGGCGCGCATCATTATATGCACATCATGGGCATCGTCGCGCTGGGTTCGATGTGGCTGATGATGGCCGAAGCGGCGCAAAAGGCGCTGGTCGAGGGCCGCGGCGACAAGGCGTTCATGGAGGCCAAGCTGGTCACCGCGCGCCACTTCGCCGAACGCTTCATGCCCGACGCGGGCGCGCTGCGCCGCAAGATCGAAGCGGGCAGCGAAGCGATGATGGCGCTGACGCCGGAGCAGTTCCACGCTGCTTGATGGTGGCGAGGTAGATAGTAGAGGACGGACTTTGAGGTCCAGGGCGACCGAAAAGATCCTCCCCTTGGCGCAGCCATGGGGAGGGGGACCGCCCGCGAAGCGGGTGGTGGAGGGGTCTGGCCTTGCGCCGGCATCAGACGGCGTCGCCCCCTCCGTCAGCGGCTTCGCCGCTGCCACCTCCCCATCGCTTCGCGTGGGGAGGATCGATCTGCTCGCCGCCCGCAACCAAATCATCCGCGGTGCGTCTCAGCGACCATGAGCGAGGGCGCGCTTTCCCCGATCGTTGTCGAAGGCCGCAATTGCTGGCGGATCGAACGCGCCGACAAGGCGCGCATGATCGTCGATGCCGCCGATTATTATGCGCTGCTCAAAGAGTTGATGGCGGGTGCGAAAGAACGCATCCTGCTGATCGGCTGGGACTTCGATCCGCGCATCGCCCTATGCCCCGACGAGAAGGGCGAGGGCGAGGCGCTCGGCCACTATCTGCTGCGGCTGGCGCATGATGCCCCCGATCGCGACATCGACATCCTGCGATGGAATTTCGGCGGACTGAAGCAATATCTGTCGCCCGCCATCGTGACGATGATCGCGCGCTGGAAACTGACGCGCTCGATCAGCTTTCGCATGGACAGCGCGCACCCGTTCGGGTGCAGCCATCACCAGAAGGTCGCGGTTTTCGACGATCATCTGGCGGTATGCGGCGGCATCGACGTCGCCGCGCGCCGCTGGGATACGCGCGACCACTCCGACGAAGACCCGCGCCGCACCGATCCCGACGACAAAGCGTACATGCCCTGGCATGATTCGACGATGATCCTCGCCGGGCCGGTCGGCAATGCACTGGCCGAACTGGGCAACGAGCGGTGGCAGCGCGCGACCAAGAAGCCGTTGCGCGAGGTGAAGGGCGACGGGGAGAATTGGCCCGAAGCGCTCGAGGCCGACTTCTTCGGGGTCGATGTCGCCATTTCGCGCACCCGCGCCGAATATGACGGCTATGAGGAAATCCGCGAGATCGAGCAGCTCTATCTCGACATGATCGCGGCGGCGCATCGCTTCATCTATTTCGAAAATCAATATTTCACGAGCGCCAAGATCGCTGCCGCGATCGCCGAGCGGCTGAACGAGGGCGATCCGCCCGAATTCGTGCTGGTGATGCCGAAGCAGGCCGACGGCTGGCTGGAGCAGATGGCGATGGACGCCGCGCGCGTGCAACTGGTGCGCGAAATCGCGAAGACGAAGCATGGCGACCGGCTGCGCGTCTATGTCCCGCATACCGAGGGGGGCGAGGCCATCTATGTCCATGCCAAGACCGCGATCGTCGACGACCGGATGATCCGTGTCGGGTCGGCGAACATGAACAACCGCTCGATGGGGCTCGACAGCGAATGCGATGTGACGATCGATGCGGCGTTGGCGGCGAACACTGGGATCGAACCGACGATCCGCCGTCTGCGTGAGTCGCTGATCGCCGAGCATCTGGGGGTCGAGCCGAGCGAGGTCGGCCGCGCGTTCGAAGGCAGCGGGTCGCTGGTTGCGGCGATCGAGGCGTTGCGCGGGAGCGAAGGGCGGACGCTCGAACTGCTCGACCTGACCAAGCCGGGGCCGTTCGACCAATATATCGCCGAGCATGAACTGCTCGATCCCGAAAGCCCCGACGCGATGTTCGATGCGATCCCCGAGCGCGGGATGCGCAAGAACTGGCACAAGGGCAAGGCGTGGATCAGGCGGCACCGGCCGTTCGGGCGAAAGCCGGCCTAAATTCCCGTTTGTGTCGAGCGAAGTCGAGACCCGCTTGGGAAACCCCCGCCTTCAGGGTGTCTCGACTTCGCTCGACACCAATGGAGATTGGGTGCGAAGTTCTTTAGTCCGCCAGCGACAGGATATGCCGCGCCTGTTTCAGGTGCGGTGCGTCCACCATCTTGCCATCGACCTGCAACACCCCGACGTCGGGATTGGCGGCAAAGGCGTCGACGATCGCCTGCGCCCGCGCGACCTCTTCGGCGGCGGGGGTGAAGGCGGCGTTGATCGGGCCGACCTGCGACGGGTGGATCGCCATCATGCCGGTGAAGCCGTCGCGCCGCGCGCGCGCGGCATAGGCGGCGAGGCCGGCCTCGTCCTTGATCGCGGGGAAGACGGTGTCGATCGCGGCGGTGCCCGCGGCGTGCGCGGCGAACAGCGTCATGGCGCGGGCGACCTGATAGGGTGAGGTATAGCTGCCGTCGGCTTCGCGGCTCGTCGTGGCGCCGATCGCAGCGGGCAGGTCCTCGGCGCCCCAGGTCAGCCCGACGAGCCGATCCTTGATTTCGCGATAGCTGCCGAGGGTGAAGAGGGCGGCGGGGGTTTCGGTGGCGATCGGCAGGATCGCTGGTAGCGACGCGTCGCTTGCCGACTCGCTGCGCATGATGGTGTCGAGTTGCTGGATGCTGGGGGCGCCTTCGGCCTTGGGCAGCATGATCGCGTCGGGGCGCGCGGCGATGATCGCGGCGACGTCGGCGGCGGTCAGATGGCCGTCGAGCGGATTGACGCGCACCAAGGTGATCACCTCGCGGGTGCCCGCCAAATAGTCGGCGATCGCGTGGCGGGCGGCATCCTTGTTCGCGAGCGACACCGAATCCTCGAGGTCGAGGATGATCGCGTCGGCGCCCGAGGCGGCGGCCTTGGCGAAGCGTTCGGGCCGGTCGCCGGGGACGAAGAGGAGTGAGCGGAGTCTCATGCCATCACCTATGCCGTTCGTGTCGAGCGAAGTCGAGACGCGCGAAGGGCAAACGGTTCTCGACTTCGCTCGAACCGAACGGAAAAATCAGTTCTTCTTCTTGATCAGCGCGGAGCGTTCGCACTGGCAGACGATTTCGTCGCGCTGGTTGATCGCGCGGTGCAGGAAGGTCACGATACCCGCATTCGGCCGCGATTTGGACTCCTTGAGACCAACGACTTCGGATTCGGCGCGAAGCGTGTCGCCGATGAACACCGGCTTGGGCATGACGAGCTTGTCGTAACCGAGGTTGGCAACCAGCGTGCCGAGCGTCGTGTCGCCGACCGACAGCCCGACCATCAAGCTGAAGGTGAAGGTGCCGTTGACGAGGATCTGCCCGAACTCCGACGCCTTCGCCGCCTCGACGTCGAGGTGCAGCGGCTGTGGATTGTGGGTCATCACCGTGAACAGCAGATTGTCGGTCTCGGTCACCGTGCGGCGGATGTCGTGCACCAGCGTGTCGCCGACCGCCCATTCGTCGAAATATTTGCCGGCCATCAGCCTTATTCCTTCTCGATCCGCACCAGCAGCGCTTCGACCTGCACTTGCGCGCCGGCCACCGCATTGAGTTCGGCGACCACCCCGTCGAAGGGCGCGGTCAGGCTGTGCTCCATCTTCATCGCTTCGAGCGTCAGCAGTTTCTGGCCCTTGGTCACCGTGTCGCCCGCGGCGACCTCCACCGCGATGATCTTGCCGGGCATGGGCGAGAGGATCGCGCCGTCACCCGCCGCGCCGCCGGTGCTTCCCGCGGCGCGCCATGGGGTGAGCTGCCACACCGATCCCGCCTCGGCGACGAGCATCGCAGGGGCGGGTTCTTCGGCGCCGGGGCCGTGGAGCATCACCTCGACGCGCTTGCCGTCGAGCAGGAAGGGCGCGCTGCGCACATCGGGCGCGTTGAGGCGGAAACCCGCCTGCAGGACACGCGGCGTCATCGCCATCGCGGCGTTGGTCAGCGCCTGCGCCGACGGCTCGGGCTCGGCGGTCATGCTGTCGCCGTCGCGGCCGATCAGCCCGGTATCGACGCTGCCCGCAACGAAGTCGGGGTGGTCGAGCGCATTGATCAGGAAGGCCGAATTGGTCTTCACCGGCCAGATCGCGCTGTCCTCCAGCATCTCGGACAGCAATTCGCGCGCTTCCTCGCGGTCTTCGCCCCAGGCGATGACCTTGGCGATCATCGGATCGTAGAAGGGCGAGACCTCGGCACCTTCATAGACGCCGGTGTCGACGCGGCCGCTATGCTCGGGGAGCTGGAACAGCTCGAGCGTGCCGATCGAGGGCAGGAAGCCTTTCGCTGGATCCTCGGCATAGAGCCGCGCTTCCATCGCCCAGCCGTTGATCGCGAGGTCGTCCTGCGCCAGCGGAATCGGCTCGCCCGATGCGACGCGCAGCTGCCATTCGACCAGATCGACGCCGGTGATTTCCTCGGTCACCGGATGCTCGACCTGCAGCCGCGTGTTCATTTCCATGAACCAGATGCGGTCGGCGCGCAGGCCTTCCGAGGCGTCGGCGATGAACTCGATCGTGCCGGCGCCGACATAATCGACCGCCTTCGCCGCACGCACCGCCGCGGCGCAGAGGTCGGCGCGCGTCGCTTCATCCATGCCGGGGGCGGGGGCTTCCTCGATCACCTTCTGGTGGCGGCGCTGGAGTGAGCAGTCGCGCTCGAACAGGTGGACGACGTTGCCGTGGGTGTCGCCGAACACTTGCACCTCGATATGGCGCGGCGTCAGGATATATCTCTCGATCAGCACATGGTCGTTGCCGAACGACGCCGCCGCCTCGCGCTGGCACGAGACGAGCGCGTCGGCGAAGTCTGCGGCGGTATCGACCTTGCGCATCCCCTTGCCGCCGCCGCCCGCGACCGCCTTGATCAGCACGGGATAGCCGATCTGTGCGGCCTGTTCGGCGAGGAAGGTCGGATCCTGATTCTCGCCCATATAGCCCGGCGTCACCGGCACCCCGGCTTCGGCCATCAGCTTCTTGGCCGCGTCCTTGAGGCCCATCGCGGTGATCGACGAAGGCTTGGGCCCGACCCAGATGAGCCCAGCATCGGTGACTGCCTGCGCGAATTCGGCGTTTTCGGAGAGAAAGCCATAGCCGGGATGGATCGCCTCGGCGCCGGTCGCTTTGGCGGCGGAGATGATCTTCTCGCCGATGAGATAGGATTCGCGCGCCGGCGATGGCCCGATATGCACCGCCTCATCGGCCTCGCGCACATGTAGGGCTTTGGCGTCGGCGTCCGAGTATACCGCGACGGTACGAATGCCCATCTCGCGCGCGGTGCGGATGATACGGCAGGCGATCTCGCCGCGATTGGCGATGAGGAGGGAGTTGATCATCGATGAGCCCTTAGCACGGATATTTTGTCCTGATCGGCTGAAGAATAGTCATGACCGGTGGCGCCTGCCACGCCGTGCCGTCGCGTTGGATGTGCTCTGCAATATCGCTCGTGAACGCGATCTGTTCCGCAGACAGTTGATCGCTAGGTCCCGCTGCCAAGGTCCCGCAGATTTCGCCTCGTTCCGACAACACGTCATATCCTTCGAGCGCGAGCGATGCGAACTCGCGGGCACCCTTGATTTCCGCTTCCGACGGCTCGATCGGCCAGAGCAATAGACCCTTCAACCAGCCGCCACGCCGGGTATCGGTGTTGATCCACTCGTTGTAGGTCGCCGCCTTTTCGAAGGCGGCCGCGCGCTGGATCAAACCCTGCTTGCTCGTTTCGGGCTGGTCGATGGTCACCCCGCTGGCTAGCCGCACCCCGAAATAGATGCATGCCAACAGCACCCCCAAGGCGGTCGGCGACCAGCGCCACATCGAACGGACCCAAGGCCGCTTGCCAGCTTCACGGTCGATCCGCGCGAACAGTTCGTCGCGGACGAAATGATATGTCGCCGCCCTATAGTCGTCGGCGGCGATCATGGCGCCGATTTCCGCTTCGACGCCGCGCTTCACCGCTTCCGGTTCCTCGCCCCCCCTCAGCGCGTCATAGACGAAGCGATTACGCGCCGAATTGAAACGACCCGTGGCTTCTCGCTGCTGCTTTTCTTCCTCGACTGTAAGAAATCCCCGAAACTGCTCCAGGTCGACCGCGGCGTTCATCACGCCGTGATAGTCTCGTGTCATTTCCGCCCCCCTCGCCGAATTACATCCGGAACACGCCGAACCCGCGCTCTTCCACTGGCGCGTTCAGCGTCGCCGCGAAGGCCAGCCCCAGCACATCGCGCGTCTGCGCCGGGTCGATGATCCCATCGTCCCACAGCCGCGCCGTGGCATGATAGGGATTGCCCTCATCCTCGTACTTTTGCCGGATCGGCGCCTTGAAGGCCTCGGCCTCCTCCGCCGTCCACTTCTCCGCATCGCGGTGCACCGTCGCCAGCACGCTCGCCGCCTGTTCGCCGCCCATCACCGAAATCCGCGCATTGGGCCAGGTGAACAGGAAGCGCGGCGAATAAGCGCGCCCGCACATGCCGTAATTGCCCGCGCCGAAGCTGCCGCCGATCAGCACCGTGATCTTCGGCACCGTTGCGGTCGCGACCGCCGTCACCAGCTTGGCGCCATGTTTCGCAATGCCTTCGGCTTCATATTTCCCACCGACCATGAAACCGCTGATGTTCTGGAGGAAGAGCAGGGGTATGCGCCGCTGCTGCGCGAGTTCGATGAAATGCGCGCCCTTGACCGCGGACTCGCTGAACAACACGCCGTTGTTCGCCAGGATCGCGACCGGGATGCCCCAGATATGCGCGAAGCCGCAAACGAGCGTGGCGCCGTAATTGGCCTTGAACTCGTGGAATTCGCTGCCGTCGACGATGCGCGCTATCACTTCGTGCACGTCATAGGGCGCGCGCACGTCTTGCGGGACGATGCCGTAGAGCTCCTCGCCGTCATATTTGGGCGGGCGCGGGTCCTTGATCGCGACGTCGAAGCCCGCGTCGGTTCCCAAATGGCTGACGATGTCGCGGACGATCGTCAGCGCATGCTCGTCATTCTCGGCGAGATGGTCGACGACCCCCGATTTCTTCGCGTGCAAATCGCCGCCGCCCAGATCCTCGGCGCTGATTTCCTCGCCCGTCGCCGCCTTCACCAGCGGCGGGCCGGCGAGGAAGATCGTGCCCTGGTTGCGGACGATCACCGTCTCGTCGCTCATCGCCGGGACATAGGCGCCGCCCGCGGTGCAACTCCCCATCACGCACGCGATCTGCGGGATGCGCTTCGCCGACATCGTCGCCTGGTTGAAAAAGATGCGCCCGAAATGATCGCGGTCGGGAAACACCTGATCCTGATGCGGCAGGTTCGCGCCGCCGCTGTCGACGAGATAGATGCAGGGCAGGCGGTTCGCCTCGGCAATTTCCTGCGCGCGAAGATGCTTCTTCACCGTCAGCGGATAGTAAGTGCCGCCCTTCACCGTCGCATCGTTGCACACGATCATGCACTGGCGCCCCGACACCCGCCCGATGCCGCAGATCAGCCCCGCGCCGGGCACTTCGCCGTCGTAGAGGTCGTTCGCGGCCAGCTGGCCGATTTCGAGGAAGGGCGAACCCGGATCGAGCAGCCGCTCGACGCGCTCGCGCGGCAGTAGTTTGCCGCGGCTGGTGTGGCGCTCGCGCGACTTTTCATTGCCGCCCAGCCCGGCTTCGGCAACGCGTGCCCGCAGTTCCTCCCGCAGCGCGATATTGTGTGCGGCATTGGCGCGATAGGCTTCGCTATCGGCGTTGATCATGGTTCCGAGGACCGGTGCGCTCACGTCCATTACTCTCCCGTTCAGAAGGGCGGAGTTAGCCGGTCGCTCGTCGATTGGAAAGCGCCGCACGCCGAAATCGGTTGGCGTTGAAACCATCGGCACACAGGCGTATCGCTTCGGCATATTTTGAAACAGACAAGGTCCTTCCCCCCATGAAGCATCCCATCCTCGCCATCCTGCTGTCCACCGCGGCGATCCTCGGTGGCCCCGTTGCCTGCACCAGCGGCAAGGAGGCAAGCAGCGCCGCCTATACCGTCGGCACCGAACTCGGCATCAGCAAGGCGGCGATGGACACCACCGCCAAGCCGGGCGACGACTTCTTCGCTTACGCCAACGGCAATTGGGCGAAGACCACCGAGATTCCGGCCGACCGGTCGAACATCGGCGCTTTCTATGTGGCGCAGCTCGAAACCGAAAAGCGCAACCGCGAACTGGTCGATGCGATCGTCAAGGGCGCGCCGGGCGCGGACAGCAACAATTCGCGCATCGCGGCCTTTTATCGCGCCTATGTCGATACCAAGGCGATCGATGCTGCGGGCATGAAGCCGGTGGCGGCCGACATCGCGCGCTTCGATGCGATCGCCGACAAGGCGGCGCTGTCGAAGATACTGGGCGAACAGACGCGCGCCGACGTCGATCCGCTGAACGCCACCGACTTCAACACCGAAAACCTGTTCGGCATCTTCGTGACGCAGGGGCTTGCGACGCCGGGCGACGTCATTCCCTATGTGCTGCAAGGCGGGCTGGGTTTGCCCGAGCGCGAATATTATCTGTCGGCCGATCCCAAGATGGCGAAGATCCGTGACCAATATCAGGCCTATATCGCCCGGCTGCTGACTGCCGCGGGGCAGGCCGACTCCGCTGCCAAGGCCAAGCGCATCTACGATCTCGAGGTCAAGATCGCCAAGGCGCATGTGTCGCGCGAAGACAGCGAGGATTTCGCCAAATCGTCGGGCGTGTGGAGCAAGGCCGATTTCGCGAAAAAGGCCCCCGGCATCGACTGGTCGGCCTATCTGGCGGGCGCCGGACTGGACGGGGCCAGCAAGTTCGGCGCCTATCATGCGGCGGCGATCACCGGCCTGTCCGCGCTCGTCGCATCCGAACCGCTCGACGCGTGGAAGGACTGGCTGGTTTTCCACCAGATCAATACGCACAGCGACGTGCTGCCGACCGCGATCGACAACGTCCATTTCGCCTTTTACGGCACGACGCTCGCCGGCACGCCGCAGCAGCGCGCCCGGGACAAGCGCGCGCTCGATGCGCTCGATACCTATCTCGGCGATGCGGTCGGCAAGGCCTATGCCGACAAATATTTCCCCGCCTCGGCGAAGGCCGAAGTCGGCGACATGGTGAGCAATATCAAAGGTGCCTTTGCCAAGCGGGTCGAGGGCATCGACTGGATGGCGCCAGATACCAAGAAAGAAGCGATCAAGAAGGTCGAGACGATCGTCGTCGGCGTGGGCTATCCCGACAGCTGGCGCGACTATGGCAGCTACACGGTCGGCAACGATGCCTATGCCAATGTCGTCGCAGGCGAAAAGGCCGAGACCGCGCACCAGTTCGCGAAGATCGGCAAGCCGATGGACAAGGCCGAATGGTGGATGGTGCCGCAGACGGTCAACGCCGTGAACCTGCCGGTCCAGAATGCGCTGAACTTCCCCGCTGCGATCCTGCAGCCGCCCTTCTTCAACCCCAAGGCCGACCCCGCCTATAATTATGGCGCGATCGGCGCGGTGATCGGACATGAGATCAGCCACAGCTTCGACAACAATGGCGCCGCGTTCGATTCGACTGGCGCGCTGCGCAACTGGTGGACCCCGGCCGATCTCGCGAAATTCAACGCGGCGGGCGCGGCGCTCGCCGCGCAGTTCGACACCTACAAGCCGTTCCCCGACCTCGCGATCAACGGCAAGCTGACGCTGGGTGAGAATATCGCCGACGTCGCGGGCTTGCAGGCCGCCTATGACGCGTATCGCGCCTCGCTGAACGGCAAGGAGGCGCCGGTGATCGACGGCTTCACCGGCGACCAGCGCTTCTTCATCGCCTATGCGCAGACCTGGGCGACCAAGATGCGCGACGAGGCGCTGCGCGCGCGCGTCGCGACCGACGGCCATGCGCCGGGCATGTACCGCGCGCTGACGGTCCGCAACCTCGACGCCTGGTACAAGGCGTTCGACGTGAAGGAAGGCGACAAGCTGTATCTGGCGCCCGACAAACGCGTGCGGGTTTGGGGGTAAAATACCTCGACAGTCTGGAGTGGCCCATAAGGTCCTCCCCATCGCGGAGCGTTGGGGAGGGGGACCGCCGCGAAGCGGTGGTGGAGGGGTTTCGACGTCGGCGCCATTACCCCTCCGTCAGCGGCTACGCCGCTGCCACCTCCCCATCGCTTCGCGTGGGGAGGATCTTTGGCGCTACTCTTCTTGGGCTGGCTCCACCCCCGGCTTTTCCTTCAGGATCAGATAACGATAGACCCCAATCGCGTTGATGATCAGCAGCGCGATATTCTGCCACCCGATGCCCTCGCTGTCGGGTTGCAGAAAGCCCCACGCGACCAGCGCGATGCTGCTCGTGACGAACACCACGAACGCCCAGCCGGTCCAGCGCCGGCCGAGGTTGAGCGACACCACCAGCGCCGCGAGCGTCGCCGCGCCGGCGCCATAATATTGCATCGCGGTCAGCAGCGTGTCGTTCAAGCCCAGGCTCCGATCAGCGCCAGCACCCCCGATCCGGCCAGAAAGGGCCAGATGATGTGCCGTCCACCGGTACACGCGGCGTTGACCAGTCCGGTTCCCAGCCAGCCGATGCCGAGGACGATAATCAGCCCGCGCGGGGTGCCCGGCCAGGCGACCGTCGCCGCCGACAGCAGCATCAGCACCGCCATCGCGTGCCACGCGAAGCGAAAGACCTTGCGCGGCAGGTCGGCGAGCAGGATTCCGCGCTTGATACGCAGCAGCGGCTGGATCAGCCGCTTTTCGCCCAGGATCGAATGGGTGAGGGCCGATGCGACCATCGCCGCGGCGGCAAGCCATAGCCAGTTCACGCGCCGCGTATCCCGCCGCCAATACCCCTCATTTAGCCCCCCTTCGGCTGGTCTCAGCCCGCTCCAATAAGCTCCCGGCCGATCAACATACGGCGAATTTCGTTCGTTCCGGCGCCGATGTCGAGCAGCTTGGCGTCGCGCCAATAGCGTTCGACCGGCCAGTCCTTGGTGTAGCCCGCGCCGCCCAGCGCCTGGATCGCTTCGCCCGCGACCTTCACGGCGTTCTCGCTCGCCAGCAAGATGCAGCCCGCGGCGTCGAAGCGCGTCGTCTGGCCGGCGTCGCAGGCCTTGGCGACGTTGTAGACATAGGAGCGCGCCGACTGGAGCATCACATACATGTCGGCGACCTTCGCCTGCATCAGCTGGAACGATCCGATCGGCTTGCCGAACTGCTTGCGCTCGCGCACATAGGGAATCACGGTGTCGAGGCACGCCTGCATGATGCCGAGCTGAAGCCCCGCGAGCACGACGCGTTCATAATCGAGCCCCGACATCAGCACGCCGACGCCGCCATTTTCGGGGCCGATCACCTGCTCTTCGCTCACTTCGCAATCGTCGAACACCAGTTCGGCGGTCGGCGAGCCGCGCATGCCGACCTTGTCGATCTTCTGGCCGATCGAAAATCCGGGCATGTCCTTTTCGATCAGGAAGGCGGTGATCCCGCGCGACCCCGCCTCGGGGCTGGTCTTGGCATAGACGACGAGCGTGTCGGCGCAGGTCGCGTTGGTGATCCAGAATTTGGTGCCGTTGAGGACATAGCCGTTGCCCTTCCGCTCGGCCTTGAGCTTCATCGACACGACGTCGCTGCCGGCGCCGGCTTCGGACATCGCAAGGCTGCCGACATGCTCGCCCGAGATCAGCTTGGGGAGATATTTCGCCTTTTGTTCGGCATTGCCCCAGCGGCGGATCTGGTTGACGCACAGGTTCGAATGCGCGCCATAGCTGAGACCGATCGCGCCCGATGCGCGGCTGACTTCCTCGACCGCGATGACATGTTCGAGATAGCCGAGGCCGAGCCCGCCGTAGTCTTCCTCGACGGTGATGCCGTGCAGGCCGAGGTCGCCCATCGCGGTCCACAGTTCGTCGCGCGGGAACCAGTCCTCGGCATCGGCCCTGGCCGCGAGCGGCGCGATCTTGTCGTCGGCGAAGCGCGCGGCGCTCTCGCGGATCATCTCGGCATTGTCACCGAGCGCGAAATCGAAATCGGGGGTGGCGCGCATATGTTCCTCTATCTGCTTGTTGTTGCGACTAGCAGGAAGGTGCCGCAAACAGAAGGGGATGCACAAGCCAGACTATTTTGCCGCAAAGCCCATACTGCTTGCCTGTCGGCGGGCCGAGTGGCTAGGGGCGATCGGCGCGGACGGTCGTCCGCGTGGCTCCCATTTGGGAATAGTCTACGCCGGATAGGCGCGTATGTCGCCGATCTAGCGCCATCGAATAAAGAGGAACCGGAGCTTGTCGTCTCCCACGCCGCAAAGTCCATCGAACCTGACCCATCTTGACCGATTGGAGTCGGAGGCGATTCACATCATGCGGGAGGTGCTGGCGGACGCGGTCAAGCCGGTGATGCTGTATTCGGTGGGCAAGGACAGCGCGGTGATGCTGCACCTGGCGCGCAAGGCGTTTTACCCGTCACCGCCGCCGTTCCCGCTGCTGCATGTCGATACGACCTGGAAGTTTCAGGCGATGTATGAGCTGCGCGACCGGATGGCGGCCGAGAGCGGCATGGAACTGCTCGTCTACCAGAACCCCGAGGCGAAGGCGCGGGGGATCAACCCGTTCGACCATGGGCCGCTGCACACCGACATGTGGAAGACCGAGGGGCTGAAGCAGGCGCTTGATTTGCACGGCTTCGACGTCGCCTTCGGCGGCGCGCGGCGCGACGAGGAGAAGAGCCGCGCCAAGGAGCGCATCTTCTCGTTCCGCACCGCGAGCCATGGCTGGGATCCCAAGAAGCAGCGCCCCGAGCTGTGGAACCTCTACAACGCCAGGAAAGCGAAGGGCGAGAGCATCCGGGTGTTCCCGATCTCGAACTGGACCGAGCTCGACATCTGGCAATATATCGCCCGCGAGGCGATCCCGATCGTGCCGCTCTA
>Ga0155175_132_pt4 | contig 163172 bp, 167 predicted proteins | sample RifCSPhighO2_01_FD_106143 | JGI IMG/M metagenome (GOLD analysis project Ga0155175, IMG submission 106143) | Sphingopyxis sp. RIFCSPHIGHO2_01_FULL_65_24 | reverse complement strand
CGAGCCGCGCCGACAGCGCCGCGTCGAGCGCGGCATCGTCGAGCTGCGCCTTCGCCATCGCCTCGGTGGCGAGATAGGTACCGCCGAACGGATCGACCGCGATGAATTGCTGGAACGGCGTCGCGATCATCAGCGTGACATGCGCGCGCTGTCGCCGCGCGATGGCGAGTGCGGTCTGCAACCGCCCTTCATTCGCGCTATCATGATCGGCGTGGACGAGAATCGAACGCATCGGGACCTCCTGTGCTGATGGGGTCCCTCTTGGCGTCAGCCGGATGCCCCATCATTGACCGGGGTCAAATTTGCGCCGGCGATGCGCAATTGCGCCGCTTCGTCGAAAATGCGAGTCAGCACCGGCTCGGTATCGGCGACGCGCATCGCGACCTGGAATTCGACCGGCGCGAGCGCGGGCAGCCCCGCGAGTTCGACCAGCGCCCCCTCGGCCATCGCGCCGCGCACCATCGGTTCGGGAAAGATGCCAACGCCGCCGCCCGCCCGCGCGATGTCGATCATCATCCGCGCATTGTTGCAGAGGTTGAGCGATTTCTGCGCGATGCGCGACGACCGGATCGCCTCGCGCATCCGGCCGTGGATCGGCGAATGGCTGGCAAGCGACCAGACGGGCACCGAGGCGCCTTCACGCCCTTCGGCAAAGGCCGCGGCGGTGGCGGGACTCGCCAGCCAGACCAGCGCGACCTCGCCGATCGGCCGCGTCTTGAGCGCCGGATGCGCGACCGGCCCGGCGGCGAAGGCGATGTCGGTGCGCCCGGTGAGCAATTGCTGGATCAGGTTCGCGGTGAGGTCGATCTCGATCTCCAGCCCGACCCCCGGCATCTGGTCCTTGAGCGCCGCGACGAAGGGCGGCAGGCAGCTTGCCGCCGCGATCTCGCCCGCGCCGATCCGCACCACCCCGCTCGCCTCGGCAAAACCGCCCGAGCCGAGCAACGCGCGCTGCATGTCGCGCAGCAGCGGATCGCAATCGCGCACCAGCTTGCGCCCCGCCGCGGTCAGCGACATGCCGCGCCCGTCGCGCCGGAACAGGGTGGCCCCCATCCGCTGCTCCAGCTCGCGCATGCGCGCCGACACCGCCGGCTGGGTCGTGTTCAGACGCTCGGCCGCCGCCGAAAAGGTTCCCAGCCGGTCGATCCACAGCAGGGTTTCGAGATGGTAGAGCGAGATGCGACTGATAGACATCATTTATGCATAGCGGAAAATTAGAATAATTAGAATTGATGGATCAAATGCGCCAATGTCGGCGCCGATCACCCATCAAGGAGGCTGTTTCATGGGGAACAAGCGCTATTCCGACGCCGCCGCCGCACTCGAAGGACTGCTCTTCGACGGCATGCAGATTTGCGCGGGCGGCTTCGGCCTTTGCGGCATTCCCGAACGGCTGATCGACGCGATCCGCGACGCGGGCACCAAAGACCTGACGATCGCCAGCAACAACGCCGGCATCGACGGCGAAGGGCTCGGCAAGCTGCTGCGCACCAGGCAGGTCCGGAAGATGATCAGCAGCTATGTCGGCGAGAACAAGGAGTTCGAGCGGCAATATCTGGCCGGCGAACTCGAAGTCGAATTCTGTCCGCAGGGCACGCTCGCCGAACGCTGCCGCGCGGGCGGCGCGGGCATCCCCGGCTTCTATACCAAGACCGGCGTCGGCACGCTCGTCGCCGAGGGCAAGGAAGTGAAGAATTTCGACGGTCAGGACTATATCCTCGAACGCGGTATCTTCGCCGACCTCGCGATCATCAAGGGATGGAAGGCCGACGAGAGCGGCAACCTCATCTTCCGCAAGACCGCGCGCAACTTCAACCAGCCAATGGCGACCGCGGCGAAAATCTGCGTCGCCGAGGTCGAGGAAATCGTGCCGACCGGCAGCCTCGACCCCGACGCGATCCACCTGCCTGGCATCTATGTGAAGCGGATGATCGTCGGCGCGCCGTACGACAAGAAGATCGAATTCCGCACCGTTCGTCCGCGCGAGGCGGCGTGATGTTCGGCCGGCGACCGGAGCATCCTCATTCCGTACCGTTGACCGGTCATGCGGAACTCGACGATCGGTATCACGAGGTGGCTCGGTTCTGGGTCTCGACGGAACGATCCTTCGTTCTCGTTGCGCCCGACGTCGTAAATTCGCCCGCACTACTCGGTTCGCTTTTGGTGGAATGCATGCATACGGCCGCGGCAGGATATGCAGCGACGGGTAGCTTTAGCGAGGAAGAAGCGCTGAGCGAGCTTTGGAAGGGCTTCGACGAGGAACGTTCTCGAATCGAAAGCCCCGATCAAACGGAAAGGGCCAGTTAATGTCCAAGGCCGGCTTCCGAATTGAATCAGGTGGCGTCGCGGTCGCCATCGCGCTGTCGCTTGCGGGATGCGCAGCAACACCCGATGCGACCGTTTCCGTTCCACCGCCCCCCGGCCCCGCGCTGGCCGAAGCGGCCAAGCCGCCAGTCGCGCTGCAATATCTTTATGGCTCGCCCGAGGCCGCGGTCGCGGTGCGTGCGACCAATGCGCGGATCGCCGACTATGGCGTGGAACGGATCAAGCAGCGGCCCAAGGACAGCGTCGTCCTCGCACCTGGTGCGACGATGGATGCCCCGGCATTCGAGCCATGCGGCGACAAACCCTTTGCCGCGGTGTTCGACGCTGACGAAACGTTGATCTGGAACCTGGGGCCGATGCGCCACTTCGCCGAGACGGGCACGAGCTTCGACCCAAAGGTCTGGGACCAGTGGGAAAAGAGCGGCGCGGGCAAGGCGGTCGCGATGCCGGGGACGATCGAGATGGTGAACGCCCTGCGCGCCGCGGGAATCACCGTCATCGCCAACACCAACCGCAGCGCCGCCAATGCCAAGGGTAGCGAGGATACGCTGCGTGCCGCCGGGCTTGGCGCGTTCAAGCATGGCGAGACGTTGTTCCTGATGGGCGACGACGCCGGCGGATCGAGCAAGGATGGCCGCCGCGCGGCGATCGCGGCGAAATATTGCGTGATCATCCTCGGCGGCGACCAGCTCGGCGACTTCAGCCAGCAGTTCAACGTCAGGGATTTGCCCGCGGCGCAGCGCATGGCGCTCGCGACCAGCGCGGGCGCCAGCGCACTCTGGGACAAGGGCTGGTTCCTTTTCCCCAACCCCGTCTATGGCCCCTGGGAAAAGCTGGGCTGGGACGACGCTTTCCCCTCTGACAAAAAATGGGAGCCGAAATAATGGCCTGGACGCGTGATGATATGGCGGCGCGCGCCGCGAAGGAACTGCAGGACGGCTATTACGTCAACCTGGGGATCGGCATCCCGACTTTGGTCGCAAACCATATCCCCGCGGGGATGACGGTGACGCTGCAGTCGGAGAATGGCATGCTCGGCATCGGCCCTTTTCCGCTTGAGGGCGACGAGGACGCCGACCTGATCAACGCCGGCAAGCAGACGATCAGCGAGCTGCCGCAAACGGCCTATTTCAGTTCGGCCGACAGTTTCGCGATGATCCGCGGCGGGCATATCGACCTGACCGTGCTCGGCGCGATGGAGATCGCCGAAAATGGCGACATCGCCAACTGGATGATCCCGGGCAAGATGATCAAGGGCATGGGCGGCGCGATGGACCTCGTCGCCGGGGTCAAGAAGATCATCGTCGTGATGGAACACAACGCCAAGGACGGCAGCCCCAAGTTCATCCCGGCCTGTACCCTGCCGCTGACCGGACAGAATGTCGTCGACATGATCATCACCGACCTCGCGGTGTTCAAACGCGACGACCATGACAGCCCGTTCCGGCTGATCGAACTCGCGCCGGGGGTAACGGCGGAGGACGTCGCCGAAAAGACGACGGCGCATTATATTGCATGATGTCGCGGCGGGTCCCGGCTCCGCCTGGCTGATCGTCGGCGGGTGGCTGTCGGTTCTGGCCGCGCTGCTGCACATCGCCTGCATCTTCGGCGGCCCCGACTGGTACCGGTTTTTCGGCGCCGGCGAGGGCATGGCGCGCGCCGCCGCGCGCGGCGACTGGACGCCGACGCTGATCACGCTGGGGATTGCCGCCGTGCTGATGGTCTGGGCCGCCTATGCTTTTTCGGGCGCCGGGTCGCTTCCGCGCCTGCCGCTGCTGCGGACCGGGCTGATCGTCATCACCGGCGTCTACCTGCTGCGCGGGCTGGTCTTTGTGCCCCTCCACCTGTGGCGGCCGCAGCATAGCGACAGTTTCGCGATCTGGTCTTCGCTGATCGTGCTGGTCTATGGCGCGGTTTACGCGGTCGGGACGTTCAAGGCCTGGCGCCATCTGGCACCGTGAGCCGCTGCGGGGGTGACGGCGGGGGAAGTCGCCGCTAAGACGACAGCCAAATATAAGGTCGCCATTCAGTCACGAGTCCATGAAGCGCTTTTTCCTTGTTCTGATAGCCCTCGCCGTGCTCGGCTCGGCGGGCTGGTTTGGCCTTGGTGCCTCTGGTGGCAGCCACACGCTTGCCAGCATCCCGATCCCGATGGCAGCCCCCGAGAACCTGCCCGACACGCCGGCGGAATGGCGCGGGCGGATCGACTATCGCGCGCTCGACAAGCAATTGACCGACCTGGCGCAGCGCCCCGAAATGGCCGGGCTGGCGGTGGCGGTGGTCGAAGACGGCAAGCTGAGCTTCGTGCGCGCCTATGGCGTCGCCGACCGGTCGACCGGCGCGCCGGCCACGCTGCAGACCCTGTTCCGCTGGGCCTCGGTTTCCAAGACCGCGACGGGCGCGATGGCCGCCGCACTGGCCCGCGACGGCCGGGTCGATCTGGACCGTCCGGTCGGCGCTTCGCACGCATCGCTGCGCCTGCCCGGCGGCGCCGAAGCGCGGATCACGCTCGCCGATGTGCTGGCGCAGCGCACCGGCCTCACCAAAAACGCCTATGACGAGAAACTGGAAGAAGGGCAGGACCCTGCGTTGCTGCGCGCCAGCCTTGCCACCGCGCCGCTGCAATGCGAACCCGGCACCTGCCACACCTATCAGAACATCGCCTTCGATACCGCGAGCGAGATATTGGGGCGCGCTGCGGACAAGCCGTTCGGCAAGGCGGTCGAGGACCGGTTTTTCCTGCCGCTGGGCATGGTCAGCGCGGGTTACGGGATGGCGCGGCTGACCGGCGCGAAGGATTGGGCGAGGCCGCATGGCAACGGCCATGTCCGGCCGGTCAAGGAGGCCTATTGGCGCGTTCCCGCCGCCGCGGGGGTCGAGAGCGATATCGTCGATTTCGCCACATGGATGCAGGCGATGATGGGCGCCCGCCCCGAGGTGCTGCCGGCCGCGACGTTGCAGATCGCCCATCGCCCGCGCGTCGGCACCGCGCGGCTCTATGGCGGCGCCCTGCGTCAGGCCACGAGCGAGGCATCCTATGGCCTCGGCTGGCGGAACTTCACCTATGAGGGCCACCGGCTCGAAGGCCATTCGGGGGCGGTGTCGGGTTATCGCGCGACGATGATCTTCGAACCGGCGACGCGGACGGGCGTCGTCGCGCTGTGGAACAGCGATTTCGGTTTCCCCTTCCGCATCCCCTTCGCAGCGATCGACAGCTATCACAAGCGCGCGGGCGCCAACTGGCTCGACCTCAGCGAACTGCCCCAACAGGGCGGCGCCGCGGCCAAAGCGCGCCCGATTGCCGAGGCTTCGCAACCGTAGCCCTCACCCGATCGCGCGGGGACCGCTTGCTCCCCGTCCCGCCGTCCGTGTATCAGGCGCGTCGAGACCGATGGGAGATTGATCGATGCGCGTCCTGCTCACCGGATCGACCGGCTGGCTTGGCCGCTATCTGGCGCCGATGCTGCGCGGCGCGGGGCATCAAGTCGTCGGCCTCGACATCGTCCCCGGCGACGACACCCAGATCGTCGGCACCGTCGGCGACCGCGCGCTGGTCGACCGGATCTTCGCGGACCACGGCATCGAGGCGGTCATTCACGCCGGGGCGCTGCACAAGCCCGATATCGTGCGATACCCGCGCCAGGCGTTTGTCGACGTCAACGTCAGCGGCACACTGAACCTGATCGAGGCCGCGGTCGCGGCGGGCAACGACCGGTTCCTCTTCACGTCGACCACTTCGCTGATGGTGCGCGCCGATGTGCGCGACGGCGCCGGCGCGGCGGGCGCGTGGTGGATGGACGAGGATTTCGGGCCGCTCGAGCCGCGCAACATCTATGGCATCACCAAGCTTGCCGCCGAACAGGCATGCCGGCTGGTCCACCGCGAGCATGGTATCGCGGCCCTGATCCTGCGCACCGGGCGCTTCTTTCCCGAGGATGACGACACGCTCGCGGTGCCAAGCGGCCTGAACCTCAAGGCGAACGAGTTGCTCAACCGCCGCCTGACAGTCGAGGATGCCGCCGCCGCGCATCTTGTCGCGCTCGAACATGCGCCCGCTATCGGCTGCGACACCTTCATCCTGTCAGCGCCGCCGCCCTTCGCCCGCGACGAGGCCGCGGAACTCGCCCGCGATGCACGCGCGGTGATCGCGCGCCACCATCCACAGGCCGAAGCGCTCTATGCCGCGCGCGGCTGGGTGCTGCCCGAGCGGATCGACCGCGTCTACGACCCGTCGCGCGCCGAGCGACGGCTGGGCTGGCGGGCGAGCACCGATTTCGGCAGCGTGCTGGCGGCGCTCGCCGACGGGACGTCGCTGCCCTTCGCCCATGATCCCCATTATACGTCGCCGATCGTCGCACAGCGCCGCCACCGGCGCGCGGACGATCTTTGCACCAACTGACGTGTGGGACACCAAATCCGCACGACCGAAAAAGCGCAGCGCGGCTGTTCGCAATTCGATGGTGCTGCGGCGATTCCTTCGCTAGCAACGCGGTCCATTGTGCCATGCAGAAACGGTGGGAGTTAGGGCGGGATGACAGCGTCGCAGGCCGTTGAACGCAAAGCCGTCAACTATTACCATGGTCTCGACACGATTCGCCTCATCTGTGCCGCGGTCGTTGCGATCGGCCACCATTATTCCAATTTCCAGATCTTTGAATCCGAGCGTTATAATCGCCTGATTTCATCGGGATGGGACATATTGTGGAACGGGCCCGCCGCGGTCATCGTGTTCTTCATCATCTCGGGCTTCGTCATCCACGCCCCCTATCACCAGGGGAAGAGCTTCAGCACCGGCGAGTTCTACGTCAAACGGTCGATCCGCATCGTGCTGCCGTCGATCGCCTTCATGATCGCCTTCGTGTTTCCCGATATCGGCCAGATCACCGAGGTGAGCTGGAAGGCGACGGTGCTGTGGAGCCTGATCTGCGAGCTGATCTATTATTTCCTCTATCCGTTGCTCGTCCGCTTCAACGGCCGGATGCATATCCCGCTCGCCATCTCGTGCGTCGTCACCATCCTGATCTATTATGTCTACGCCGATGTCTTCGTCGACAACCGCAATTATCGCGCGCTCGGCTATGGCACCTTCCTCGTGGGCTTTCCCTGCTGGCTCGCGGGTTGCTGGCTGGCGGAGAATCTGCATCGCTTCGGCCGGCTTTCGGCACTGTGGATCAACGCGACGCGCGTCGGCATCTTCGCGATGGCGGTCGTCTTCAAGCTCGCGAAGACGCAGTTGGTCGGTTTCGGCCTCTTCACCTCCTCGGCCTTCATCCTCAACATCTTCGCGATCTTCGCGACCTTCTGGCTCGGATTCGAACTGGTGCGGATGCTCGACCGGTCGGGCCCCGCCCCATTCGACCGCATGGGCCGCGCCACCTTCAGCCTCTACCTCGTCCATCCGGTCGCGATGCGACTGTTCGAGGGCGGCGACCATGGCGTCGTGTCGCTGCTGCTCTATCTGGTGGTGACCGGCGTCATGACCTATGTCTTTTTCCTGCTGTGCGAACGCCCGAGCCACCGGCTCGCGCATAAGCTGGGCAACCGGCTGGTCGGCCGCGCGCCGACCGAACGGCAGACCGCGGGCACCGCGGCCGCCGGCGACTGAACGACGGAACCCGACATGAGCGACTATTGCCTGATCACCGCCAACCGCAACTATTCGAGCTGGTCGCTGCGGCCGTGGATGCTGATGCGGGGGCTCGGCATCGTCTTCGAGGACCGGATCGAGCCTTTCGCGCAGCCGGTCAATTACGACGCCTTTCGCAGCTTTTCGCCGACCGGACAGGTTCCGGCGCTGCTCCATGCGGGGCGGACGATCTACGACTCGCTGGGCATCGCGCTCTATCTCGCCGACCGGCACGACGCGGTGTGGCCGGCGGATCCCGATGCACGCGCCTGGGCGCAGTGCGCGGCGGCCGAAATGCACAGCGGCTTTGCGGCGCTGCGTAACGATTGCACGATGAACGTCGGCGTGCGCGTGACCCCGAAGCCGATGTCGGACGCGCTGAAAGCCAATGTCGCGCGCATCCGCGAAGTGTTCGAACAGGGGCTCGCCCGCTTCGGCGGACCATGGCTCGCGGGGTCGCAATTTTCGGCGGTCGATGCCTTTTTCGCACCCGTCGCCTTTCGTATCCGCACCTATGGCCTCGACGTCGGTGCCGGACAGGCGTGGGTCGACCATATCCTCGCGCATCCGGCGATGCGCGACTGGGAAGAACAGGCGCTCGCCGAAAGCTGGCGCGAGGAAAGCCATGAGGACGAACTGGCGGCGGCCGGGTCGATCACCGCCGATTATCGCACCGCCTAGTCGGCCAGCGCCTCGCGGACGACCGCGATCCCGGCCTCACGCTGCACCTTGAGTTCTGCCTTGAGCTTCGCCGGGTCGCGCGCGAAGACGAAGCCGAAGCTGACGCCGCCTTCTTTGCCGATCGTCGCGTGGTGGAGCTTGTGCGCCTGCACCAGCCTTTTGGCGTAACCGCGGCGCGGGACCCAGCGGAAATAGCGTTGGTGGACGAGTCCGTCGTGAACCAGCGTGTAGATGATCCCATAGAACAGCACGCCAAGGCCGATCCACGTCCCCGGCTCCCATGCCGAAACGCCCATGATCATCGGGCTGCCCGCCGCGAACATCGAAATGCTCAGCGCGGCGCCGAAGAGCGCGAACAGGTCGTTCTTTTCCAGCCGCTTGTCGTGCGGCTCATGATGGTCGCGGTGCCAGGCCCAGCCGAAACCGTGCATGATATATTTGTGGCTGGCCCAGGCGACGCCTTCCATCGCCACGACGGTGGCGAGGACGAGCATGAGGATGGCGAGCGGCGACATGGCCCGATCATAGGCCGATTATGCCAGCCACACCATCATCTCCTCGTCACCCCGGACTTGATCCGGGGTCCCGCTTGTCCACGTCGCAAAGCGGGATGCCGGATCAAGTCCGGCATGACGAAGGGAGAATCAGAGCGCACGACCGAAAATTGCGTTTTGGATCGCCACTCGCTTGCATTGTTGTCCGGGGGGCTTAAGTGAACCGCATGACTCGGCCCCGCACCCTCTATGAGAAAATCTGGGACGCGCATGTCGTCGAACAGCGCCCCGATGGTACCTGCCTGATCTTCATCGACCGCCACCTCGTCCATGAAGTCACCAGCCCGCAGGCCTTTGCCGGGCTACGCGCGAGCGGACGCACGGTGCGCCGCCCCGACCTGACGCTCGCGGTGCCCGATCACAACCTGCCGACCACGGCACGGCTCGACGCGGCGGGCAACAAGCTGCCGATCGCCGACGCCGAAAGCGCCGCGCAGCTCGCGGCGCTCGAAAAGAACGCGCCCGAATATGGCATCCGCTATATCGACGCGACCGCACCCGAGCAGGGCATCGTCCACGTCGTCGGCCCCGAGCAGGGTTTTTCGCTGCCCGGCACGACGATCGTCTGCGGCGACAGCCACACCGCCTGCCACGGCGGCATCGGCGCGCTGGCATTCGGCATCGGGACAAGCGAGGTCGAGCATGTGCTCGCGACTCAGACGCTGCTGCTCCAGCCCGCGAAAACGATGGAAGTGCGCGTCGAGGGCGAGGTCGGCCCTGGCATCAGCGCGAAGGACATCATCCTCCACATCACCGGCACCATCGGCGCCGCGGGCGGTACCGGCCATGTCATCGAATATACCGGCAGCGCGATCCGCGCGCTGAGCATCGAGGGCCGGCTGACGGTCAGCAACATGGCGATCGAAGGCGGCGCGCGCGCGGGCCTTATCGCGCCCGACGAGGTGACCTTCGACTATCTGAAGGGCCGCCCCTATGCACCCAAGGGCGCCGACTGGGACGCGGCGGTCGAATATTGGAAGAGCCTCGCGACCGATGCGGGGGCGACCTATGACAAGGTGGTGGTGATCGACGCCGCCGACATCGCGCCGAGCGTCACCTGGGGCACCAGCCCCGAGGATGTCGTGCCGATCACCGGGGTCGTTCCCGACCCCGCGAGCTTCGCCGATCCGTCGAAGCAGGCGGCAGCGGCGAAATCGCTCGCCTATATGGGCCTCACCCCCGGCACGCGGATGCAGGATGTGCCGGTCGAAAATATCTTCATCGGCAGCTGCACCAACAGCCGCATCGAGGACATGCGCGCCGCCGCGGCGGTGATCAAGGGCCGCAAAAAGGCCGACAATGTCAAATGGGCGATCGTCGTCCCCGGATCGGGGCTGGTGAAGGCGCAGGCCGAAGCCGAGGGACTCGACCGCATCTTCACCGACGCCGGCCTCGAATGGCGCGAGCCGGGCTGCTCGGCGTGCCTCGCGATGAACCCCGACAAGGTGCCTGCGGGCGAGCGCTGCGCCAGTACGAGCAACCGCAATTTCGTCGGCCGCCAGGGTCCGGGCAGCCGCACCCACCTCGTCAGCCCCGCGATGGCGGCGGCGGCGGCGGTGACCGGCAAGCTCACCGATGTGCGGGAACTGATGGCATGACCCCGCTGAACGAGGTCGATGGCCGCGCGATTCCGTTCGGGCTGAAGAATGTCGATACCGACGTCATCATCCCCGCGCACTGGCTGAAGGGCACCACGCGCGAGGGCATGGGCCGCGGCGCGTTCGAGGCGATCCGCAAGGACCCCGACAATCTGTTCGACAGCGCCGAATATAAGGGCGCGCCGATCCTGATCGCTGGCGACAATTTCGGCTGCGGGTCGAGCCGCGAGCATGCCGCCTGGGCATTGGGCGACCTTGGCATCCGCGTCGTCATCGCGCCGTCTTACTCGGACATCTTCTCGGGCAATGCGGTGAAGAACGGGATTCTCCCGGTGGTGCTGCCGCAGGCGGCGATCGACCGGTTGATGGAGGTCGCGCTGACCGATCCGGTGCATGTCGACCTCGAAAACCAGACGGTGACGACGATGTTCCAGGACCGCTTCCCCTTCGAGATCGACCCGTTCCGCAAGATGTGCCTGCTCGAAGGGCTCGACGAGATTTCGATCACCGAAAAGAGCGACGCCGCGATCGGCGACTATGAGAAAAAACTGGCGCAGGACCGGCCCTGGCTGCAACCTTCGCTGTAACACCCCCTGTGAGGAGAAGATGATGAAGGCTCTCTTGTCGACCGCCACCGGCGGCCCCGAAACGCTGGCCATCGGCGAACTGCCGCGCCCGACCGCGGGTGCCGGCCAGATCGTGATCGACGTGAACGCCTGCGCGGTCAACTTTCCCGACGTGCTGATCATCGAGGACAAATATCAGTTCAAGCCCGAACGCCCCTTCGCCCCCGGCGGCGAGGTCGCGGGGCTGGTTGCCGAGGTCGGCGAGGGCGTGACCGACTTCAAGGTCGGCGACCGGGTGATCGCGGGCTGCGGCAATGGCGGCATGTCCGAAGCGGTCGCGGTCGGCGCGCACAATGTCTATCATTTGCCCGAAGGCCATGATTTCGCCGAGGGCGCGTCGTTGCTGATGACCTATGGCACCAGCATCCACGCGCTGGTCGACCGCGGCCACATCAAGGAAGGCGACACCTTGCTCGTCCTCGGCGCCTCGGGCGGGGTCGGCATCGCGGCGGTCGAGCTGGGCAAGGCGTTCGGCGCGCGCGTCGTCGCGGGCGTGTCGAGCGAAGAAAAAGGTGAGATCGCACGGGCTGCCGGCGCCGACGAAGTCGTCGTCTATGGCCGCCAGCCGTTCGACAAGGACCAGTCGAAGGAGCTCGCGAACAAGTTCAAGGAGGCCGTGGGGCCGAACGGTGCGAACCTCGTCTATGACGCGGTCGGCGGCGACTATGCCGAACCCGCGCTGCGCTCGATCGCGTGGGAAGGCCGCTATCTCGTCGTCGGTTTCCCTGCGGGTATCCCGCGCCTGCCGCTCAACCTGACGCTGCTCAAGAGCTGCGACGTCGCCGGCGTCTTCTGGGGCGCCTTCGTCGCGCGCGAACCCAAGCGCAACCGCGCCAATATCGCGCGGCTGTTCGCTTTGTGGGAGCAAGGCAAGATCAAGCCGCGGGTCACCGGCACCTATGCCCTTGCCGACGGCGGCAAGGCGATCGCCAAGCTTGGCGACCGCAGCGCGGTCGGCAAGCTGGTCGTGACCATCTGAAATATCGCCCCGAGCCGGCGCTGACCGAAGCGCTGCGTGCGCTGGCGGCGAGCGGACGGCTTGCGGTGCGCGTCACCCCCGGCGCGAGCCGCGACACGGTGACGATCGCGGACGACGCCGTGCACCTGCGCGTCACCGCGCCGCCCGCCGATGGCGCCGCGAACGCAGCGGTGCTGCGACTGCTCGCCGCCGCGCTCGACATCGCGCCGCGCAACCTGTCGCTGCTGCGCGGCGCGAGCGCCCGGATCAAGCTGATCGGGGTCGCGCCGGACTGATCGCGATCGATTTTTTGCGGGTTAACGCTTTGTCAGTGGCTCCCGGCTATTGAGCAGGGTGTGACACTAGCGCTTCGAGCGCGTTAGACAGGGCAGGGAAGATGGCGACTCGCCGTTCGATCGGGGAAGATACCGCCGCGGGCATCGCGAATATTTCGCGCACTCGCCGTGCGCAGCTCGTTGCCGAGTTCGAAGGCGATCTGGGCATCGATTACAAAGCCCGCGCCAAAGCGATCGCCGACGCGCACCGCTGGCAGGTGATCAAGACGATCATCGTGTGGACGATCGCGCTGATGTTCTTCCTGATCGCGTGCCAGAAACTCTGGATCATGGGCCAGGCGGTCGACGAACCCTTCTCCGACCTTAATTTCTTCCATGGGTGGTTTGGGGGCTAGCCTCGCTGTCTGCTATATCTCGACGAGCAGAAATCTCGCGTGAGGCAGCAAACCGCAATCCTGCCATGATCCCGAAACGGTGTAGCACCCTTCGATCATGACGGCGCTATCACGCGCGCCCGTCGGCTTTCCAATCAGTCCCGTGACCGAACTGCCGGGTTGTCGAAACAGGTTGTGAATCGGGCTTCCCCGTCCGCTATCCGTCCAAAACGCCCGATCCGGTGTCATCATGATCGCGAAACCGTCGTCGATCATTCCAGCGCGCTTTATGGCTTCCAGAAACTCAATGTCTGCAAAAAAGGCGTAAATGGTCTCAGGATGCTGGCCATTCAGAGGAACCTTGAGCTCAATACCGGCGCGTTGCCCAGCGGAGGAGACCAAGAGATCTAGGTTATGCTTCTTCTTCAACGTCGAGCTTGGAAGTCGATCGGCCTTTAGAGATCTTTCAAAGTCGACAGCCATATTCCTCGTGCGCAGAAACAAGCCGAGTTCGAGCTGCAGCGCTCGTTCGCTCGCAATCATACCGCAATCGGCTGGCGGTGAACGGAAGAAGCTATGAAGCTGCTTCCGCACATCCTCCATCAATAAACCCGCGCCTTCGGCTTGATATATTCGGCGTCGTCGGTGAGCGTATATTCGTGGACCGGGCGGTAATCGAGGCGGACGCCGCCGCCCTTGCCGCCCCAGCCGTCGAACCAGCTGATGCTGTGCTTCATCCAGTTCGGATCGTCGCGGTTCGGGAAATCCTCGTGCGCGTGGGCGCCGCGGCTTTCCTTGCGGTTGAACGCCGAGTGCATCGTCACCGTCGCCTGGCTGATCAGATTGTCGAGCTCGAGCGTTTCGATGAGGTCGGTGTTCCAGATCAGGCTGCGGTCGGTGACGCCAATGTCGTTCATCCGCTGATAGGTCTTGGCAAGCTTGTCCTTGCCCTCGGCCATCAGTTCGTCGGTGCGGAACACCGCTGCGTGCATCGACATCGCGCGCTGCATTTCATCGCGGACGACCGCGGTCGGCGAGCCGCCATTGGCGTTGCGGAAATGATCGAGACGGCCGAGCGCGAGGTCGGCGCTGTCCTTGGGCAGCGCGGCCTGCGCGGCGCCGGGCTTGATGATGTCGCGCAGCCGGTGGCCGGTGGCGCGGCCGAACACGACAAGGTCGATCAGGCTGTTCGAGCCGAGGCGGTTCGCGCCGTGGACCGACACGCACGCCGCTTCGCCGACCGCGAACAGGCCGGGGACCACGGTATCGGGATTGCCGTCCTTCAGCGTCACGACTTCGCCATGATAGTTACAGGGAATGCCGCCCATATTGTAATGGACCGTCGGCACGACCGGCAGCGGCTGGCGGGTCAGGTCGACGCCCGCGAAAATCTTGCCGCTCTCGGTAATCCCGGGCAGGCGCTCGGCGAGCACCGCGGGATCGATATGGTCGAGGTGCAGGTAGATATGGTCCTTGTGCGGACCGACGCCGCGGCCTTCGCGGATTTCGAGCGCCATCGAACGCGACACGACGTCGCGGGACGCGAGGTCCTTCGCGGAAGGGGCATAGCGTTCCATGAAACGCTCGCCTTCGCTGTTGGTGAGGTACCCACCCTCGCCGCGTGCGCCTTCGGTGATCAGCACGCCGGCGCCATAGATGCCGGTCGGGTGGAACTGGACAAATTCCATGTCCTGCAATGGCAGGCCGGCGCGCAGCACCATGCCGCCGCCGTCGCCGGTGCAGGTGTGCGCCGAGGTCGCGGTGAAATAGGCGCGGCCATAGCCGCCGGTCGCGAGCACGACGGCCTGCGAGCGGAAGCGGTGGATGCTGCCATCCTCCATGCACAGCGCGATCACGCCGCGGCACACGCCGTCTTCCATGATCAGGTCGAGCGCGAAATATTCGACGAAGAAGTCAGCGTCATATTTCAGCGACTGCTGATAGAGCGCGTGGAGCATCGCGTGGCCGGTGCGGTCGGCCGCGGCGCAGGTGCGCTGCACCGGCGGACCCTCGCCCATATTCTGCATATGGCCGCCGAACGGGCGCTGGTAGATCGTGCCGTCCTGGTTGCGCGAGAAGGGCACGCCGGCGTGCTCGAGTTCGTAGACCGCCTGCGGCGCTTCGCGCACCATATATTCGATCGCGTCCTGGTCACCCAGCCAGTCGGACCCCTTGACGGTATCGTACATGTGCCAGGTCCAGTGGTCGGGCGAATTGTTGCCGAGGCTGGCGGCGATACCGCCCTGCGCCGCGACGGTGTGGCTGCGCGTCGGGAACACCTTGGTGATGCAGGCGGTCTTGAGTCCCGCCTCGGCGCTGCCCATCGTGGCGCGCAGGCCCGACCCGCCGGCGCCGACGACGACGGTGTCATAGATATGGTCGATGATCTTGTAAGCTTCGGTCATGTCACATGCCCCCCGGGCCGAGCGCCATGGGCGCCAGTGCGATGCGGGCGATCGTGAAGATCCCGAATGCGGCGCCGCCGATGGCATAGAAATTGAGCGCGACGAGCGCGAGCAGACGCGTCGCTTCGCCGTGGACATAGTCCTCGATCAGCACCTGCAGCCCGAGGCGCAGATGGACGAAGATGCTGACCACGAGCAGGATGAGCGCGAGCGCGACCATCGGCTGGGACGCCCAGCGATGCACCGCGGCGAAATCGCCGAGGTTCAGGCGCAGGAGCGAGACGACGAGGAAGCCGACGAGCAGCAGATTGCCGAGCGCGGTCAACCGCGCCTGCAGCCAGTGGTGCGAACCATGCTGGGCCGAGCCGAGGCCGCGAACCTTGCCGAGATGCGTGCCGTTGCCCATCAGAGTGCGCTCCCCAATATATAGAGCCATGTCGCGGCGGTCGCGAACACGCCCGCAGCGATCACCACGGTCGACCACAGCTTGTTGGTCTTGAGTTCATAACCCGCACCGGCGTCGAGGACGAAGTGGCGGAGGCCCGAAAACATATGCTGGAAAAAGGCCCAGGTCAGCCCGACCAGCACGACCTTGCCCAGGATGTTGGTGATCGTGTGGAAGATGCCGACATCGGGGCTGGGGTCGTGCCAGACGCAGGCGACGAACGCCGCATAGGCCTCGGGGCCCGCCGCGATGGCGTAGAGCCACCAGAGGAACATGCTCGCGCCGACGATCGCCAACCCGTCCCCGCTCGCGCGATGGAGGATCGAGACCGTCATCGCGGGTCCCCATTTATAAACCTGCAAATGCGGCGAGAGCGGCCTGCCGCTCGGTTCGTTGCCAGCCATATCAGCCCCGTTTCTGACTCTAATCGGTCGATGGGCGCCGGTTTAGCGCCATGGCCGCGATATGCAATTGCTTAGGAGCCTTTGTTGCACGGCGCGGAAATATTTGCGACCCTGCGCCCCTTAGAACGGGGGAGACGGGCGTGATCAAGCGGAAAAACGCGGTTCTGGCCATGGCGGCCGTCGGCCTGATGGCGGCGGCGCTGGCGCCCGCCGCCATGGCCGAGGTCACCGAAGCCGAAAAGGCCGCCAATGCCGAGGCGATGGCGACGGGCAAGCTGATCTATCAATATGACCAGGCGGCGTGGCACAGCACCGATGCGCTGCTGGCGTTGATCAAACCCGCCGACTATCCCGACCTGCGCGGCTGGGTCGTCGAACCGCATGACGACGGCAAATTGCTGGTCACCTATTTCGGCCAGCGGAACGGTCCGCGTTACGCGATCGTGCGTTATGTGATGCAGGGCGCGGCGGTGGTCGAAGGCGGGCTGGTGCCGAAAGGCGAGGATGCCGCCCTGTCGCCGCTCGCCAACCGGCTTGTCGACGCCCGCGACGCAGCGACCGAGCGCTTCGTGAAGGAAAAGCTGGGTTTCTGCACCGAGGGCAGCGCCAACAGCGTTATCCTGCCTCCCGACGGCAACGGACGGATACGCGCCTATATGATGTCACCGTCGGTGACCGCGGGAGTCTTTCCGCTCGGTGGCCATTACCGTTTCGATATCGACGCCGCCGGGAAAGTCGCCAGTTGGCGGCCCTTCCTCAAGAGCTGCATGATGATCGACTCGCGCCCCGACGAGGAGATGAAGGAGAAGGCTTTCTTCGTCGTATCGCACCTGCTCGACCCGCAGCCGACCGAAATCCATTATTTCGTGCGCTATAACGTGCCGATCGACATGGGCATCATCATGGCCGACGAGGACATCTGGTTGCTCGGAACCGACGGTTTCACCAACCCCAAGGGCAGCGAAATCGGAATGCCCTGATCATTTCTTCCCGCGGTTGGCGTAGAGCAGCGCGGCGAGCACCGCCGCCGAGCCGATGCCGATGCCGGCCGCGGCTGCGGCGGTTTTCCAGCCGGCCTTCTTGCCGGTTCCGGTCGCTTCCTTGTCGGCGGCCTCGGTCGCCTCGGCGGCTTCCTTTTGCGCCTGAAGTTCGCGGGCGGCGCGCAGGACTTCGTTTTCGCTTTCTTCGCCGGTGCCGGTTTCGGGGAGGTCTTCGCTGGGGGTCATTTTAGTCTCAAGTCCTTGTTGTCACAGCAGTGCCTGCTCCACAGGCACATAGTCCGTCCCGACCGCTTCGGCTACGGCTTCGAACGTCACCTTACCATTCCAGACGTTGAGTCCCTGCGCAAGATGCACGTCGCGTTTCAGCGCCTCTTTCCAGCCCAGGTCGGCGATGCGCAGCGCGTGCGGCAAGGTGACGTTGTTGAGCGCATAGGTGCTGGTGCGCGCGACCGCGCCGGGCATGTTGGCGACGGCATAATGGACGATGCCGTCGACCACATAGGTCGGATCGGCGTGGGTCGTCGCGTGACTGGTTTCGAAGCAGCCGCCCTGATCGATCGCGACGTCGACGAGCACCGAGCCCGAGCGCATCGTGCCGAGCATATCGCGGGTGACCAGCTTGGGCGCCTCGGCACCAGGGATCAGCACCGCGCCGATCACCAGATCAGCCTCGGCGACGCATTCGGCGAGGTTGGCGCGGTTCGAGAAGCGCGTCTTGGCACGCGCCTCGAAAAAGGTGCCGACGCGTTCGAGCACTTCGGGATCGCGATCGAGGATGGTGACGTCGGCGCCGAGCCCCGCCGCCATCTGCGCCGCGTTGAAGCCGACGACGCCGCCGCCGATGATGCAGACCTTGCCCGGCGCCACACCCGGCACGCCGCCGAGCAGCACGCCGCGGCCGCCGTGCGCCTTTTCGAGCGCTGTCGCGCCGGCCTGGATCGACATGCGCCCCGCGACCTGGCTCATCGGTTTCAACAGCGGCAGGCCGCCGTGCGGGCTGGTGACGGTTTCGTAGGCGATGCACACCGCGCCCGACGCCATCAGGTCGCGCGTCTGGTCGGGGTCGGGGGCGAGATGGAGATAGGTGTAAAGGATCTGCCCGGGGCGGAGCATCGCGCGCTCGACGGGCTGGGGCTCCTTGACCTTCACGACCATGTCGCAGGTCGCGAAGATTTCCTCGGCGGTCTGGACGATCTCGGCACCCGCCTCGACATAATAGCGGTCATGCGCGCCGATGCCTTCGCCGGCGCCGGTCTGCACGAGCACGCGGTGACCGTGGACGTGGAGCTCGCGCGCGCTTTCGGGGGTCAGGCCGACGCGATATTCGTGATTCTTGATTTCCTTGGGGGTGCCGATGATCATGCGTCGCTCTCCAATACCGGGTGGCCGCCGATCGCGCCTCGCGTTGCCGACGACTCTCTGCCGCCGATATAGCAGCTTCGCCGCGCGAGGTGCTTGCATATCATGGTCCGTTCCCCGACAAGCGCGCACAAATTGTGCGCGAAATCGCCCTGGAGCGCTTCATGATGGATCGGATCGACCGCAAGCTTCTCGACCTGCTGCAGCGACAGGGGCCGCGCCCCGCGGTCGAGCTCGGCGAAAGCGTCGGCCTGTCGGCGTCGGCGTGCCACCGCCGCATCCGCGCGCTCGAGAGCGACGGGATCATCGCCGGCTATGCCGCGCGGCTCGACCCCGACAAGATCGGCCTCGGGCTCGACGTCTTCGTCGACATCAGCCTGACCTCGCAGAGCGAGGAAGCGCTGACCGCGTTCGAGAGCGCGGTGAAGAGCTTCGACGAGATCCTCGAGTGCCAATTGCTTTCGGGTGCATCGGATTACCGGCTGCGCGTCGCGGCACGCAATGTCGCCGACTTCGACCGGCTGCACCGCCATTGCCTGTCGCGGCTGCCCGGCGTCGCCGCGATGCACAGCGCCTTCGCGCTGCGCACGATCAAGGCGTTCGAGGGCTATCCGGTGCGCGGCGAGGGCTGACGCGCATTTTTTTCGCAGCGCTGGTTAACGCCGAATTTACCCCTTCCCCACATAGATCGGTCATGATTTTCGCCGGTGACAGCGGACGGCAGCGCCGCGCGCCACGAACGATGTGAGGGAAGCAGGATCATGGTGAAGGAAAATCCGATTCATAAGCAGCAGATTGATCCGATCCTGATGTCGGATCGCTTCCCCTTCTATGATCTCGATGGCCATCTGGCGGCCGATGGCGCCGAAATCGCGGCGATCGTCACCGGGCACGAGCCCGAGATGGCGCGCGCTTACTGGGATGCCTTCAACGGCCTGTCGCTCGTCGAACGCAAGGTCGAGGGCGACCTGCTGACCAGCTATATCGCCGGCAGCGCGAAACATATGCGCGAGAAATATGCCCATGCCGACGGCCAGGCCGCGGCGACGATCGCGTGCCAGAACACCCATATGGCGCTGCGCGTCGGGGTGCCGCTGGCATCGGTCCTGTCGTGCATCGGCGAGAGCCAGCGGCTGGCTTATCATTATGTCGTCGAGGCCTGCGCCGGCGATGCCGCGCGGCTGACCCGGCTGTGCGCGGCGATCAACCGGCTCGCGCTGCTCGAATTCGACATCATGGAAACCTATGCCGAGAAGCTGAACCGCGCGGTCATTTCGGGCGAGCGATTGGCGCTGGCCGGCGATTTCGACCAGTCGATCGCCTCGCTGGTCCAGGAAACCGACGGCGTGCGCCGCGAACTCGCCAGGCAGGCAGCCTCGGCCGACCATGCCGCCAAGGGCATGATCGCCAAGACGAGCGAAGTCGCCGCGGCCTCCGAACAATCGGCGATCGCGATGCGCGAAGCCGCCTCGACCGCCGCCGGGCTGATCCGCGCGATCGAGGACGCGCGCAGCGAAGTCGAAGCCAGCTCGCACGTCGCGATCCGCGCCTCCGAACAGGCGGGCGAAGCCGTCGCCATGTCCGAAGCGCTGTCGCACCATGCCGAATCGATCGAATCGATCCTCGGCCTGATCCGCGAGATCGCGGGCCAGACCAATTTGCTCGCGCTCAACGCCACGATCGAGGCGGCGCGCGCGGGCGAATCGGGTCGCGGCTTTGCCGTCGTCGCGCAGGAGGTGAAGAGCCTCGCCAACGAAACCGCGCGCGCGACCGACGATATCGCCGGCAAGATCACCGCGATCCAGCAGGCGACCAGGGGTTCGGTCGCCGCCAACCAGTCGATCCAGGCGACGATCGTCGAGGTCCAGCATTCGGCGCAGCGCATCCGCGACGCGATGGATGCGCAGGCGCAGACGGTCACCTCGATCACCGCCGCGGTCGACGAAACCGCGCTCGCCGCCGATTCGATGTCGTCGACGATCGCCAGCATCCGCAACGATTCGGGCATGGTCGCTGGCGAAATCAGCGTGCTGAGCGACGAATTCGCCAAGATGGGCGAGCGGCTGCAATCGCTCGAACAGGCCGCGAGCGAGTTCAGCCGCCGCGTGGCGTAACGCCCGATATTTCTTATATCGTCATCCCGGCGAAGGCCGGGATCCCGCCCCATCGCTATGACGCGCCGATGAGATCCCGGCCTTCGCCGGGATGACGAATAAAGAGGATGTGCTGCGTCTCGCAAACTTGGCAATCGCCGTCCGCCTGCCTTAAGGCGGCACCATGCAAACCCATATCCTGATCAGCGGCGCGAGCCGCGGCATCGGCGCCGCGATCGCCGCGGCGCTGCTTTCCGACACGACCAAGGTCGTCGCGCTGTCGAGCGCCGACGGCGACCTCGCCGACCCCGACGTGCCGGGACGGGTATGGAACCGCGCGCTTGCGCAACTCGATGGCCGCATCGACGTGCTGGTGAACAATGCCGGGGTGTTCGAGGCGAACCCGATCGAGTCGGACGACGCCGACTGGCTCGCCAACTGGAACCGCACGCATCAGATCAACCTGACCGCGAGCGCACAGCTATGCCGCCTGGCGGTGCTGCACTGGCAGCAGCGGAAGTCCGAGGGCCGCATCGTCAATATCGCGAGCCGCGCCGCGCATCGTGGCGACAGCCCGGCGCACTGGCATTATGCCGCGTCGAAGGCGGGCATGGTCGCGATGACCAAGACGATCGCGCGCGCTTATGCGAAGGAGAATATCCTCGCCTTCGCCATATGTCCCGGCTTCACGATGACCGGCATGGCCGAGGAGTATCTGGAGAGCCGAGGCGGCGACAAATTGCTTGCCGACATTCCGCTCGGCCGCGTCGCGATGCCCGAGGAAGTGGGCGAAATGGCGCGCTGGTGCGCGATCGACGCGCCCGCATCGATGACCGGCGCGGTGCTCGACGTGAACGGAGCCAGCTATGTCCGCTAGAATCGCCATCCTCGCCGCGCTGGCGCTCGCCGGCTGCACGCCGCAGCGAACCCCTGCCCCCGCCGCGCCCGCTCCGACCGGCAAGGCGCTCGCGACTGCGTGCGAAGGACGCGACGGGTGGAGCGACGCCGCCCCGCCCGCGAAGATTTTCGGCAACACCTATTATGTCGGCACCTGCGGCATCACCGCGCTGCTGATCGCGACCCCCGACGGGCTGGTGCTGATCGACGGTGCGACCGCGGAGGCCGCACCGGGCATCCTCGCCAATATCCGCGCGCTCGGTTTCGACCCGAAGAATGTCCGCACTCTGCTCGCGAGCCACGAGCATCTCGACCATGTCGGCGGGTTGAAGGCGCTGCAGGATGCGACCGGCGCCGCGGTGCTGACGCGGCACGAAGCGGTCGCGACGTTGACCAGCGGCGAGCCCGAGGCGATCGACCCGCAGCGCGGTGCGATCCCGCCCTTCGCCGGGGTCAAGGTGTCGCGCGAACTCAAGGATGGCGAGAGCTTGCCGATCGGCGGCATCGGCCTGACGATCCACGCGACGCCGGGGCATACGCCGGGCAGCACGAGCTGGACCTGGCGCGCGTGCGAGGCGGGCGATTGCCGGACGATCGCCTATGTCGACAGCTTGAGCGCGGTGTCGGCGGACGATTACCGGTTCAGCGACCACCCCGATTACGTCGCGATGCTGCGCGCGACCTTTGCCAAGGTGCCGACTTTGCCGTGCGACCTGCTGATCACCCCGCATCCGTCGGCGAGCAACCTGTTCGATCGACTCGCGGGCGAGGCGCCGCTGGTCGATGCGAGTGCATGCAAGACCTATGCCGAGGGCGCCGCGAAGCGGCTCGACGACCGGCTGGCGAAGGAAGCCGCGGCGAAATGAGCTGGATCGTCTCGCTCCCCTGCACCCGCGCCGAGGCCGAAGCGCTGTCGGGCGACATTCCCGAACTCGACACACGGCCCGATGCCCCCGTCGTGGTGACGCGCGAGATCGACGAGGATGCCGGGCAGTGGCAACTCGACGCCTATATGGACGAGCGGCCCGATGCGGCGCTGGTCGAATTGCTGCAGTCGCTGGCGCCGAGCGCCAAAGGCGCGAAGCCGGTGATCGAGGAACTGCCCGAGGAGGACTGGGTCACCCTCTCGCAACAAGGACTCGAGCCCGTGCAGGCGGGACGATTCTTCGTCCACACCAGCAGCTTTTCCGACCGCGTGCCACCGGGCAGTACATCCTTCCTGATCGACGCGAGCCAGGCGTTCGGCACCGGCGGGCACGACACCACCGCGGGTTGCCTCGCGATGCTCGACCTTATGGCGCGGGAGGGCATGGTGCCGCGCAACATCGCCGATATCGGCACCGGCACCGGCCTGCTCGCCTTTGCAGCCATGGCGCTGTGGCCGCGCGCACGGACGATCGCATCGGACATCGATCCCGCGAGCATCTTCGTCACCAAAGACAATGCCGGCATCAACGGCGTGCCGCTGGGCCGCGGCGGCGGGCGGCTGGCGGTCGCGGTCGCGCCGGGGACCGACCATCCCGCGATCAGGCATCGCGCGCCCTATGACCTCGTCATCGCGAACATCCTCGCGGGGCCGCTGATCACCCTCGCCCCCGATATCGCGAGCGTCACCGCGCCGGGCGGCCATGCGATCCTTGCCGGGCTGATCGCGCGGCAGATGGAGCCGGTGCTCGCCGCCTATCGCGCGCAAGGATTTCGCCTCGCCGCGCGCGGCGGCAGCGCCGAATGGCCGTGCCTGCTGCTGGTCAAGCGCCGCCGTTACGGCTGGCGGCGCAAGGAGCGCGCCTTTCACCGCGCGAGCCCGTCGGACGCGAGTTTCGGGAGCTGGTAAGTCCGGTGCTGGAAATTCTCCGGTAATTTGCTAGGCTTGGCACCGCGTCACCGGGAGACCTGCCATGAGCCTGATCGCCGCCCTCGCCCTGATTGCCGCCGCCGGCAGCGATCCCGACCCTATCGTCGTGACGGGAACCCCGATCACCGCAGGCGAAGAGCGGAAACGCGCCGCCGAATTTGTGCGCCGCGCCGGTGTGGCCCGGCTCGAGCCGGTCGCGCGGTGGATCATGCCGATATGTCCGCGCACGGTCGGGGTCGATGACGCGGTCGCGGCGATCGTCGACACGCGGATTCGTGCGGTCGCGGCATCGGCGGGCGCGCCCGTCGCATCGGGTGCGTGCGTCCCCAACATCGCCGTCATTTTCACCGACGACGGCGAGGGCCTGACCCGCGCGATCTTCGCCAAATCACCGCGACAGGCCGCGGCGCTGTCGCCCGTCGTCCGCGAACGGCTGGTCGAGGGCGATGGCGCGATCCGCTGGTGGTACAGCACCCGCGACGAGAGCCGCGACGGAATGCCCGCGGCGTCCGGGGTGGTGCGGCAATATAACAGCAGCATCGTCAGCACCCAGGTCGTGCGCGCGCTGCGGTCGGCGACGGTGATCATCGATGCCGAAAAGGCCGACGGGACCCTGCTCGACTCGGTCGCGTCCTATGCGGCGATGGTCGCGCTCGCCGAATTGAGCAGCAGGCCGCCGCCGCCCGAGGATTCGATCATGGCGCTGTTCGACGGCGAGGCGGGGCGCCGCGAATTATCGGACAACGACGCCGCGCTGCTGCGCGGCATTTACAGCCTGCCGCCCGACCGCGAAGCCTTTCAGCATCGCCGCCGGCTGGTATCGGAGGTCCGCAAGGACCGGGATTGAGAGTCAGCCGCTCTTGGCGAGCGCATAGTCCTGCGTGCCGCGCGTGATCACTTCGTCGCCGGGCAGGATGTCGGCGATCGCGATCGGCGGCAGCGCGTCGTTCGCGGCATAGAGCGGCTCGAAGTCGGTGTTCACCGTCGTATCGAGCAGCTGGTCGAGGCTGTCGATGACGAAATAATTCTGCTGGAAATCGTCGATCCGGTAATCGGTGCGCATGACGCGCGCGAGGTCGAAGCCGATGCGGTTCGGGCTGTCCGAGTCGAGCGCGAAGACGCTTTCGGCGTAGCTCGACACGATGCCGGCGCCATAGATGCGCAGGCCCCCCGCTTCGCGGATCAACCCGAATTCGACGGTATACCAGTAAAGCCGCGCGAGCTGTTTGAGCGCGTCGAATTTCAGGCTGCGCAGCCCGCCCTCGCCATAAGCGACCATATAGTCGGCGAATATCGGGTCGGCGAGCATCGGGACATGGCCGAAGACGTCGTGGAAGACGTCGGGTTCCTCCAGATAGTCGAGCTGCTGCGGGGTGCGGATAAAATTGCCCGCGGGGAAGCGCCGGTTGGCGAGATGGTCGAAAAACACCTCGTCGGGGACGAGCCCCGGCACCGCGACGACCCGCCACCCCGTCGCCGCCATCAGCCGCGCGTTGAGTTCGCGATAGTCGGGGATGCCCGGTTTTTCGAGCCGCAGCACGTCGATGCCGCGCAGAAAGGCTTCGGATGCGCGGCCGGGCAGCATCGCCGACTGGCGCGCAAAAAGCCGGTCCCACATCGCATGTTCGTCGGCGGTGAAGGCGTCCCAGTTCTGAGCGATCGTCCAGTCGGCAGCGGCGCCGGGCGGCGGGGTTTCATGGACGTGGGTGAAGCCGTCTTTCATGGGACACGCCTAGCATGAAAAGGTTTCAAATGAAACCGTCTCCGTCGAGCCGCAGCAGGCGGATATGGCCATAGCCGCGTTCGACCTGCCCGGCGCCCACTAATATACGCAGCGCCGCGCCCAACGTCACGCGCGACACGCCGAGCAGGTCGGCGAGCTGCTGCTGGGTCGCGGTGATCCGGTCGCCACCGGCGCTGTCGGCCGCCATCGCACGCAGCATCGCGAGCAGCCGATCGGGGGTCGACAGCCGCCGTTCGGAATCGATGATGTCGAGCGTCGACGCGAGCTGCCGCGACAGACTGCGCAGCAACAGCTCGGCCCAGCCGACGTCGGCGGCCATCAATTGCCGCAGCAACGGCCGGTCGACCGCGACGAGCCGCGCGCTGCCGCTGGCGAGCGCGTCGACCTGTCGCGGCACACCGGTAAAAAAGGCCAGTTCGCCGAACATGTCGCCGCGCCCCATCACCCCGAAATGGGTGAAACCACCGTCCTCGGCAAAGCGGCCGATCGTCACATGTCCGTCGACGACCGCCCAAAAGGCGTCGCCCGGATCGCCTTGATGCTGGACGAACTGGCCGTCGGCAAAATCGCGCACGCGCGCACTTGCGGTCAGCTGAACCAGCTCGTGCGGCGACAGGGTCGATCGCTCGGCCATCGCAAAATGATAAGTTCTTTGCATTCCGGGTCGCGACACTGTGGCAAGGTCGGCGCCATGGCAAGCAACGACTTGCCGATGGCCATGGGAGTGCCGCGACATGCAGCTGACAAGCGCCCAATCGAGTCTGGTCGTGATGGCGATCTATCTGAGCTTCGCGCTGCTCGAACTCGCCTGCACCCGATTGTTCGCCAAGGACGAACAGACGCGCCACGACGGCATCCTCGAAGTCGTCAGCACCCTGATGCTGCTGGTGGTGACGCAGCCGCTGATCCTGTTCACGGTCGGTGCGATCGGCCAGGCGCTGGCCCCACAGTACGCCAATGCGCTGGCGGGCATTCCCTTCCTCGCCGCGCTCGCGCTGTTCCTCGTCCTCGAGGATATGATGCAATATTGGTGGCACCGTGCGAGCCACAGCTTTTCCTGGCTCTACAACCTCCATCGCGCCCACCATAATGCGCGCTATATGAGCGTCCGGCTCGTCTATCGGAACAACATCCTCTATTATGCGATGATGCCGAGTATCTGGTTCGCGGGGATTCTGGTCTATCTTGGACTCGGCTGGTTCTATGCCGGCTATCTGGTCGTCAAGATGGCCGTGATCATCGGCGCGCACAGCGATTTCGCGTGGGACAGGCCGCTGTACCGGATCAAGGCGCTGTCGCCGCTGATGTGGGTCGTCGAGCGCGTCATCAGCACTCCGGCGACGCATCACGCCCACCACGGCCGCCACCTCAGCGACGGCGCGGTCCATTATAAGGGAAATTTCGGCAATTTGCTGTTCTTCTGGGACGTGCTGTTCGGCACCGCCAAGATCACCCGCAGCTATCCCGTCAGCTATGGCGTCGAAAACCTGCCCCCGGCGACGCTGGGCCAGCAACTGCTGTGGCCGATCTTTCCCGAGAACAAGGATATGGACGCCGATATCCCGGGCGCAGTGCCCCGGTCAGCCATTCCGCAGGTCGCGGCGGGCTGACCGGAGGTACCAAGCGGCGTGTCAGAAGCGCGCGCGGATGCCCGCCGACACGGCGCGCCGTTCGACGGGATAATAGATCGCCGACGTCGGCGTCACGACAATCGCCGCGCTGATGTCGCCGATCGCCTTTTTGCCGGTGACATTGCGGACATCGACAAAGGCATCGATGCCCTCGGCCACCCGCGCGCCGCCGGTGAAGCCGAGCAGCGCATAGCCGGGCGTGCGCACCAGGTTGCGGTAATCGGCGAAGGGGCCGTCGGGAACCCATTCGAGGTTCGGCGCGATATGCAGCGCGTCGGTGCCAACCCGCAGTTCGGCGCGATAGACATGGTTCGGGACCACCGGCAGGCGATTGTTCGCGAACTGGCTGTCGCCCCGAAAACGAAAGTCGCTGTAATTATAGATTTGCCGCAGCCGCAGCCATGGTGCGGGGTTGAGGTCGAGCGACGCCTCGATCCCCTGATGCAGCGTGCGGCCGGCGTTGAAGGTCGCGGCGGGGATGTCGCTGCCGGTCGCGAACTGCAGCATTTCGCCCGTCAGCGTCGCGCGGTAGGCGGCGATGTCCCACGCCGCGAAACCGATCGTGCCGCGCGTGCCGACTTCCGCGGTCCAGGCGCGTTGCGGGCGGATGTCGGACACGACGGCGCTTGTCGGCGGGGATCCGACCGTCTGGAAAACCTCGCCGAAGCCCGGGAATTCGGCCGAGCGGCTGTAGTTGGCGAAGACCTGGATGTGATCGGCGGGTTCGAAGAGCAGACCGAGTTTCGGCGAGAAGGCGTCGAAGTCGATCCGCCCGGCGGTCGCGGCGGTCGCCGAAAAATCGACCCGCCGCGCACGCCAGCCGTCGGCATAGACGCCGCCCGCAACAATCGTCAGCGTCTCCACCGGCCGCACGCGCAGCTCGCCATAGAGGGTTGCGGTCTGTGCCTTCTGGTCGGCGTCGAAGGTCAGCGCACCGCGCCGGCCGCCATTGTTGACGAACTGGCGGGCATCGGTGCGGCCACGCCGGATTTCGCCGCCGAGGGTGACCTCGACCGGCCCCGTCGCATAGTCGAGCCGCGCAAAGCCGCCGATATCGGTCGATTTCTGGTCGATGAGCTGGAAGATCGGGTGATGCAGCGACTTGGCGTTGACGAAGCCGCCGACGTCGAGCTTCACCGCGCCGAAATCTAGGCTGGTGCGGTTCTGGAGCCGCAGCGAGTCGATATCGCGGCCCTGATCGCCCGCGACGGCGCCCGCATTCGCCTTGCCCGGGGTGGTCAGCGCCTCGGCCTTCGTCAGCGCGCCGGGGAGTTGCTGGTTGATATTGTTGATGCTGGCATAGAAGCGCGTGCTCACGACGCGGCTCAGTTTCAACCCGACATTGCCCTGAAAGCGCAGACTGCGCCGCTTTGCATGGTCGCGGTCGCCATCCGAGGTGTCGGCGCTGATCGCGCCCCATGCGTCAACGCGCTCGCTGGCGACGCCCGCCGAGACGAGCCCGCGCACGCTGTCGAAGCTGCCGACATCGCCGCGCAGGTAAATCCCTTCGGCGGTGCGCCCGGTCGGGGTCACGCCATTGACCGCGCCGCCGAGCGTGCCCGAGCCGAAGCGCAGCGCGTTGGCGCCGCGATAGACCTCGAGATGGTCGAAGAAGATCGGTTCGAGTTCCTGGAAATCGCCATTGTCGTCGGCGAGGTTGATCGGCACCCCGTCCTGCAGCAGCGTCAGCCCGCGCATGTGGAAGCCGCGCGACAGCCCCGAGCCGCGGATCGAAATCCGTACCTCCTGCCCGTAACGCGGCTGGAGATAGACGCCCGGCGAGAAGGCGAGCGTGTCGCGCAGCGACATGATCGATTTGTCCGCATAGTCCCGATGCGTGACGACGTCGACGCCGCCGGGGGTGCGCGCGGCGCGTGCTTCGGCATCGTCGGTCAGTTCGGGTGCTGTGACGATGATCGTCTGGTCTTCGCCCGCCTCTTCGGCATGGCTGGCGGCGGGGACGAGCGAGAGGACGAGCGCCAGCAACGGCGCCGCCCGATGGGTACGGCTGTTCATGAAATTTCCTTCGCTTGGGATACAGGCACGCGCCGCGCCGCGCGGGATGCGCGGACGGCAATTCAGGCTGGATCAGACGAAGGCGGGTGGTCCGGTGCTCGGCGGCAGCGGCGAGGCGATGCCGGGGGCAAAGCCGAGCGACGGGATCGCGACGGGCGACGGCTCGAGCGCGACCGGCGCGGTCGGCAGCGCGGGTTCGGCGGGGACGATCGGTGCCACCGCGAGCGCGCCCCATGGGCAATGCTGCTGCGGCTCGCCGTCATGGCCGGCGATTTTCTCGATCGGGATCGTCATCGTCGCGCCCGGATTGGCCGGGTCCGAACAGACGCGCACGGTGATCGTCCCCGACGCGTCGGTCTCGATCATCCAGCCCGGCGCGACGATGATGCGCGCGGCGAGCGCGAGCAGCAGCGGCAGCAGGAGAAGGATGCCCGGACGGCGAAAGGCGGCGAGGAGGCCCATGCGGCGGGCCTTATGGCGACCGCTGTGCAGTGACAAGTGGCCTCGCATTATCAAGCGCGTCATTGCGAGCGGAGCGAGGCAATCCAGAGCAGTTGCCGCTCACTCGGGATTGCTTCGCTTCGCTCGCAATGACGAAGATTTATTCGGCCGGCGTCTCGTCGGTCTTCTTGCCCGTGCGCGTCCACGGGTAGAGCAGTTGGCCCCAATAGTTTTTCGGCACATCCTCGGGGATGCCGTAGTTTTCGGGCCAGCGGTCCTTGGGCAGATGAAAGGTGCCGAACAGCTTGTCGATCCACGGGAAATGGATCGCGAAATTGACGTCGAACGCTTCGCGTTCGAGCCCATGGTGCCAGTGGTGGAAGCGCGGGGTCGCGATCCAGTGTCCAACCCGGTTGAAATTGCCGCCGACATTGGCGTGGAGCAGCGAGGACCAGACATAGACGAAGCCGATATAGGCCTGCATCACCGACGGCGAGAAACCGAGGGTGAACAAAGGCAGCGAGGTGATCGCGCGGAGCAGGATGATCTCGATGAAATGCATCCGCGATCCCGCGAGCCAGTCCATCGACTTCGCGCTGTGGTGGACGGCGTGGAAGCCCCAGAGGAAGGGGTAGCGGTGGAAGGTGCGGTGGAAGAAATATTGCACCACATCCGACGCGATCAGCACGATGACGAATTGCACGATCCACGGCAGCGACGCGACCCCGGCGCGGAAGGCGTCCCAGCTGTTCGTATGCTCGTTGACGAACTGCTGCGGCGCGAGCGCGAGGAAGCCGAGCACCTGCACGAACATCGTGCTGACCAGATAATAGAAAAGATCCTCGCGCCATTCGGTGCGGAAAAGGCGTTGCGTCCGGCGATGCGGGAAGGCGCGTTCGAGCGGCGCGAACATGAAGCCGGTGATCAGCAGGTTGACGACGAAGAAGTCGAGCCCGAAGAAAATCCCCCAGTCGCGGGTCTCGGCGGGCTGGACATTGGCGCCGCCGATCAGCGCGGCGGCGAGTGCGATCATCAACGCGGTGGCGCCGAGCACCTTGCGCGGGCGGAGCAACAGGCTGAGCAGCGCGAGGCCGTAGCTCGCAAGCAGGATCAGGTGGACGACCCCGCGAAACCCGCCCCAATTCTTGACGATCGCCAGTTCGGGGGTAGCGAACCAGTCGGGAAAACGCAGCGCGATCACCAAGCCGAATCCGACGACCGCGAACAGCAGCGCGAAAAAGCCCGACAGCCAGCCGCTGCCGAAGCGCCGCACCTCGGTATGCGATTCGAGATCGCGCATCAGGGCGTTCAGATAATCACGTTTGGCCATGTTTCCCCCTCACGGCATTTGGGCCGCGCCGTCTGTGATGCCGCGCACCGGTTGATATCGCCCTAATCTTCGTCATCCCGGGCTTGACCCGGGACCAGCCTTTTTCTTCAAGACAGGCAGGCCCCGGATCAAGTCCGGGGTGACGAGGGTGGAAATGTCGCTCAACCCGCCGCCGCGACGATCGTCGCCCAGTCGGCTTCGTCGATCACGCGGATGCCGAGCGCCGCCGCCTGCTTGAGTTTCGATCCCGCGCCGGGGCCCGCGACGACGAGGTCGGTCTTGGCGCTGACGCTGCCTGCCGCCTTGGCGCCGAGCGCTTCGGCCTGCGCCTTCGCTTCGTCGCGGCTCATCGTTTCGAGCTTGCCGGTGAATACCACCGTCATGCCCGACACCTCGCTTTCGCGCGTTTCGACCACATAGAGCGGCGGCGACACTTCGGCGAGCAGGTCGTCCCACAGGTCGCGGTTGTGCGGTTCGTGGAAAAAATCGCCGAGCGCTTCGGCGACCGCGGGGCCGATGCCGTCGGCGCGGACTTCGAGGATCGCCTTGATCGCCTCGAGCTTGCGGGTGCCATATTTGCCGTCGGATTCGCCCTCGCCCTGCGGGTTCGCGTCGAGCCAGCCTTGCAATTCGGCGGCCTTTTCGGGCAGGCGCGCGATGTCGCCGAGACCCTTGAGCAGGTCGCGCGCGGTCACCGCGCCGACATGGCGGATGCCGAGTCCGAAAAGCAACCGCGCCGCGTCGGGCTGCCGCTTCGCCTCGATCGCGGCGAAAAGATTGTCGACCGACTTTTCCTTCCACCCCTCGCGGGTGAGCAGTTCGTCGCGGTGGGCCTTCAACCGGAAGATGTCGGCCGGCCCCTTGTCGAGCCAGCCGAGATCGAGAAACTCCTGGATGCTTTTTTCGCCCAGCCCCTCGATATCGAGCGCGCCGCGGCTGACGAAATGGCGCAGGCGTTCGAACTTCTGCGCGTTGCAGATGAGGCCGCCGGTACAGCGCACATCGACCTCGCCCTCCTCGGCGACCGCTTCGCTGCCGCACACCGGGCAATGGTCGGGGAAGATATACGCGGCGCGATCCTCCTCGCGGGTGAGGTTCTCGACGACCTGCGGGATGACGTCGCCCGCGCGCTGGATGACGACGCGGTCGCCGGGGCGCACGCCGAGACGGCCGATCTCGTCGCGGTTGTGGAGGGTGACGTTCGACACGACGACACCGCCGACGGTGACCGGCGTCAGCCGCCCGACGGGGGTGAGCTTGCCGGTGCGCCCGACCTGGATGTCGATGGCTTCCAATGTGGTCTGCGCGCGTTCGGCGGGGAATTTATGCGCGATCGCCCAGCGCGGCGCCTTCGCGACGAACCCGAGGCGGCCCTGCCAGTCGAGCCGGTCGACCTTGTAGACGACGCCGTCGATATCATAGGGCAGCTCGGCGCGCTGGCGTTCGATGTCGCGATAGTGGGCAAGCACGCCCTCGACGCCGTCGAAGCGTTTCAACAAGGGCGACACCGGGACACCCCAGCTTTCGATGAGCCGCATCATGTCGAATTGCGTGGCGGCGGGCACGGCACTGACCTCGCCCCAGCCGTGCGCGAGGAAGCGCAGCGGGCGCGAGGCGGTGACGCTCGCATCCTTCTGGCGCAGCGATCCCGCGGCGGCGTTGCGCGGGTTGGCGAACTGGCGGATGGTGGCGGGGTCGAACGCGACCTCGCGCTGCGCGGCGAGCGCCTGGCCTTCTTCCATCAGCCGCGCGTTGAGCGCGGCAAAGTCGGTCTTGGCCATGTAGACCTCGCCGCGGATCTCGAAGACGTCGGGGACCTCGCCGTTCAGGTGCTGCGGGATATCTCCGATCGTAGCCACATTGGGCGTAACATCCTCGCCGACGCGGCCATCGCCGCGCGTTGCCGCCTGCACGAGCTGGCCCTGTTCGTAGCGCAGCGAACAGGACAGGCCGTCGATCTTGTCCTCAGCGGTCAGCGCGACGACGGCATCCTCGGGCAGGTTCAGGAAGCGCCGCACGCGCGCCAAGAACTCCTCGACATCCTCGCCGCTGAACGCATTGTCGAGGCTCATCATCCGCTGTGCATGCGTGACCTTGGCGAGCGGCGACGCCTCGACCGCGGCGCCGACCTGGTTGTTCGGGCTGTCGGCGCGGATCAGGTGCGGGAAGGCCGCTTCGAGTTCGGTGTTGCGGCGGACGAGCGCGTCATACTCCGCGTCCGAAATCTCGGGCGCATCCTCGGCATGATAACGTTTGCCATGATAGGCGATCGTTTTCGCGAGGCGCATCAGTTCGTTGGCGGCGTCGGCTTCGGTGGTCACGGCGATTTCAGGGCTTCCACAAAGGCAGGGTCGGAAAACACCTGCCGCACAAGCAGCGGGTAGAGCGCATTATACTGGCGGAAAGCCTCGGGTATAGCGAGGGCGCCGATAAAATCGCCCTTCCACGTCGTCTCGACGCGATAATCCTTCGCAAAGCGCTCGGTCCCCTCGCGTATCACCGAAATCCGCACGCCCAGCGCGGCGCGCGTTTCGCCGGCGCGGCTTTCGATGAGGCGACCGGCGATCGCAACCGGAGCGCCGGGATCGAAACGGTTCGCCGTCCTGAGCTCGTTTTCGAAACTCAGTCCCAGAAATTCGGCGAAACTCGCCCCTTTCGGCGGGCTCATTGTCGAACCGCGGATCACGACGGTGCGCGCGACCGGCGCGGCGCCGCCGGCATCGACGAAGGCGCCCACGGCCATCGGCGGCACGTTCGCCGCGCGCAATATCTTCAGCGTTTCGATCGACGGCGCCGTTTCATCGATCCGCGCATGGACGCAGCCCGCGAGCACCAGCAGGAGCGCGGCGACCCCGAGCGCCCGGATCGATCCCATCGGCACGGCTATTGCGGAAACGCCGGGTCGGAGACGAGGTTGTTGACGCCATGGTCGGTCGCCTGGCGGACGACGGTCTTCACCGCCTCGGTGACATTCTTGACCTGCGTCCCCGGAATTTCGACTTCCTTCTTGCCATATTTCATGTGCAGCGCGTGCTGGACCAGCGTCTTGATCGAGGGTGCGCCCTCGCCGGGAAGATATTCGAAGGTCACGTCGTACCGGTCGGTCGCGACGACCCCGCCGAACAGCCCGAAACCGAGCCCGGCGCCGAAGGCGTCCTTCTTCGCCTTGTCGAGTTCCTTCTGCGGCACAATGTTGTTGAAGGTGATGCTGAGCACCGCGCCGCCGGCGACCGGCGCCTCGGCGACCTCGCTGAACGCCCCGGTGCCCTTCAGCGACTCGATGATCCACGGCTTGACCTCTTTGGTTGCGCGCGGATTGGGCTCGCCGTTGCGCTGAAACTCGAAGATCAGCTGGACCGGCTTCGGCGTCGCGGGGGTCTTTTTATCCTCGGCCTTCACATCGCCGAGCGTATTGTCGACAAACCATTTCGCCGCCTGCGCCGCCGTCGGCGCGATGAGCAGCATCAGCGCCGCGAACGCCGACAAGAGTTTGGCGCGCCCAGACAAAAAGCGATTCAGCATGATAGATCCCCTTCCCCAATACAGGATCGGATAGCAGCGCCGCCCAAATCGGCAAGCCGCTTCGCGCCCGCGCGCCGCGACAGCGTCAGTGCCGCGCGGACGCGACCGGTTTGAACTCGATCCGCTGGCCGAAACCCGCGATTAGCGGACGGCCCTTTTTGATCGCCGCCTGCACCGCGGGAAGCTGTAGCGACGCCGCGTGTGCGTCCTTGTCGGACCATAGCTCGACGATCCAGATCGCGTCGGGGTTCGCGCTGTCCTCGCCGACCAGATAGGCGATGTTGCCCGGCATCGCACCGGTCCCCTCGGACAGGATCGCGACCAGCGCCGCGCGCTGGCCGGGCTGCGCGATCATCTGGCCGATCAGGCCATATTGCGGGTCGGCTTCTTCCATTATGGCCTCCAGGGCGCGCAGCTTCGTGATCGGCAACAGCGCCGCCGCCGTGGCGGCGAGCGCGATGAGATGCTGGCGCCGGTTCACCGCGCGATCGCCAGCACATGGATTTCGCGGCGGATGCGAAACCCCAGCGATTCATAGAGCGCGATCGCGCCCGCATTGTCGGCATAGCTGTGGAGGAAGGGCGTCTCGCCGCGCGCGACCATCGCGCGCATGACATGGCCGATCAGCGCGCGCGCCAGCCCGCGCCCGCGGCAATCCTCCCACGTCGACACGCCGCTGACCTCCGCCATGCCGGGCAAGAGGATGCGCTGGCCCGCCATCGCGAGCAGGCGGCCACCTTCGCGCACCCCGAAGAAGGGGCCGTAGAGATGCGTCTTCGGCCCCCATGGCCCGGGTTTGGCATGATCGGCGAGCACCGCCATTTCGGCGGCGTCGGCATTGCCGAGCGCGATGATCGCAGGTTCGTTTTCGCGCCGGGCGGGCGGTGGGCCCTCGGCGACCATCTGCGTCAGCACGGCGCGCTTCACTTCGCGCGTGCCGGGGGGCAGCGGGCAAGGCTCGCCATCGACGATCCACAATTCCCCGCCGACGGGACAGTGCGCGGCGAGCGCCGCCTGCGCAGCGGAACCAGTGTCGGGAGCGACGCCGAACACGCCATAGCCGCGGTCGATCCGCAGCGCCAAATCGGAGTCGCCCTCGGCCAGATGCGCCTGGCGTCCGGTGAGCATGCTCCAGACGGGGCGATCGAGGGGGTGGGTGATCGCCCTCATAAGGCAAAGCCGACCAAGGCCACCGACGCAGCAACAATCGCAAGCCCGATGAAAACCATGGCCTTCCCAACATCTTGCGACCGAAAACGCCAGAACCCGATAAACAACGCCGCCGCGACCGCGATTACCAGTTCGGGGATGCTCGACAGCCAAAAGCGCTGCGGGTCGTAGGTCTCCGGATGATAAAAGGAATTAACGGCGTCCCAGAGATAGCGGAACAGGAAAAATGGCAGTGGAATCAGGAGCGCGAGGATTATTCTGCCCGACTGAATGAGACGAAGGGCGTTCCCCCGCCGTGTCATGCCGCGACTTCCAGCAACCGCTCAGCCTGCGCCCGCGCTTCGTCGGTGACCTCGGCCCCTGACAGCATCCGTGCGATTTCTTCACGGCGTTCGGCTTCGTCGAGCGCGCGGACGCCGGTGCGCGTCACCGTACCCTCGCTCGATTTCGCGATCAGGAAATGCGCCGCGCCCTTTGCCGCGACCTGCGGCGAATGCGTAACCGCGAGCAATTGCTTGCCGGCACCCGCGAGCCTTGCCAGCCGCTCGCCGATCGCGCTTGCCACCGCGCCGCCGACGCCGCGGTCGATTTCGTCGAAGATGATCGTGTCGGCGCCGCCCTCTTCGGCCAGCGCCACCTTCAAGGCGAGGATGAAGCGCGAGAGTTCGCCGCCGCTCGCGATCTTGATCAAGGGCGCGAAGGGTGCGCCGGGGTTGGTCGAGATCAGGAACTCCACGCGGTCCATGCCCTCGGCACCCCAGCGTTCGGCGGGCAGGCGCTCGACCAGCGTCTGGAAGCGCGCGGCATCAAGCTTGAGCGGCACCAGTTCGCCCGCGACCGCCTTGTCGAGCCGCGCCGCCGCCTTGCTCCGCGCGTCGGACAGCGCGGTCGCGGCATGGGTGTAGGCCGCGGCTTTCGCCGCAACCTCGGCCTCCAGCTTCGCGAGGCCCTCGCTGCCGCCCTCGATCGCGTCGAGCCGTGCCGCGAGGTCGCCCGCGAGGGTGGCGAGTTCGTCGGGCTGGACATGATGTTTGCGCGCCATCGCGCGCAGTTCGAACAATCGCGTTTCGGTCTCTTCGAGCCGCGCCGGGTCATATTCGAGCGCGCGCGCCGCCTCGTTCAGCCGTTGCTCGGCCTCGTCGGCCTCGATGATCGCGCGGTCGAGCCCGGCGAGCGCCTCAGCAAGCAAGGGATGATCACCCGCGAGCCGGTCGAGCCGCCGCGCCGCGGCGCGGAGTTGCGCCGGGCCGCTGTCGCTGCCCTCGAACGCCGCCATGATCGCGCCCATGTCGCCGGCGATCCGCTCGCCCTTCTGCATCGCGCCGCGCGCTTCGGCGAGTTCGGCCTCTTCGCCCGGCTGTGGCGCCAATGTCGCGAGTTCGGCGACGCAGTGGGTCAGCCAGTCGCGATCGCGCTCGGCCTCGTCGAGCGCGGCGCGAGCGGCGGCGAGACGCATTTCGGCGCTGCGCCATTCGCCATGCGCCGCAGCGACCGCCGCACTGTCGCAGCGACCATAGGTATCGAGCAGCGCGCGATGCCCCGCCGGCGCCAGCAGGCCGCGATCGTCGTGCTGGCCGTGGATTTCGACCAGATGCGCCCCGACTTCGCGCAGCAGCGCCGCCGAGCAGGGCTGGTCGTTGAGGAAGGCGCGGCTGCCGCCATCGGCGCGCAGCGTGCGGCGGACGAGCAAGGGTTCGCCGGGTTCGATCCCGATATCGTTTGCGGCGAGCAGCGCGGCAAGCGGGGTGCCGGGTGCCGGCGCGGCAAAGCTCGCGGTTACCTGCGCCTTGTCGCTGCCCTGGCGGACCAGCGCGCTGTCGGCGCGCGCGCCAAGCGCCAGTCCGAGCGCGTCGAGCAGGATCGACTTGCCCGCGCCGGTCTCACCGGTGAGCACGCCGAGCCCGGCCGCGAAATCGAGGTCGAGCCGTTCGATCAGGACGATATTGGCGATGGACAGGGCCGTCAGCATGACCCGCCCTTACATCAGAACAAAAAGCGAATCCACGCCCCGCGCGTCACGCGGAAGGCGCATTCTTTTGCATCAGCTGATATGCGCGCTCATACCATTTGCTGCCCGGATAGTTGGCGCCGAGCACCGCGGCCGACTTCTTCGCCTCCGACGGCACGCCCAGGGCGAGATAGCATTCGGTCAGGCGATAGAGCGCCTCGGGGGTGTGGCTCGTCGACTGAAACTTCTCGGTCACTTCGCGGAAGCGGATCGACGCGGCGAGCCAGTTCGAGCTGCGCTGGTAGAACCGGCCGATTTCCATTTCCTTGCCCGCAAGATGGTCCTGCACCAGATCGACCTTGAGCCGCGCGTCGGCGGCGTAGCGGCTGTCGGGATAGCGCCGGATCACTTCGCCCAAGGCGGCGAGCGCCTGCTGGGTGATTTTCTGGTCGCGGGTGACGTCGCTGATCTGCTCATAATAGCTGAGCCCGATCAGATAATAGGCATAGGGTGCGTCCTTATTGCCCGGGTGGATCGACAGGAACCGCTGCGAAGCCTCGATCGCCGGCGCATATTCGCGGTCCATATAATAGCTGAACGAGCTCATCAGCTGTGCGCGGCGCGCCCAGGGCGAATAGGGATGCTGGCGCTCGACCTCGTCGAACAGCGCGGCGGCGAGGCCATATTGGTTCCGGTCGAGCCGGTCCTGCGCCGCGCGGTACAGCGTGTTGACGTCGCGCGCGACATAACGCGTGTCCTTTTTGACGCCGCTGCCCCCGGCACAAGCGGCCAGCAGGGGGGTGATCACAAGGGCGGCGGCGAGCAGGCGCGTCGAGGCGCGCAGGGTGGGACGCTGAGTCATGGGCGCGGTATAGCCACAGCGCGGATGAACGCAAAATAAATGATGGGGGCGTCGGCGCGGAATTACGGCGCTTTGACTACGCAACCCGCCGGCACGTCCGCGGGCGCCGGAACGCGGCGTGCGGTCTTGATCGTCACCATCGGGTCGAGCATCTGGCCCTGCATCACCCCTTCGCCCGCGGTCGGCGAGACCGGCGCGGCAAAAATCTTCTCCGCGACATCGGCGCCAGCAACGACTTCGCCGAACACCGCGAAGCCCGCGCCGTCGCCGCCGGGCGCATCGGCGTCGAAACCCTTGATGTCGCCGAGCAACAGGAAGAAGTCGCTGGTCGCGTCGCCGGGGTAGAGCCGCGCCATCGACAGCGCGCCCTTGCAATTGGTGAGTCCGGTCGTCGTCGTCGGTTCGTGCGCGATCGGCGCGAAGTTGGTGCGCGGGTCGCCGCGGTTGCCCGCCTGGACCAGCTGGTTCGCCGGACCCCAGTTGCGCGTCGCACGATAGAATTTGAAACCGTCCATGCGCTTGCCGTCGACATAGCGCAGAAAATTACCCGAGGTGATCGGCGCGCGCTTGTCCTCGAGCCGCACGACGATCGTGCCGAGGTCGGTGGTAAGTGCGACAAAGGGGCGCGTATCGACCTCGACCAGCGGCGCGGCCGGGCCGGCGATGGGCGGAATCGGCGGCGGCAATTGCGTCGTCTGGGGCGGGACCGTGGCGGGCTGGGCCGCAAGCGCGAGCGCCGGAAGGATCATCGTCAGCATCGCGCCAGCATAAGCGAAAAACCATCACGCTGGCGACCCCCTTCGCAACGGCGGGTGGTGCGCGGATCAACATATAAAGAAATCTTTATATGCGTATTGACAGCTCGCCGGTCGGAGCTATTCTAGGCTGGTCGAGGTTCCCCGCGTCCGGCAGGACATGGGGCTAAGACGGGAAGCCGGTGCGCCTTTCGGGGCAAGGCCGGCGCTGCCCCCGCAACTGTAAGCGGTGAGCGGTGGTCGATACGTGTCACTGGTTCGGCAAGGAACCGGGAAGGCCAGACCCCCGCGTCGATCCGTGAGCCAGGAGACCTGCCTCGTCAGATAACGTCCTCCGGCGGGGTGTCCGGTCTGGTCGCATGCATGGCTGCGCCCGGGCTTGTCCTGCCGGACGCATCGGCCCTTGCTTGTGGTCCGGCCCGTCCCTTGCCCAACGCAAGGTTTGAAGACATGGCCATCACCGTCGCCACGCTCGGTTTCCCCCGCATCGGCCCGCGCCGCGAACTGAAATTCCTGCTTGAAGGCTATTGGGCGGGCAAGAAGGACGAAGAGGAATTGCGCGAAGGCGCCGCCGCGCTGCGCGCCGCGACCTGGGCGCGCCAGCGCGCGCTCGGCGCCGATGTCCTGCCCTCGGGCGATTTCTCGCTCTACGACCATGTGCTCGACACCTCGGCGATGGTCGGCGCGATTCCGGCGCGATACCGATGGGACGGCGCCGCGGTCGGCCTCGACACCTATTTCGCGATGGCGCGCGGCACGCAGGGCGGCGCCGGCCATCAAGGCTGCACCCACAGCCTCGACGCGACCGCGCAGGAAATGACCAAATGGTTCGACACCAACTATCATTATATGGTGCCCGAACTCGAAGCGGGGCAGGTCTTTCGACTGTCGTCGACACGGCTGGTCGATGAGTTTCTCGAGGCCAAGGCGCTCGGCTATCACACCCGCCCCGTATTGTTCGGGCCGGTCAGCTATCTGATGCTGGCGAAAGGGCGCGGGGTCGAGCCGCTGTCGCTGCTCCCCGCCCTGCTCCCCGTCTATGCGGAAATCCTGACCGCGCTTGCCGATGCCGGCGCCGACTGGGTCCAGGTCGACGAACCCTGCCTCGTCCTCGACCTCGATCATGCGCAACATGCCGCCTTCGCCGACGCCTATGCGCGGCTGGCGGGCGCCGGGGTCAAGCTGATGCTCACCACCTATTTCGGCGGCCTCGGCGCGAATCTCGGACTCGTCGCGGGATTGCCGGTCGACGGCTTGCACATCGACCTCGTCCGCGCGCCCGAACAGCTCGGCGCGATCTGCGCCCGCGTGCCGAAGACGATGCTGCTGTCGCTGGGGGTGATCGACGGACGCAATATCTGGCGCGCCGATCTCGATACAATCCTGACGCGCATCGCGCCGATCGCCGCGACGCGCGATATCGTCGTCGCGCCGTCCTGCTCGCTGCTCCATACGCCCGTGGACCTTGCGCTCGAAAAGCGGCTCGACCCCGAAATCGCGCAATGGCTGGCCTTTGCGGTGCAGAAGGTCGATGAACTGACGACGATCGCCAGGGCGCTCAACGAAGGCGAGGACACAGTGGCCGACGCGCTTGCCGCTGCGCGTGCCGCCGCCGGGACGCGCCGCAGTTCGCCGCGCATCCACGACCCGGCGGTACAGGAACGCATGGCGGCGATCGACGCGGCGATGGTCGAGCGCCGCTCGCCCTTCGCCGACCGCCGCGCGTTGCAGCGCGACCGGCTCGCCCTGCCCGCCTTTCCGACGACGACGATCGGCTCCTTTCCCCAGACCCCCGAGGTTCGCAAGGCGCGATCGGCGCATAGCAAGGGCGAGATCGACGATGCCGCCTATGCCCAATATCTGCGCGTCGAAACCCGCGCAGCCATCAAATGGCAGGAAGAGATCGGGCTCGACGTGCTCGTCCATGGCGAGTTCGAGCGCAACGACATGGTGCAATATTTCGGCGAGCAGCTGGCGGGATTCGCCTTCACCCAGAGTGGCTGGGTGCAAAGCTATGGCTCGCGCTGCGTGCGGCCGCCGATCCTCTATGGCGATGTGTCGCGGCCGGCGCCGATGACGGTCGAGTGGTGGCGTTATGCGCAGGACCAGACCGACAAGCCGATGAAGGGCATGCTGACCGGTCCGGTGACGATCCTCAACTGGTCGTTCGTGCGCGACGACCAGCCGCGCGCGGTGAGTTGTCGCCAGATCGCGCTCGCGATCCGCGACGAGGTGCTCGACCTCGAGCGCGCAGGCGCGGCGGTGATCCAGATCGACGAAGCAGCGCTTCGCGAAGGCCTGCCGCTGCGCCGCGGCGAATGGCAGGCCTATCTCGACTGGGCGGTCGAAGCGTTCCGCCTGTCGGCGTCGGGGGTCGCCGACGACACCCAGATTCACACCCATATGTGCTATTCGGAGTTCAACGACATCATCGCGTCGATCGGCGCGATGGACGCCGACGTCATCTCGATCGAGACCGCGCGCTCGCAGATGGAGCTGCTCGACGTCTTCGCCGACTATGCCTATCCGAACGAGATCGGCCCGGGTGTCTATGACATTCATTCGCCGCGCACCCCCGCCGAGGGCGAGATGACGCAATTGCTGAAACTCGCGAGCCAGCGTCTGCCCGCCGAGCAGATCTGGGTGAACCCCGATTGCGGGCTGAAGACGCGCAAATGGGACGAGGTGCGCCCCGCCCTCATCGCGATGGTCGCCGCGGCGCAGCGGCTGCGCGTCAAGGGGGCCTATGATGCAGCCTGATGGTTCCCCTGCGGTCCGCGTCACCGCGATGCCCGCCAACGCCAATGTCTATGGCGATATCTTCGGCGGCTGGCTGATGGCGCAGATGGATCTCGCCGCCTCCTCGGTCGCGTCGCACCATGCGCGCGGTCGGGCGGTGACGATCGCGGTGGAGGGCATGACCTTCCACCGCCCCGTCTTCGTCGGCGACGAGGTGTCGGTCTATGCCCGGCTGCTCAAGGTCGGGCGCACCTCGATGCAGGTCGCGGTCGAAGCCTGGGCGCGCGACCGCCATTCCGACGACGCGAACAAGGTCACCGAGGCCAATTTCGCCTTTGTCGCCATGGGTCCCGACCGGCGACCGCGCGCCGTGGCACCGCTCGGCTGAAGGCCATGCCATTCTATATTCAACCAACAGGTTGACAATTGGGATCTGCGAATCATATTTAACTACATGGTTGAACATGATTCGCAGACTCTCGACACGATCTTTCACGCGCTCGGCGACGCGACGCGGCGCGCGATGCTGGGCGAACTCGCCGCGGGCAAGCGCTCGGTCGGCGAACTAGCCGAACCCTTCGCCATGTCGCTCGCCGCGGCGTCGAAGCATATCAAGGTGCTCGAAGCCGCAGGGCTGATCTGCCGCGAGGTGCTCGGGCGGACGCATATGTGCAGCCTCGATCCGGCGCCGCTGATGAGTGCCGACCAGTGGCTCGGCATCTATCGCCGCTTCTGGACCAGCCAGCTCGATACTTTGGAAGCGCTGCTGCGCGCCGAAGATGCCGCCCCGCCCCCGCCGAAGAAACCCCTCCCCGGGAAAGAAGGAGACTGACGATGACCGACATGCTTGCCGACGCCCCCTATGGCGTGCTCACCGAACCCGCGACGCTGACGGTCGTGCGCGTCCTGCCCGGTCCGATCGAGCGCGTCTGGTCCTATATCATCGATGGCGCGCTGCGCCGCCAATGGCTTGCGGCGGGCGCTATGGAGGAAAAGGTCGGCGCGCCGGTGACGCTGACCTGGCGCAACGACGAGCTGACCGATCCGCCGGGCGAACGGCCCGAGGGCATGGGCGCCGAGCACAGCATGACGTGCGAGGTGATCGAGATCGACCCGCCGCGCAAGCTGGTCATCAGCTGGGGCAGCACCGGCGGGGTGACCTTCACCCTCTCCGAAAAGGGCGACGAGGTGCTGCTGACTTTGGTCCACAAGCGCGTCGAGGACCCGGCGGTGCTGCTCAACGTCAGCGCCGGCTGGCACGCGCATGTCGACGTGCTCGAGGCAAAGCTGCGCGGCACGGCGGCGAAACCGCATTGGGACAATTGGGCCCAGTTGCGCACCGCTTATGCCGAGCGCTTCGCGCGCTGATCCCCGCCTTCGCGAGATCGGAACGGGACCGCCGCGTGCGGCCCCTTTTCTTCTGGCTATCCGTGCCGCCGATCCATATCGACAATAGAGCAACGGATAAGGGTCGATGATGAAGCGCAAATGGAAGATCATTTCGGCCGTCGTCGGCGCCCTGGTCGTGGTCGGCGGCGGCGGTTTCGCCTATATGCTCACCCGCGCACCGTCGCCCGCCAAGATCGCCGACGCCGGCCCGACCGGGCAGCGGATCAATGCGAACGGCATCTTCGCCAATTATTATCCCGCCGCCGGGGCGGCTCCACACCCCGCGATCCTGTTGCTCGGCGGGTCCGAAGGCGGGCTGGGCAAGGATATGCAGGCGGCGGCGTTGCTGCTTCAGGCCCAAGGCTTCAGCACGCTACAGCTCGCCTATCACAACGCGCCGGGCAAGCCCGCGAAGCTCAAGAATATCCCGCTCGAGGATTTCACGCGCGGTCTCGACTGGCTCAGGAACCAGCCCGGGGTCGATGCGTCGCGGCTGGGCATCGTCGGCTATTCGAAAGGGGCCGAGGCGGGCCTGCTCGTCGCGACGCGTACCCCCGGCATCGGCGCTGCGGTGCTCGGCATGCCGTCGAGCGTCGTATGGGACGGGATGTCGGGCGAGAATTACCTGCTCGGCTCGTTCAGCTCTTCGTGGAGCGCCAACGGCAAACCCCTCCCCCACCTTGCCTATAAGGGCCAGCCCGATGCGCGCGGACTGATGCCGGTGTTCGAGAACGGCCTCAAGGACCTCGACAAGAATCCCGCCGCGATCATCCCGGTCGAGAATTTCAAGGGCAAGCTGATGCTGGTCTGCGGCGAGGCCGAGAAATTATGGCCGAGCTGCCCGATGACCGACCAGATCGTCGCGCGCGCGGCGAAGGCGGGCGGACCGCAGACCGTCGTGCTGCGCTACAAGGATGCCGGGCACGGCGTGATGGGGGCGCCGTTCACGGACGACGCCGCGCGCGCGAACTGGAGCCAGATGGGCGGATCCAAGGAGGGCAATGCCGCGGCGCGCGCGGACAGCTGGCCGAAGATCGTCGCGTTCCTGAAAACCGAACTCGGGGTGCCCGCGCCGGCGCAATAAGCGCGTCAGGCAGCCCATTCGGCCGGGTTGGGTTCCTCGCCGATCAGCGCGAGGCCGTGGGCGATCGAGGTCAGTTCGTTGCCGGTCGCGATCCGCTCGCCGCCGAAACGGCGGTCGAACAGCGCACGGATCGCGGGGATCAGCGACGACCCGCCGGTCAGGAAGATGCGGTCGATGTCCGCCGGTCCGACGCCCGCCTTGGCGAGCGCGACATCCATCGCGGCCTCGATGCGCTGCAGGTCGCCCGCGATCCAGGTCTCGAAATCGGCGCGGCGGATCGCGGCGGTGATATCGACCCCGCCGCCCGCGAAATGAAACTCGGCCTCCTCCGCGCCCGACAGCGCGCGCTTGACCCGGCCGACCGCGTCGTAGAGCGGAAAGCCCTGCTCATGCTCGATCAGCGCGATCATCCGTTCGATCCGGTCGGGTTCGAGCGCGTCGCGCTGCAGGCGCTTCAGCTCTTCGATCGTGCGGCGGTTGCGCATCAGCGCGAGGCGTGACCAGTCGGCGAAGTCGGAGAAATAACCGCCCGGGATGTCGAGAATCTTGTCGAACGAGCGATAATGGCTGCCCTTGCCGAGCAAAGGCAGCACCAGCCGGTCGACGATATGGCGGTCGAACCGGTCGCCGGCGATCGCGACCCCCGACGAGGCGAGCGGCACACAGCGCCGCGGCGCGCCCGGCTCCGCGATGCGGACGATCGAAAAGTCGGTGGTGCCGCCGCCGAAGTCGGCGACGAGGATCGTCGCGGGTTCGGTCAGCCGCGACGCATAGCTGTGCGCGGCGCCAAGCGGTTCGTGGACGTAGAAAAGCTCGACACCGAACTCGGCGAGCATCGCGTCGTAGCGCTGGCGCGCGAGCGCCGGGTCGGCCCGGGCACCGGCATATTCGACCGGGCGGCCGACGATGACGCGGCGCGGGCGCTGGTCGAGCGCGCCGCCGGCATGGGCGACGAGCCGCTGGAGGAAGAGCCGCCCCATATCCTCGAAGCGAAACGGCTTGCCCCAGATCAGCGCGCGTTCGAACAAGGGACTCGCCGCGACGCTCTTGAACGACTGGACGAAGCGGCTGTCGAGCGGCGACTGGAGATATTCGGCGATCGCCCACGGCCCTGCCTCGCTCGCGATCCCCTGCCAGGCGCGCTCTTCCTCCCAGAAACAGAGCGCCGAGCGGAACACGGGGCCGGTCGCCTCGTCGCCCGCAAAATCGACGAGCCGCGAACCACCCTGTCCGTCGGCGAGCGCGACGACGGTGTTGGTCGTACCGAAATCGAGGCCGAGCGCGGTCGCGGCCATATTGCTGTCCATGATCTATCCTGTGCAGGGTCGGGGATGTCGCAAGGGGCGGCGCCTATTGCACAGGCGGCCGGGTGGGGCAAGCTGCCGGCGTTCGCCGCTTCGGCGATTGAAAGGCCAAGCGCACCAGCATCGCGCGAGCGCGCGCCAGCTGTCGGGAACCTACAATTCTGCCAAGCGGAACAATGACAAGCGGGCGCCATCTTTTGAGGGAGTTTGTGCAATGATGCTTGGGGTTCTGCGTTCGACGATGCGAATGGCCGCGATACTGGTCCTGGCGGGATCGCCCGTGCTGGCCTCCGCCGCCGACAAGGGGCGGGGTGGCGCAATTGGGCCGACCGCGGCGAGCGCATCGTCGCGGCGATCGGCGCGGTGAACCCCGGGCAGCTCGATGGCGCTTGCGACGGGGTGACGGGGACGGTGATCGGCCAGGGATTCCAATTCCCCTATTGGGGCCAGCAGTTGATCGGTGTGTGCCGCGTTTATCGCAGCCTGTTCAGCCACCTGAAGGACAATAGCACGACCCGCAGCGCCAAGAAGAGCGAGTGCAAGGAGCTGAAACAGGTGCGCGGCAATCTGGCCAAGGCCACCGATGTCGCCGAGGAGCCCCGCGCCCTGCCCGTAGCGCAGGAACTCGTGGTGCTGATCGAAGCGATGCAGGATGTATATTGCACCTGACGATCGGCGCTGCGAACCGACGCGACCGGCAAGAAAAAGGGGCCGCTCTCGCGGCCCCTTTCCTTGTTCCTGTTCCGAAGAACTTAGTCCTTCAGGAAGTCGGGCACATGCCCCTGATCTTCCGGACCTTCGCTGCGTTCGCGGCGCGGGCCCCGATCGCTGCGACCTTCGCCGCCGCCGTCGCGACGCGGACCACGGTCGCGACCGCCGCCACCGTCGCGGCGCGGGCCGCGATCGCCACGGTCGCCGCCGTCACGGCGCGGACCACGATCGCCGCGGGGCTCGCGGGGTTCGCGCGCCGGGCGGGTATCTTCGAGCTCGGCGCCGGTTTCCTGGTCGACAACGCGCATCGACAGGCGAACCTTGCCGCGCTGGTCGATCTCGAGGACCTTGACCTTGACTTCCTGGCCTTCGCTGAGGACGTCCGAGACCTTCTCGACGCGCTCGTTGGCGATTTCGCTGACGTGGACGAGACCGTCCTTGCCGCCCATGAAATTCACGAACGCCCCGAAATCGACGAGATTGACGACCTTGCCGTCATAGATCTTGCCGACTTCGGCTTCCTCGACGATGCCGCTGATCCACTTGCGGGCCGCCTCGATCTGGTCGAGGTCGCTCGACGAGATTTTGATCAGGCCTTCGTCGTCGATGTCGACCTTGGCGCCGGTGGTGGCGACGATCTCGCGGATCACCTTGCCGCCGGTGCCGATGATGTCGCGGATCTTCGACTTGTCGATCTGCATCGTTTCGATGCGCGGGGCGTGCGCCGACAGTTCGCTGCGGGTTTCGCCGAGCGCCTTGGCCATTTCACCGAGGATGTGCGCGCGGCCTTCCTTGGCCTGGTTCAGTGCGGCTTCGAAGATGTCGCGGGTGATGCCCGCGATCTTGATGTCCATCTGCATCGTGGTGATGCCTTCGGACGTGCCCGCGACCTTGAAGTCCATGTCGCCGAGATGATCTTCGTCGCCGAGGATGTCCGACAGGATCGCATAATCCTTGCCTTCGAGGATCAGGCCCATCGCGATGCCCGAGACGGGGCGCTTGATCGGCACGCCGGCGTCCATCATCGCGAGCGAACCACCACACACCGACGCCATCGACGACGAGCCGTTCGACTCGGTGATGTCGCTGGTGATGCGGATGGTGTAGGGGAATTCGTCCTTCGTCGGCAGCACCGCGTGCAGCGCACGCCAGGCCAGCTTGCCATGGCCGATGTCGCGGCGGCTGGGCGCCCCGAAACGGCCGACTTCGCCGACCGAATAGGGCGGAAAGTTATAGTGCAGCATGAAGTTCGAATAGGACAGGCCGTTGAGCCCGTCGATCATCTGCTCGCTTTCCTTGGTGCCCAAGGTGCAGGTCGCGATCGTCTGCGTTTCACCACGGGTGAACAGCGCCGAACCATGCGCGCGGGGCAGGAAGTGCGTTTCGGCGAGGATGGGACGGATCTGCGTCGTCGTGCGGCCGTCGATGCGCTTGCCGTCTTTGAGGATGGCACCGCGAACGATTTCGGCTTCGAGCTTCTTCATCAGCTTGCCGGCGGCCATCTGGTCCTGCGGCGCGGCGTCGGCGAAAGCGGCCTTGGCGGCGGCGCGCGCTTCGTTGAGCGCGCTCGAACGGGCCGATTTGTCGGTCAGCTTGTAAGCGGCGGCGATATCCTTGCCGATCAGCTTCTTCAGCTTGTCCTTCGCGGCCGACAGGTCGGCCTGCTCGGCCATGTCCCAGGGATCCTTGGCAGCCTGTTCGGCGAGCTTGACGATCGCCTTGACGACCTCCTTGCACGCGTCGTGTGCGAACAGGACGGCACCGAGCATGATTTCTTCCGACAGCTCATTGGCTTCGGACTCGACCATCATCACCGCGTCGTAGGTGGCGGCGACGACGAGGTCGAGATCGCCGGCGGCGACCTGTTCGTCGGTCGGGTTCAGAATATATTCGCCATCGACATAACCGACGCGCGCGGCGCCGATCGGGCCCATGAAGGGCACGCCCGAAATGGTGAGCGCGGCCGACGCGGCGACCATCGCGAGGATGTCGGGCTCGTTGTGGCCGTCATAGCTCAGAACCTGGGCAATGACGTTGATCTCGTTATAGAAACCTTCGGGGAACAGCGGACGAATCGGACGATCGGTCAAACGCGAAACCAAAGTTTCCTTTTCGGTCGCACCGCGTTCGCGCTTGAAGAAGCCGCCGGGAATGCGGCCCGCGCCCGAATATTTTTCCTGATAATGGACGGTGAGCGGGAAGAAATCCTGCCCTTCCTTGACCGTCTTGGCAGCGGTGACCGCGCACAGGACGACGGTTTCGCCAAGCGTCGCGACAACCGCGCCGTCGGCCTGACGGGCAACCTTGCCCGTTTCGAGGGTCAGCGTTTCACCGCCCCACTCGATCGATACTTTTTTCACGTCAAACATGTGATTTCCTTTGCCCGCCGGGCCCTATGCCGGGCGGGGCCTCTGTTCCGGGCAATCCGGCCCGGGGCGGTGCGGGGCGCTTTTATGCCCCAATGGCGGTCCCGCCGGATGCGGGAGCGGCCCAGTGGCGTCGCGCATTTTTGCGGACAGCCAATATGACAGCGGCCCCGGAAATCCGGGGCCGCCAGAAACTCTTATTTACGCAAACCGAGCTTGGCGATGATCGCCTGATAGCGGGCCTCGTCCTTCTTCTTCAGATAGTCGAGGAGGCTGCGGCGCTTGTTGACCATCATCAGCAGCCCGCGGCGGCTGTGATTGTCCTTGTGGTTCGCCTTGAAGTGACCGGTCAGGTTGTTGATGCGGTCGGTCAGGATCGCGACCTGGACTTCCGGCGACCCGGTATCGCCCTTGGTGCGGGCATTGTCATTGATGACTTCGGTTTTACGCTCGGCGGTAATCGACATATATCTGTTCCTCGAACATCATGGCTTAAAGATTGAAGCCGCGCACGACCTTCAGCGTTCCCGCCAAAGCCTCGATCAGGGCGATCGGACGATTGTCGTCGTCCCGTCCCCAATAGAGCCCGTCGTCCGTAGCTACCCCGGTCCAGACACGACCCTGACGGATCGCCCCTGCCGCTTCCGGGGAGAGGTTCAGAGCCGGGATGTCGACCAGCCCTGCCTCGAGCGGCAGAATGACTTCTGATTGCGCGGCGCCTTGGCCGAACGCGTTCAATTTGTCCAGCGAAATCGCCTGTTCCAGATCGAACGGTCCGGCCTTGGTGCGGCGGAGCATCGTAACGTGGCCGACGGTGCCGACCGCATGCGCGATATCGCGCGCGAGGCTGCGGATATAGGTGCCCTTGGAGACATGCGCGGTGAGGGTGATTTCTTTAAGCCGCGCTCCCCCGTCATCGTCACCCCGGACTTGATCCGGGGTCCATGCTTCCGTCGCCGCAATGGATGCCAGATCAAGTCCGGCATGACGAAGGGAATAGATCGTAACGCCCCGCGCCTTCATCTCGACCGCTTCGCCCTTGCGCGCCAGGTCATAGGCCCGCTGGCCGTCGATCTTGATCGCGCTGTACGCTGGCGGCACCTGTTCGATCGGCCCGGTGAAGCGCGGTAACACCGCCGCGATGTCGGCCAGCGTCGGCCGCACGTCGCTCGTCGCGACGACTTCGCCCTCGGCATCGAGCCCGTCGGTCTGGACGCCGAAGCGGATCGTGAAGTCGTAAATCTTGCTCGCGTCGAGCATCCGCCCGCACAGCTTGGTCGCCTCGCCGAGCGCGATCGGCAGCACCCCGGTCGCGAGCGGGTCGAGCGTCCCGCCATGGCCGACCTTGACCTTGCCCAGCCCCGCCTCGCGGCACACGCGCTTGACCGCGCCGACCGCCTGCGTCGAGCCGAGCGCCAGGGGTTTGTCGAGGATGATCCAGCCGTTCATCGCCGCGCTCTATGGCGCGGCGCCGCCAGCGTCAATTTGACTCGGCGGCTTTCGCGGCGGCCTTCGCTTCCTTGGCCAGCTTCAACCGCTGCTTGCGCGGCAGCGGCTTTTCGGCGGTGACGAAGGAGGTGAAAGCGCAGCGCTGGCCGCCCACGATGATCGCGCCGAACTTGTCGAGCCGTGCGGTGCCGCGCGTGTCGATCGCGATCGCCTGAACGAAATCCAAATCGGGGCAATAGCCGGTGAGCTTGGCATAATACCAGTCGCGGCGCTGGTCCTCGATCCAGATGCCGTCGTCGCCGTCAGCCTCGAAATTGCGGACGGTGCCATAAGCGGGAAAGGCGATGCTGGCCTCGACGCCGATTTCGCGCGGCGCCTCGGGCTCGGCGGCCGCCGCTGCCGAAAGGGGGAGCAGCAAGGCGGCCAGGGAGAGTGCGAGTTTCTGTTTCATGATGGCATCCCCCTAACAGGCCGAGTCTGAACCGGTGCTGACCCTAGCGCGCCACCCACTCATCCGCGAGCAGCGACCAGAGCGCGGTGTCGCGCACATATCCGGTCCAGGTGATGCGTTCGGAGCGCAACACGCCTTCCTTCACGCCGCCCAGTTTCGCCACCGCAGCCTGACTGCGCGTGTTGCGCTCGTCGATGCGGAACTCGATGCGGCGGATGCCGACCGCGAAGGCATGGTCGAGCATCAACTGCTTCACCCGCCCGTTGAAACCCGTGCCGCGCGCATCCGGATGGATATAGGAGTTGCCGACCTCGACCGTCTGCGCGGACATATCGGGGCGCAGCCAGGCGGTCATGCCGACAAGCCTGTCGCCGTCGAAGATCGCATAGGGCATGCGGCCGCCCTTGCCGATCAGCGTATCGAAGCTCGCGTCGAAATGCCCGGGGCCGAAGCTCGACGAATAGATCGGCCAGATATCGGCATCGGCGGCGCACGCTATGCGCAGCGCGTCGCGATGCGCCTCGGCCAGCTTGACGAGTTTGAGGTCGCCGTCGGCGAGTTCGACATAGAGGCGGTCAAGCATCGGTCAGCGCCGCCGCGGCCTCGCGCCGTTTCGCCATGAAATGGCGTCGGCACATCGCGACATAGCGGTCGTTGCCGCCGATCTCGGTCTGCGCGCCCGCGACCACCGCGCGGCCCGCCTCATCGACGCGCAGGTTCATCGTCGCCTTGCGCCCGCATTCGCACACGGCCTTCAGCTCGACGAGCGCGTCGGCAATGCCGAGCAGGGCGGCAGACCCGGGGAAGAGCTCGGCCGAAAAATCGGTGCGCAGGCCGTAGCAGAGGATCGGGATATTGGCCTCGTCGGCGAGCCTCGCGAGCTGGAACACCTGCGCCTTGGTCAGGAATTGCGCCTCGTCGACAAGAACGCAGGCGAGCGGACGCTGGCGGTTCTCGGACAGCACCGCGGCGGCGATGTCGCTGTCTGGATCGAATTTATGCGCCTCGGCCATCAAGCCGATGCGGCTCGTCACCTGCCCCGCGCCGTACCGGTCGTCGAGCGCCGCGGTCCACAGCATCGTTTCCATGCCGCGCTCGCGATAGTTGAAATCCGCTTGCAACAGCGTCGTCGATTTGCCGGCGTTCATGCTGGCATAGTAGAAATAGAGCTTGGCCATGGCGCCCAATAGCGCGGGCGCCGGCCTTGTACCAGTTGTCAGGATCTAAAGCGCGAGACGCCAATGCTCGCTCTGTTCGGGCTTGCCGAATTCGTCGTGGGTCTCGACCTTTTCGATGACGAAACCAAGATCCGCATAGATGGCGCGCGCCGGTGCGAGGACCGTGTGCGTCCAGAGCACCAGTTCGGCATAGCCCGCGCCGCGCGCGAAAGCGATGCAGCGCCCGACGAGATCGCGGCCGAGACCATGGCCCCGCGCCGCGGCGTCGACATAGAGCAGGCGCAGCCGCGCCACGCTGTCCGACTCGGCGACGAGGAAGACGCTGCCGAGCAGTTCGCCATGCCGTTCGGCGACCCAGCATTGTTCGCGGCCGGCCTGAAAATCGCGAACGAAGCGGCTCGTGATCTCACCGACCAGCACCTCCATCGCATCGCCCCATCCATAGGCGTGGCGATAATAGACCGCCTGTTGCGCGGTGATCAGCCCCATGTCGCCCGGTCGCCACAGGCGGACCGTCGGCGGCGGCAGCGGCGTACCCGCCAGCCGTGCCTCGATCCATGCCAGTCGCTCGGCAAGCCCGGCCTGCTCGTCGCGCGACAGATGCGCGAGCGTTGCCGATGTCGACGCGGCGGTGGTGCGATCGAGGTCCGAAAACAGCGCCTCGCCCGCGGCGGTCAGCCGGATCGGATGCTCGCGCGCGTCGGCACCGCGCGTCCGCGCGATCCAGCCCTGCTGGGCAAATCGGCGCAGGATGCGGCTGAGATAGCCAGGGTCGACCGACAGCGTCTCGACGATCCGCTTCGAGACGATCGGCTGCCCCGTCGCGATTTCATAGAGGATGCGCGCCTCGATCAGCGACAGCTCGCTGCCCATATAGCCGGGGCCGAGCACCCCGGCGAAGCGCGTGTAGAAGCGGTTGAAACGGCGCAGCGCGGCGGTGGCGGCGTCGGGTGCCGGCGCCTGATCGTCCGGCTGGAGAAGGTTGACCGATGGCATGGCGCTTCGATGCGCCAGTTATTTGACGTTGTCAACTAAATGGCATGGACCGTCCGCTTGACTCGCCCGCCCCCCCTGCCATGCTGCGCACAATAAACGCAGCACATACAGTGGGGAGAGCTGCCGATGCGCCTGATGCCGATCAGCGATGCGATGTTTCTGGTGGGGGAAAGCCGGGAGATGCCGATGCATATCGGCGGCATCAACCTGTACACCCTGCCCGACGATGTCGACGAGACCGACTGGCTGAACGAACAGCTTGCGCTGCTCCGCCAGTCCGAAGGTCTGCGGCGGCCGTTCAGCGAAGTCTTGAAGCTGACCGCGCTCGGCCAATATGGGCCGATCCGGCTCGAACCCGACCGCGACATCGACATGCATTACCATGTCCGCGCCTCAGCACTCCCCAAGCCCGGCCGCTATCGCGAGATGTTCGAGCTCGCCTCGCGGCTCCATTCGGGATTGCTCGACCGCACCCGGCCTTTGTGGGAAATCACGCTGATCTCGGGCCTGCCCAATCGACAGATCGCGACCTTCAAGAAAATCCACCACGCGCTGATGGACGGCGCAGCGAGCATCCATTTCTATAATTCGATGCTGTCGCCCGACCCCAAGGAACGGCGCACCGCCTCGCCGCTCTCGGTCGAGGCCTATGAAGCCTATAAGCGCAAATTCCCGCAGCCGAAAAAGGCGCCGCGCCCCAGCCTGACCGACATCGCGGCGATCGGCGATTTCCTGAAGGAGCAATGGGGCAACAGCGTCGGGGTGACCAAGGCGCTCAACCAATATGTCGCGGCGATGGTCGGGCTCGGCGGCGAGGGGCTGGTCACGCCGTTCGCGGGCGTGCCGCGCACCAGCTTCAACCGCAACATCACCGGCGCGCGCCGCTTCGTCGCGCAGAGCTGGTCGCTCGAACGCGTGCGGCGGGTCGGCAAGGCCTATGACGGCACGATCAACGACGCGGTGCTCGGCATGTGCGCGGGCGCGATGCGCAAATATCTGCAGTCGCTGAACGAGCTGCCCGACAAGCCGCTGAAAGCCATGGCGCCGGTGTCGATCCGGCCCAAGGACGATATCGATTCGGGCAATTCGGTCGCGTCGGTGACCGCGAACCTCGCGACGCATATCGACGATCCGGCGACGCGCATGGCGGCGATCCAGGAATCGATGAATTCGGCGAAGGCGCAGCTGCGCGCGATGACCGCGTCGCAAATCCAGCTCTATACCGCGATCACCAGCTTTCCGATGATGCTCACCGCGCTGACCCGCACCGCCGACAAATTTCCCGCTTATTCGGTGACGATCTCCAACGTCCCCGGCCCGCGCGAGCAGATGTACTGGAACGGCGCGCGCCTCGACGGCATGTACCCCGCGAGCATCCCCGTCGACGGCATGGCGATGAACATCACCCAGGTGTCGAATTTCGAGAATATCGACTTCGGCATCACCGCCTGCCGGCGGAGCGTCCCGCATGCGCAGCGGATGATCGACTATCTGGAAGAAGCGCTAGTCGAGCTGGAGGCGGCGGCGGGGATCAAGTCACCCAAGTCCAAAACCTAATCCGTTCGCATCGAGCTAAGTCGAAGATGCCCATCGGCGTGGCGCTGTCCTGCGGGGTGTCTCGACTCGCTCGACACGAACGGGATTAGAAGTCAGGCTTCCTCGCCCTCGCCCTTCTCCAAATCCCGGGCCACCTTGGGATCGCGCAGCAATTTTTCGATGTGGCTCGCCTCGTCGAAGCTTTCGTCACTCAGGAATTTCAGCTTCGCGGCATATTTCATGCGCATCTTTTCGGCGACGCTCTTTTGCAGCCAGGCGGTGTTGGTGCGCAGCGCCTTGAGCACCGCCTCCTCTTCCTTGCCGAGCAAAGATTTGATGAACACCGTCGCGTGGCGCAGGTCGGGCGACATGCGGACTTCGGTGACGCTCACCGGATGCCGGGTGAGCACATCGTCATGGACGTCGCCGCGCGCGAGGATTTCGCTGAGCAGGTGGCGCACCTGTTCGCCGACGCGCAGCGCGCGGACCGAGGGGCCTTTGTCCTTTTCGGTCTTCATCGCCTAACCCTTTGCCTCTTCGTCCAGTTTCGCGACGATCCGCGCGATCGAGCGCATGTTACGCGCGGTACCTTTGCATCCCAAGCGCCTTTCGATGAAGGCGCCGGTCAGCTTGCTGTCGGCGACCCCGTCGCCATAGTCGAGAAACAGCATGCGCTTGCCGAGCGCCAGTTTCTCGCCGCCGCGGCCAAGATGATCGCCAACCAGCTGCTCGAACTGCGCCGGTGTCGGCTGATCGCTCAGGAACATCGTATGGACGAACTTGTCCTCGTTCGTGCCCGCGAACGGATTGTCCGAAATCGCCGACGCCAGTTCGTCCCGGTCGCGCACGAGCACCGCGCTCGTCATGTCGAAGCGGTCGTCGACCATCAGGCCAAGCTTTTCCTCAAGCCCGCGCGTCGGCCGCGCATCGTGGTCGAACAGCACATTGCCGCTCGCCACGACGGTCTCGACGTTGCTGAAGCCCTCGGCCTCGAACGCCGAGCGCAGGTCGACCATCTTCAGCCGGTTGCCGCCGACGTTGATGCTGCCGAACAAGGCGACGTAACGAGCGATATCGAGAGCCTCACACAAGGAAATAGGGATGCACGGCCTGCCAAAGACCGTGCCCCGCCGCCACAAACACCACGCTCAGCCCCGCGCCGAGAGGAAGGCACCCGAACAAGCAGCCGTCGCCGAGGCGCATCCGAGAGCCTCGCGCTCCCACCCCGCCTCATCGCCGTCCTGCTGGTCCGCGCCTTCCCCGGCCATGCCACCTCGCCGTTACAGCGTCCGTTCGCGCATCTCGACTTCGAACACTTCGAGGTTGTCGCCGGCCTTGATGTCGTTGGTATCCGACAGCACGACACCGCATTCCAGACCGGCGCGCACTTCGGCGACGTCGTCCTTGAAGCGGCGGAGCGACGCGATGGTCGTTGCCGAGACGATGACGTCGGCGCGCGTGAGGCGTGCGTGCAGCCCCTTGCGGATGACACCTTCGAGCACGAGCAGACCCGCAGCCTTGTCGCGCTTGCCAGCCGGGAAGACATCCTTGACCTCGGCACGCCCGACGACGGTTTCGATCCGCTCCGGACCCAGCTCGCCCGCCATTTCCTTCCGGATCTCGTCGGTCAGGTGATAGATGACGTCGTGATAGAGGAAGCGTACTTTTTCGCGCTTGGCGATCTCGCGCGCCTTGGCGTTCGGACGGACGTTGAAGCCGATGATCGGCGCCTTGGTCGCCGCCGCCAGCGTCACATCGCTTTCGGTGATGGCGCCGGCACCCGAATGGAGCACGCGGACGCGGATCTCGTCGGTCGACAGCTTGTTGAGCGCATTGACGATCGCCTCGACGCTGCCCTGCACATCGCCTTTGATGACCACCGGATACTGGATGACATTGGTCTTGTCGGCCAGCGCCTCGAACATACCCTCGAGGCTGACCGGCGCCTGAACGGTGCGCTTGCGGGTCGCCTGTTCCTGGCGATAGGCCGCGACTTCGCGCGCGCGCGCCTCGTTCTCGACGACGGTGAGGATGTCGCCCGCCATCGGCACACCGCCGAGGCCGAGCACCTCGACCGGCATCGACGGACCGGCGGTCTTGATCTGCTGCCCCTTGTCGTCGATCAGCGCGCGAACGCGGCCGCTTTCGGCGCCGCAGACGAAGATGTCGCCGACCTTGAGCGTGCCGCGGCGAACGAGAATCGTCGCCACCGGACCGCGGCCCTTGTCGAGCTTGGCCTCGATCACCGTGCCTTCGGCGGCGCGGTCGGGATTGGCCTTGAGCTCCATGATCTCGGCCTGCACCGCGATCGCTTCGAGCAATTTATCGAGGCCGGTCTTCTTGAGCGCCGACACTTCGACATTCTGCACGTCGCCACCCATTTCCTCGACCACCAGCTCATGTTCGAGCAGGCGTTCGCGGACGCGTTGCGGGTTGGCGCCTTCCTTGTCGACCTTGTTGATCGCGACGATGATCGGCACGCCGGCCGCCTTCGCATGCTTGATCGCCTCGATCGACTGGGGCTTGAGCCCGTCGTCGGCGGCGACCACCAGGATGACGATATCGGTGACGTTCGCGCCTCGCTGGCGCATTTCGGTGAACGCCTCGTGACCCGGGGTGTCGAGGAAGGTCACCAGGCTGCCGTCGGGGGTCTTCACCTGATAGGCGCCGATATGCTGGGTGATGCCGCCGGCTTCGCCGGCCTGCACATTGGCGCCGCGCAGCGCGTCGAGCAGCGAGGTCTTGCCGTGATCGACATGGCCCATGATCGTGACGACCGGCGCGCGCGCCTTCAGATGCTCGGCGTCGTCGACATCCTCGTCGTGGCGGATGTCGATATCGCCTTCGCTGACGCGCGTGATCTCGTGCCCGAATTCGGTGACGAGCAGTTCGGCGGTGTCCTGGTCGATCGTGTCGGTGCTGGCCGACGGGACGCCCATCTTGAACAGCGCCTTGATCAGGTCGCTGGTCTTTTCGGCCATGCGGTTGGCCAGTTCGGCGACCGTGATGCTTTCGGGCACGACGACTTCGCGGACCTGCTTCTCGCGCGGACCCGACGAGGTGGTGTGCGAGCGCTTTTCCTTTTCGCGGGCGCGCTTCAGCGCCGCGAGGCTGCGCGCGCGGGCGCCCTCGTCGTCGTTCAGCGCGCGGGTGACGGTCAGCTTGCCCGACTGGCGACGATTGTCGGCGCCGCGGTTCGCCTTGGGTTCGGGGCGCTTGGGTTCGGGACGCTTCGGCGCCTCGACCGGGGTGAAGCGGCGCGGCGCGGGGGCCGCGCTCGGCGCGGCGCGCGGCGCGGGCGCGGTTGCCGGTGCGGGTGCGGGTGCCGCTTCGACTTCCTCGGCCTTGGCGACGGGCGCTTCCACGGCGGGCGCCGCTTCGACCGCGGGCGCGGCGACGGGTTCGGCCACCGGCGCTTCGGCGCGGGCCTTTTGTTCCTCGGCGGCGCGGACGCGCGCGGCCTCTTCGCGGCGGCGCGTTTCTTCCTGCGAATTCATGCGCGCCTCTTCGGCCTCGCGCAGCAGCTGCGCCTGGCGTTCCTGGCGCGACATCAGGCTGTCGTTCTCGCTCGCACGCTTCGGCGCGGGGGGAGCTGGCGCAGGGGCCGGCGCAGGGGCGGGCGCAGGCGCCGGAGCGGCCTGAACCTCTTCGACCACCGGCTCGGGCGCGGCTTCGCCGGGACGACCGAGCACGCGGCGACGCTTCACCTCGACCACCACCGTATTGCGGCGGCCGTGGCTGAATTGCTGCTGCACCTGTCCGGCCTCGACCGTCCGCTTCAGCCCCAGGGGCTTGCGGGTAAGGGTCGGTTTGTCCTGTTCGTCACTCATCGAAAACCATCATTCCTTCAAAACGCGTCCGAAGCGGCGGTGCCATCTGGCCCCGCCCCAATTTCTGCCCCATCGTCGGACGACGGGTTGTGCGGGTCGGAATCGCGGTTGGCCGCGTCCCTACTCCATCCTGTGAAAAACTGCCAGCGGCTCAAATGCGCAAGCACACGCGCCGCAGCGCGGGCATCGGTTATCGCCAGATGCACCGCATTCTCGCGACCCAATGCCATAGATAGGGTGCCGCGGTCCACCGGCAAGACCCGCCCCTCGCGGCCCGAGCCCTCATCGTCCTCGCCGACCCGCCACGCCTGCGCCAGTTTCTTGCGCCCGTCCTCGCCCGCATCGCTGGCATGGAGGAGCAGGCGAACCTGGCCCTTGCGTGCCGCGGTTTCGATCTTTTCATTGCCGCTCAGCAAGGTGCCCGAGCGCGATTCGAGCCCCAGCCGGTCGAGCGTCGCGCGTTCGAGCTGCGCCGCTATGCGCGCGCCGAGGTCGTCGGGGATGGTGAACTGGCCCTCGTGCAACGCACGCGCGAGCCCGCTTTTCAGCTTGCCCTTTGCCTGCGCCGCTTCGAGTTCAGCACGGGTGACGCCGATCCACGCGCCGCGCCCCGGCGCCTTGCCATGGACGTCGGGCGCGATGCTGCCGTCGGGACCGAGCGCGAGGCGCACGAGTTGCTCCGCCGGCGAAACCTCGCCGGTGATGACGCAGCGCCGCTCGGGCACATGCTGGCCGCGCCGACCAGCGCGGTCTGGTTCGCTCAGTTGATCATTGTGCGGGGTCCGCATCAGCGGCCTCCCCGGTTGCGGGTTCGTCTTCGAACCAGTGCGCGCGCGCCGCCATGATGATCTCGTTGCCCTGCTCTTCGGACAGGCCATATTCGCCGAGCACGCCGCCCTTGTCCTCGGTGCGCTCGCGCGCCGGACCGCGGCGGTTGTCCTGACGCTTCTTGGCGATCAGTTCGTCGGTGGCGAGGTCGGCGAGGTCGTCGAGCGTCTTGATCCCGGCCTTGCCGAGCACGACGAGCATCGCTTCGGTCAGGTGCGGGATTTCGGCGAGATCGTCCTCGACACCCAGGCCGCGGCGTTCCTGGCGCGCGGCCTCTTCGCGGCGCTCGAGCGCTTCGGTGGCGCGGCTCTGCAGTTCCTGGCCGAGTTCGTCGTCGAAACCCTCGATGCTCGCCAGCTCGTCGAGCGACACATAGGCCACTTCCTCGAGTTCGCCGAAGCCTTCGGCGACGAGCAGCTGCGCGAGCGTTTCGTCGACGTCGAGCTCTTCCTGGAACATCGTCGAGCGTTCGACGAATTCGCGCTGGCGCTTCTCGCTCGCGTCGGCCTCGGTCATGATGTCGATCTGGCTGCCGGTCAGCTGGCTGGCGAGACGGACATTCTGGCCGCGGCGGCCGATAGCGAGCGACAGCTGGTCGTCGGGAACGACGACTTCGATGCGGCCGTCGTCCTCGTCGATCACGACGCGCTGCACCGTCGCCGGCTGGAGCGCGTTGACGACGAAGGTCGCGGTGTCCTCGGACCAGGGGATGATGTCGATCTTTTCGCCCTGCATTTCCTGGACGACCGCCTGGACGCGGCTGCCCTTCATGCCGACGCAGGCGCCGACGGGATCGATCGAGCCGTCATAGCTGATGACGCCGATCTTGGCGCGCGAGCCCGGGTCGCGGGCAGCGGCCTTGATCTCGATGATGCCATCGTAGATTTCGGGGACTTCCTGCGCGAACAGCTTTTTCATGAAGTCGGGGTGTGCGCGGCTGAGGAAAATCTGCGGGCCGCGGTTTTCGCGGCGCACCGACAGGATCAGCGCGCGAACGCGATCGCCGACGCGCATCAGTTCGCGCGGGATCTGCTGGTCGCGGCGGATGACACCTTCGGCGCGGCCGAGGTTGACGACGATGTGGCCGAATTCGACCGACTTGACGACGCCGGTGATCAGCTCGCTGGCGCGGTCCTTGAACTCTTCATACTGGCGTTCGCGGTCGGCTTCGCGGACCTTCTGGAAGATCACCTGCTTCGCCGACTGGGCGTCGATGCGGCCAAGGTCGACTGCGGGCAGCGGGTCGACGATGAAGTCGCCGAGCTGGGCGTCCTTCTGCAGCTTCTGCCCGGCGGTGAGGTCGACCTGCTTGAAATAATCCTCGACGGTCTCGACGACCTCGACGACGCGCCACAAACGAAGATCGCCGGTCTGGACGTCGAGCTTGGCGCGGATGTCGTTCTCGGCGCCGTAGCGGGCGCGCGCCGCGCGCTGGATCGCTTCCTCGATCGCCTCGATGACGATGCCCTTGTCGATCATCTTCTCGCTGGCCACCGAATTGGCAATGGCGAGCAGCTCGGCGCGGTTGGCGGAAATGGCAGTGGCCATCAGTCCTGTCCTTCTTCTTCCAGTTCGTCCGCGCCGTCGAGCGACAGCGGGATGGTTGCGGCAATCAATTTGTCGGTGAGGACGAGCTTTGCCGTGTCGATCGCATCGAACGGCAGCTTGTGCTCGACCTCTTCCTTGTCGACGATGGTGACGAGGTCATCGCCATCGATCCCGGCGAGCAGCCCGTTGAAACGCTGACGCCCGTTCAATTTTTCCTTGAGCGTGACCTTCGCCTCATGCCCCGCCCAGTCGGCGAAGTCGCTGCGGCGGGTCAGCGGCCGGTCGATGCCGGGCGACGACACTTCGAGGCGGTACGCCACCTCAATCGGGTCCTTGCCCGCTTCCTCGAGCGCGTCGAGCTGGGCCGAAATGCGGCGCGACAATTCGGCGCAATCCTCGATCGTCAGCTGGCGCGTCTCCGGCCGTTCGGCCATCACCTGCAGCGTCGGATCGCTCTCGCCGCCAAAAAAGGCGACGCGCACCAGCGCAAGGCCGAGCGCTTCGGCTTCGGGGGCGATAATCGCATTGAGAACGTCGAGATCGGCCAAGCGGGTCTTTCAAAACGGTTGGGCGGAAAACCATGCGGGAATAGCCGCCGCGGCCCGCGGCCCCGACGTCCCAACTGGCTAACCATGTCAAGAAGTAGGGCGCATATAGGCTTAGCCGCTTGAGTCGGCAAGGGGGAATGCGGGATGTCCTTGGGCGCGGGTGCGGGCCCTTCGTCAGTTCCCCGACGGCGGCAAGGCGCGGTCAGAGCGCGCCTGCGGCGGAGGCGGCGGTGCGGGAGGCGTCGGCGGGACATAGGTTTGCGGATGCACGCCCTCGAACGCGCCGAAGCGGCACAGATCGGGTGTGCATGGCAGCGATTCTTCGACATAGGATCGCAGCCGTTCGGCCATCGCACAATCCATGTCGCGGCTGTCGATGACCGTAATGGGCTGCCGGGGAAGGCGTTTGACGAAGGTCAAATAGCGACGCACCTGTTCTTCGGTCGCCGGGCTGCCGTTCCAGAACAACTGGCCGTCTTTCAGATAGATATAGTTGGCGACCTTGTCCTTCGCATGCCGGAAGGAGGCCGAATCCCAGTTGGCCGGCATGGCGCAAACGGGGCTGGGCGTCGTCGCCGCCGAGATTTCGGGTGCGGGATAAAGGGAATCGGTAGTGCAATGCCGTACGCCCAGACCTTCACCAGCCACTCTCCCCTGTCAAAGCGCAGTCATCGCCCGCACGCAATGCGTAGGGCAATTCAGCCGACGATCTCGACGTCGATATGCGGCCACCGCGCCGCCAGCTTCTCCGCCCAGCGCTCATAAGGCCAGGGGATCACCTCCGCATCGAAGAAGAAGAGGCGCTCGCCTTCCGCATCATAGAGCGACACGCTGTCGTCGCTATCCTCCTGCCGGGCGATACGGATTTTCGCGATGCGCGAGGGGTGGATGCGCCCCTCGTCACCGCCCGACGCGCCGACCCGTCCCTGCCACCAGACAAGGTCGCCGGTCGCGGGATCGACGAAGCTGCCACGGTTCGGGTTGGCGAGCATGTTGAGCGCGGCGCCGAGTCCGACCAGCGCCCCGAAACCCTGCGCCAGCGGCACCAGCCAGGGCGCGCACTCGCGGCCGTCCGCGCTGCAATTGTCCTCGGGATCGATCGCCGACCCCGCCCAGAAAAAGGCGAGGCCGAAGGCGAGCAGCAGCCACATGCGGTAGTCGGTTCGCGCGCTGCGCCGATAGCTGGGAATGGCGGTACCGGTCATGGCGATGCCATAGCCCGCTGGCGTCAACGACCGCCTAACGGGCGGCAGCATTTCCCTTTTGGATGACGCTTGCTAAAAAACCGCAAGCGCGGCGAACGGAGGCTCCTATGACGGCGGCAAACAAACTCGAAGGCCAGTGCCTGTGCGGCGCGGTGACGGTGCGGATGACGCCGCCCGAACCGCATGTCGATGCCTGTCACTGCGGCATGTGCCGGCGCTGGGGCGGCAGCGCGCTGCTGTCGCTGCGCATGGTCGTCGATCCCGAGATCGGCGGCGCCGAGCATATCACCCGCTATGCCTCCTCCGAATGGGCCGAGCGCGGCTTTTGTCGCCAATGCGGAACGCACCTGTTCTTTTTCTATAAGCCGAAGGCGAGCTATTCCTTCACCGCCGGGCTGTTCGGCGGCGCCGACGGTTTCGCCATGGTCGAAGAAATCTTCATCGACGAAAAGCCGGCCTATTATGCGTTCACCGGGACGCGCGAACGGCTGACCGGAGCCGAGGTTATGGCGAAATTCGGGGTCGGCGAAAGCTGACCGGCGGCACGGCACCGCGCCGCCCGGGCATAAGCATGCGTTACAATCCTGTCCCCGTGCGGGACACCCTCGGCGCCGCGCAACATTTTGTTCGCACCTCGCGGCATAAGACAGGCTGCCGGACCCCGCGCGAATCGGTCGCGAAGGGGGGCACGAGACGCATTTGACGCATGAAGCCCGAATTCAACCTCTCGGCGCGATCGCCCTGGCTCGACCCGGCGCGCGACGCCGCGCCGCGTGGACCCCGGCGACGCTGGTGGATCGGCCTCGCCTTTGCCAGCCTGCTCGCCTGCTTCGCGCTCGTCGCGACGACGGGGCAGCTGCGCGCCTATGTCCCCGGCCCCTATAGCGTCAGCGTCCCGCTGACTTTCAAAGTCTACGACCCCACTCGCTGGGCGATCATGAACGCCGGGGATTATGAGGACGCGCTAAAACTCGACCCGACGCTTCCCGATCCGGGCAGCGTCGGATGGGCCGACGCGACCGCAACCCCCGGTGTCGATCCCGCGACGCTGCGCCAGGAGGCCTTTGTCGGACCGCCCGCCAAACCCTATGTGTTTCGCGGCGTCACCGCGCTCGACCGCGAACGCGCCCATTATTGCCTGACCTCGGCGATCTATTACGAAGCCGCGTCGGAAAGCGACGACGGTATGCGCGGGGTCGCTCAGGTCATCGTCAACCGCGCCCGCCATCCGAGCTTTCCCAACACGATCTGCGGCGTCGTGTTCCAGGGATCGCAGCGCGCCGGGGTCTGTCAGTTCACCTTCAGTTGCGACGGCGCGATGGCGCGCGCGCCGAGCCGCGACAACTGGCTGCGCGCCAGCCGCATCGCGGCGGCGGCGCTCGGCGGCTATGTCTTTCCCGGCGTCGGCCTCGCAACCCATTATCACACCCAGGCGATCTGGCCGCGCTGGGGCAAGAGCCTGGTGATGACCAACATTGTCGGCGCGCATATCTTCCACCGCTGGCGCGGCCGCTGGGGCATGCCCGACGCCTTTCGCGCGCCGTATCTCGGCCGCGAGCCGGTGCCCGGCCCCTATCTGCCGGTCGCCCAGCAGCTCGCGATCTTGAAGGGCCAGGGCGCCGCGCCGACCGGCCTGCTTCCCGAAGGCAGCGGCACGCTCGCGCCGTTGCCCAACGTCGCCCCCGCGCCGACGCCGCAGGCGATGGCGCAAGGCGAACGCGCGATCGGTACCCCGGTGGCGACACCTGCCGCGCCCGCGAAAACCTATGCAGACCCGCGGCTCAACCAGTCGGGACAGGTCCGCGAGGAATATAACAAGAGCGGAGAGTGGATTCGCTGACCCGTTCGGCCTAGCCTGCCCCCATCACCGACAGGGAGGTTTGTCATGGGACATGTGAAGGGCATCGGCGGGCTGTTTTTCCGGTCGAACGACCCGGTCGCGCTCAAGACCTGGTATCGCGAGCGTCTGGGCATCGGCGGCGGTTGCAGCGCCGACGAGAGCGTCGCGCCCAACGAATGGGTGTGGAACGTCGCGGCAGGGCCGCTCGTCTTCGAACCCTTCAAGGCCGACAGCGACTATTTCCCAGCCGACCGGCAGCATATGATCAACCTGCGCGTCGACAACCTCGACGCCGTGCTCGCCCCGTTTCGCGCCGCGGGCGACGAGGTGATCACCAAACCCGAATGGGATGACCCGAGCCTCGGCCGCTTTGCGCGCGTTTTCGATCCCGAAGGCAATCCGATCGAATTGTGGGAACCCGCGGTGGCGTAAGCGGCATCGACCAACAAAGCCTCGTCATTGCGAGGAGCCGAAGGCGACGCGGCAATCCAGAGTCGCGTAACCCGCCCTGGATTGCTTCGCTTCGCTCGCAATGACGATGCTTGGAAGCTTATCGTCCCTGGCTGCGCCAGCGCTTGACGACGCGCTCGAGAATCTCGGCCTCGCCGCCGGTCTCGCGCCATAGTTTCGAGAAGAGCGGATCGCTCGACGCCGGGCGCTTGTCCTCTTCGAGCGTGTCGAGATAGACGCGGATCGGGATCGAGACGCCTTCGCCGCAGATGATGCATTCGCGGTTGCGCAGCGCGGGGATCGAATCGATGAAGCCGCGCGCGCCTTCGGGCATTGCCGCCTTGACGAAATGCTGGTCGCGTTCGTTGTTGAGGCGCATCGAGATGATCGTGCCGCACTGCGACAGCACGCCTTCGGCCAGATCCGACGGGCGCTGGGTGATCAGGCCCAGCGAGACGCCATATTTGCGGCCTTCCTTGGCGATGCGTTCGAGGATCTTGCGCACCGCCTGGCCCTGGCCGACGTCCTTGGCGGGAATATAACGATGCGCCTCTTCGCAGACGAGCAGGATCGGGCGTTGCGGCTCGCCGCGCGACCAGATCGCATAGTCGAAGGTCAGGCGCGACAGCACCGCGACGACGACGGCGGTGATGTCCGAGGGGACCCCCGACACGTCGATGATCGAAATCGGCCGGCCGTCCGACGGCAGGCGAAAAATCTTGCCGATGAAATTGGCCATCGTGTCGGCGACGAGCATGCCCGAGAACATGAAATTATAACGCGGGTCGGCACGCATTTCCTCGATCTTGCCCTTGATCCGCATGAAGGGCGCGCTCGACGACGCCTTGTCGAGCCGGCCCATCTCGTTCTGCAATATGTTGAGCAGGTCGGACAGGAGATAGGGGATCGGCGAATCGACGGTGAGCTTGGTCATGCCCTCGGCCAGCCGGTTCTTCTGCCGCGCCATCAGCAGGCACTTGGCGAGCACATCGCAGTCGCCCTGGCGATCGCGGCCCTCGCTGGTGACGAACACCTCGCAATGTTCTTCGAAGTTCATCAGCCAATAGGGCATGGCGAGATTGTCGACGTCGAACAGCGCGCCGGTGTTCTTGAACGCCGCCGAATATTCGCCGTGCGGGTCAATCATCACGATATGGCCCTGCGGCGATTGTTCGCAAATCTTGTGGAGGATCAGCGCGGCGCTGGTCGATTTGCCGGTGCCGGTCGATCCGAGCAGCGCGAAATGCTTGCCCAGCATCGCGTCGACATAGAGCGACCCGCGAATATCCTTGGTCGGATAGACGGTTCCGATCTCGACATGCGCGCGGTCGTCGGCGGCATAGATTTGCTTGAGGTCGGCGCTGGTCGCCGCATAGGCTTGGCTGCCGGGAATCGGATAGCGGGTGACGCCGCGGCGGAAATTGTGGATGCGGCCGGTCAGCTTTTCTTCGTCGCCTTCCCCCAGAAAGTCGATCGAGGCAAGGATCAGCCCTTCGCTGCGCTCGTGCAATTGCTGGTCGCGAATGCTGGCGAGCAGCCAGACATTGCCGACGCGAACCTTGATCTGCGCGCCGACCTGGCCCGCCATGGCGACCGCCGGATCGCCCGAATCCGACAGACGCTGCAGCGCCCCTACGTCGAGCAGAATGCGCGAAGCGGAGCCCGAAATATCAATGACTTCGCCGACCAACAGGTCGTCGCGATGATGTACGGCGGCGGGGTTGACCGGCGCTGCGGTCGCGACGCCGCCAGCCAGCCGGACGTGCTGCACCGGCGCAGCTTCCCCGGCCTTGTACCCGCCACCTTGCATATCCATCAAAACTGCCCCGCCTGTGTCGTTTCATGACCCCGGACACCGGTATCGCATCTGATGGTAAAGAAAGCGCTTATGATCGGCGAAATCGAGGGGTTAGCGCCGCTTGAAGGCTGCCGACGCCGCATAGCCGAGGAGCAGCGACAGCGCGACCGCGGCCAGCCCATAGAGAAAGCCGTGGCGCTGCGCCGCGAGCGCCACGAAGCGTTCGAAACCCGCCTTGCGGATCTCGACGTTGCGCGACGCGACCGCGAGCACACGCCCCTTGCTGATCAGGAAGGTCTCGGCGCGATAGGTTCCGACCGGCACCCGTGCCGGCACCGGAATGCGCGCGCGGTACAACACGCCTTCGCTGATTTCGACCGCCGCCGGATTCTCGTAAAAAAGCCCGAGACGGCGATAAAGGTCGATCAGCCCGTTTTCGAAACGCTCGAGCTTGGCAGCCTCCGAAAAGCCCGTCGGCGACATCGACAGGTTGGTAAGGCCGAGCTCGAAGATTGCCGCAGTGCGCTCGTCGACCAGCTGATCGATCGGCCGCGACGAGCCGATCGCGTAGAAGCCGGGCGAGGTACGCAGGCGGATGCTGTTCGCATTGACCCAGATGCCCGCGACGCGTTTCTTTTCGCGCAGAACGATCGGCCGCACCGGCCCCTTCAGCACCACGACGATGTCGGCGCGGTCGTCGGGCAGGCGCTGGCCGGGATAGAGGATCGCGCCGAAGAGCAGCAATTCCTCGCCGGTGAAGCTGTACTGGATGTCGATCGCGCGGCTCGACACGTCGGGGACAAGACGGGGGTCGTCGGCGCGCGCCGGGCCGGTCGCGAAGAAGGTCGCAGCCAGCAACAGCAGCAAGGCGCAGACGCGGGTCACTGGACCGTGTAGATTTCTTCGGGGCGGATGAAGAGGTCGACCGCCATGCGCAGCGCGACGAGCAGCACGATCACCGCGAGCGCCATGCGCAGATATTCGGGCTTCACCTTTTGCGCGAAACGCGCGCCGACCTGCGCCCCGGTGACGCTGCCGATCAGCAGCAGCCCGGCGAGCACGATGTCGACCGCGCCGGTGGTCATCGCATGGACCATCGTCGTCGCGATCGTCACGAACAATATCTGGAACAGCGAGGTGCCGACGACGACCTGCGTCCCCATGCCGAGCAGAAAAATCATCGCCGGGACCATGATGAAGCCGCCGCCGACCCCGAGCAGCATCGTCAGCACCCCGACGGCCATGCCGAGCAGCAAAGGCGCGAGCGGCGAAATATAGAGGCCCGAGCGATAGAAGCGCCAGCGCAGCGGCAGGTTGGCGACCATCGGATGGTGCCGTCGCTTGCGCGCCGGGGCCGGCACCCCCGCCTTCATCGCCCGCAGCGCCCCCCACGCCTCGCGCGCCATGAACGACCCGACCGAGCCGAGCAGCGCCACGTAAAGAATGTTGATCGTCGTATCGATCTGCCCCCAGGCGGTGAGCAGTTCGAACAGCGCCGCACCGATCAGCGAGCCGATCAGCCCGCCCGCGACGAGCACCGCGCCCATGCGCAGGTCGACCCCGTCGCGCTCGAGATGCGCGAGCGCACCCGACACGCTGGCGCCGGTGACCTGCGTCGCCGCCGATGCCGCCGCGACCGTCGGCGGAATGCCGTAGAAGATCAGCAGCGGCGTGGTCAGGAAACCGCCGCCGACGCCGAACATGCCCGACAGGAAGCCCACCCCGCCGCCGAGCAGGATGATGACCAGCGCATTGACCGACAAATTGGCGACAGGAAGGTAGAGATCCATGGGCCCCGAATGCGAAAATGCGCCCCGGACGGAGCGGTTGCGCCGACCCTAGACCAGTTTCAGGCCATGGGGAATCGCCGCAGCGCGGAAAATCGGGAAAAATCAGAAGTCGGCGGCGAGCGTCAGCGCAAGGCCGCTGTCGGGCTTCGCATCGCCCGCGACGCGCTGCCGCCAGTCGAGCGCGAGGCGGCTGCCCTCGCCGACTTCGGGCAGGCGCAGCGTCAGCCGCGGGCCGACATCGACCCGCCCCGCGCCCGGCTGTACCGACCCCGCCGCGAGCGCGCCGAGATGCAGGCTGGCCTGCGGGTTCCGGGCGATTTCGCGGTCGACGACGACCGCCGCATCGGCAAAACCGTCGCGCCGCCGTGCCCCGACGATTCCGGCCTGTCCATAGGCTTCGAGCCGGAAACGCCGCGGCAAGGCGACATCGCCGACCCCGCCGCTGACCATCGCCGCGAGCGCGGTGCGCCCGCCGCTTCCCGCCGCGACGCGCTGTTCGATCGCGACATCGAGCGGCAGGTGCCGGGCCGGAGCGAAAGCGAGGCCGAAGGCGAGTTCGCGCTGGCGCGTTTCGGCGAGCGCGAGCGTCGCGCGGCCATAGGCGCGCACGCGCCCGCTGTCGCCGAAACCAAAAGCGAGCCGCGCGCCGGCTTGGCTGCCGCCGAGCTGGCTCGCCGCGGCGATGCCGCCGGGCGGCGCATCGCCCGACCCGCTGCGCATATAGGCCCAGCTGCCGAGCGACCAGCCGGCAAGCTGACGCTGCATCCAGAAGGGCTGGCCGCGGCCGGGCGGCGCGGCACGCGCCGGCAGCGGCGCGGTCATCCGCCCCGATGCACCTACCGGAAAGGCGGCGGCCGAGGCGCCGCCGACTTGCGGCGGCAGCAATCGCGCCATCAGCGCGAGCCGCAGATTGTGCCGATCGCCGCCACTCCATTCGCCGCTGGCCGCGTCGGCATCCGCGACCGGGGTTTGCGGCAGCGGGCGCGACATCCGCTCTTTCTCCCGTCCGCCCGCAGCGATCATCGAAGCCGGCACGGCGCGGGGCGTCGCTTCGGCGGTCGCCCATGGTGCAGGCATGGCCTCGCCCGCCCATGGCGGAGGCGGCATCCCGGGTGGCGACGACGGGATCGCTGGGTTCCAGTGCGCCATCACCCGCACCAGCGTCCAGCCGCCGAGCAGGAGCAACAGGAAACGCAGCGACCGCGCGTCGCGGCGCGTGTGGCCGGCGACGATGACGCCCGTCATCCGTTGCGCCCCGGTGGCAGCGCCGGAACCGGCAGCGCGTCGCGCTCGCCATGCGGTGTCTTGTCCCATACCACCCGCCCCGACCGGAGCATGCGCCAATAGACCGCGACCGCGCGCCGCGCCGCGAGCATCGCGACGATGTTGGCGACAAAGGCGCGCGGGATCGACCGCAGCCCCTGCCGCCAGCCATAGGCGCGCGCCGCGAAATGGCCGCGCATGCCCAGCCGCCAGAGCAGCAATGTCGCCGACAGGCCCATCAGATATTGCAGCATCGCCCCCGGCGGACGCGCTTGCCAGCCGAGCAGCGCATGGCCGATCCAGCCCGCCGCACCGACGACCAGCGCGGCATAGGCGGCGAGCAGGACAAGCGCCGCGAGCGGAGCACGGCGATCGCGCCACAGCATCCAGCGGGCACGCCAGCCGCCGTCCTGCGGCCCCGCCCAGCCGAGATGGTCCCATCCCGCGAGCGCGATCCCCGCGATCCAGCGCGATTTCTGGCGCACCGCGGTCTCGATCGTTTCGGGGAACGCGCCGCGCGACACGATCCAGTCGCCCGCGTCGTCGATGGCCGCGACGAACGCGGTGCCAAGGCCATGGGTGCCAACGAGGATCCCGACCTCATAATCCTCGGTCAGGCTGTCGGCGCGAAAGGGCTGACCACCGCGGGTGATCGACAACAGCGTCAGCGCGTGGCGCGTCAGCGCGCAGCCAACCCCGGCCGAGGGCAGCGGCGCGCCGATCCGTGTGCGCAGCGCCAGATCCTTGCCATGCGCCTCGGCGAATTCGTCGGCATAATGGCCCGCGACCCATTGCTGCCCGAGCCCGAGCAGGGGCAGCACCGGAATCTGCACCATCGCGTGGCGCGTCAGTTCGGCGCGGTAGAGCGCGAGCTCGCCGCGGTGGACGATATCCTCGGCGTCGTGGAGCACGATGCCCGCGAACCATATGCCCTCGACCCGCTCGTCGCTGCCCATCGCCGCCCATAGCCGGTTGAGGTTGTCGCCCTTGGTCGTCGGCCCTTCGGCATCGCCGATCACCAGCCGGAGGCGCGGGTCGCCCGCGACCAGCGGCGACACCGCGAACAGCGTCGCCGCATCGTTGGGATAACAGCCGAGATAGATGCGGAAATCCTCGCCCTGCCACGCGGCGAGCGTCCGCCGGATCATCGCGGGCAGCACCTTCGCCTCGTCCCAGGCCGGAACGAAGATCGCGAGCGGCCCCGCCAGTGGCGCCCGCGGCCGATGATCGCGCAGATAGCGCGGCGCGGCATCGCGGTCGCGGGTGACGAACCACAATATGTCGAAGAACAGATCGTCGAAACCGATGACCAATATGCCGACCGACGCGAACAGCATCAGTTCGTGGCTGGCCAGCGCGACCAGCATTTCCAGCCCTGCGGTCGACAGCCCCATATGCCCCGCCCCCCCTGTGGCGTCGGGCGCCACAAGCATCTGGAACTAGTCAAAAACACGCGGCGGGTAAAGGGTGACGCGACCGCCGTCGCACGCTAGGAGAGGCCCCTCCAATCCACCGAAGAAGCCGCTCTCACCCTATGACCCGCCGCTCGACACGTCCCTCCGCCCTGCGCGATTTCCTCGAAAGCGAGAGCGCGGGCGGGATGTTGCTGATCTTCGCGGCGGCGCTGGCGATGCTGATCGCCAATTCGGCCTTCGGCGAGACATATTCCCACGCGATCCATGCGGTGACCGGCCCCGTGCTGTCCGACAAGCTCGGCCCGATGACGGTCCATCTGTGGATCAACGACGGGCTGATGGCGATCTTCTTCCTGCTCGTCGGGCTCGAGATCAAGCGCGAGTTCGTCGACGGCCGGCTCGCCAGCTGGGACCGGCGGCGGTTGCCCTTCATCGCCGCGGCGGCGGGCATGGCGGTGCCGGCGCTGCTCTACATGGCCTTTGCCGGCGGCACGCCGAGCCTCGCGCAAGGCTGGGCGATCCCGGCGGCGACCGACATCGCCTTCGCGATCGGCGTGCTCGCGCTGCTCGGCAAGCGCGCGCCGACCTCGCTCAAGCTGTTCCTCGTCACCGTCGCGATCGTCGACGACATGGGCGCGGTCGCGATCATCGCGCTTTTCTATACCGCCAAGATCAACCTCCTCGCACTCGCGGCGGCGGGAGCGGTCTTCGCCCTGATGTTCGCCTGCAACCGGATGGGGGTCAAAAGCCTGCTCGTCTATCTGCTGCTGTTCGTGCTGCTCTGGTACGCGATGCTGCTCTCGGGCGTGCATGCGACGATCGCCGGCGTCCTCGCCGCGATGGCGATCCCGTTCGAGCGCACGCCCGGCGCCCCCGACAGCGCGACCTCGCCGCTCCACCGCCTCGAACATGGGCTGCACCCGTGGGTCGCCTTCGCGATCGTGCCCTTGTTCGGCTTCGCCAATGCCGGGGTCGATATCTCGGGCCTCACCGCCGAACAGATTTTCGCTCCGCTCCCACTCGGGATCGCCGCGGGGCTGTTTTTGGGCAAACAGGTCGGCATCTTCGGCAGCGTCTGGCTGGCCGTGAAATTCGGCATCGCCGGCAAGCTGCGCGGCGCGACCTGGCTGCAAATCTATGGCGTGTCCTTGCTGTGCGGCATCGGCTTCACGATGAGCCTGTTCATCGGCGGCCTCGCCTTCCCCGGCGATGCGCTGCTCATCGAGGAAGCCAAGATCGGTATATTGATGGGTTCGCTGGTTGCCGCGCTCGCCGGTTATGCGGTACTGCGCTTCGCGCCGCTGCACCCGCAGCATGGCGCGGTCGAAGCAAGCTGCGATGACGAAATCGTTGGCGACGGCGACGTCCGCGATACCTCGGAGCCGATTTCCGCATGATGCACTGCCTGCGCTTACCTCTGGCCGTCATGCTGACCGCCTCGACGCTGTCGGGCTGCTATGCGCTCGACCCCGAGATGAAGCGCACGGTCGAGGCGCGCAAGACGCAGGACAGCCCCGCCGGCCCGGAGCGCAACCCCGCGCTGCCCGACACTGCTGCGAAAGCCCCGGTGCCGGAAGCAGCGGTGCCCGAAGTCGACGTGCGCCGGGTCGAGGTCGTGCGCGGCATGACCGCGCTGCCGCCGCCTTCGGGCGCGCCGGCCGCCCGGCCCGACGCCAATGGCGAAGAACGGGCGACGATCATTCCGGGCCTCACCGCCCTGCCGCCGCCATCGGGATCGGCACCCGGGCTGCCCGCATCACTCGACCTGCCCCCGCCGCCCGCGCCCGCCGCCGATTGGCCGGTGCGCTCGGCCGCCACGGTCGACCCCGCCGCCGCGACGCTCGCGGGTCAGACGGTCGACGCCATCGCCACCGCTTATGTCTCGCTCAGCCTCGAAATCGGCACGCACGAAAAAGGCTATATCGACGCCTATTATGGCCCGCAGAGCCTGCTCGACGCATCGACCGCGGCGCCCCGCGACCAGAAGGCGCTGCTCGTCTCGACCCGCCAGCTGATCGCCAAGCTCGAAGAGATCGCACCCGACCTGTCCGACCCGATCGAGCGCCAGCGCCGCGCCTTCCTCGCGGCGCAGCTCCGCGCCGCCGAGACGCGGCTGATGATGATGGGCGGCGCACGTTTCTCCTTTGCCGAAGAGGCCGAGCGCCTGTTCGGGGTGCGCCCGGTTCTGAAGCCGCTCAAAAGCTATGACGCGGCGCTCGCCACGGTCGACGCGCTGGTTCCCGGCGAAGGCGCGCTGGCGACGCGGGTCGAGGCCTATCTCGACCGCTTCACCATCCCCAAGGACAGGTTGCAGGGGGTGTTCGAGGCCGCCATCGCGCGCTGCCGCGGTCGCACCGTCGCGCATGTCGCGCTGGCGCCGGGCGACAGTTTCGAATTGCAGTTCGTCACCGGCAAAAGCTGGAGCGGCTATAATTATTACCAGGGCGGCTATCACAGCATCATCCAGGTCAACACCGACCTGCCGATTCGCCTGTCGCGCGCGCTCGACCTCGGTTGCCACGAGGGTTACCCCGGCCATCATCTGCTCAACATGAAGCTCGAGGAGCAAATGGTGAAAGGGCGCGGCTGGATCGAGTATAGCGTCTATCCGCTGTACAGCCCGCAGAGCCTGATCGCCGAGGGCACCGCGAACTACGGCATCGATCTCGCCTTCCCCGGCCAGACGCGCCCCGACACCGAGCGTGACGTGCTGATGCCGCTCGCGGGCATCGAGCCGCCGTCGGACGACCGCTATTGGCAATTGCTCGACGCGATGAAGGCGCTGACCGGGGCGCGGCTGACGATCGCCCAGCAATATCTCGACGGCGTCATCGACCGCGCCACGGCGGTCCAGCTCACCGAAAAATATCTGCTCGTCTCGCCGGCGCGCGCCGAACAGTCGGTCAGCTTCACCGACCAATATCGCAGCTATGTGATCAACTATGGGCTCGGCGAGGAAATCGTCCGCGCCTATATCGAGCGCGGCGACCCCGACCGCGACGAAATCTGGCGCCGCTTCGCGCTGATCATCGGCGAGCCGACCCTGCCCTCGGACCTGCTGGCACGATGAAGCGCGCGGCGCCCTTGCTTTGGCTCGGCCAGTCGGGGTCGCCGCGGCGTCCCCCGGCGGGGGTCGCGCCGCGCGGCTGAACACCTTCGGCGCGCCACGACGCGCGCCGTCCGTTCCTCCGTGCCATTTTCGCAAGGGATAAGCCCATGCTCGACAAGACCGAAACCCACCGCCGCATCGAAACCCCCGACATGAAGGATTATGGGGTCTATCTCGCGGTCGACCGCCTGCTGCTCTGCCAGAAACCGCTCGCCGAACTTTGCACCCCCGACGAATTGCAGTTCCAGATCGTCCACCAGGTCGAGGAATTGTGGATGAAGCTGATGGCCTTTACCCTCACCGAGATCGACGGCCATATGGCTGCGGGCGAGACGATGCGCGTGCTCAGCCTGTTCGACCGGGTCAATCGCATCATGCGGATGATGACCGACCAGCTGGGGCTGCTCGAGACGATGAGTCCCTTCGACTATCAGTCGATCCGCCTCCAGCTCGGCAACGGGTCAGGGCAGGAAAGCCCAGGTTTCCAGCTGCTCCTCACGTTGCCACAGCCGTTATGGGCGCGCTACAAGGCCGCCTATCTCGACCCTGCGGGCCGCAGCGTCGCCGACGTCTACGACACCGGCTACAAGCATGACGAAGCCTATATGGTCGCCGAGGCGCTGGTCGAGTTCGACGAACTGTTCCAGCTGTTCCGTGCCCATCACATCACCCTGATCCACCGTTCGATCGGCATGGGGTCGAAGTCGCTGAAAGGCCGTCCGGTCGAACTGCTCAACGCCGGCGCGCGGCACCGTTTCTTCCCCGAGCTCTGGGACATCCGCGCCGAGATGACCGACCGCTGGGGCGCCGAATATGGCGTCAAGCGCGACAGCATCAGCGGCGGTGCGGCGGGGCACGGGAGCGGGCTGTGACGCCCGCGCTGCTTCAGCCCGCGGTCGCGGCGCGCTTCCACCTGCCGCCCGGCAGCGTCTATCTCAAAAGCCATAGCGTCGGCTGTCAGCCGCGCGCCGCCGCCGATGCACTGCAGGCGCGGCTGCTCGATCCGTGGCGCGAGACGGGCGAGGCCTGGCCCGGCTGGCTCGTCGCGATCGACGACTGGCGTGCCGCACTTGGCGGCCTGATCGACGTCGAAGCGCGCGACCTGTGCCCGGCAACGAATGTCAGCGCCGCGCTGTCGCGTTACCTGTCGGCACTTGGGCAGGCCACCGACCGCCGCACGATCCTGCTCGCACCGAGCGCCTTCCCGACGATCGGCTATGTCGCGAGCGGGCTGGCCGCGGCGGGCTGGACGACGCGCTACCTGCCCGTCGATACCGATGTGCGCGATCCGGCGAGCTGGACCGCAGCGCTCGACGACAGCGTCGCGCTCGTCGTCGCGATGCATGTCAGTTCAAACAGCGGCGCGCTGACCGATATCGCGGCGGTGGCGCGCGCCGCCAAGGCCGCCGGCGCACGCTGCGTCGCCGACTGCGCACAGTCGGTCGGCATCGTCCCTGTGAACCCCGCCGCATGGGGCGCCGATGCCGTGATCGGCACCAGCGTCAAATGGTTGTGCGGCGGTCCCGGCGCGGCCTGGCTGTGGGTTGCCCCGCACGACCGGACGGCGCTCGACCCGATGGAGCGCGGCTGGTGGAGCCACGAAAATCCCTTCGAGATGGACATCGCCGACTTTCGCTACGCCCCCGACGCCCGGCGCTGGTGGGGCGGCACCCCCGATGTCGCGCCGTTCATCCTGTCGACGGCGGGGATTGCCGAGATCGCGGCGATCGGCGTCGATGCGATCGCCGCGCACAATCGCGCGCTGCAGGCGATGCTGCGGGACGCGCTGGAACCGAAGACCCCCGGGTGGAGCTGGCCCGAAGGCGCTGTCGGCGGGACGCTCTGCATCGATACCGGCACCGACCAGCCGCGCGTCGCCGAAGCGCTTGCAGACCATCATATCCGCGCCGATTTTCGCGGCACGATCCTGCGGCTGTCGCTCCACGCCTATAATGGCGTCGCCGATGTCGAGCGGACGGTGGCGGCGCTCGGCTAGAGCGGCGGACGCCGGTCGAACCAGGGCTGCGCCGCCTCGAGCTGCGTCGCGAGCCGGAGCAGCAGCGCCTCTTCGCCGACGCGGCCGACGAATTGCGTCCCCATCGGCAGGCCATCGGGGGTCCACCAGAGCGGCAGATTGATCGCCGGCTGGCCGGTCGCGTTCTGGATCGCAGTGAAGGGCACATAGTCGGTCATCGCGCCGAAACCGGCGGCGACATCCTCGCTGTCGAGCGCGAAGCTGCCGTTACGCGGCGGCGGCGCGCCGAGCGTCGGGGTGAGCCACACGTCATAATCGGCGTGCCAGGCCGCGACCGCGCGCGCCATCTGCTGCAACTGGAAGATCGCACCCCACAGTTGCGGCGCGCTGATCCCCCGGCCCATTTCGTACAGGCCGCGTGTCAGCCCCTCCAGATTGTCGGGTCCCGGCACCTGCCCGGTCATCATCGCAATGCCGTCGATCTGCATCGCCGCACCGCTCGACCAGATCGCAAGGAAAGCGGGCACCATCGCCGCATTGTCGACCGGCGGCGAGGCTTCCTCGACATGGTGACCGAGGTTCTCGCACAGTTTCGCGGCATGCTCGACCGCGGCAACCGCTTGGCTGTCGAGCGAGCCGCCGCCAGGCCGCGTCCCGGCAAAACCGATGCGCAGTTGCGGGCACGCTTCCTCGGCCGCGCGGCGCCAGCTCGGCGGCGCGGGCGGCGCGGTATAGGGATCGCCGGGCTCGGCGCCCGCAGTTACGTCGAGCATCGCGGCGGTATCGCGAACGCTGCGGCTGACGACATGCTCCGCGGCAAGCCCGCCCATCACATCGCCGAGCATCGGTCCGAGCGGATTGCGCGCGCGCGTTGGTTTCAGCCCGACGAGCCCGTTGCAGCTTGCCGGGATGCGGATCGATCCGCCACCGTCATTGGCATGCGCGACGGGGACGATGCCCGCCGCCACCGCCGCGCCCGATCCGCCCGACGATCCGCCGGTCGAATGGGCGAGGTTCCAAGGGTTGCAGGCGGGGCCGTACAGCACGCTCTCGGTCGTCGCGACGACGCCGAATTCCGGGACGTTCGTCTTGCCGAGCGGGACCAGCCCGCCCGCGAGGAACCGCTGCACCAGTGTCGCGGTAAAGGGCATCGGCACCGGCGGCGAGATGCGCGAACCGTTGCGCGTCGGCCATCCTGCAAGGTCGCCCAATATATCCTTGAGCAGAAAGGGCACGCCCCGGAACGGGCTATCGGGCAGCGGCGCCTTTGCGCGTTCGCGCGCCCCGTCATAGTCGGTGAAGATCACGGCGTTGAGCCGCGGATTCAGCGCCTCGACCCGCTCGATCGCGGTATCGACGAGTTCGAGCGGCGACACCTCGCCCTTGGCGACCAACTGGGCGAGACCGAGCGCGTCGTAACGATCATATTCGGCGAAACCCATGGCGTTTCCTTCCGATGATGGCCCGGCCGCAGCGTGCGGCCGAGGCGGACTAGATATCGACGACAATCTTGCCGAAATGCGCGTTGGCGATCTGGTGACGGAAGGCGTCGCCGAGCCGTTCCAGCGGGAAATGATCGCTGATCACCGGCCGGATACCATTCGTCTCGACGCCGTCGATCATCGCGAGTTGCTGCGCACGGCTGCCGACGGTCAGCCCCTGCACGCGCAGATTCTTGCTCATCAGCAGCGCGGTCTGCACCGGTCCGGCGATGCCGGCCAGCACGCCGATCAGCGCGACATGGCCGCCGATGCGCGCCGCGACCATCGACTGGTCGAGCGTACCCGCGCCGCCGATTTCGACCACCGTGTCGACCCCGCGCCCGCCGGTCAGTTCGAGCGCCTTCGCGCCCCATTTCGGCTCTTCCTTGTAGTTGATCAGTTCGTCGGCGCCGAGCGCCTTCAGCTTTGCGAGCTTGGCGTCGGACGAGCTGGTCGCGATCACCTTCGCGCCCGCCGCCTTGGCGAATTGCAGCGCGAACACCGACACCCCGCCGCTGCCCTGGATCAGCACGGTCGAGCCCGGCCGGGTCGCCCCGTCAACGAACAGCGCGCGCCATGCGGTGAGGCCCGCGCAGGTCAGCGTCGCCGCCTCGGCCGCCGACCAGCCCTGCGGCACGCGGGTGAACCAGTGCTGCGGGGTCACCACCACCTCGCGCGCATAACCGTCGATGCCGTCGCCCGGCACTTTGGTAAAGGCACCCGCAGGCGGTGCGCCGTCGGCCCATTCGGGGAAGAAGAGCGAGACGACCGGGTCGCCGACCCGATAGTCGGTCACGCCCTCACCCACCGCCTCGACCGTCCCGGCGCCATCGGACATCGGGATGCGCCCGGCGGCGGTCGGGATCATCCCGGCGACGACGGCAAAGTCGTGGAAGTTCAGCGACGATGCCGCCAGCCGGACGCGGATCTCGCCCGGACCCGGATCGCCCGGATCGGCGAGGGTGGCGAACGCCAGACTGTCGAGCGACGCGGGCGCGCCGAGGCGCATGGCCTTCACCATGAAGTATCTCCTGAAAAGCGGCTCCGCCGCGCTATTTCTGAAAGCAGCCGTAGCTCGCCGTACCGCTGCCGAGCGCGTCAGCGATCCGCACCGAGCAATCCCATTCCTCCGGCGCCGCGCCCTCGGCCTGGATCGTCGCCTTGCCTTCGAAGCTGCCATCGGCCTGCGCGCTGAGGTCGGCCTTGAGCACCTTTTCGCCGACGGCGGCCTTGCGCTTGGTCAGATAGGCCTCGGCATCCTTGGCGGTCGGCGCCTTGTGGCGGGCGCGGCATCACCGCCGCACGCGGAGAGCAGCAGCGCGGCGGCGAGCGCCGCGCCTGCCCCGATCGACGCGCGCCTCATTCGGCGGCCATCGCCAGTTCGACGCGCTGCGGTCCGCGGATCACGCCGCCGGGGGTCGGCCCCTGCATCGCGCCGTCGCGGAAGGTCACTTCGCCCGACTTGATCGTCGCGACATAGCCGTCGGCCTTTTGCAGCAGGCGCTTGCCGCCCGCGGGCAGGTCGAAAGCAAGCCAGGGCTTGCCGAGCTTGATCGCGTCCATGTCGATGACATTGAGGTCGGCGAGATAGCCCGGCGCGAGCACCCCGCGATCCTCCAGCCCGTACAGCACCGCCGTGTCGCGGCACTGGCGCTTGATCGCATGTTCGAGCCCGATGCGGTTGCCGTTGCGGTCGCGCACCCAATGCTGGAGCATGAAGGTCGGCGACGCCGCGTCGCAGATCGTCCCGCAATGCGCGCCGCCATCGGACAGGCTGTTCACCGTGTCGTCGGCCGCCTGCAGGTCCTCGAGGAAATTGAGGTTGCCGTCACGGTAGTTCAAAATCGGGAAATAGATGAAGCCCTTGCCGTCGTCCTTCATCAGCAGGTCATAGGCATATTCGGACGGCGTCACCCCCGCCGCAGCAGCGCGATGCGCGATGCTTTCGTCCATCCGCGGCTCATAGTTGAAATCGGGGTCCATCTCGAAATGGACCGGCCAGCCCTCGGCGACGACCTTCAGAAAGTCGAGGATATCGCTTTCGGGCCAGATATTGGCTTCCTGCGTCATGCGGGTGCGGAACGCCGGGTCCTTGAGATGCGCGAGCTGCTGCTCCCACGGCAGGTCGATGATTTCGTTCCACGCCGGCTTGAAGCGGAACGGATGCACCGTGCCCTGCCAGGCCATGATGACGCCATTGCCGCGCAGCGCAATCTGCGCGACGATGTTCGCGCCGGTCGCGTTCTGCTTGCGCATCTCCTCGATCTGCTCTTCCAGCGGCAGTTCCTTGGCGATCGACTGGAGCGCGGCGAAGGTCACCGGCAACCCGGTTTCGCGGCTGAGGTCGCCCATCCACTGAAACTCGTTCCACTCGCGCTTCATGTCGCTCGCCATTTCGAACACGCCATACCCGACGCGCCCCATCGCGCGGCCGATCGCGACCAGTTCCTCGGCCGTCGCGGTGGTGCCGGGGACGAGTTCGCCGTCGATCGACTTATGGAGCACGGTGCGGCTGGTCGAAAAGCCGAGCGCGCCGGCGCGCACGCCTTCCTCGACGATCCGCGACATTTCGGCGATGTCCGCCTCGGTCGGGATCGCGCCGGGCTTTTCGCGGTCGCCGAGCACATAGGCACGCACCGCGCCGTGCGGAACGTGGCACGCGACGTCGACGGTGCGCGGCAGCTTTTCGAGCGCGTCCATATATTCGGGGAAGGTCTCCCAATCCCACGACATGCCTTCGGCGAGCGCGGTCCCCGGAATATCCTCGACGCCTTCCATCAGCGAGATCAGCCATTCGTGGCGGTCGGGCTTGGCGGGCGCGAAGCCGACGCCGCAATTGCCCATGACGACCGTGGTGACGCCGTGCCAGCTCGACGGTGCCATTTCGGCATCCCAGGTCGCCTGCCCGTCATAATGGGTGTGGACGTCGACGAAGCCCGGCGTGACGACCTTGCCGGCGGCGTCGATCTCGGTGCGACCGGCGCCCAGATTCTCGCCCACCGCGACAATCCGGTCGCCGTCGATCGCGATGTCCGCGACAAAGGCGTCGCCGCCCGTTCCATCGACGACGGTGCCGCCGCGAATCACCAGATCATGCATGTCCACTCTCCCGATTTTTTCGTTTCAGGGAGAAACCTATCACGGATATTCGATATGCCAAGACCTCGCGACCGGAGGACAATCAGCCGGGCGGCACATCGCGAAGGAAGGGTGAAAGCAGCTGCCGGTCCCAGCGGTCGGCATCGCGATCATGCGTGGGTCCCAGTCCCAGCGTCTCGACGCGTTCGACATGGGGATCGCGCCAGGTGCCGAAGAGGCGATCCCAGACGGTAAAGAGCGAGCCATAATTGCTGTCGGTCTGCACTTGCCGACTGCTGTGATGGATCAGGTGGACAGCGGGGGTCGCGAACAGCCAGGTGGCGGCGCGCCAGACACGCCCCTCGGCACGAATATTGGCGTGCTCGGCGATACCCGCGACGAGAAGCACGAGTTCAGCGATCGCGACCGCCGTCGGCGGCAGCGCGAACAGCCAGATCGCCGGCAGCGCGCACAGGAACGACACGAACTGCTCGACCGGATGATGGCGGAACCCCGTCGTCGCATCGACCCCGGTGTCGCTGTGATGGACGCGATGCAGCCGCCACAGCCAGCCGATGCGGTGCGAGGCGCGGTGCGCCCAATAGGCCGACAGGCTGCGCAGCAACACCGTCACAAGCACCGCGAGCGCGAGCGGCGCGGACGGTAGCGGCAGGGGCGCCGTCCCTTCCCGTCCGGCCCATGCGGCAAAGGCGATCAGGCTGACCGGCACGAGCGCGGCGAGCAACAGGCCGAGGATACCGAGCAGCAAATTGGTCGCCGGGCGCCGCAACCCCGCCCCCACATCGTCGCGCGTGCCGAACAGCGCCTCGGCGCAGGCAGCCGCAACGAAAGCGCCGGCCATCGCAAAGGGCGCCCATGCCATCACCTCCCGTGCGAATATCTGCTCCATCGTGCCAAGCGGTAAAGCCGCTTGCCGCCGTGGCAAGCGCTCGCTACGATTCCGGCACGACGTTATTTTTCCGAGGGGCTTCGATCATGCGCGCATTGGCCGTCACCATTCTTCTTGCCATCCCGACCGCCGCCTTTGCCGGCGTTGCCCCGACCCCCGGCCCCGAAGCCGGCGTCGGTGCCGCAGCGATGGCGGCCGTCGCCGCGGGCTATCTGTTCCTGAAGCGCCGTCGCAGCCGCTAAACCGGCGATGACCGCAGCGGCGGCGGTTTCGCCGCGACGGATCGAGCGCAGTGTCGTTTTCGCCGCCGCGCTGCTGATCGTCATCGCATCGGCGCTGACCACGCGCATCGGCGCGGCGGTCGCGCATCGCGGTCTCGTCCCGTCGCTTTTCGAATTGTTCGGCGTCAGCGCGATCGTCTGGTTCGCCGCCTTCGCGATATGCGCGATCGCGCGCGAAGATGATGGCCGATCGGCCTGGCAGCGCGGCGACGCGCCGGTCCTCGCCGCGATGGTCGGCGCAGCGCTGCTGCCGCTCCCCGCGCTCGGCGCGGCGGCGGTCTTTGGCGCAGGCGCATGGCTGGCGCTGCGCTCCGAACCGGCATCGGGCGCGCGGCGGATCGGACTGGTTGCACTGGCTCTCAGCGCCCATCTGCTCTGGGGTCCGCTAATCCTGAAGCTGCTCGGCAGCGAGTTGCTCGCCTTCGATGCGCAAATCGCCGCGCTGTTCGCGGGCGGCAATGCCGACGGCAACATCTTCGGTCAGGCGGGATCGCAGGCTTTCACGGTCGGCCAGAACTGCTCGTCGCTGACCAATCTCTCGCTCGCCGGGGTCCTCGCGGTGACGCTGGCGCAATTGTTCGAACTGCGCTTCGATCGCCGTCTCGTCATCGCCACGCTAATCGCGATGCTCGGCACGATCGTCGTCAACGGCATCCGCCTCGCGACGATCGCACGCCATCCCGACCTCTACGACTATCTGCACGGCGGCGCGGGGATGATGTTGTTCGGCTGGGCCTCGCTGCTCGTCACCGCCGCGATCGTCGGCACCGCCGTCGCGCGTCACCCCGATTTTGCGGCGCGCTGATCGCATCCTGATCGGCGCGGCGCTGCTCGCCGTGGCGCTTGTCGCGGCGAAATTGCTGTGGCTGCCGCGCAACGTCTACCCCGACCGCGAACGGCTGGCGGCGGCGATCGAGACACGGCTCGCCACGGCGGGCCTGACGAGCAGCCGGCCGTGGGAAGCGGCACCCTTTCGTATTCGTGCCGCCGGCGGCGCCTGTACGATGATCGTCCAGCAACTCGACGTCGAGGCGGCGGAAAAGAGCATTTTCTCCGAACGCGCACGCGCCATCGGTCCGGTGCGCTATCTATATGGCGATGGCGTGCGGACCGATTTCCCGCGCACCGGCACGGTGCTGCGCGACCAATATCAGCGGCAGGCGGCGCGGCTCGGCCTGTCGGTCGCGATCGACCCGATCATCGGCGTCGCCGCGTCGCCCGGCTGTCCCGATCCGGCGGCGCTGCTCGCGGGCCTCAAACTCCGGCCGCGCGCCGGACCGCCCGCGCTGCCCTGACCGATTTCGCGCGCCAGCACCCCGGCGAGCCGTTAGAGTCGCGCGATACCAGCAAGGAGTCGATGCCATGAACCGCAAGCTCGCCGCCCCCTTCGCCCTCGCCCTGCTGCTCGCGGGATGCGCCGCCGACGGCGCCGCGCCGCCACCCACCGCCGATTATGCCGCGGCGCTTGTCGACCCCGCCCGCCCCGCGACCGATCGCGAGCGCGACGCGGCGCGCAAACCCGCCGAACTGCTTGCCTTCGCCCAGATCGCGCCGGGCGAGGCGGTCGGCGACTATGTGATGGGCGGCGGCTATGTCACGCGACTGCTCGCCGCCGCGGTCGGCCCCGAGGGCAAGGTCTATGCCTTCCAGCCCGCCGAATTCATCGCCTTCAAGAAACAATATGGCGACGATCAGGCGGCGGTCGACGCCGCCTATGCCAATGTCGACGCGGTCGGCGGGGCGTTCGCCGCGCCCGCCTTTCCGGTGCCGCTCGACACGATCATCACGGTGCAGAATTTCCACGACCTCTACCTCAAACCCTTCCCCGAAGGGACCGGCGCCCGGGCGAGCGCGGCGCTGTTCGCGGCGCTCAAGCCGGGCGGGACGCTCGTCGTCGTCGATCACAGCGCCGCCGACGGCACCGGCACGACCTTGTCCGACAGCCTGCACCGGATCGACCAGGCCGCGGTGGTCGAAGCATTGACCCGGGCGGGTTTCAGGCTTGATGCGACGAGCGACATCTATAAACGCCCCGAGGATCCGCGCACCACGAACGTCTTCGACCCCGCCATTCGCGGCAAGACCGACCAGTTCGCGCTACGCTTCCGCAAACCGAAATAGGGACCAACATGGCCGACGATGATTATGTCTATGACGAAGCGAGCGGCGAATGGATGTCCGCAAGCGATATCGCGGCGCGCGATGCCGCCGCATCGGCAGGTCCCGAGGTGCGCGACGCGGTCGGCAATCTGCTCGCCGACGGTGACAGCGTGGCGCTGATCAAGGATTTGACGGTCAAAGGCGCGGGCCAGACGCTCAAGGTCGGCACGGTGATCAAGTCGATCCGCCTGACCGGCGACGCGCAGGAAATCGACTGCCGCCACGACGGCATCAAGGGACTGGTGCTGCGCGCGGAGTTCGTGCGCAAGCGCTGACGCGTCAGTGCTGCGACGGCGGCTTTTCGGCGCTCCAGTTCGGGCGCGCCGCATCCATGCCCGCGACGACCTTGTCCCAATAGGCCTCGGTCCGCCCCTGGAACTTCATGTCGAACGCATCGACGGTCCGGAACTCGAGCACCTCGACCCCCTCGGGTCCGGGCTTGTAGGTATAGGGGACGTCGCGCCCGACGAAGAAGCCGTCGCCCGCGCCCAGTTCCTCGGTGCCGAGTTTGAGCGATCCGGCGATGATATAATAGAGGCAGTCGGCGTCGTGGCTGTGCAGCGGCAGCGCGAAGCCGCTTTTGAACCAGGCATAGGTCAGGCTCATGTGCGGCAGCGCGAACAGCACCTTGGTGACATTGCCCTCGCCCACCCCGGCCGCGACCCAGCGGCCGATGCCCGCCTCGACGATCGGGGTCAGCCCCGCGAGCGTCATCTTCTCGGTCTCGTTGAGGTCGGGGGCATCGATGCCCCGATAGACGCGGAACGGCGCTGCGTCCGGCTTGCGATCGGCCTCGGCCATGGCTCTCTCCTCTTCCCGTTTTGATTTGCGACGTATTATGCCGCAACGGGAGGAGGAGAGTCCATAGCCCGGTCAGATTTTGCCCAGCGTTTCCCGGCGCGGTCCGAGATAGCCGAACAGATAGGCGCCGACCTTGCGCATCTGGATTTCCTCGGCGCCCTCGGTGATCCGGTAGCGGCGGTGGTGGCGATAGATATGCTCGAACGGCTTGTGGCGCGAATAGCCGATGCCGCCATGCACCTGCATCGCACGGTCGGCGGCTTCGCAGCACAGGCGGTTCGCCCAGTAATTGCACATGCTGACCTTGTCGCTGAGGTTCCGCTCGATTTCCTTGTGCGGCATATTGTCCATGTCCCAGGCGGTCTTGCGGATCAGCAGGCGCAGCATTTCGGCTTGGGTCGCGAGCTCGACGAGCGGGAACTGGATCGCCTGGTTCTTCGCCAGCGCCTCGCCGAACGGCTTGCGCTCGCGGGCGTAGCGCACGCTTTCCTCGATGCAGAAGACCGCCGCACCCAGCGACGATGCTGCCTGCCGGATACGGTTCTGGTGGACGAAGCTCTGCGCAATCGACAGCCCGCCGCCGACCGGGCCGAGCCGCGCGCTGTCGGGGACCCACACATCGGTGAAGGTCATGCGCGGATGATCGGTCGGCATGTTGAAGGTCCACATATATTCGTCGACCGTCATCCCCGGGGTGCCGGTGGGCACCAGCAGGCAGGAGATGCCTTTCGCATCGCCATCATTCCCGTCGGTGCGGCAGAAGGTCGCGCAGTGGGTCGCGACATGCATGCCGGTGATCCACATCTTGCGCCCGTTGATCAGCCAGCCCTCGACCCCGTCGCGGGTCTCGCGCACCGCGCGGGTTTCCATATGCGTCGCGTCGGACCCGTGATCGGGTTCGGTCAGGCCGAAGGCGGTACGGCGTTTGCCCTCGAAGCCGCCGAGGATGAACTCCTGCTTCTGCTCCTCGCTCGTCGCGAATTGCTCGAACATCTGGACGAAGGGGAAATTGCCGACGATGCTGTGTTCGTTCTGCAGATCGTTGTGGAGACCGAGGCCCTTCGCGGCGAAATGCTCGCGGATCACCGCCATCCACAGGTTCGACCCGTCCTTGCCGCCGTACTTCTTCGGCGCCGAAAAGCGCCAGTGGCCCGCGGCATCGGCCTTGCGCGTGGCCGCCTTCAGCAATTGTTCCCAGTCGTGGCGCGGCAGGCCCTGATTGTCCCAGTCGGTGCGCGCATGTTCGCGTCGATGGTCAAAGAAACGGATATTGTCGTCGGCGAGTTCGAGCGGCTTGATCTCGGCCTCGATGAAGGCGTCGAGTTCGTCCAGATAGGCCTGCAAATCGGCCGGTACGGCAAAATCCATGTCTCTCTCCTTTGGCTGTCGCCCCCGCCTTGCCAGCGTTCGGCGAGCCGCAAAAGCGCAAAATGCTTCGTAGACTAATCTTCTTGGACCTGCGCCCGCCAATGCCGCTTTTCGAGCTTCCGCAGGTTGGCTGCGTCTTTCAGCCGTTCGAGATAATGTGCGAGCAGCAGCAGTTCGTCGTCATCTTCCCGCCCGTCATATTCGCGCGGATAGATGGCGTTGCCGTAGTTCCGGACGCATTTTTCGGGGGTGTCGTCGACAATCAGCATCTGGTCGAGCGTCCAGCCGAAGCGTTTGAGCTTGGCGAGCGGCTTCAGATAGTGGCGGTGGTTCCACGGATCGAAGAAGGTGTAGTCATCATCGTCGCGTCGCACCCGGCTGAAGCTTGCCTTGCTTCGACCCCAAATGAATTCGAGCCGCCCCGGATCGGGAACGATCAGTTTGGCAACCGCCTCGACATATTCGTCCGACGCCGACGACCAGATCCCAACCGAATAATGCTCAAAACAGCTTGCCAGAAACGCGTCCAGATGCGGCCGCCGATACACATGATAGCCATAGACCATATGGTCAGCGGCCCGGTGCAGCGATGTCTCGCTGGCATGAATGAGGGTTTCGTCCAGATCGAGGACGAGCAGATGGCGCCGCTTATTGAGAGGTAGGTTGTTCATTGTGATTTGGAGACCGGTATCTCAATCTCCACCTCCGCCGCAACCGCTGCCGCATCCACTGTCGCCGCCGCAGCTGCTGCCGCAGCTGCCGCTCGAATTGGAGCCCTCGGGCGAGTTGTGCGGGTTGCGCAGCGCGTAGAAGGCGGCAAGTTCCGATCCGGCGAGGACGCTGGTGCCGAACAGCGCGACGGCGAGGTCGCTTTCGCGCCGCGTCGGCGCGCGCCGCAGCCGCTGATGCGCGCGGCGCGCGTCCTTGACCGCGGCGCGGGCGGCGCGCGTCTGGTCGCTGACAAAGCGCCAGCGGATCGACAGCGGGATCAGGGTCAGCAGCATCAGCAGCGACAGCACGAAAAGCGGGCCGCCCCGCGCGATGTCGGCAAGCAGTCGGATCGCGCCGAACAGCAACAGCACCGCATAGGGCGCGATCGCCAGCAGCCGCAGGCGGCGGTGCTCGTCGGGATCGAGCAGCAGGCCTGCGGATTCGAGCCGGCGGCGCAGGGCGACCGCTTCGGGCTGCAACGCCGCAACGATATGGTCCCAGCCGAACGGCGAGCGCAGCGCGAGGATCGCGCGCTCGGCGCCCGAGGACGCCGCCCCGTCCGCCGTGCGGAAAATCTTGCCCTCGACCGCGATCGCACCCGACGCGACGGCGCGCGTCGCGACGGTGTCGGCAAAGCGCGCCTCGCGGCCGGCAAGATAGGCGAGGCTGTCGGGGTCGCGCAGTCGCTGCACCCGGCCCGCAGGACGAAGCAGCCGCGGCAGCAGCCAGGCGACCGGTCCGACGATCATCAACAACAGGAAATATATGCCGATAAAGGCCAGCGGGTCCCAATCGAGCGGATTCATCTCCGGCGCATCCTCATCCCCATGCCCACAGCGCGACCCCGGCCAGCGCTATCACAGCCGCGGCGGTGGCGCCAAGGCGAAGGGTGCGGTGCGGCACGATCCACACATCGGCGAGCGCGACGCGGCGCGCGTGCGGGTCGACATGAAAGCGCCGCCACGCCGAGGGCCAGATTTTTTCTGGCGGGAGGGCGCCGAACAGCCGCTCATAGCTCGCCAGCGTTTCGGCGTAATAATGGGCATAACGCCCGCCTTCCTCGGCGCCGCCGCTGGTTGGGCCATGGTGGAGCGGCGCCTCCAGCACCTGACCGCACAAGCGATCCCAATAGTCGCGGCTATAGGTAAGGTGCAGGTGCCACGCCTGGTCGACCGCGTCGGACGGCACGACCATATGGCCCGCGGTCATGGCGAGGAACAGGAAGCGGCGATATTCGTCCATCACCGTTTCGGAAAAAGCGGCGGACCAGCCATTTTCCCGGGCCAGCCGAGCCTCGAAGGTCAGGGCGGCGTCGGCGGGACCGACGCGATACTCGCGAAGGACAATCCAGAGCGGATGCTCTGTGGCGATCATCCGCCCCAGAGGTTGCGCGCCGCGCCGAGCGCGGCATATTTGGGGCTGTCGACCGCGCATTTGTCGATCGCCGCGCGTCGCAACTTCGCAAGCAGGCCGGGTTCGGCGAGCGTCGTCGTCCCCGCCATCAAGGCGGCGGACAAGGCCGCATCCTCGGCGCGCGTCCCGGCATCGAGGTCGCGCATCACGATGCCCAGCGCGTTCATCGCGACGACCGCTTCGAACTTGGCATGGTCCTCGGCGCGCGGCTTGATCGCACCCTCGATCCAGTCGCGCACCGCCTGCACGATTTCGCGGTTGGTCGGCTCGCCGACCGGCGCAGGCGGCGCGGACGGCGATGCCGACAGCGTGCGCGCGCGTTCGGCCTCAGGCGCTTCTTCTTCGAGCAGGAGCACGAGGTCGAGTTCCTGTTCGGCGGTGCGCCGCCCGACGACGACGCGCTCGACCGTGGTGTCGGCACCGCTGCGCCAGGCCTGCCCCATCTGCAAACAGCCGAGTGCCCACCACAAGGTGCGATAGACCAGCCAGAAGCGGAAGCGGGTGCGGTCGACGGGGGTGCCGCCCGCGGCTTCATAGGCCGCGAAATATTCGTCGAGGCTGCCGACCCCGAAGGCGGGGTTATCGAGCCGGCCGAAACGCCACACGGTCATGCAGCCGAAAGCGAGGTCCTCGTGCGCGTCGCCGCGATGCGCGAGCTCCCAGTCGAGCACGACCGCAAGGCCATCGGCATCGACCATGATATTGCCCATGCGATAGTCGGCATGGACGAGCACCGGCGGCGCCGGTTCGGGCAGATGATCCTCGCACCATTTGATCGCGAGCGCGATTGCCGGCCGGTCGCCGCCATAGGTCAGGAAGCGCGCCTTCAATTCGGCGAGCGCCGCGGCGGTGTCCATATGCGGGATCGCGTCGGGAATGGTTTCGGCGGGGATCGCATGGATGCGCGCGAGTTCGCGCCCCAGGTCTGCGACGAGCGATGGCGGCGGGCTCGCGAGAATCTTCGCCGGGTTCACCTCGGCGATCACGCGCTTCATCACATAGCCGGTGCCCATGCCGTCGCCGTCCGCCAGCACGCCGACGACTTCGGGCGCCTTCACCCCGGCGGCATGCGCGGCCATCACCAGCGCCGCTTCGGTGACATGGCCATAGGGCCGGTCCGCCATATATTCGGCCGATGGCGCGCGGCGCAGCACATAGGGTTCGCCCGCGAAATCGAATGCCCAGCTTTCCATGTTCGCGCCCCCCGACAGGCGGCCGAGGCCCGAGAGCGTTCCGGGGCCGACGGCGCGGGTCATGAAAACGGCGAGCAGGGTGTCGAGATCGGTCATTACTTTCCGATGCTAAGCTTTTCGGATCACCGCAAGCCGTTTTCGGCTTTCAATGGTGGAAGCGCGCCTACACCGGCGGTCAGAACTGGAACTGGACCGCGTTGACATAATAGGACGCCAGCGGCTGCCCGTCCTTGTCGAGCGCTGGCTCGAAGCGCGCACGGCGCATCACGCCCTTGCACACCGCATCGTCGAATGGCTTGCCGTTGGTCGAGCGCTGGATATGGCAAGCGGTGGGAACCCCATCGGCACCGACCGACAGCCGGAAACGCACAAGACCCGGTTGGCCCTTCGCGAGCATGGCGGGCGGATAGTCGTTGCTGTTCAACCATTTTCCCGGCGATCCGACCGGCATCGCCGACCGCGACCGTTCGCGGTGCCGCGCCGCGTCGATGCCCCAATGCTCGAGCAGTTCGTCGGTGCAACTGTTCATCGCGGTAAAGGCGGCTTTCATCGGCCCCGTCTTCAACCGCACTGGCTGGCGCAGTGGGCGTCCGATGAGCAGGCTGTCCGCCGCGGCCTTGTCGGCCTCGCTGATGGGTCCCGCCGACTCGGGATAATAACCATGCTTGGCGGCAAAACGGCCGTCGTCGGTCGAATAGGGGCGGATCCGGATGTTGCCGCTGAAAATCCAGGCCGGCATATCCTCGCCAACCGTCCCCGGGAAAAACTGGAGCTTCTGCTCGCCCAGCTCGCCGAATGTGATCGACGCTTCGTCCTTGCCGCTTGGCCCGTCGAGAATCGCACCCGCCAGCGTCAACCGAAAGCCGTCGCCCGGCTCGCCCTGTTCCATCGACAGGATGACCCGCTGCTTGCCCTCGCCGAAAAAACGCGCCAGCCGGCAATAATCATCGGCATAATGCACATTCCACGGGGTCGTCGGCGCGAGTTCGACCGGCGCCTTTTCGGCCGCCATAGACGGCGCCGTCACGATCAGCGAGACAAGGCCCGCCATTCCCATCCTGCTTCCCATGGCGCGATGCTACACCGCTGTTTTACCGCGCGCAATCCGGCGCGGAGGTCTAGCGCCGCAAGCGGCCCTTCGTCCGCCGATCGTGCCATTTCGCGGCGAAGTGCAGACCCCATGCCAGTGGCACAGCGGCGAGAAACCAGCCCCATTGAATGCTCTCGATCATCCCGTCGCCGCCCAGATGCCCGAACATCGCGAGCAGGATCACCGGCGCGATGACGACATAGACCCCGATCTGATACCAGTTGTGGCCGCTCGCGATATTCTGCGGATCGATCGGCAGCGGCGCCCGCGCCGCGACCGCCGCCTCGATGGCGTCGCGCCGCTCGCGCCAGCCGCCGACATAATCCCACGCCTCGATCCCGACCGTCCCCGCCTCGACGATGAAGATCGCCAGCCCGATCGCGGGGCCATGAAAGCGCGGCTCGATCGCGAGCAGGTCGAGCAGCCAGCCGCCGAGGAAGACCACCGTCAGCAAGCCGCCGACCGCCCACATCGCCTGGAACGGCAGCCCCGCGATCATCGCATCGATATGCGTCTCGAGATCGGCGCGCCAGCGCGCGACCTCTTCGGCCTTCACCCCGCGCACCCGCCCGTCGCGCCCACGATAGGCAGGACCCATCGCGGTCTCGACGAACCAGCGTTCGAAGCGCCGGATCTCGCCGTCGCGGATCTGGTCCTTCTGGTAATCGCTCATAAACGCCATGGATCGCCCCTCCGCAAACGGCGATAATGTGGGGCGGTTACGATCGCGATAATGGCGCTCGCTTGACGGGAGCGGGTACGGGGTGGAAACAGCAACCATGGATCGCACGTATTTCAAGGGGTTCGCCGCCCTCGTCGCCACGCTGCTTTCAACGGCGGTCGTTCACGCTACCGACCGTCCGGTGCTAGCGCCATCGACGCCGTGGAAAGTCGACTATGCCGAAGAAGAATGCCGCCTTCTGCGTACCTTCGGAACCGGTGACGATGCGGTGACAATGCGGCTCGCGCGCGGATCGGGCCTGCAAAGTTTCGACATGGTGATCGCCGGGGTGAGCGTTCCACGGCTCGGCGAGGCCGTAAAGGTCACGATGACCCTCGAGCCGCAAGCGACACAAGCCGAATTCGACGGCTATTCGATGGGAGTGCCGAAACGCCCTGAGAAGTTCATTCGCTGGTACGACGGGAGCCCGGAGATCCTCGCCGACATTACCAACGCCCAGCGGGTCCGGCTACGCGCCGACGACCGGTTCGACGTCGCGATGCTGTGGTCCGACGGCAAGGCCGCGCTGGCGGCGCTACAGGTTTGTCACGATGATCTGCTCAAAAGCTGGGGCGCCGAAGTCAATGCGATCCGTGCGCTCAAGGTTCAACCCCTACCGGTCGGTGTCCCCAGCCGATGGGCGACCAATTCCGACTATCCCGATCGGGAAATGACCAACAAAATTCAGGGCACGGTGACCTTTCAACTCAAGATCGACTCGGAGGGCGCCGTCGAGAATTGCCTGATCCTGCGTAGCAACGATTCGGCGGTTCTCGACGAACGGTCCTGCAAGCTGATGCGCGAGCGCGCCAAATTCAAACCCGCACGCGACGCGAACGACCAGCCGACGCCCAGTTATTATGTCAACCGGATCCGCTGGCAGATTCCGGAATAAGCGGCGATTCACCCCGCGCGTTCGCGCCCGCGCTCCATCACCGCGATCCGCCGCGCCTCGACTTCGTCGGCGCTGACGCTGCGGTTCGCCGCCGACGAGCGCTCCTGCTCGAGCGCCATCGCCGCGCCGAAGGGCAGCGCATAGCCGTCGTCGACCAACGCCTTGTACGCGCGCACCATCGCCGGGTCGGCGCTCGCGATATCGCGCGCCAATGCCTGCGCGGCGGGCAGCAGGTCGTCGGGCGCGACCACCCGATTGACGAGGCCCCAGGTGCACGCGGTCTCCGCGTCGAGGAAATTGCCGGTCAGCGACAATTCCTTCGCGCGGCCAATGCCGATCAACCGCGACAGTTTCTGCGACAGCCCCCAGCCGGGCATCACGCCGACCCGCGCATGGGTGTCGGCAAAGCGCGCGTTGGTCGATGCGATACGAATGTCGCACGCCAGCGCGACCTCGAACCCGCCGGTGATCGCGACCCCGTTGATCGCGCCGATCACCGGCTGCGGGCACAGCTCGATCGCCTTCACCGGATTCTCGTCGGCACCGGTCGCATTGGCGGCACCGAGATTGCTGGTATCGGCACCGAGCTCCTTGAGGTCGAGTCCGGCGGTGAACGCGCGTGTCCCCGCCCCGGTCAACACGATCGCGCGGATGCTGTCGTCGCCGGCAACCTCGCGCATCGCGGCGGCGAGGTCGGCGCGCAGCGCCTTCGACAGCGCGTTCATCGCTTCGGGGCGGTCGAGGGTGACGGTGGCGACACCGTCGTCGCGAGTGATGAGGACGAGGGACATCAGGCTATTTCTCCATAGGATGCGTAATCCTCTACATGGACATTCGGCCGACGAAAGCTGGTAAAACTCATGCTCGCCGACAAATCGAGCGCCTCGACCTGATGCCACCAGCCGACGGGCAGGAAGATCGATTCGCCGGGTCCGATGATCGTTTCCAGCACCGGCGGCGTATCGGCATCGCCCGCCCCGGCGGGCAACGGCTCGTTGCCCCAGTCGGAGAAGCAGTGGCGGCTGTTCTTCATCCGCGCAAAGGCCCAGGGCGGCGCCATCCGCACCCGCTTGCGGCCCAGTACCTGCACCAGCAGATTGTTGGTGAGGTCGTGGTGCCAGGGGGTGAGCGTGCCCCGGGGGCCGAGCCAGAAAAACCCGTCGCGGGTCCGACCGGTATCGAGCAGTTCGATCGGCGCCAAATCGTCCCACAACGGCCCGAGCGCCGCGGCGTTGGTGCCGCTGTTGTAGGCGGTCAGATAGATGTCGTTGCTCGCCTCGTCCTTGCGCAGCCAGTCGACGAATTCGCCGAAGCGTAGGAGGCGGCGGTGGTCATCCTTGGCGAGTTCGTAATCGGGGTCGCGCTCGCGCTCGACCTGCGCCTCGACGACCGCATCGCCCGCGAGCGCCGCAAAATGGTCGAGCGACCAGCGCGTCAACGCCGGCCAATGGTCGATCAGCCCGGTGAGTTTCGCCGGGCGGTTGCTCTCATAATAGTGCGGGTAAAAATGATCGGCATCCGGCGTCTCCACCAGGTCGAGCGCAAAGCCGCCCTCGGCCTCGCGCGCCAGCCGTTCCTGGTTCGCGAAGATCCAGCGCTGCTTCGCGATACGCGCCGCCTGCCGCCGCAGCATCGCCGCCATCGGGTCCTTCACCAGCCGGTCGATCTCGTACTTCGCCGACGCCGCCGACACCCCTGCGCCGACGAGCCGCGCCTGCAGCGCGGCATCATCGTCGCCGGCGGCGAGGCCTTCGGCGATCAACGCTCGCTTGTCGGATTGGGCCATGGCAGAATCTCCTTGGGTCCGCCCAAGGCTATGCCGATGACAATCGGATGACAATCAGTCGCCCATGGGCCCCTTGTAAGCCGGCCCATAGACTGCCGCACGGAAATCGCGATGCAGCGTTCCGTCATAGGGCAAAGTCTGGACGAAGAAGACCGCGGTCAGCTTGTTCGCCGGATCGACCCAGAACAAGGTCGAGGCCATGCCGTCCCAGAAAAATTCGCCGGTTGCGCCCCGGCTTTCGTCGGCACTCAGCGGCTGCCCCTTGCGCACCGCGAAGTCGAAACCGAACCCGACATTGCCCTTGCTCGGCAACCACGAGCGCTCCTTGATCGCCGGGTCGAGTTGGTCGCTCGCCATCAGCTTGACCGTCGAGGGTTTGAGGATGTGCGCACCGTCGAGGCTACCGCCATTGAGCAGCATGCGCGCGAAACGCTGGTAATCGTCGAGCGTCGAGGCGAGGCCGAAGCCGCCGGGGGTCAGTTTGTGATCGCGAAAGTTCAGCACCTGCGCGGTCGCCGCATCTTGCTGCACCATCTTGCCGTCGCGCTTCTCGTACATGGCGGCAAAGCGCGGCAGTCGCGTGTCGGGCTGGCGCCAGGCGGTCTCGGTCATCTTCAGCGGTTCGAAGATATGGGTGCGGACATAGTCGGCGAAACGCTGGCCCGAGAGCTTCTCGACCAGCGCCGCCTGCACATCGACCGCGATACTATACTCCCACTGGCTGCCCGGCTGGTACAGCAAAGGCACGGTCGCGAGGCGGCGGTTCGCCTCGGAGAGGTCGATGTCGAGCGCGAGCGGCGCGGCGGCGACATAGGCGTCGTGCGCTGGAGTCGGCCCCGCGCCATAGGCAAAGCCAGCAGTGTGGCGGAGGACGTCGCGCACCGTGATCGGCCGTTCGGTGGCAACATAGCGCGGCTGCCCCGCATCGTCCTTGCCCGCATAGACACGCATGCTCGCATATTCGGGCAGATATTTGGACAGCGGGTCATCGAGGCGGACCTTGCCCGCCTCCCACAGCTGCATCAACGCAACGCCGGTCACCGGCTTGGTCATCGAATAGATTTGCGCGATCGTGTCGCGGCGCATCGGACGGTTCGCGGCGCGGTCGGCCATGCCGGCGGTGCCGAAATAGACCTCGCGCCCGTCCTGCCAGATCAGCGCCGAGACGCCGCCCGCACGGTCGCTGGCGATCATCCGCTGGAGCGCCGCGTCGACCCGGGCCTTGTCGATGGCTAGCGATGGGGTCGCGGTCTGCGCCTGTGCGGGCAATATGGCGGGCGCCAGCGCGACTGCTGCCGCAGCCAGAGCCAGTGCTATTCGCGCGGTCCGCATAAAGCCATCTCCCACGGCCCTGCTTGGCGAGCCTTCGGCTCTGTCTATCGAATCGAACCCCGTTCGTCAGCATGCGCTGCGGCTGAATAGGTCTGCAAGCCGATCAGGGCGCCGCCGCCGGCTCTTCGGGCGTCTCGGCCTCGGTCAGCGCACCATTTTGGATCAGCCATTGCGGGTGTCCCGCCTGCACCGACGCCATGATGCGGTCGATCGCGGCGGCGACCTGTTCGCCTTCGGCCTCGCGGTCGCGCGCGACGACGACGCGGCGCGCCTGCGCGTCGATCAGCACCCGGTCGCGCGGCACCAGCTCGCCGACGGTCAGCCCGGCCATAATGTTGCGGCTGTCGTCCTCGCGCTGCTCGAGTGCCGAAAGGCGGCGGTTGAGCTGTTCCTCGACCTGCGCCGCCGCATTACTCTGCTGCCGGATCTGGACGATGCTGACGCGCACGTCACGTTTCAGCTTGGCGCGCACCTTCCGTGCGAGGTCGCTGTCGAGCTGCGACGCATAGCGGTCGACAAGGACCACACCGTCGACGGCGACCGCGTCATCCTCGATCCGCACGTTCAGGCTGTCGACCCGGTCGTCTTTTGCCAGCAGGCCGCCAAGTTCGCTCTGCACGGCATTGCGCGCGCCGATCTCGCGGACGATCGAGTTGAGCGACAGCGCCAGCGGGATCGATAAAACCCCGAGCGCCCCGACGATACCGACGACCTGCATCGCCGTATGCTGCCGCGTCAGCGACGGACCGAAATGATTGAGCCGGGCGACGATCGTCGCGGCAAAGGCGATCGCCAGCGTGTTGGTCAGGAAAAGCAGCGACGCGCCGAGCGCGAAATCCATTCGTCCGGTGACCAGTCCGAACGCGACCGTCGACAGCGGCGGCACCAGCGCGGTCGCGATCGCGACTCCCACCATCACCCCCGACAGCTTGCGCATGATCGCATAGACACCGGCGATACCGCCAACGACCGCGACACCGAGGTCGAGCAGCGTCGGCTGGGTCCGCGCCCGCAGTTCGGGCGTAACGTCGGCGATCGGCGAGACCCAGATGATCAGTGCGGCGACGAGGATCGCCACCGCCATGCCCGCCGCGAGCGTGACCAGCGAGCGTTTGATCAAATGGCTTTCGATCGTCGCCAGGCCAAAGCCGAGGCCCATGATCGGACCCATCAGGGGCGACACGAGCATCGCGCCGATGACCACGGCGGTCGAACTTTGCAGCAGGCCAAGCGTCGCGATCGCGGCAGCGAGGATGATCAGGAGCAGGAATTTCTTGTCGAGCCGCGCGTCGCGCGCGACGCTCGCCAGAATCAACGAGCGGTCGAGGGCGTCGTCGCCCCCGACCGCTTCGTCATTCGCGTCATTCCGCGTTGCCCGTCGGCCGCCCGCGTTGAAGGGGGCATCGCCGAGACCGGGCACGCCGGGGTGATCGCCGGTCATCGTCAGATCTTGCCGGTCAGCTCCGGAACGGCGCTGAACAGGTCGGCGACGAGGCCGAAGTCGGCGACCTGGAAGATCGGGGCGTCTTCGTCCTTGTTGATCGCGACGATCGTCTTGCTGTCTTTCATGCCCGCGAGATGCTGGATCGCGCCCGAGATGCCGATCGCGAAATAGACCTGCGGGGCGACGATCTTGCCGGTCTGGCCGACCTGATAGTCGTTGGGGACATAGCCCGCATCGACCGCGGCGCGCGACGCACCGAGCGCGGCGCCGAGCTTGTCGGCGAGCGGCACGATCACTTCCTGATATTTCTCGCTCGAACCCAGCGCGCGGCCGCCCGATACGATGATCTTCGCCGAGGTCAGTTCAGGACGATCCTGCTTGGCGATTTCGGCGCCGACGAAGCTCGAAATGCCCGCGTCGCCGCCAGCCGAGACGGCTTCGATGGTGCCCGAACCGCCCGAAGTCGCGGCCTTTTCGAACGCGGTGCCGCGAACGGTGAGGACCAGCTTCGCGTCCGACGATTCGACCGTCGCGATCGCGTTGCCGGCGTAGATCGGGCGGGTGAAGCTCTTTTCGCCTTCAACCGACAGGATTTCGCTGATCTGCATCACGTCGAGCAGCGCGGCGACGCGCGGCGCGATATTCTTGCCGGTCGTCGTCGCGGGCGCGAGGAAGGCGTCATGGCTCGCCATCAGCTCGGCAACCAGCGGCGCGATGTTTTCGGGCAGATTATGACCGAAGGCGGCATTGTCGGCGACATGGACCTTGCCGACGCCGGCGATCTGCGCAGCATCCTTGGCGACGCCATCGACACTGCTACCGGCGACGAGCAGATGGACTTCGCCGAGCTTCGACGCGGCGGTGACCACCGCGAGCGTGGCGTCCTTGACGGCCTTGCCGTCATGTTCGACCCAGACGAGCGTTTTCATGAGTGAACTCCCATGGCTTTCAACTTGGCAACCAGTTCATCGACGTCGGCGACCTTGACGCCGGCCGAGCGAACCGGCGGCTCGCTGACCTTGACGACCTTGACCCGCGGGGCGGTGTCGACGCCGTAATCGGCGGGGGTCTTGGTATCGAGCGGCTTCGACTTCGCCTTCATGATGTTCGGCAGCGAGGCGTAGCGCGGTTCGTTCAAACGAAGGTCGGTGGTGACGATCGCGGGAAGCTTGAGCTTCACCGTTTCGAGGCCGCCGTCGACTTCGCGCGTCACATTGACGCTGTCGCCGTCGACATTGACCGCGCTGGCGAAGGTGCCCTGCGCCCAGCCGGTGAGCGCGGCGAGCATCTGGCCCGTCTGGTTGTTGTCGTCGTCGATCGCCTGCTTGCCGAGGATCACGAGACCCGGCTGCTCGGCGTCGGCGATGCCCTTGAGGATCTTGGCGATCGCGAGCGGCTCGACGGCGTCGTCGGTCTGGACCAGGATCGCGCGGTCGGCGCCCATCGCGAGCGCGGTGCGCAGCGTTTCGGTCGCCTTGGCGGGGCCGACGCTGACCGCGATGATCTCGGTCGCGACGCCTTTTTCGCGCAGGCGGATCGCTTCTTCGACCCCGATCTCGTCGAACGGGTTCATCGACATTTTGACATTGGCGAGGTCGACGCCGGTGCCGTCGGACTTGACCCGCGGCTTGACGTTATAATCGAGCACCCGCTTGACGGGGACGAGGATTTTCATGGGCTCTTGGCTCCTCTCAGAAATTGTGCACTGCGCCATAGTTGCGCTTTACGTAAACGTCAACCTGACTTCCCTCTCCCCTCGGGGGAGAGGATAGGGAGACTTGGTCCGAAGGACCTAGTCGGACTTGGTGAGGGTCTGCACCGTTGGTCGCCCTCACGCAGCTTCGACTAGGCGGCAAGCCGCCAAGTCTTCGCAACCCTCTCCCCCAAGGGGAGAGGGTCAACCTCACGCGACCTGCCGGACCTCGGCAACGATCTTCTTCGCCGCATCGCCCAGATCATTGGCCGCGACGATCGGCAGGCCCGAATTGGCGAGGATGTCCTTGCCTTCCTGGACGTTGGTGCCTTCGAGGCGAACGACCAGCGGCACCGACAGATTCACTTCCTTCGCCGCCGCGACGATGCCGTCGGCGATGATGTCGCACTTCATGATGCCGCCGAAGATGTTGACCAGGATGCCCTTCACGGCGGGGTCCTTGAGGATGATCTTGAACGCCGCGGTGACCTTTTCCTTGCTCGCGCCGCCACCGACGTCGAGGAAGTTGGCCGGGAATTCGCCGTTCAGCTTGATGATGTCCATCGTCGACATCGCCAGACCCGCACCGTTCACCATGCAGCCGATATTGCCGTCGAGCTTGATGTAGGCGAGGTCATATTCGCTCGCCTCGACCTCGGCCGGGTCTTCCTCGGTCAGGTCGCGCAGCTCGGCGAGGTCCTTGTGGCGGAACATCGCATTGCCGTCGAACGCCACCTTGGCGTCGAGCACCAGCAGTTCGTCGCCATTGGCGCCTTCGCACACCGCGAGCGGGTTGATTTCGATCTGCTCGGCGTCGGTCGCGAGGAAGGCGTCATACAGGCCGGCGAGAACCTTCGCGGCCTGCTTGGCGAGATCGCCCGACAGGCCGAGCGCCGCGGCGACGCTGCGACCGTGGTGCGGCTGCAGCCCCGTGGCGGGGTCGATGGTGATCGTGTGAATCTTTTCCGGCGTGTCGTGCGCAACGGTTTCGATGTCCATGCCGCCCTCGGTCGAGGCGACGACCGCGATGCGGCTCGACCCACGATCGACGAGCAAAGCGAGGTAGAATTCGGACTTAATGTCGGCGCCGTCGGTGATGTAGAGGCGGTTGACCTGCTTGCCGGCTTCGCCGGTCTGGATCGTCACCAGCGTGTTGCCGAGCATGTCTTTCGCATGGGCTTCGACTTCCTCGAGGGTCTTGGCGAGGCGGACGCCGCCCTTGGCGTCGGGGCCGAGTTCCTTGAACTTGCCCTTGCCGCGGCCACCCGCGTGGATCTGCGACTTCACGACATAGAGCGGCCCGGGGAGCTGCTTCGCCGCGGCGACGGCGTCCTCGACGGTCATGGCGGCGATACCCTTGGGGATCGCGACGCCGAATTTCGCGAGCAGTTCTTTCGCCTGATATTCGTGGATGTTCATGAGGTCTGCCGGGCCTTTCGAGTCTGGGGCGGGGAGAATTGGCGCCGCCTAAGCACAAGTCAGACGCCAAGGCTACCCCTAGCTCCCGCTAGGGCACCGACAGTTTTTCTTGATCAGCCGAAAGCGCACACCGCCGCCGAGCTGGTCGTCACCGACAAAATCTCCGGGTCCTTGAGCGCGCGGACCTTGTGCAGGAACTGATTGAGCGACAGGTCGCTGGCATTCTTGTCCTTGAGGCTGGCGAGCGAGCCGATCCGCCGCAGCTGGACCAGCGACAGGCGGTCGACCATGCGTGTCGCCATGCATCCGGCGACGCGCTGCGACAGACCGGCATCGATCAGCCCCGTGCGCAGCCGCGTCTCGGGCGTCGCGCAGCCCGCGAGCGCCAGCGCCACCACGACCGGACCCAGCAACAGCTTTTTCATCGCTCTATCTTCCATGAAATTCGGCGACCGCGCGCGACACCGCCTGCATCGTCGCCATCCGCGCCGGGATCGGCGAACTCGCCTCCCCCATCATCACCACGATCGCATAGCGGGTGCCGTCGGGGGCGGTCGCGATGCCGATGTCGTTATAGCCCACGGTCATGCCCTTGTAATCCTGGCCGGTGCCGGTCTTGTGGAGGAAGGTCCAGCCGGCGGGCAGCCCGGCCTTTAAGCGCTGCGGTCCGCTCTTGGTCCGGCTCATCACCCCCAGCATATATTGGGTGGATTCGGGCGACAGCAAGGTGCCGCGCGCCAGCCGGGTAAGCGCGCCCGCGATCGCGGCCGGGCTCGCCCCGTCGGGCGGACTGGCGCGATAGGCGTCCATCGCCGCCTTGCGCGTCGCCTCGGGCAGCGCGGCGCGCGCCGCCTGAAAATTGCGCGCGTTCGCATAGCTTTGCTGCCATTTGAGCCCCGCGGTGCCCGCCTGCAGCAGCCGCTCGCCCGGACCGAAGCGGATCGCGCCAAGGTCTTTCTTGCTGATGAAGCGACGGACCGCGTCGGGGCCGCCGACGGTGCGCAGCAGGCTGTCGTTCGCGGTATTGTCGCTGTGGGTGATCGCCATTTCAATGAGCTCGCGCACCGACAGCGACACCGATCCCTCGGACTGGACCCGCGCCGCGATCGGCTGGTGAAAGACGGTGAGGTCCTCGGGGCCGATCCGCACTTTCTGGTCGAGGCTGAGCCGGCCGTTGTCGACCGCGTCGAGTACGGTCAGCGTCACCCAGAATTTCGACACGCTCTGTTGCGGGAACAGCTCGCCGCCGCGCTGGGCGAGCGCCCATTCGCCGTCGATCCGCTGCACCGCGATGCCGGTCTTGCCCGGAAAGGCTTTCCATATCTGGAAAATGCGATCGTCGAGGCCCGCGGGCGCGCGGCGGAAACCCGGGTCGGCGGGCATCTGCGGCGACGGCGTCGCACTGCGCACCGGCGGGCCGATCGGAACGGTGACCGGGCCGGTCGAACTGCGCACCGGCGCCGGGCGCGGCGTCGGCACCACCGCGGCGCTGCTGACACATCCTGCAAGCACCATGGCGCCCACCAGAACCGCAAGCGCCGGCTTGCCCGAAAATTCGACCTTCATTCAAACCCCGAAACGACTGCGACCGTCATGCTAAATCCCGGCCCTTTTGGCCGATTTCACCCGTCCCGCACGGGGTGCGCGGCGACCAGCGGTTTGCGACGAACGATTCCTCCCGCACGATGAGCGGCGGAACCTTTCCGCCGAATCAGGGCGCCAGGGTGGCCCGCACGAGATTGGGATAGAGTCGCTTGAACGCCGCGAGCTTCGGGGCGTCCCAGCGGACGATGTAGCCGTTCGACGGATTCCGCTTCATGAAATCCTGATGGCCGGCCTCGGCGCGATAGAAGGTCTTGTAGGTCTCGACCGGCACGACGATCGGCTTGGCGAAAAATTTGCCCTTGCCGATCTGCGCCAGATAGGCGGTCGCGACCTGGCGCTGGGTCGCATCCATCGGCACGATCGCGGCGCGATATTGTGTCCCCGTGTCGGGGCCCTGGCGATTCCTGAGCGTCGGGTCGGCGACAACCGAAAACAGCACCCGCAGCAGGGTGCCATAGCTCACCTGCGTGGGGTCATAAATGATGCGTACCGCCTCGGCATGGCCCGACTTGCCGTCGTGGGTCAGCTCATATTTCGCGGTCGCGGCGCTGCCGCCATGATAGCCCGATTCGACCGAGATCACGCCCTTGACGTTCGAAAACACGCCCTCGACGCCCCAGAAGCAGCCGCCGGCAAGTACCGCGGTCGCGCGCTTCGCCTTGACCGCCGGATCGACCGCCGCCGCGGGCAGCTTGACCACCGTCTCCGCCTGCGCCGGCCAGACATGGGTGAAGATGACGACCCCCGCCAGCGCTACGATGACATGGCGGGCGAAATTCATCCGGATCGGTTTCACAGCGTCATCGCGAGCGCCGGCTGCTGCATCATCACGAGCAGCCCGCCGATGGCGAAGCCTGCGAGCATGGTCGGAAACCAGTCGGAGCGAATCATGGAGAGCATCGGTTTGTCCTGTCATATCTATCGTTCGTGGCCGAAGCCTTGTTGGTTACACCGAACGATATGACGCGCCCCGAGCCATCGTGCAGTGACGGGAGTCACCTTTAGGCGGCAGGCCTTACTTTACGGTGAACCGGCTGGTTGTGCGGGGTTCAGAAACGGCTGCCCCTCCCGCAAGCGGGAGGGGAGCGAAATCAGCTCAACGCCGCGCACGCCTGCTGGATGCGCACGCAGGCCTCCTTCAGCACCGCTTCCGACGTCGCATAGGACACGCGGAACGCCGGCGACAGACCAAACGCGCCGCCGTGCACCGCCGCGACCTTGGCGCTGTCGAGGAAATAGTCGATCAGCGCCTCGTCGGTGTCGATCAGCTTGCTGTCGGGGGTCTTCTTGCCGATGCAGCCGCTGGCGTCGGGATAGACGTAAAAGGCGCCGTCGGGGGTCGGGCAGTTGAGGCCGGGCGCGTCGTTGAGCATCGCGACCACCATGTCGCGGCGCTTGCGGAACGCGGCGTTGCGGTCGTCGAGGAACTGCTGCGGCCCGCCGAGCGCGGCGGCGGCGGCGGCCTGCGCGATCGAGCAGGGATTCGACGTCGATTGCGACTGCAGCTTGGCCATCGCCTTGATGATCCACGCCGGACCGGCGGCATAGCCGATGCGCCAGCCGGTCATCGCATAGGCCTTCGAACAGCCGTTCACGGTCAGGATGCGATCGGCGAGATCGGGGCAACGCTGCGCGAAGGTGGTGAAGGCAAAATCGGCGTACCAGACATGCTCGTACATATCGTCGGTCATCACCATGACGTGCGGGTGGCGACGGATCACCTCGCCGAGCGCGTCGAGTTCCTCGCCCGAATAGGCGGCGCCCGACGGGTTCGACGGCGAGTTGAACATCACCCAGCGCGTCTTTTTGGTGATCGCCTTGTCGAGCTGCTGCGGGGTGATCTTATAGTTTTGTGCCGCCGTTCCTTCGACGATCACCGGCGTGCCGCCGCAGAAGGCGACGATGTCGGGATAGCTGACCCAATAGGGCGCGGGGATGATCACCTCGTCGCCCGGATCGACCGTCGCGACGAGCGCGTTGAACAGGGTGTGCTTGCCGCCGACGTTGACCGAGATCTGGTCGAGTCCGAAATCGAGGCCGTTGTCGCGGCGGAACTTCCCGCGGATCGCGTCCTTCAGCGCGACGGTGCCATCGACGAGCGTATATTTGGTCTGGCCGTTGCGGATCGCCTCGATCGCAGCTTCCTTGACGAAATCGGGCGTGTCGAAATCGGGTTCGCCGGCGCTGAGGCCGATGACGTCGACGCCCTCCGCTTTCAGCTTGGTCACCCGCGCGGTCATCGCGAGCGTCGCCGAAGGCTGGATGCGGCCGAGCGCGGCCGAGACATGGGGCGGAAAGGTCGACATGGAAAGCGTCCCCTGATTGGCACTGGAAGCGAGCGATTTGGCAGAAAATTGCGCGGGGCCGCGCCTAAAGCTTCCGCCCGCAAATCGCAAGGCGATGCGGGGATAATTTACCTATGCAGGCCTAAACTCCGCCCGTCATCCCGGCGACTGGGTTTGAGCCTCGCCCGCCAGCCGCGCCGGGATCAGCCCGCGCAAGCTGTTGCCGATGAAGAAACCATCGGCAAGGTCCGCGAGGCGCAGGTGCGATTCGACCGCGCGCCCTTTCTCGATCAGCTCGGCGCGCAGCACCCCGGGCAACAGTCCGAGCGACAGTGGCGGGGTGAGCAATTGCCCGGCGCGCTCGACGAAGATGCTGCTCCAGCTGCCCTCGGTGACGAAGCCAGGTTCGTCGACGAACACCACTTCCGCCGTTCCGGCCTCGCTGCGTGCGGCGTCGAAGGCGGCGCGCAGGCTGGTCTTGTGGGCGAGGCGGAAATCGTCGGCAGCCATCGGCGCCGGCCGCACCGCGACGGAGACCGGCAGTTCGGCAAGGCGCGGCAGCGGCGACACCTCGACCGCAAGCGCGCCCGACGGCGCCAGCCGCATCCGCACCCGCGCCGCACTGCGCAGGCGGAAAGTCGCCGATTGCAGGACGTTGCGCGCACCGTGCCGGTCGAAGGTGAAGCCCAGCGCCGCCGCGCTCGCCTTCATCCGCGCCAGATGCCCCTCAAGCCGCTGCACCCCCTCGACAGGATCGAAAAGCATCGTTTCGATCAGGTCGAAACTTTCGCGCGCTGCCCCCACAAATTCCCCCTTGGCCAGACACTCCCGCCATTCCTCCGACGGCAGGCTGTCGGCGACGATGCCCGATCCCAGTCCCAGCGTGGCGCGAATTGGCCCGTCCTGCAAGCCGGATAGCGGCGAGCAGGGTGCCGGAAACACAAGCGTGCGGATCGCGACGTTGAAGGCCGCGTCACCGCCGGGCTCGATGAAGCCGATCGAGCCGGTATAAAGCCCGCGCGGGCTTGCCTCCAGTTCGTCGATGACCTCCATCGCGCGCACCTTCGGCGCGCCCGTGATCGATCCACACGGGAAGGCGGCGCGCAGCACGTCGACCGCGCCCTTGTCGGCGGGCAAGGTCGCGGTGACGTCGGACACCAATTGGTGGATCGTCGGAAAGCTTTCGACGCGAAACAGGTCGGGCACCGCGACCGACCCCGGCCGCGCGACGCGCGACAGGTCGTTGCGGATCAGGTCGACGATCATCAGGTTTTCGGCGCGCTGCTTGGGATCGGTGGCAAGCAGTCGCGCCGCCGACCTGTCGGCCTCGGCATCGGCCAGCCGCGCCGCCGTCCCCTTCATCGGTCGCGCCATCGCCTCGCGTCCGCGCAAGCCGAAGAACAGCTCGGGCGACAGCGACGCGATCGCCTGTTCGCCGGTCCAGATAAAGCCGCCATAGCCCGCGCGTGCCGTCCGCCGCAGCCGCGCATAGACCGCGAGCGGATTGCCGATGACCGGCACCGCGGCCCGAAAGGTTAGGTTCGCCTGATAGATGTCGCCGGCGCGGATATAGCCCAGAACCGCTTCGACCGCGGCCTCGTAATCGGCGCGCGCGATTCCCGGTTCGACCGCGCCGATCCAGCTCGCCGCCGGATCGGGCAACCGCGCCGGTACGGCATCGGCGTCGATCCGCTCGACCCGCTCGAACAGGCCGAACCAGCCGAGCGGCGTGCCGTCGCCTGCGGGCGCACCGCCGCGCCACGCCGGCGCCAGCCCCTTGCCGCCTTCATAGGCGAGATAGCCCGCGACATGCAGCCCGCGCGCCGCCGCCGCCTCGACCGCGTCGAGCAGCGCCGGGATTTCGGCGGCGCCGTCGGCGCGCAAAATCTCGACCGGATCGGCGAACAGCCGCGCCGCCACGGCATCCTCGAAGCGCGCATCGTCGAGCAGGACGAAGGGCGCGCATCCCGGGCCGGGGAGCGGCAAGGCGGCTGCGTCGATCATCTCCGTCCCGGCGGGTCGCCCCCGCCGTCCGCCACGATCAGCGGTCGCGCTTCATGCGGATGGTGCGGCCGCCATCGATCGTCGCGAAATAGCTGCCCATCGTCGCGGTCTTGATCTTGACCTTCTGCCCCGGCTTCGGCTGGCGCGGCAGCTTGGTGGTGTCGATCTGCACCCACACCGCATCGTCCTCCATCACCAGCGTATATTTGCCCGACCGGTCGATGCTCGCCGAACGGATCGTCGTTTCGACTTCCCTGATCTCGTCCTCATCGCCACCGAAAATTCCGCCGAGCTTGGGGAAGGAGAAGCCGAACAGCCCGCGCCGCGTCTTCTTGGCGGTCTCGCGGTCGGTGAAGGTGATTTCCTTCGCCTGGTCGGCCGCCGACAGCTCGCCGACCTCGCGGTCGAAACAGGCAAGGCGCGCGGCGGCATCGCCAATGTCGCGGCACGCGTAAAGTTCCTGGATCTGCGTCGGAAGCGGCGGCGGCGCCTTGTCCTTGGCGGCGGCCGGAACCGCCGTGACGGCGGCGAAAACGGCGAGCGGCGCGATCAGCCGGAAAGACGGATGCAGCATCGAAACCCCCTGAAATATGGCGTGCGGACGATATCGCCCCTGCCTAGCCGCCGCGCCGCCGCGCCGCAAGCTGGCCCTGTTGCGACACTGGCTTGCTTACCCTAGTGTCAGGAAGCTTCCCCCCGAGCAAAAGGATCTGGCATAGAGATGGATAGCGGTTTTTCCTGGTCGACGAATTACAACCACCCCACGCCCTGGGACCAGGATTTCCCGCCGCTCTCGCTCCCCGACATGCTCGCCGCCAGCGTCGCGAAGCGCCGCGATGCGCCGATGCTCGATTTCATGGGACGCCATTTCAGCTACAACGAGGTCGCGCGCGGCGTCGCGCGGGTCGCCAGGGGGTTGCAGCAACACGGCATCGGCAAGGGCACGCGCGTCGGCCTCTTCCTCCCCAACGTCCCGCATTATGTCGCGGCCTATTATGGCGCACTCGCCGCCGGGGCGACGGTGGTCAATTTCTCGCCGCTCTACACCGCGACCGAACTCGAGGCGCAGGTCGAGGATTCGGGTACCGAAATCCTCTTTACGATGAGCGCGACCGCGCTGCTGCCGACCGCCTTGAAGGTGCTCGACGGATCGAGCCTGAAACAGTTGATCGTCGGGTCGGTCGCTGGCGGATTGCCCGGCGCCAAGTCGCTGCTCTACCGGATGCTGCGCCGCAAGGAGGTCTCGGCGCTGCCCGACGACAGCCGCGTCACCCGCTTCTCGGCGCTGGTCGCCAATGACGGCCATTACGAACCCGCAACGATCGATCCCGAAGCCGACGTCGCGCTGATCCAGTACACCGGCGGCACCACCGGCACGCCGAAGGGCGCGATGCTGACCCACCAGAATCTCACAGCCAACGCGCGGCAGGTCAACAGCATCGACCCCGATCACGACGCCGACGACCGCATCCTCGGCGTCCTCCCCTTCTTCCATGTCTTCGCCAACACCTGCGTCCTCAACCGCACGGTACTCAACGGCGGCATGATCGCGATGCTGCCACGTTTCGATGCCAAACAGGCGCTGGAGGCGATCACCCGCACAAAAACGACCGCGCTGCCCGGCGTGCCGACGATGTATCAGGCGCTGCTCGACCATCCCGACCTCGCGAAGACCGACTTCTCCAGCCTGCGCGTCTGCATTTCGGGGGGCGCGCCGATGCCCGCCGAGCTGCGCGAGAAATTCGTCGCCGCCACGGGCGCTTCGCTGGTCGAGGGCTATGGCCTCACCGAAAGTTCGGGCGTCGTCTCGACCAACCCCTATGACGGCCCGGTCAAGGCCGGCACGATCGGCCAGCCGCTGCCCGCGACGCACATCCGTCTCGTCGACAAGGAAGACCCGATGAAGGACGCCCCGGCGGGCGAACCGGGGGAACTGGTCGTCAAGGGCCCGCAGATCATGCGCGGCTATTGGAACCGCGCCGACGCCGATGGCGACAGCTTCACCGAAGACGGCTGGCTGCGCACCGGCGACGTCGCGGTGATCGACGAAGATGGCTATGTCCGGATCGTCGACCGGCTGAAGGACATGATCGCGGTCGGCGGCTTCAAGGTCTACCCCAGCGTCATCGAGGCGCATCTCTATGAACATCCCGCAGTCAAGGAAGCGATCGTCCTCGGCGTCCCCGACGTCTATCGCGGCGAGGCGCCCAAGGCGTTCGTGACGCTCGAGGACGGTTTCGACGTCTCGGGCGAAGCGCTCGCCGCCTGGCTCAACCCGCAGCTCGGCAAGCATGAGCGGGTGAACGCGGTCGAGGTGCGGCTGAATTTGCCCAAGACGATGATCGGGAAGCTCGATCGCAAGGCCTTGCGGGCGGAGGAGGGGGCGTGAATTTTGCCGCCACCCTTTTTCTTCGTCACCCCCGCGAAGGCGGGGGTGACGGGAGGGCGCGACTTGTGACAATGAGACATTGTAACCTTTGTCATGATATGCCATATCCACCATCGCAATTGCCCCAACGGAGAATCGGGTGACCCACGTCGCCAGCCACGACCATGCCACGACGCGCCTCGGCGCGCTGGTTCGGGCTGCGCGCGATTCGAAGCCGCTGACCTCGCTGTCGGGCGACCAGCTGGCGATGGGCCTGTCGGGGCTGTGCCTCGTCCACTGCCTCGCGACGACGGTCTTTTTCGCCTCGATCGCCTCGGTCGGCGGGGTGATGTTCGACAATCACCTGTTCCACGAAGTCGGCCTCGTTGTCGCGATCGGCTTCGCGCTGATCACGCTCGTCTCGGGTGTGCTCAGCCATGGCTATATGATGCCCTTCGCGGTCGGCAGTTTCGGGCTGGGCATGATGGGCGGCGCGCTGTCGCGGCCGCATGACGGCAGCGAAGTGCTGGCGACGATGATCGGCGTCGCGATCGTCGCGCTCGGCCACGACCTCAACCGGCGGGCGCGGCACTAGCGCGCCGAAACGGACCGGTCCGCCGCTTGCGGCACCCCTGCAAAGAGCCTACATTGTGCCCAGTTGGGCAGATTGGCGCGCGCCATTTCGGCCACGCGCATAAGGAAACGCCGATGGGCAAGCATGATCATCCGCACGTCGAGGCCAGTGGCGCCTCGCTCGCCAGTGCCGCGCAGACCGCGCTCGAGGCTGCGGGCGAAGCCTGGACCGACATGCGCGCGCAGATTTTTGACGCCGTCGCCGAGATCGGCAAGCCCGCCAGCGCCTATGAAATCGCCGACATCGTGTCGAAGAACCGCGGCAAGCGCGTCGCGCCGAACAGCGTCTATCGCATCCTCGACCTGTTCGTGGCGAACAACCTCGTCCGCCGGGTCGAAAGCGCCAATGCCTTTGTCGCCAACAGCCATCCCGGTTGCCTCCACGACTGCATCTTCCTGATCTGCGACAGCTGCGGGTCCGCCGTTCATATCGACAACGACAAATTGTCCGACGGCGTCCGCGCCGCCGCCGACGCGACCGGCTTTGCCGCCGAACGCCCGGTGATCGAAGTGCGCGGCAAATGCGCCGAGTGCCAATAGGGCGCCCCGATCGCACCCCGCCGGACCCGTAAATGGCTGGCGGGGGGCTCCATCGCTGGATCGAGGCGCAGCGCACGCGCCCGCCCGCCCCGACCCGCTGGTGGGTGCTGACCGTCGCGATGGGGGCCGCCATGCTCCTGTTCGGCCTTCACCTCGGGCGGGTCTTCCCGGCCGATGCCGCGGCGATCCACCCCGGCTATGGCGCGCCGGTCATCGCCTTCGAATTCGCACGCGGCGAGGCCGATCTGTTCGCGGTCTTCGGCACCAGCGCTGATCCGTTGCAGGTCGCCCGCCTCGCCGCGATGCGCGCGGGCAACGAGCAGGACTATCTGTTCATGCTGCTCTACGCCGCCTTCCTCGGTTGCGGCTGCTTCGCCTTGTGGCGCGAACTCAGGCTGCGCTGGCTGCTCGCCGCGACCCTACTCCCGATCGTCGCCGCGCTCTGCGACGCTTACGAGAATTGGCTGCTGTTCGACATCCAGGCGGCCTTCACGCTGGGCGATTATTCGCCCGCCATGGCCAGCCTGCCCTGGCCGGTCGCGGCCAAATTCCTCGCGCTCACCCTGACCAATGTCGCGATCGGCTATGCCATGGTGCAGATGGGGCGATGGTGGCAGTTCGCCGGCACGCTTGTCCTGATCCCCTGCCTCGCCACGATCATGGCGCTGATCGCCCCCGCCGGCTTTGGCTGGACGCTGACCGCGGTGATCGGCGCCGGCTGGTTCGCGCTGCTCGTCATGGCGGCGATCGGCGCGTGGTATGCGCTGGTTCGCCGCGAGCCGCTGGTCAATTTCGATCCCGAAACCCCGCACCGCCGCGCCGCCGATCGCGACGAACCCGAAATTTCGCTGGCGCCCGGCAAGCGCCGCCATTTCGGGCGCCGAAAGGAAGATATTTAGGGTCCGTACTCCCTTACAGCACCGTCGAGGTTTGAGGCAAAATGGCCCACTGCGAGGAGAGAAGGCGAAGACATATGTCAATATTTCGAGACTTCTCGACGAAGCAATGGGCCATTTTGGTCAAATCCCTTCGGGACGTCCAAATGGCTTCCATCTCGAACCGAAAGCCGCTTGGAAAGGCAACCAGCCTTCCCGGCGCACCTTTCGGTCCGACCTGTTCGCCATTTGGGCGCCTCGACGGTGCTGTAAGGGAGTACGGACCCTTAGCCTCTTTTCGTCGCGGCGCGGCGGGTCTAGGGACACGGGCGAATCCTGACACAGGGCAAAGGGGACTGCACCCATGAACACCGTCATCATCCGCGAGGACGACCTCGTCGAAACCATCGCCGACGCGCTCCAGTACATCAGCTATTTCCACCCGATGGACTATATCCGCGCATTGGGCGCCGCCTATGAGCGCGAGGTCTCGCCCGCCGCGAAGGACGCGATGGCGCAGATCCTGTCGAACAGCCGCATGTGCGCCGAAGGGCATCGGCCGATCTGCCAGGACACCGGCATCGTCACCGTGTTCATCAAATGGGGCATGGACTGCCGCCTCGACTCGCCCCGCAGCCTGCAGCAGGTCGTCGATGAGGGCGTGCGCCGCGCCTATCTCCATCCCGGGAACAAACTGCGCGCCTCGATCCTCGCCGACCCGGCGTTCAGCCGCGTCAACACCAAGGACAACACGCCCTCGGTGCTCAATGTCGAAATGGTCCCCGGCGCCAAGGTCGTGATCGACGTCGCCGCGAAGGGCGGCGGCAGCGAGAACAAGTCCAAGTTCAAGATGCTGAACCCGTCCGACAGCATCGTCGACTGGGTGCTCGAAATGGTGCCGCAGATGGGCGCCGGCTGGTGCCCGCCAGGCATGCTCGGCATCGGCATCGGCGGCACCGCTGAAAAGGCGATGCTGCTGGCGAAGCAGTCGCTGATGGACCCGATCGATATGACCGAGCTGCTCGCGCGCGGTCCGTCGAACCCGACCGAGGAACTGCGCATCGAGCTGTATGAAAAGGTCAATGCGCTCGGCATCGGCGCGCAGGGCCTCGGCGGCCTCGCCACCGTGCTCGACGTCAAGATCGCCGACTGGCCGACCCACGCCGCGTCGAAGCCGGTGGCGATGATCCCCAACTGCGCGGCTACACGCCACGCGCACGTCACCCTCGACGGCAGCGGCCCCGCCTATCTCGAAAAGCCGGTGCTCGCCGATTATCCACAGATCGACTGGAAACCCGACCAGGCGGCGATCCGCGTCGACCTTGACAATCTCACGCCCGAAGTCGTCGCGAGCTGGAAGCAGGGCGACCGCCTGCTCCTCAACGGCAAGATGCTCACCGGCCGCGACGCCGCGCACAAGCGCATCGCCGAGATGCTCGCCAAGGGCGAAGAGCTGCCCGTCGCGTTCAAGGACCGCGTCATCTATTATGTCGGCCCGGTCGATCCGGTCGGCGAGGAAATCGTCGGCCCCGCCGGCCCCACCACCGCGACGCGCATGGACAAGTTCATGGACATGATGCTCGATCAGGGCCTGCTCGCCTGCGTCGGCAAGGCCGAACGCGGCCCCGCCGCGACGCAGGCGATCGCGAAGCACAAGAGCGCCTATCTGATGGCGGTCGGCGGCGCCGCCTATCTCGTCGCGCGCGCGATCAAGGGCAGCAAGGTCGTCGGCTTCGCCGACCTCGGCATGGAGGCGATCTACGAATTCGAGGTGCAGGACTTCCCGGTCACCGTCGCGGTCGACAGCGAAGGCCAGAACGTCCACGTCAACGCCCCAGCGCTGTGGCAAAGGCGAATCAAGGACGAAGGGTTGCTGGAGAAGGCATAAGGTCCGGCGGCCATGAGCCGCTTCCCGATCTGGTTCACCGTCGCCATCGGCGTCGCGGCGCTGTTCTTCCTCGCCGTGCCCTTCGGCCCCGGGACCAGCACCGGCGCGCGGGCCTTTTTCTCGATCCTGATGGGCGGCTTCATCACCGGCGGCGCGGCGGTGATCCTGTCATTCCTCCGCGACCTCGCCGGCCTGGCCCGTCGCCGCGCTGCACCGCAGCCGCCGATCGTGCCGCGCGCGCCGCCGCCCGACCTCTCGCCCGCGCGCAAGGCGGCGGTGCGCAAGACCGTGGCAGTCCTGGCCGAACATGGCCTCTTCGCGCCCGAAACCCCCGATCCCGCGCTCTTCTTTCCCGGCGTCGCCGACATGGACGAGAGCGTGAAGCCCGACACCATCCTCACCGCGCTCTGGGAACTCGATTATTACCATCCCGGCACCCGGCCCAAGCGCTTCATGGCCAACCTAGTCATGCTCGATTCCAAAACGGAACAGGAACCCGCGTATCTGCGCAAACAGGTCGAAGATCTCGCGCGGATCGCAGGCGTGTCGATCTCCGAGCTGACCGTCGACGCCGACTGGCCGCCGCACGACGGCCCGGTGCCGGTCCGCATCGCGATGCAGGCGGGCGGATCGCCGCTCGCGATCGAATATGCCGGGGCGGTCAAATATGCGAGTTCGTACATAGCGCACGCGATTGATGCGCGCGCGGGCGAGGTCGATACGGGCCGCCGCCTCGGCTGGCTGTGGACCGACCAGGGCGCGTGGATCAGCGCCTTGCCTGATGGCGCGGTCGAGGCGATGAATGCGGCGCTGAAGCTGACCCCGCAAAGCCGCTGCTGCTGGGAATGGGTGGGTGACGCCGCGCCAATGGCGGCGGGCGACACGCCCTAGTCGCGGCGCTTCACCGCCGCGCCGCTTTCGATCACCATTTGAACGTCCATCGCTTCGTCGCCGTCCTCGCGCGGCGCATAATCGGCGAACGCCGCATAGGCCTCGGCCCAGCGCTCCTCCATCCGCACGACATTATAGGGGTGGCTGACGAGGTAGAATTGCCCCGCCTCCATCTGCGGCACGATCCGCGCCGCAAAGGCATCGGCATCCATCGCGGGCTCGGCATGGCGCGTCATGTCGGACTTGACCCAGCCGGGGATGATCACGCCGACCTCGATCGCGGACGACACCTCGTTCCGCAGCATATCCATCAGCCCCAGCACCGCATGCTTGCTCGCGACATAGGCCCCGCCCTTCACGCGCACCGCGTTGAACAGCGCATTTTCCGACGCGGTGGAATAAATCCCGGCCGGAAGCCCGTCGGCCTGAAAACGGCGCCCGAAGCTGCGGATACAGTTCCACACCCCCCAGAAATTGACCTCGAACAAGGCGCGCGCCGCCGCCGGATCGCAATCGATCACCGATGCACGCGGCCCGCCGACCCCAGCGTTGGCGATGATCGCATCGGCGCGGCCATGCGTCGCCCAGGCGAAGTCGGCGAGCGCCTCGACCGAAGCTGCATCGGTCACGTCGCCGACGAAGGCACGCGCATCGATGCCGAGCGCCGCCAGCGCCGCCACTGCCTCGGCCAGCTTCGCCTCGCGCGGTTCGCACAATATCAGCTTCGCCCCCGTGACCCCGAGCCGCTTCGCCAGTGCAAAACCGATCCCCGTCGCGCCGCCGGTGATCACGACGCATTTGCCAGCAAAATCCATCGCTCGGCCCTCCCTTGCGAATCAGGCTAGGCTCGCCCCGCGCCGATCGTCAATCGCCGGCTTGCCTTCCACGCCAGTTCGTCCAGACTTGCCCGGGGCCAAACCGCATAGGGGACGCAGCATGGATTTCCGCACCTTCGACCGCTTGAACCGCCGCGACGTGATTCGCGGCACCGCGATGCTCGGCGCCGGCGCCATGCTTATGCGCCCGCTGCCGTCGCTCGCAACGACCGGCCCGATGGCCGACATCCGCAAGGCGGCGGAGGCGGGCAAGGAAGCCTCGATCAAGCGGCTGCGCGACTGGATCGCGCTGCCCTCGATCGCCGCCGAGAACCGCAACATGCCCGAGGGCGCGGCCTATATGGCCGAGCTCGCGCGCGACGCGGGCTTCACCAATGTCGAGATCGTGCCCACCGACGGCCATCCCGGGGTCTTCGGCACGATCGACGTCGGCGCCAAACGCACCCTCGGCATCTATTTCATGTATGACGTCAAACAGTTCGATCCCGCCGAATGGTCGTCGCCGCCGCTCGAGGGCAAGTTCGTCGCCAAGGAAGGCCTCGGAACCGCGATCGTCGGGCGCGGCGCGACGAACCAGAAGGGCCCGGAATCGACCTTCCTCGCCGCGCTCCACGCGATCCGCGCCGCCAAGGCGACGCTGCCGGTCAACATCGTGCTGATCTGCGAGGGCGAGGAAGAGATCGGCTCGCCGCATTTCCGCCAGGTCGCGACCAAGTCCAATGTCCTCGCCGCGCTCAAGAAATGCGACGGCATCTTCATTCCCTTCCCTTCGCAGGACAAGACCGGCGCGGTCGACGTCAACCTGGGATCGAAGGGAATCATCGAACTCGAACTGGTCGCGAGCGGCGAGAAATGGGGCCGCGGCCCCAAGGGCGACGTGCATAGCAGCCTCAAGGCGATGATCGACTCGCCCGCCTGGCGGCTGGTGCAGGCACTGCAGACGCTGGTCAGCCCCGACGGCAACACCCCGGTCATCGAAGGCTGGTTCGAAAATGTCCGCCCGCTCACCGACCGCGAAAAGACGCTAATCCGCGAAGCCGCGAAGGGCGCCGACGAAGCGGCTGAAAAACGGGCGCTGGGGGTCCAGACCTGGATCGACAATCTCAGCTATGACGACGCGCTGATCCGCCTCGCGCAGGAACCGACGGTCAATATCGAGGGGCTGGTCGCGGGTTACACAGGCCCCGGCGGCAAGACCGTGCTGCCCGGCCGCGCGGTCGCCAAGCTCGACCTGCGCCTCGTCCCCAACCAGACCCGCGCCGAGGCCGAAAAGAAGCTGCGCGCGCATCTCGACAAACATGGCTTCACCGATGTCGAGATGAACGTGTCGGGCGGTTACGACCCGACCGAGGTCGCCGAGGACAGCCGGCTGATCCGCACCGAGCTCGCGACCTACAAAAAACTCGGCATCGCAACCAACATCAACGCGCGGCTCGCGGGCAGCTGGCCCGGCGCGACCTTCACCGCGCCGCCGGTGTCGATCCCGGCGGGCCATTTCGGCACCGGCCACGGTGGCGGCGCGCACGCGCCCAACGAATATTATCTGATCGATTCGACCAACCCCAAGGTCGCGGGGCTCGTCGACGCCACCATGGGCTTCGCCGAATTCCTCTACACCCTCGCCGCCATCAAATAGGGAGGGGCAAATGACCGACCTCAACGGCGTCGCGCACGTCATCCTGACCGCGGGCGATTTCGCCCGCTCGACGGCTTTCTGGCGCGACGTCATCACCTATCTCGATCTCAAGATCGTACTCGACAGCGACGCGATGCTCTATGGCGTCGGCGGGCGCACCGCGATCGGCATCCGCACCGGCAGCCCCGAGAACGCCGGCAAGCGTTTCGACCAGGGCGCCCCCGGCCTCCACCACGCCTGCTTCCGCCTGCGCGACCGCGCCGCGGTCGATGCGATCCATGAATTCCTCAAGAATCGCGGCGACATCGCCATGGTCCACGGCCCGCAGGAAGAACCCTGGGCGCCCGGCTATTATTCGATCCTGTTCGAGGACCCCGACGGCATCCGCATCGAGTTCAACCATGTGCCGGGGGTCGGGTTGCTGGCGGAGGGCGAGACGATCGGCGGGGCGGAGGTGTTCGACTAAAATCCTCCCTGTGGCCGCAGGCCATGGGGAGGGGGACCATCGCCGCAGGCGATGGTGGTGGGGCCAGCAACATCGGCGTTTTTGCCCCTCCGTCAGCGCTTCGCGCTGCCACCTCCCCATCGCTGCGCGACGGGGAGGATCGATCAGAACCCGTACACCAACGTGAATCGCGTCTGCGTATCGACGCTCTCCACCCCCGGCGGCGGGCTCGAATCGATCTGTGCCGAATAGGCGATCCGTGCCGACAATTTGCCGCTCAGCTTGGCGTTGAGCGAGGTCAGCGAACTGGTCGAGCTGTTCGCCTCGCCAACGACGGTCGAGGCGACCTGCGTCAACCGCAGCGTCGGTGACAATTGCCAGCCGAAGTCGAGTCCGGCGAGCGCGGTCAGTTCATTGTCGATGTCGCCGCGCACGAAATCGGTGCGCCGCCATGCCGGCCCGCCCTTCAGGCTGAGTGCCACCGACTTGCTGTCGATCAGCTTGTAACCGAGCCCGCCCGACAGGTTCCAGCGGCTGTCGTAGCCGAGGATGCGATCCTTCTCCCAGCGCCCCAGCCCATAGACGAAGCCGCGGTCGCTCAGCCGATATTGCGGCTCGACTTCGCCGAGATAACGTTCGATCGAGGTGCGGCCGTTGGTGCGCTGATAATCGGCCTGCAACCGCAATTTGTGCGTCCAGTCGATCCCCTTGCGCGCCAGCGCCAGCCCCGCGCTCAGCCCTGCCGATTTGGTGTTGCCAGTGCTCAGCGATCCGCCGATCTGTCCTTCGCCCTTCCAGTTTTCCCAGAATTTCGCCGCCGCCAATTTGGCGCGCGCCGCCGCTGCCGCTTCGTCCTTCAGCCGTTGCCGTTCGGCGCGATAGGCGGCGACCCGCGCATCGATTTCCGCCGCATCGTCGGGGTCGGCCGCCTTCGCCAGCTTGGCGACGGCTTCGACATCGGCGTCCTTGCCGCTCGCGATGGCGGCGGTCAGCATGTCGCTCACCGGATCGGGCGGCGCCACCGCGGGATTCGCGCTCCGGTAATAGGCGATCAGCGCGTCGATCTCGCCCCGGCTGCCCGGATTGGTCCTGCGGGCCAGTCTGACCACCGCTTCGACATCGCTGTCCTCGCCGCTCGCGAAGGCGGCGTCGATCATCGCGCGCACCGCATCGGGCAAGGGCGGGTCGGGATCCATCAGCATCAGCGGGAGCGGTTCGACCAGCAACGGGTCGGCGAGCGCCGGGTCGGGCTGGAGCGGCATCGCGGGATCCTGTGCCGCATGCGCGGGCGGAATCGCAAGGGCGAGCGGCAGGCAAAGCGCGGCCAGTCGGGGGAGAGAGGTCACCGAAGACGTCCTTCGCTTGGGGGCAGAAGCCGGGTTCGTTCGACCGATCGCGCGGGCCTGCGCACGTTCGATGGCGCCCTATAACCCGAAAGTCGCTGGCATTTCCACCCCGGCTGTCCCATTTGCAAACCTATGTGGATCGCGATCATCGCCATTTTCGGCGCCGGCATCGGCAATTTCGCGATGCACCGCGCGTTCATGGAAAGCGACGACCCGCTGGTGCAGGAGATGCTCCGGCCGTTCACCGACAAGGTCGGCCCGAATATCACCTATGTCTTCGAGTTCCTGCTGCTCGTCGGCGCGATGGCGATCGCGACACGCAACTGGTTCACCGGGCTGCTGCTCTACGGCCTCTACACCATCTTCAACGCGATGGCGTTCAGCTGGGTGATGCACCGGCCGAAATAGGCGCGGTCCACGCCGGCCCGACGATCGGCAGGCCCTGCGCCCGCAGCCGATCGAGCACCCCGTCGGGTTCGGCGAGCACCAGCAACGGCACCACCGCCAGCGTCACGCCGGGCTTCGCCGCCGCATCGTTGATCGCGCCGACCCACTGCTGGCGCAGCGCCGGGCCGAAGCCGTCGTTGGTCCATGGCCAGCAGCGCCCGAGCGCCCTTTCGAGCGGGTTGGCCATCACCGCCGGCACGTCGAACTCGGTCCACGCCTGCCCGCGCGCGGCGACGATATCGCCGCCGGCCTCGGTCGCCGTCATCGCCGCGTCGAGGCAGGGGATATGCGTTTCGGGTGCCGCCGCGAACAGATTGTCGAGCATGTCCTCGCCGCGCATCTCGCCCACCGGCTGCGCCGGAATGTCGGCGCGGTTCGCCGCCTTGCGGACGATATCGGACGCGTCGTCGGCCGTGTCGCGGTTGAAGGCGAGCCGCTTGGCGAGCAGATCGAACGCGGTCATCAGGAAATTCTTCTGCGCATAATCCTGATCGAACCGCGCCTCGAGCGCCCGCAGCCGCGCGATCTGATGCACGTCGAGATAGTCGGCGGCGACGCGACCCTTGGGCAATTTGGTCAGTCCGCCACCCTTGAAGATCAGCCGCAATATGTCGCCCGGCGACACCTTCGCCTTGGTCCCCAGGATGACCCGCTGCGCGCGCTCGGTCGCGCCTTCCAGTCGTTCGGGACGCCATGGCGTCGCTTTCGGCACGTTGCGGATTTCGCCGACCAGGATCACGGTGCCCGTGGGCGTCTTGATCGTCCACATCGGGGCGCCCGACCGGCGCGCGGTGACGACGATCTCGTCGGTGGTTTCGCCTGTCGCGGTTGGGCCGGCTGCTGGGTCGGCCGCCATCACATGCGGCGTCGTCGCCGCCAGCAGCCCGGCGATCAGGACGCCGCGCGCCGTCACGCGACGCCGTGGTACCACCATACCCCGTCGCGGTCCTCGCGCTGGACGCGCCCTTCGACCTCGAGCCGCTTCAGATGTGCGAGCGCCTCGCCGGTCGCCATGCCCAGCTGGTCCGGGCCGATCGGGCGGTTGAACAGCAGCGGGAAAGACTCCACCGCGCGCATCGGCGCCTTGGCGATCGCCTCGGCGAGATTATAGAGCCGCATGCGATGCTCGTCGCGCAGCGCCATCAGCCGGACGTGCAATCCCTTGAACGGTTCGCCATGCGCGGGGCAGGTCAGGACGTCGCCGGGCACCGTCGCGATCAGCTTGTCGATCGAATCGAGCCATTCGCCCAGCGGATCGGCACCGGGTTCGGTGATATTGATCGACACGTTCGAACTGATCCGCGGCAGCACCTGGTCGCCCGACACCAGCACGCCCTCGCGCTCGTTCCACAGGCACGCATGTTCGGGGCTGTGCCCCGACCCGACAACGACGCGCCACTGGTGTGCGCCCATGTCGAGCACATCGCCGTCCTTGATCCGCTGGTAGCTGCGCGGCAGCGGATAGACCATCAGGCCGAAGCGGCCCCAGCCCTCGCTCTTCTGCCGCTCGATCGCCGCCTCGTCCCAACCGGCGGCGCGCGACTGCGCCAGCGCCTCGTCGGGCGCCGTGTCGCTGGTGTCGCCAACGATCATTCGCGCGGTCAGCATTTCGCCGCGCGTCATCCACAGCTGGACGCCCTTCTTCTTCGCGATCCAGCCGGCAAGGCCGATATGGTCGGGGTGCAGGTGGGTGCCAATGACACGGGTGATCCGCGTGTCGGCAAGCGCGCCGGCGTAAAGCGCCTTCCACGCGTCCGAACAGATGGTCAGGCAGACGCCGGTGTCGACCACGGCGACGCCGTCCCCTCCGTCACTTGAAACGTCGTCGAGCAGCCAGCTGTTGATATGGCCGAGCGAGCCGGGCATCGGGATGCGCGCCCAGCGAATCCCCGGCGCGATGCGGATCGTCTCGCCCACCCCCGGTGCGGCGTCGCCCCAGGGATAGGTCAACCCGGCGCGGCTCGTCGCGGTGAAACTGTCGTCCTGGGTCAGCGAGGCGTCCGGCGAACCGCTGGCCGCCGGAATACCCTCTTCGTCACTGACCGACGCCACGCCTTATGCCGCCGTTTCGTCGTTCGCGGCGGCAAGCGCGGCTTCGCTGGCTTCCTCGGCGGCGCGCAGCTCGTTCGCGGCGATGCGCTCGGCGCGCAGTTCCTCGAGCAGCGCCTCGCGGTCGCCCTCGAAACGATTGTCGGTCGGCGCGGCGATACCGGCCTTCTTCGCAGCCTTGGCGACCAGCGCGTCGAGTTCACGCTGCGAACAGAGGCCGAGCGTCACCGGGTCCTTGGCGACGATGTTCGCGCTGTTCCAGTGGCTGCGGTCGCGGATCGCGCCGATCGTGTTGCGGGTGGTGCCGATCAGCTTGCCGATCGCGCCGTCCGAAACCTCGGGATGGTTCTTCAGGATCCACGCGATGCCGTCGGGCTTGTCCTGGCGCTTGCTGACCGGGGTGTAGCGCGGGCCGCGGGTGCGGCGGATCGTGTCCTGCGCCTGCTTGCTCATCTTGAGCTTGTAGTTCGGGTCGTTCTGACCCTTTTCGATCTCGTCCATCGACAGTTCGTGCGCGCGAACGGGATCGCGACCGGTATATTTGGTCGCCGCGGTCTCGTCGGCGATCGCCTGCACTTCGAGGATGTGGATGCCGCAATAATCGGCGATCTGGACGAAGGTGAGGCCGGTGTTGTCGACCAGCCAGGCGGCGGTCGCATGCGGCATCAACGGGGTGGCGTCGGGGTTGACCATGACTGCTCTCCAAAAGCGCAAATAATAAGGGCCGCCCCTCGCGGGGCGGCCGGACATTGGCAGCGGCTATATGCCGGTTTCGAAAAAGGGGCAAGTGCGGGGATTGGCGGGGCAGATGTCGGACTTGGAGCGGTTTCCAGACCACTCTCCATTTCCGTTCGTGTCGAACGGGATTTATCCGCAACCGTCCGATACGGCCTTCCCACTAATCCCCCATCGCCACGAAACCCGGCTCGCCCTCGACCCGCGCGATCCACGCCTGCACCCCCGGATAGTCCGCCAGTGCGAAAAACCCGCTGTCCTCTGCGACATGGGTGTAGGCATAAAGCGCGATATCGGCGAGCGTCAGTCCCGCGCCAACCAGCCAGTCGCGCCCCGCCAGATACTCGTCCATCAACGCCAACGCCGCCGCCCCCGCTTCCTGCTTCACCGGCACCAATGCCCGCTGCACATCGCTCAAATTCGCTTCGCCGATCCATTTCATCCAGAAGCGCAGCGTCGCGACATTGGGCTCGTGATTATATTGCTCCCAGAACATCCAGTGCAGCATGTCGGCGCGCGCGAAGCGATCGTGCGGCACCAGATGTGTGCCGTCGGCGAGCCAGAAACAGGCGGCATTGCTTTCGGGCAGGAATTTGTCGCCGATCTGCAGCACCGGGATGCGCCCGTTCGGGTTGACCTCCGCCAGAAACGCAGGCGTCCGCGTCTCGCCCGCGATGATATCATATTCGCGCCGCTCGATCGGATAGGCAAGCAGCGCCGCGGTCAGCCGGATCTTGTAGCAATTGCCGCTCGCCGCATATTCGTGAAGGATCGGTCTCTCGCTCATAATGCCCCCAAGGCTTTCCGCGCGGCTAACTGGCCTGCCGCGCCGGTATCTGGATCAGGTTGACAAAGGACATCGCCACCGCGCCGTGCTGGTTGGTCACGGTCATCAACATGGTCAGGACCCCTCGGTCGGGTTTGCTGTCGGACCTGCGAACATCGATGATTTCGCGCCGGATCGACAGCAGATCGCCCGGCCGCACCGCGCTCCGCCACTGCAGGTCGTCGACCTTGAGGCCGAGCAGCGGCGTGTCGCCGAAGGGCGCCGAATCGACGAATTCGCGCATCACGACCGATGCGACATGCCAACCGCTGGCAATCAGGCCGCCAAAGCGTCCCCTGGCCGCTGCCTCGGCATCGACATGCATCGGCTGCGGGTCATATTCGCGGGCGAAGCGGATGATGTCCGCCTCGGTCATCTCGATCGGACCGCCAGTCCAGACCTGCCCGATTTCAAGGTCTTCGAGAAAGAGCGAATGCGCAGCCAAAATCACCTCCGGAACCGATGCCCCCGCACCCGGAACGCCCGGTGATGGCTCTCGTCGCCTATGTCAACCACAGGCGCGGCGGCCTCATTCGACCGTCAGCACGATCTTCCCGACATGCGCGCCCGCCTGCATCCGCGCGTGCGCCGCGGCGGCTTCGGCGAGCGGGAAGGCCCGGTCCATCGCGGGCTTCCACGCGCCCTCCGCCAGGCGCGGCCACAATGTGCGGTGGATTTCGTCGGCCAGCGCCGCCTTGAAGTCGGCGCTGCGCGCGCGCAGCGTCGATCCGGTCATCGTCAGGCGGCGGCGCATCACCTGGCTGATGTCGATCTCGACCTTCGCCCCGCGCTGGAAAGCGATGGTGACATGGCGCCCGTCGTCGGCGAGGCATTCGAGATTGCGCGGCACATAGTCGCCGCCGACCATGTCGAGCACGGCGTTGACGCCCTTGCCGTCGGTGAATGCCTTGACCGCCGCGACATAGTCGTCGTTCGAATAATCGACCGCGAGGGTCGCGCCGAGCGCGGTCGCCGCGGCGCATTTGTCGGCGCTGCCGCAGGTCACGATCACCTTGATGCCGAACAATTTGCACAGCCCGATCGCGGTGGTGCCGATGCCGCTGGTGCCGCCATGGACCAGCACCGTCTCGCCCTCCATCACCCAGGCGCGTTCGAACAGATTGTGCCACACAGTGAACACCGTCTCGGGCAGCGCCGCCGCCTCGGCCATCGAAAAGCCGTTCGGCACCGGCAAACAGCTGCCCGCCGGCGCGGTGCAATATTCGGCATAGCCGCCACCCGCGATCAGCGCGCACACCGCCTGCCCCAGATGTTCGGGATCGCCCCCCGGCCCGACCGCGACGATCGTCCCCGCGACCTCCAGCCCCGGCAGGTCGCTTGCTCCGGGCGGCGGCGGATAAAAGCCCATGCGCTGCAGCACGTCGGGGCGGTTGACCCCCGCCGCGGCGACGCGGATCAGCACCTCGCCCGGTCCCGGCCGCGGCACGGGGCGCGTTTCGGGCACCAAAACTTCGGGGCCGCCCGGCGCGCTTATCGCGATGGCGGTCATGCTTTCCGGCACGCTGGTCACGTCTTGGTCCCCCTGCTTCCCACAGGCGCGCCTTATTGACAGCGCGGGGCGGCGGGTCAACAGTTTCGCCGCCAATCAAGAGGATGATGATAAAGAGGATCCGGGCGATGGACGACGACAACGAACCCCGCCGCCGCGACGATGTGCTGGCGGCGCTGACCAAGCAGCCGCTCGACCCCTTGTCGGTCGACGAACTGAACGACCGCATCGTCGTCTTGCAGGAAGAGATCGAACGGACGCGCGCGCGGATCAGCTTTGCGACGAGCCACAAGCTGAGCGCCGACGCCTTGTTCAAGAAAAGCTAGCCGCGCGGCCCGGACTCCCTCCATAAGGCGCCATGGATTTCAACGACCAGCTGACCCGCTATTTCGGCACCGCCGACCTCGCGGCGATCCACCCCGAGGCGCTCGCCGCGGGCACCGAGCGCATGCGCGTCGATTTCGGCCTCGAAAACAACCCCGGTCGCCGCTTTGCCTTGTGGGCGTTGATGCACATGCTCGGCGTCGCGCCCGACCTCGATGTCGCGTTCAAGGATCCGACCGAACGCGACCTCGCGCGCGACTTCATGGACATGGTGGACCGGGCGGGGGAAGATAACGGCAGCTGACGAGCGAAATAGGACTTCATCCCCGCGAAGGCGGGGGCGACGGTTTAAGCGACGTCCGCTTCCCACCCCAATTCCCCAACGCCGCGTTAACCATATTCCAACCCCGATCTGCGCAAATTCATGCCACCGACCGCTTTTCCCTTGCAGGCTGGCGGCGGCGTCGCCACCTTGTGTCTATCGGGCGGGCCTCTCCCCGGCTTGTCCCCAAGGAGATAAGCCTATGCCGTCCTTTTCGGAGAGCCTCGAAAAGACCCTGCACAATGCGCTGAAGGCGGCTTCCGAGCGCCATCACGAATATGCGACGCTCGAGCATCTGCTCTACGCGCTGATCGACGACGATCATGCCGCCGAAGTGATGCGCGCCTGTGGCGTCGCGCTCGACGACCTGCAATCGGCGGTCGTCCATTATCTCGACACCGAACTCGACAGTTTGAAGGTCGAGGGGCACAGCGACCCCTCCCCGACCAGCGGGTTCCAGCGCGTCGTCCAGCGCGCGATCCTGCACGTCCAGTCGTCGGGCAAGGATGAAGTGACCGGCGCCAACGTCCTCGTCGCGCTGTTCTCGGAACGCGAAAGCTACGCCGTCTATTTCCTGCAGCAGCAGGATTTGACGCGCCTCGACGCGGTCTCCTACCTCAGCCACGGCGTCGGCAAGGGCGGCAAGCCCTCGCCGCAGGCCGAGCCCGAGGAAAAGGAAGAGACGAAGGACAAGGCCGACGCCAAGAACAAAAAAGAGACCGCGCTCGACCAGTTCACCGTCAACCTCAACGAAAAGGCCAAGGTCGGCAAGGTCGATCCGCTGATCGGCCGCACCGCCGAGGTTGATCGCACGATCCAGATCCTTTGCCGCCGGTCGAAGAACAACCCGCTTTATGTGGGTGATCCCGGCGTCGGCAAGACCGCGATCGCCGAAGGTCTCGCGCGCAAGATCATCGAAGGCGACGTGCCCGAGGTGCTGCTGCCCGCGGTCATCTATTCGCTCGACATGGGCGCCTTGCTCGCGGGCACGCGTTATCGCGGCGATTTCGAGGAACGGCTGAAACAGGTCGTCACCGAGCTCGAAGGGCTGCCTCACGCGATCCTGTTCATCGACGAGATTCACACGGTGATCGGCGCCGGCGCGACCAGCGGCGGCGCGATGGACGCGTCGAATCTCTTGAAACCCGCACTGTCGGGCGGCGTGATCCGCTGCATCGGCTCGACGACCTACAAGGAGTTCCGCAATCACTTCGAAAAGGATCGCGCGCTGCTGCGCCGCTTCCAGAAGATCGACGTGATCGAACCGAGCCTCGAGGATACCAAGAAAATCCTCGCCGGGCTGCGCAGCGCGTTCGAGGCGCATCACCAGGTGCGTTATACGCAAGATGCGATCAACGCCGCGGTCGACCTGTCGGCGCGCTACATCAACGACCGCAAATTGCCCGACAAGGCGATCGACGTGATCGACGAGGTCGGCGCGATGCAGATGCTCGTCGCTCCGTCGAAGCGCAAAAAGACGATTACGGCGAAGGAGATCGAGCAGGTCATCGCGACGATGGCGCGCATCCCGCCCAAATCGGTGTCGAGCGACGACAAGGCGACGCTCGCCAATCTCGAAACCGACCTGAAGCGCGTCGTCTTCGGCCAGAACACCGCGATCGAGGTGCTGTCGTCGGCGATCAAGCTGAGCCGCGCGGGCCTGCGCGATCCCGAAAAGCCGATCGGCAACTATCTGTTCAGCGGCCCCACCGGCGTCGGCAAGACCGAGGTCGCCAAGCAGCTCGCGTCGATCATGGGCATTCCGCTCCAGCGCTTCGACATGTCCGAATATATGGAGCGCCACAGTGTGTCGCGCCTGATCGGTGCGCCCCCGGGCTACGTCGGTTATGATCAGGGCGGCCTGCTGACCGACGCGATCGACCAGAACCCGCATTGCGTGCTGCTGCTCGACGAGATCGAAAAGGCGCATCCCGACCTGTTCAACATCTTGTTGCAGGTGATGGATCATGGTCGCCTGACCGATCATCATGGCAAGACGGTCGATTTCCGCAACGTCATCCTGATCATGACGACCAATGCCGGCGCCAGCGACATGGCGCGCGAAGGCATCGGCTTCGGCGCCTTCACCCGCGAGGATGTCCAGGAGGAAGCGGTGAAGAATCTCTTCACTCCCGAATTCCGCAACCGCCTCGATGCGATCGTGCCGTTCGGTTACCTGCCGCCCGAAGTCGTCGCGCGCGTCGTCGACAAGTTCATCCTCCAGCTCGAAATGCAGCTCGCCGACCGCAACGTCCATATCCAGCTCGACGAAGCCGCACGCGAATGGCTGACCGGCAAGGGCTATGACAAGCTGTACGGCGCCCGCCCGATGGGCCGCCTGATCCAGGAAAAGATCAAGCAGCCGCTCGCCGAGGAGCTATTGTTCGGCAAGCTCGTCCATGGCGGCGAGGTCAAGGTGAAGATGAAGACCGGCGACGATGCCAAGGTCGGCAACCCGCTGACCTTCGAAATCGTCTCGGCCCCGCCCAAGGCGGGCAAGGGCAAGGCGAAGACTCCCAAGGCCGACGCTGCGAAAAAGACGGCCGAATGATAGCAGCGGGGCGCGTGCGGCAGCGCAGGCGCCCCGTTCTGCTTGCAGGACTGCTATTATCGACAATATGGGCCGCGTGGTGGCTGTGGCCGCGCGAGCCAGGCGTCGATTTCCGTTTCGAAACAGAAGCTTTGACGTCGATGGAATTCGATCTCAATGGCACGCTCACCGGCGAACCAACGGAAATTCCGGTCTATAAGGACGGTCGTTTCTATTCGGCAAAGGGCACGGCGATTACCGCGCGAGACGTCGTCCGTTATGAACCGGGAATTCGCGGCACGATTGGTCCCAGCTATTTCGCTCCGTTTCGCATGGCTTCCGGTACCACTCGCGCCGATTTCACACGTGCAGTTCGCGCCATCTGGTCGGTTTGTGGAGCCGCTATTTCAGCTGTCCCCTCTGGCGAAGACGAAACTTTCCTGATCCGTCGAAATGAGCACGCGAAGGACTGCGCCCAGATAATCGGCTCCCCTTCGCCCGCGCGATAGCGACGCGCGTTAAACGGATCGCAACCCCCTGCTGCTATGCCCGCCGCTCCTGACAATGGGGGACCGGGGCAGACGATGACGACACAATTGCAGCAATGGCTGGGCGAAGCGAATATGCTCCGCGAATTCGACCGCTGGTTCGACAGCGTGATGCGCAGCGGCAATTTCGACGAGCTCGACGCCTTCCTGACCGAAGAGCTGCTCGCGCATGTCCATCCGATCACCTCGCTCTGCCTCGCGCGGCCGCTGTCGGCGGTGCGGGTCACCGGCTGGGACGAACTCGCCGCCGATGTGCTGCGCGACGAGGAACGCCACGCCGCCGCCGGCCCCGTCACCGCGATCGGTGTCGACCTGTCGGCGCACTGCGAACCCGACGACGACGCCTGGCCGCTCGAAGTCAATTTCTACGACGATGAGGCCTTTCCGTTCGGCGACGGCGACCTTACCGACATCAACGCCGCCGCCGCCGACACCAGCACGCCCTGGCAGGGCGAGTTTCGCGACATCGTCAACAGCCTGACCGTCGTCGGGCTCGGCCGCATCTATCGCGCGATCTCGGCCAATGCCCCCGGCCGCATCCCCTTCGGCGAACCCGCGCCGGTCGATGTCGTCGCCGATCGCCTCGGCCGCTATTTCATCACCCTGCGTTTCCATCAGGCGCTCGTCCGCGACGCGACGAACGAGGGCCTGCCCCGCCCGATGGTGCTGCTCGGCGGCGCGCACGATGTCGATCCCTGGTATGAGGCCGCCTATTGGTGCGAGACCGCGCACGCCGGCGACGACAAGATCGCCTCGATCCTCGACGCGCGCGACGAGGCGAACCGGGCGCGCTTCCAGGCCGAAACCGAAATGAAGATCGCCGAATGGCGCGACCGCCGCAACGTGATCACGCGCCGCCAGCTGCGCGCCGACAAGCAGCAGGCCTTCATCGACCTCAGCATCGCGCAGGACGCGATGTTCCACAGCATCACCGGCCTCGGCGACGGGCGCCCGTCGCACGAACTGTCGGACCATGAATATGAGATGCTGCTCTATGCCTGGCAGCGCCAGCGCGCCGAAAAGATCGGCGACGACCCCGACGCGATCGCAATTCCGGAAGCACCGCGCGGCGGACTGTTCGGGCTGTTCAGCCGGGCGTCTTGACGCGGGGAGGCGGCTCTCGCATTTCGGCGCCGCATCGCCTATATCGCTCCCATGTACGACTATGTCTCCGTGACCACCCGCGAGCCCGGCGCGACCACCCCCGTGCGCGACGGCACGATCAAGCTGCACGATGCGGCGGGCTTCGACGGGATGCGCAAGGCGGGGCGGCTGTCGGCCGAAATCCTCGACGCGCTCGTCCCCTTCGTCCAGCCCGGGGTGACCACCGGTGCGATCGACGACCTCGTCCGCACGATGATGCTCGACGGTGGCGGTATTCCGGCGACACTCGGCTACCGCGGCTTCACGCACAGCTGCTGCACCAGCATCAACCATGTCGTGTGCCACGGCATCCCCGACGACAAGCCGGTGCGCGACGGCGACATCGTCAACATCGACGTCACCAGCATCATCGACGGCTGGCACGGCGACACCAGCCGCATGTATCTGGTCGGCGATGTCCCGATCAAGGCGAAGCGTCTCGTCGAGGTCACCTACGAATGCCTGATGCTCGGCATCGAGCAGGCGAAGCCCGGCAACCGCATGGGCGACGTCGCGCACGCGATCCAGACCCACGCCGAAAAGCATCGCTATTCGGTCGTCCGCGATTTCTGCGGCCATGGGCTGGGACAGATGTTCCACGACGCCCCCGAAGTGGTCCACGCCGGCCGCCCCGGCACCGGCCCCGAACTGCGCCCCGGCATGTTCTTCACCATCGAGCCGATGATCAACACCGGCAAATATGCGGTGAAGATGCTCGCCGACGGCTGGACCGCGGTGACCCGCGACCGCTCGCTTTCGGCGCAGTTCGAGCATAGCATCGGCATTACCGAGACGGGGTGCGAGATTTTCACCGCCAGCCCGACGGGCCTGAACGCCCCGCCCTGGCAAAGCTGAACAGCCCGGCGATCTGTATTTCGTCATCCCGGACTTGATCCGCGATCCATGACTTCCAGCGTCGCTCCGGCCTTCGTGGACCCCGGATCAAGCCCGGGGTGACGACAAGAGGCCGCCCACCCCCTCCGCCCCCCATTTTCCCGCTTGCACGCTACGCCCTTCGGGCGCAGTCTTGACGTTAACGTCAAGCATAGGCGTCGAACGGGAGAGCATGGGATGGCGAAACGGGTCTTTTCGGTCGCGCTGCTGGGCGGCGCGCTGCTGGCACTGGCGGCATGCAACGCATCGAAGAATGAGAGCGCAAGCGGCGGCGGATCGCTCGACGCGGCGGAACAGGCCAGCGAGACCCTGCTCAAAACCGGCGGCAATGGCGACGACTGGGGCGCCATCGGCTTCAGCTACGACGAACAGCGCTTCAGCCCGCTCACCGACATCAACGACAAGAATGTCGGCCAGCTCGGCGTCGCCTGGACCGCCGACCTCGACGATGCGCGCGGGCAGGAGGCGACCCCGGTCGTCGTCGATGGCGTGATGTATGTGACCCACGCCTGGTCGAAGGTGAGCGCCTGGGACGCCGCGACCGGAAAATTGCTGTGGAAATTCGACCCCAAGGTTCCCGGCGAACGCGCGGTTTCGGCCTGCTGCGACGTCGTCAATCGCGGCGTCGCGGTCTGGGGCGACAAGCTGTTCGTCGGCGCGCTCGACGGCCGCCTGATCGCGCTCGACCGCAAGACCGGCAAGGAATTATGGTCGACGCAGACCTTCGACACGTCAAAGCCTTACACCATCACCGGCGCCCCTCGCGTCGTGAAGGACATGGTACTGATCGGCAACGGCGGCGCCGAATTCGGGGTGCGCGGCTATGTCACCGCCTATGACGCCGACACCGGCAAGGAGCGCTGGCGCTTCTACACCGCGCCCAATCCGAAGAAGGAAAAGGACGGCGCGGCCAGCGACGACATCTTCGCGTCAAAGGCCAACGCCACCTGGTCCGACAAGGGCGAGTGGCAGACCTCGGGCGGCGGCGGCACCGTGTGGGACGCGATCGTCTATGACAAGGATCTCGACCAGGTCTATCTCGGGGTCGGCAACGGCAACCCGTGGAACCATGGCACGCGCTCGAACGGCGAAGGCGACAACTGGTTTCTCTCGTCCGTCGTCGCGCTCGATGCCACGACCGGAAAATATAAATGGCATTATCAGGAAACCCCGGCCGAAACCTGGGACTATACCGCGACCCAGCCGATCATCCTCGCCGAGCAGGCGGTGGGCGGCAAACCGACCAAGGTGCTGTACCATGCGCCGAAGAACGGCTTTTTCTTCACCATCGACCGCACGAGCGGCAAACTGATCGATGCGAAGCCCTTCGTCGACGGGATCAACTGGGCGACCGGCTACGACATGACGACGGGCCGGCCGATCGAAAATCCCGAGGCGCGCTTCTACAAGACCGGCAAGCCCTTCATCGCGGTGCCCGGGGCACTCGGCGCGCACAACTGGCACCCGATGAGCTTCAACCCGGCGACGGGTCTCGTCTACATCCCGGCGCAACAGATTCCGCAGGGCTATCTCCAGGACATGGACGAGCTCGACAAGCGCAAGGTGCTCGGCTTCAACGTCGGCACCTCGCTCAACAAGACGATGCTGCCCGACGACAAGGCCGCCTTCCGCGCCGCGATCGCCGCGACCACCGGCCGCCTCGTCGCCTTCGACCCGCGCACCGGCAAGGTCGCGTGGAGCGTCGACCATCCCGCCGCATGGAATGGCGGCACGATGACCACCGCGGGCAACCTCGTCTTCCAGGGCACCAGCACCGGCCGCTTCCGCGCCTACACCGCCGACACCGGCAAGCAGTTGCTCGACCTCGACATGCAGTCGGGGATCGTCAGCGCGCCTTCGACCTTCCGCGTCGGCGGCGTCCAATATGTGGCGTTCATGACCAGCAAGGGCGGCGCCTTCCCGCTCGTCGCCGGGGTTGCCGGCGGCGTCACGCGCAAGGTGCCGAACATCCCGCGCCTCGTCGTCATGAAGATCGGCGGCACCGCAAAGCTCCCCGCCCTGCCCGCGGCGGCGGCGCTCGCCTGGAACCCGCCGGCGCAGTTCGGCACCGCGGCGCAGGTCGCGGCGGGCAAGGCGCATTTCGGGCGCTATTGCATGGTCTGCCATGGCGACAGCGCGATCGGCAACGGCTTCACCCCCGACCTGCGCGTCTCGGGCCTGCTGGGCAATGCCGATGCGTGGAAGGGCGTGATCATCGACGGCGCGCTCAAGGACAGCGGCATGGTCAGCTTCGCCAAGGTGCTCACGCCCGCCGATGCCGAGGCGATCCGCGCCTATGTCGTCGACCGCTCGATCTGGACCAAGGCCAACCTCGCCGACACCGCGGCGCCGATGGGACGCTGATCTGCCGCTTTTTTAGGCAGCAGAATTGCGCCGCTGCCCACCCCTTGGGCAGCGGCGCAATTTGCTTTCAAAATTCTTACTGAAACCCTGCGATTCGCCAATTGGCACGGCTTTTGATTGGTGCAAGATGGCGGGACACCGCACCGACTCGACGGCGAACCGGACAGGCCGACCTGATCCGGCTCGATGCGCAAGGGGCGGCGGCCAGCCCAAAGGGGGACGAGAAGCGTGAAGAAGATTGAGGCGATCATCAAGCCGTTCAAGCTCGACGAAGTGAAAGAAGCGCTGCACGAAGTCGGTGTCAGCGGCATCACCGTCACCGAGGCCAAGGGCTTCGGCCGGCAGAAGGGTCACACCGAGTTGTATCGCGGCGCCGAATATGTCGTCGACTTTCTGCCCAAGGTGAAGCTCGAAGTCATCGTCGAGGATTCGATGGCCGAACGCGTGGTGGAGGCGATCGCCGCCGCCGCGCAGACCGGCCGCATCGGCGATGGCAAGATCTTCGTCATCCCGGTCGAAACCGCGCTGCGGATCCGCACCGGCGAACGCAACGAGGACGCGCTCTAAATTCTCCGCACTTTTCGAAAACCCGAAAACCCCCGGCACGCCGGACCATTTCGCAAGAAGGAAGCATAGACGATGGCTACGAAGCCCAAGGATATCATCGCGCGGATCAAGGAAAACGACATCGAGTGGGTCGACCTGCGCTTCACCGACCCCAAGGGCAAGTGGCAGCATCTAACGATGGTCGCCTCGGTCCTCGGCGAGGACGAACTCGAAGACGGGCTGATGTTCGACGGCTCGTCGATCGAAGGCTGGAAGGCGATCAACGAATCCGACATGATCCTGATGCCCGACCTCGACGCGGTCTATGACGATCCCTTCTCGGCGACCCCGATGCTCGTGATCTTCTGCGACATCGTCGAACCGTCGACCGGCGAAGGCTATGCCCGCGACCCGCGCACCACCGCGAAGCGCGCCGAGGCCTATGTCGCCTCGACCGGCATCGGCGACACCGTCTATGTCGGTCCCGAAGCCGAATTCTTCATGTTCGACGACGTCCGGTTCGAAACCGGCTACAACAAGTCAGGCTTCGAGATCGACGACATCGAACTGCCGACCAACACCGGCCGCAGCTATGAAGGCGGCAACCTCGGCCACCGTCCGCGCGCCAAGGGCGGCTATTTCCCCGTCGCGCCGGTCGACAGCGCCGTCGACATCCGCGCCGAGATGGTCTCGACCATGCTCGAACTCGGCCTGCCGTGCGACAAGCACCACCATGAGGTCGCCGCGGCGCAGCACGAGCTCGGCCTGACCTTCGGCACGCTGACCCAGACCGCCGACCGCATGCAGATCTACAAATATGTCGTCCACCAGGTCGCGCATGCTTATGGCAAGACCGCGACCTTCATGCCCAAGCCGATCAAGGACGACAACGGCAGCGGCATGCACACCCACATCTCGATCTGGGAAAAGGGCAAGCCGCTCTTCGCCGGCAACGGCTATGCGGGCCTCAGCGACATGTGCCTCTATTTCATCGGCGGCGTCGTCAAGCATGCCAAGGCCTTGAACGCCTTCACCAACCCGACGACGAACAGCTACAAGCGCCTCGTCCCCGGCTTCGAAGCCCCGGTGCTGCTCGCTTATTCGAGCCGCAACCGTTCGGCCTCGTGCCGCATCCCCTATGGTGCCGGCGCCAAGTCGAAGCGCGTCGAATTCCGCTTCCCCGACGCGATGGCGAACCCCTATCTCTGCTATTCGGCGCTGCTGATGGCGGGCCTCGACGGCATCCAGAACAAGATCCACCCGGGCGACCCGATGGACAAGAATCTCTACGACCTGCCGCCCGAGGAACTGGCCGAAGTCCCGACCGTCTGCGGAAGCTTGCGCGAAGCGCTCGACGCGCTGCTCGCCGACCATGACTTCCTGCTCAAGGGCGACGTCTTCACCAAGGACCAGATCGAAGCCTATGTCGAACTGAAGTGGGACGAGGTCTATCGCGTCGAACAGACCCCGAGCCCGGTCGAGTATGACATGTACTACAGCGCCTGATCCACGCGATCAGCGTTGCCAAGGGGGGCGCCCGGTTCGGGGGGACCGGGCGCCCTTTTTCATTGGCCGCACGGCGTACGGCGGTTCGCTCACGCGCTCCGTCGATCGAAGTAGCGCCCCATCGCCTCAAAGGCGGCATCGGTGAGGAAGATGAAGATCTGCCGGCGATCGTCCGGATCGTCCATCCTGACGACCAGCCTGGCTTTCGTCATCATCTTGATCCAGCGGACCGCGGTCGTCGCGGGGACCGCGGCGGCGATCGCCAGGCCGCTCACCGACACATGCCTGTTCTCCAGGCGAGCCAGATAGAGGTCGAGCAGCATATCCCACGCCGGATCGGTGCAGAATTCGGCAGGGAAGAATTGCTCGCGCATCCGCCGCTCGCCGATCGCCTGGCGAACCATATCCGCACGCGTGCCCGGATGCGCCGCAGGCTCCGGCGGCGGCGCGACCGAAGGCGTCGGCTTCCCGTCCCTGTCCAGGCGTCCGGCGACGTGCAGGATTTTCGTCTCCAGCGACCGGAGCCGGTCTTCGAGCCCGCGTTGAGCGCTGGGGCGTACCGAGCGCCGGTGTGGCGGCGACCAATTTTCTAGCGACATATTATTCCCGATCTATGGCCGGTGCGCTCGCGCTCGCGCTTCCTCTTTTTTCCTCGCGCGCACATGGATGGCGGCGATCAGGATGATGACCATCTGGATATAGGCCCAATGCCCCTGCCCCGCAGAATAGGCGTCGGAAACAATCGCCGGCGCCGACAGCTTCGCAAGGTGCGTGCTGCATGTGATCAACTGCAATGCCGCGACGGGAAGGGTCCAGTAGCGACGGCTGTAGAGGGCATGGCCAGTGAAGATGGCAAGGATGAGGAAGTCGAACGCGACGAGGAGCGGCGTGGCACCCTCGAAATAGCTGCCTGAAAAATAGATGGCGGCGAGCGTCAGGGCCGAGCCGGCAAAAAGGGTCAGGACCGCGATGCGGCATTCCCAATCACCGATCCACAGCACGGTCGCGAGCACCGTCGCCATCAATGCGATATAGACATATCCCCAGATCATGGCGTGTTGCCCTTCAAGGCCAGTTCCACGACCCGGGAAAATACGGTTCAGGCAGCGGCGATGTTTGCCTTGGCTGCCGGCGCGTCGTCATTCTCGCTGCTACCTTCGGGTTTCAGGATTTTTGCCGCGTCGCCGGTTCCCACGACCCTGAAATTCTTCAGGCCGATGCCGTCCCTGACGCGCGCCAGTTCATGATGCAATTGTACCACATTCGCGCGGCTTGCGCACATCGCGCCGATGGCGGCGCTCGCCAGGGTCATCGCCGCGTCGCCCGAAACCGGCGACAGGTTGGCGGTGGCCTGCGCTTGCGGCAGTCCGGTGAACAGTTCGCCGAGAGCGACGATGGCCTCGTCGACGGCGGTTTCGGCCCGATGGAGTTTGGTCGCCACTTCGGTGGCGGCTTCGCGACGGTTCTTGAGCATGGTTTCCCCCCGGCGTTCCTTGCGGAAGTCGCCGATCATGGCGGTGAAAGCAGGTTCGAAATGCCGAGCAGTCCGTTGACGATCCCACCATAGGCAATGGCGACAATGACCGCGATCGCGAGGATCCAGACCAACCTCTGCGTTTTCGAAAGCCTGTTTTCGCCTCCAAAGAATTTGGCCAACGGGTGCGGTTCCCGAAGCCAAGACTTCCCCGCGCCGAAATCACTCGATTTCGGTTGAGACGCTTTGTCCTGACTCGGATTGGCGGGGCCGTTGCCTTCCCCCGCCGACGCCCCCTTGTTGGAGAAATCAGCGGCTGCGGGAAGCCCCGTGGATTGGAGCGTCAAATTGGAGGGGGGCGTCATCGCCGTGACATTTTCGCGCATCTGCTGCGCTTCGCCAAGCATATTCGCCGCAACCTGGCGGCCCCGCGCGCCGAGCTTCTGCGCCGCATTCTTCAGGCAGAGATCGACATAATGGGGGGAGAGGCCCAAGGCGCGTGCGATTTCCTTCGAGGTCATATCCTTGCGGACATGTTCAAGGCACGCCAATTCCGTCGCCGTCAGCCTGTCGACCCGCGCTATCAGTCCATCCGGGGGCCAATGCTCTTGCGACATATATCTCGCTGTGCTTCCTCGACCATCTATATTGACGCCCAATCAGAACGGCAATCAAGCTTTGGTTTATGGAGCAGCAACCGATCCATCGCGCGCGAGGTGCCCCTTCCCTCGGCGCTTATCTTTTCCCGCCGCCCGTCATTGCAAAGACATTGGTAACCGCCATGATCCAAGCTAGATGAACGCGATCAGGGGGAGTATTGTTCGTGCGTTCGATTGCCGTTTTTCTTGCTGGGACCTGTCTGGCGCTCGCCGCGCCCGCTTTCGCGGCGGACGCGCCGCTCTATTCGGCGCCCGCCGAATGGGTGGTGCAAAACGGCGGCCCCTTGCCCGCGGGCGATGCCGCGACGCCCTGGCTGCTCAGCGACCAGCAGATATTGATCGAGGCCGACAAGCGCTCGACCTTCAGCGACCATGCCTTTCGCATCCAGTCGGCCGATGCGCTGCGCAACTGGAATGACCTGCAATTCGTCTGGCACCCCGACCGCGACGACCTGATCGTCCACAGGCTCCAGATCGTGCGTGGCGGCGCGACAATCGACCTGCTCGCGCAGGGCCTGAAGCTCACCGTGCTGCGCCGCGAAAAGGATTTCGAGCAGAAGACGATCGACGGGCTGCTCACCGGCACCGCGGCGATCGAGGATCTGCGCGTCGGCGACATCGTCCGTTTCTCGGCGACGATCGTCGAGCGCAGCGACGTGCTCGCGGGCAACAGCGAGGCGATGGTCGACGTCGAGGCGAAGCCCGCATCGATCGCGCAAGGGTCGGTGCGCGTGCTGTGGCCGCAGGACCTGCCGATCAAATGGAAGGCGTTCGGCAAGGGCATCGCCCCGGTCGAGCAGGACCAGGGCGGCTATCATAGCCTCACCCAGGCGCAGCCGGTGATCAAGCAGGACGAGATGCCCGAGGATGCGCCGCTGCGCTTCAAGCGGCCGCCGGGCCTCGAATTTTCGACCTTCGCCACGTGGAACGACCTGTCGCGCACCACCGCGCCGCTCTATGCGACAAAGGGCACGATCAAGGAGGGCGGCACGCTCGCCGCCGAGATCGACAAGATCGCCCGGGCGAACCGCGACCCGAAGGCGCGGACCGCCGCGGCGCTCGCTTTCGTCCAGAACGAGATCCGCTATCTCTACAACGGCCTCGCCAACGGCAATTATGTGCCGCAGACACCCGAGCAGACCTGGACGCTGCGCTACGGCGACTGCAAGGCCAAGACGCTGCTGCTGCTCGCGGTTCTCGACCGGCTCGGCATCGACGCGCAGCCCGCGTTCGTCAGTTCGCAGCACGGCAACCTCCTGCCCACCCGCCTGCCCGCGCTCGGCGTCTTCGACCATGTCGTCGTGCAGGCGCGGATCGACGGCACCGACTATTGGCTCGACGGCACGACCGCGGGCATCCATATCGACGACCTCGCCGACGTGCCGCCCTTCGGCTACGTCCTGCCGGTCGCGGCGGCGGGGCACGACCTGCTGCCCTTGCCGGTGCGGAAACCGGCGCGGCCCGATTTTTCGTTGAGCCTGACCTATGACCAGTCGGCGGGCCTCGCCTTTCCGCCGCTTTTCGACCTCTCCTTCACGATGCGCGGCGAACTCGCGGCGCGGATCGGCGGCATGAAGGATCAGACGACGCCGGAACAACTGCGCGGCCTCACCCGGCGGGCGCTCGGCAGCTTCATCGAGGGCGGTACGATCCATACCCGGTCGATCGAATTCGACGAGGCACGGGGGATCGCGACCATCCGCGCGTCGGGCATCGGCAGCCAGCCATGGTCGCGCGACGAGCCGCGCGCCTATGTCAATCTCGACGGGCTGATCGCCGATTTCGAGATCAAGGCCGACCGCACCCGCGCCGCATGGCGCGACATCCCGCTCGCCGGGGCCGCGCCGAGCCTCATCGTCCAGAAATTCGCGCTAAAGCTGCCGCCGCGCGCCGGCTATACGATGGAAGGCGATGTGGCCGCCGACCTGACGATCGCGGGCATCGGCATGCGGCGCGAGGCAAAACTGGTCGGCAACCGGCTCGACCAAACCGAGACGATCTGGAACAGCGGTGCCGAGATCGCCGCGAACCAGTTGCCCGCCGCGCGCGCGCAGGTCGCCGCCGCCAAGCAGCGCGAATTCATCCTCCGCGCCCCCGAAGGCTTCCCTTCGCCCGCCGAGGAAATTGCCGCGGCCAAGAAGGACAAGCGCCTCGGGCCGCTGCTCGCCGCTTATCAAAAGGCGATCGACGACGATCCCGACGCGGTCGCCGGCTATCTGAACCGCGCCACCTTCAACATCGACATTTTCGAACCGCGCGCCGCGCTGGCCGACCTTGACGAGGCGATCCGGCGCGAGGGCGACGCGAGTGCCTATCTCAGCCGGTCGAGCGTCCATTTCCAGCTCGGCGAATTCGAAAAGGCGCTCATCGACGTCGACGAGGCGCTGGCTCTCGACCCGGCGTCCGAAGACGCGCTGGGATGGAAGGTGGCAACTTTGGGGGAGATGGAGCGCTTTGACGAAGCGATCGCGCTCGCCGATGATCAGATGTCGCTCGCCAAGGACAAGCGCGGCTGGACGACGACCAAGGCCGACCTGCTCGGCAAGGCGGGCCGCGCCGAAGAGGGGATATCGCTGCTCACCGCCGCGCTCGCCGACCGGCCCGGCGATTCGAGCCTGCTCAACCAGATGTGCTGGCTAAAGGGCACGCGGTCGATCCAGCTCGACACCGCGCTCAAGGATTGCACACGTGCGATCGAACTCACCGACACGCCGGCATCGGTTCTCGATAGCCGCGCGATGGTCTTCTATCGCCTCGGGCGGATGGAGGAGGCGCGCGCCGACCTCGATGCCGCGCTCAAGATCAGCCCCGACCTGCCCGCTTCGCTGTTCATGCGCGCGATTGTCCGGTTGCGGGACAACGACCGCGAAGGCGCGCAGGCCGATCTGGCGCTGGCCCGGCTACAGCATGTGCGGATCGACGCCGAATATGCGGGCTATGGGATCAAGCCCTGACGGAGCGCGCCTCAGCGGACCATCATCCCCCGCCGCCCGATCGCGACGAACGATCCGAGCAACAGCGCGGCGGCGGGTATGGTCACCACGTCGACCGACGTCAGCCGCACGCCGAGACCCAGGAAATCGGCGGCGCCCCACAGCGACAGGACGATCCAGCTCAGATAAAAGGCCCAGGATGCACCCTCGAGCCCGAGTTGACGGCCGAGTTCGTCGAACCGGTCGCGCCACAGCCAGCTGACCAGTGCGCCGCCCGCCAGCATCAGCGCCAGCACCGCGAAGGCGACGCCGGCGGGGACGAGGCCGGCCGCGAAATCGGGACCGCGGGCGACCGCGAGCAGCACCAGCGTCGCGCCGAGCAGCGCCATGACGATGGTCGAAAAGAGCAGGTTGGTGCGATCGTCGCGCAGCTCGTCGGCATCGGCGACATTGAGTACTTTGGCCCCGGCGCGCGGCGCCGCGACGCCGAACCCCACCATCACCGCCATCAGCAAATAGACGAGCCCGACCCCGGCGAGCGCGATTCGCGACGGCCCCATCGCGTCGAGCAGGTCGGTGCCAGCCAGCGCCAGCACGCCCGACATCGCCGCCGCGCCGACCAGTGCGCCCAGCACCGTGCTCATGGCCGTCTTGCGCCACTTGCCGCGTCCATCCTTTGCCAGGGCCATCGTCATCATTCCTTCTCCGGCGTCCAGTGATCGATAAACAACACCCGCACCTCGACCCCGAACAGGGTCGCCATGCGCAGCGCGAGCGGCAGGCTGGGGTCATATTTATCGGTCTCGACCGCGTTGATCGTCTGCCGCGAAACCTGCAGCCGGCGTGCCAGCTCGCCCTGGCTCCACCCCGCCGCTTCGCGATAATCTCGCACCCGATTTTCCAACGACCACCCTCTCGCCTGTCAAGAGCTCTTTACAGTCGCAGACCTCCACCTGTCAAATACTCTTTACAGGCTCCGCTTACGCTTTCCTAACCCGCGGCTGCTACAGCGGGCGCACGAGGGGCAGGGGCACAGTCCATGATGCGGAATTTCACGGTGATCGCGGCGATGCTGCTGCTTGCGGGCTGCGGCAAGGCGCTCGAGCTGGTCAATCAGACGCGAGTCGTCGCGGCGCCGCGCGAAGAAGTGTTCAAGAAGATGTTCGGCGACGGCACCAACACCGGGCTGCCGCTGGTCACCAATGGCGGTTCGACCAAGCTCTACGAGCTGGTGGTCGAAAAGGGCGATCCCGAATGGTCGGCGGTCGTCCCCAAGCAGCGCCCCGACGCCTATAAGATCAAATATGCGGTCGCGATGGAAATCCCGCGCGAAATGCACATCATCTACAGCATCGACGACGGTGCCGTGACCACCGGCCTCAAATTCACCCTCGAGGAACTGGCGCCCGACAAGACGCGCGTCGTCTTCCACGTCGACGATCTCGCCGGCCACGATACCGAGGGCCTCGCGGTCAACACCGCAAAGCTGCACGCGATCGCCTATGAAGCGCTGAAAAAGCTCAAGGATTTCGACGAGGTCAAGGAACCCGCCTGACGCGGACTTGCGGCGCGGGACATCGCACGGCACTATGCGGCTCCCCCCTCAGGAGCCTCTTTCATGAAATCCTTGCCGCTTGCCGCCTTCCTCGCCGCATCGCTCGTGCTCGCCCCTGCGGCACAGGCGAAATTGTCGAAGCCCGAGGCGGCGATGGCAAAAACGGTGACCGCCGAGCAGGAGCGCTCGATCGCGTTGCTCGAAAAGCTGGTCAACCAGAACAGCGGCTCGCTCAACCTCGAGGGCGTCGAGAAGGTCGCGGTGATGATGCGCGCCGAGCTCGAACCCTTGGGCTTCACCGTCATCTGGAAACCGACGCCCGAAACGAAACGCGCCGGCCATCTGATCGCGGTGCACAAGGGCAAGCCCAACACCAAGCGCCTGCTGCTCATCGCGCATCTCGACACCGTCTTCGAACCCGATTCGCCCTTCCAGAAATTTACCCGCAAAGGCGATATGGGCGAAGGCCCGGGCGCGGGCGACGACAAGGGCGGCATGGTCGTCATCGTCGCGGCGCTGCGCGCGATGAAGGCGGCGGGGACGCTGGGGGACGCCAATATCGAAATCCATATGACCGGCGACGAGGAAGACGCCGGCGACCCGATCGAGAAAGCGCGCGCCGACCTGATCGAGGCGGGCAAGCGCAGCGACGTCGCGCTCGATTTCGAAGGCCTCGTCCGCGACAATGGCGCGGACATGGGCTCGGTCGCGCGGCGCTCTTCCGAAAGCTGGACCGTCACCGCGACCGGCAAGTCGGCGCACAGCTCGGGCATTTTCAGCGCCGCGGCGGGCGACGGCGCCATCTACGAACTCACGCGCATCATCGCACGCTTCCGCACCGAGCTTCCCGAACCGAACCTCACTTTCAACGTCGGGCTGATCGCGGGCGGGCAGGACGCGACCCTCGACGCGGGCGGCATTCGCGCCACCGCCAGCGGCAAGACCAATATCATCCCGCCGATCGCGATCGCGCGCGGCGATCTGCGCACGCTGTCGGGCGAACAGGCGGCGCGCGTGAAGGCGAAGATGGCGGCGATCGTCGCCGAGCACGCCCCCGGCACCGGCGCGACACTCGCCTTCGACCCCGGCGGCTATCCGCCGATGGCGCCGACCGACGGCAACCGCGTACTACTGACCAAGCTCAACACCGTGAACCGCGATCTCGGACTTGCCGAAATGGCGGCGCTCGATCCGCTGAAGCGCGGCGCCGGCGACATCAGCTTCGTCGCCGCCGATGTCGACGGGCTCGCGGGCCTCGGCCCCTATTCGACCGGCGACCATGCGCCGGGCGAGGCCGTCGACCTGCCGAGCATCGAGCGGCAGGCGACCCGCGCCGCGATCCTGATGTCGCGCCTCGCCGCCGAAAAGCGCTGACCGCGCCAAATTTAGCGCCAGACCGCGCTTGATTCATTCGCCGCCGTCATTAGGTAGCAATCCGATACGTATCCGGAACCGCCGATGGGAGAGAGAAAATGAGCAACTTCGAAACGCACCTGAAACAAAATTACATCGGCGGCCAGTGGGTCGACAGCCAGGGCGGCAAGGAACATCAGGTCATCAGCCCTTCGACCGAGGAAGCCACGACGACGGTCGTGCTCGGCACCGCCGCCGACGTCGACGCCGCGGTCGAAGCTGCGAAAAAGGCCTTCGTAAGCTTCTCGCAGACCAGCCGCGAGGAACGGCTCGAACTGCTCGGCCGCATCGTCGAGGAATATAAGAAGCGCATCCCCGACCTCGCCAAGTCGATGGCCGCCGAAATGGGCGCCCCGGTCAGCTTCGCCGCCGCCGCGCAGGCGCCCGCCGGGCTCGGCGGTTTCCTCGGCACCATCGCCGCGCTGAAGGACTTCCAGTTCAAGGAACAGCATGGCGCGAACACCGTCGTCTATGAACCGATGGGCGTCGTCGGCATGATCACGCCGTGGAACTGGCCGCTCAACCAGATCGCGCTCAAGGTCGCCCCCGCGCTCGCCGGCGGCAATTGCATGGTGCTGAAACCCTCGGAAGAATGCCCGGGCAATGCCACCATCTTCGCCGAAATCCTCGACGCCGCGGGCGTGCCGCCGGGCGTCTTCAACCTGGTGCAGGGTGACGGCCCGACCGTGGGCAATGCGATCTCGTCGCACCCCGGCATCGAAATGGTCAGCTTCACCGGCTCGACCCGCGCCGGCATCCTCGTGGCGAAGGCAGCCGCCGACACGGTCAAGCGCGTCCATCAGGAACTCGGCGGCAAGTCGCCGAACCTCGTCCTGCCCGACGCCGACCTCGCCGCCGTGCTGCCCCCGACGGTGCAGGGCGTGCTGATCAACACCGGCCAGAGCTGCATCGCCCCGACTCGCATCCTCGTCCAGAAGGAGCGCGAGGCCGAAGCGATCGGGGTCATCAAGGCGATGTTCGACGGCACCTCGGTCGGCGATCCGATGACCGAAGGCGGTCACATCGGCCCCGTCGTCAACAAGGCGCAATTCGACAAGATCCAGGGCCTGATCCAGTCGGCGATCGACGAGGGCGCGACGCTCGAAACCGGTGGCACCGGCCTGCCCGCCAACGTCAACCGCGGCTATTATATCAAGCCCACTGTCTTCTCGGGCGTCACCCCGAACATGCGCATCGCCAACGAGGAAGTGTTCGGCCCCGTCGCCACCGTCATGGCCTATGACACGCTCGACGAAGCGATCGCGGTCGCCAACGACACCGAATATGGCCTGTCGGCGGTGATCTCGGGCGACCCCGCCAAGGCCGCCGACGTCGCTCCGAAACTGCGCGCCGGCATGGTCGCGGTGAACAATTGGGGGCCCGCGCCGGGCGCGCCGTTCGGCGGTTACAAGGCTTCCGGCAACGGCCGCGAAGGCGGGCTGTTCGGCCTCAAGGATTTCATGGAAATCAAGGCGATCAGCGGCATTCCGGCGTAAGTCGAAAAATCCTCCCTGCGGCGAAGCCGTGGGGAGGGGGGACCGCCGCGAAGCGGTGGTGGAGGGGCCAGCGACGCCTGCGCCAAGGCCCCTCCGTCAGCCGCTACGCGACTGCCACCTCCCCATCGCTTCGCGACAGGGAGGATTGAAGACCCCTCCCTGTCAGGGAGGGGTTTTTCTTTGCCTCCCGGAAAGCTACACGCACCCCCATCATGACCACCCGCTCCCCGCTCGCCCCCGCCGCCTTTCCCGCGCTCCCCGACATCGCCGGCGTCACCCTTCGCGTCGCGCGCGCGCAGTACAAGAATTGGGACCGCTGCGACCTCACTTATGTCGAACTCACGCCGGGCACGACCGTCGCGGGCGTCTTCACGCGCAATATCTGCTGCTCGTCCGAAGTCGAACTCGGCCGCGAACAGGTCAAGGATGGTTCGGCCCGCGCCCTTATTGTCAACGCCGGCAACAGCAACGCCTTCACCGGCTATCGCGGGCGCGAGGCGGTCGAGCAGATCATGAGGCAGGTCGCGGACCATCTCGGCTGCGCAGCCACCGACGTCTTCGTCAGCTCGACCGGCGTCATCGGCGTGCCGCTGCCCAAGGACAAGGCGCGCGCCGGGGTCGCGGCCGCGCTGACCGCCGCGCCCTGTTCGTGGGAGGCCGCTGCCGAAACCATCTGCACCACCGACACCTTCGCCAAGGGATCGGCCGCGAACGCGGTGATCGGCGACCGCACAGTGCAGATCGCGGGCATCGTCAAGGGATCGGGCATGATCGCCCCCGACATGGCAACGATGCTCGGTTACATCTTTACCGACGCTGCGGTCGCGCCCGCGCTGCTGCAGGCGATGCTGACCGAAGCGACCGGCCCCAGCTTCAACAGCATCACCGTCGACAGCGACACCTCGACCAGCGACACCGTGCTGCTCTTCGCCACCGGTCAGGCGGGCAATGTGCCCCTCCAATCATGGGACGACGCCGGCGCCGACGCGCTGTACGCGGCGATCCGCCAGGTGTCGCTCGACCTCGCGCACCAGGTCGTGCGCGACGGCGAAGGCGCATCGAAATTCATCGAGATCGAGGTCAGCGGCGCGGCCGACGATCACAGCGCCAAGCGCGTCGCGCTCGCCATCGCCAACTCACCGCTCGTGAAGACCGCGATCGCGGGCGAGGACGCCAACTGGGGCCGCGTCGTGATGGCGGTGGGCAAGGCGGGCGAACCCGCCGACCGCGACCGGCTCGCGATCCGCTTCGGCGACCATTGGGTTGCGAAACAGGGCCTGCCCGTCGACGGCTATGACGAAGCGCCCATCGCGGCACATCTCAAAGGTCTGGAGGTGCGCATCGGCGCCGACCTCGGCCTCGGAGACGGCCGCGCGACCGTATGGACCTGCGACCTGACGCACGGCTACATCAGCATCAACGCCGACTACCGGAGCTGAGCCGATGCTGACGATCTGGGGCCGCCTCAACTCGCACAATGTAAAGAAGGTCGCCTGGTTCGCGGTCGAGCTCGGCATCGACTTTATCCGCCATGATGTTGGCGGGCAGTTCGGCATGGATGCCGCCTATCGCGCCAAAAACCCCAATGCCCTGATCCCGACGATCGAAGACGGCGACGTCACCCTGTGGGAATCGAACGCGATCCTGCGCTACCTCGCGGCAAAGCATGGCGGGACGCGCTTCTGGCCGGCCGATCCTGCCGCCCGCGCGGTGGGCGACAAATGGATGGACTGGCAGATCGGCTATGCCGACGCCCAGCGCGACGCCTTCTTCAATCTTGTCCGCCGCACGCCTGCCGAGCGTGACGCCGCAGCCATTGTCGCAAGCGCCGCTCGCTGCGCGAAACAGATGGCGATATTGGAGGATGCGCTGGCGCGGTCGTCTTGGCTGTCCGGCGACGACTTCGGCGTCGGCGACATTCCGATGGGCGTCTACACCCACACCTGGTTTTCGCTCGCCATCGAGCGGCCCTCGCTACCGCATGTCGAGGACTGGTACGCGCGCATCAGGGAACGCCCGGGCTATGCCGAACAGGTGATGATTCCGCTGACCTGAATATCAATAAACCCGTTCGCATCGAGCGAAGTCGAGACGTCGGGAGGACGTGTGCCCCCGATGGGCATCTCGACTTCGCTCGATGCGAACGGGTTGAAAGATTGCGCTCTTACAGCGCGCTTTCGAGCCAGCCCTTGAGGGCGCTCTTCGGCGCCGCGCCGACCTTCGTGTCGGCGATCTCGCCATTCTTGAACAGGATCATCGTCGGGATGCCGCGCACGCCATATTTGCCCGGCGCATCGGGATGATCGTCGATGTTGAGCTTGGCGATCACCACCTTGCCCGCGAGTTCGTCCGAAATTTCTTCGAGCGAAGGGCCGATCATCTTGCACGGGCCGCACCATTCGGCCCAGAAATCGACGAGCACGGGGGTGTCGCTGTCGAGGACATCGGCCTGGAAGCTCGCGTCGGTAATCGCTTTGGTACCCATCTAAGGTCTCCTGAAAATCTGCTTGGTCCCAAGCTAGGCAGTCGGCGCGTCCGGCTCAAGTCCTCAACCCGGCAAATTCGCCTTGGTTGCCCGCAAGCCCGGCTTGTGTGGCGTCAGCACCGCATCGTCGAGCGGGATCAAACGCGGCCCTGCCGTATAGAGCAAAGCCGCCTCGATTCGCCGTCCCGGAAATATCGCGCCGAGCGCGTCGCGATACGCCGCCATCTGACGGAGATAGGCGGGCGCTACATCGTCAGCCGAAGCGGGCACATGTCGCCCGGTCTTGTAGTCGATCACCGTCACCGCATCGACCGTGACAAGCAGCCGGTCGACGATCCCCGCCACCACCGCGCCATCGACCACCGCCGACAGCGGCACTTCGGCCAGGCTGCCGGGGCCGAACAAGGCCGCATGCGCCGGATCGCCCAGCACCGCGAGCACCTCGTCGACCATCGCCGCGCGCGCGCTGTCGTCGAGGTCCGCGGCCTGTACGCCGAGCCAGCGCAGCGCCGCCGCGCGGCGCTTCTCGGGTGCGACCGGCGGCAGCCGCTCGAACAGCGAATGGAGCCACACGCCGCGCTCGACCGCCGCCACGCGCCCGGCCCCCTGCGGCGGCACCGCGACATCGTCCTCGCCCAGCGCCGAAGGCGCGAGCGGGCGCGGCGGGCGCGCTTCCTCGGGCGCGGACCGATGCGCCCAAGCGGGAAGTGCCGCGACGGGCGCGGCAATCATTGCCGTCTTCCCCTTGCGCAGCGCCCATTTGCCCGCGTTGACACGGTGGACGCGCCGCGCGCCCCAGTCGCCGCCCGCCGCTTCGATGTCGCAGCCCATGTCCATCAACGCGCGCTCGGCCGCCGCGTGCCAGCTGTCTTCGGCGATGCTGCGGTCGGCCTTCTTGGTCACGCCCGCGACGACCAATATCTCTTCGGCGCGCGTCATCGCAACATAGAAGAGACGCCAATGCTCTTCCGATGCCGCATCCGCGGCCTTTTGATAGGCATCGGCAAGCGCGCCGTGGCGCTCGTCGGTCGGCACCGCGAACACCGGCAATTTCTCCCACCCCGCGACGTCGACGCTGAACGGGCGGTGGCCGATCCCGGGATCGTCGGTCGCGTCGGCGAGGATGACGATCGGTGCCTGCAAGCCCTTCGACCCGTGCACCGTCATCACCCGCACCACGTCGCTGCGCGCCTCGGTCTGGCGTTTGACGTCGCTGCTGCTGCCCTCGATCTGGGTCAGGAAACCGAGCAGCGACAGCGTTTCGCGCTGCTCGAAAGCCAGCGCCTGGTTCAGCAGTTCGTCGACCGGGTCGCGCGCCTCGCGCCCCAGTCGCGCGTACAGCTTGCGCCGCCCGTCGATCGGTCCCGACAGCACCGTTTCAAGAAAACGAAACGGGGTGGTGAAATCGGCCATACGCAGCAACTGGCGCAGCGCCTCCATTGTCGCCGCGGGCACGTCGGCCTCGGTCGCGCGCAGATGCTCCCACAGCGCCGCGCGTCCGCGCTGGTGCGTCCGCGCATATAATTCGTCCTGCGTCCAGCCAATCAGCGGCGACACGAGCAGCGAAGCGAGATTGAGATTGTCGAGCGGCTGCACCGCGAAACGCATCGCCGCCATCAGATCCTGCACTCCCAGCGGCTGGGTCAGCGCGAAGCGGTCGACCCCCGCGACGGGGACGTGCAGGGCCTGCAGCCGCGCGACGATCCGCGCCGCGAGATCGCGGCGGCGGCGCACCAGGATCATGACGTCGCCGGGCACCACCGGGCGCCCGTCCTTACCGTTCGCGATCCAGCCCTGCACCTCGCTAGCGATCGCGCGCCCCAGCCGCATCGACGCTGGGTCGCTCGCGGGGCTGCTCGAATCGCCGCCGCCTTCGCCATCCTCGTCGGGCGCGCTGTCCTCGGCATCGGCATCGAGCGCCTTGCCAACCGGCAGTGGCGCCCAGATCTCGACCTGCCCGGCATGCGCATCGCGGAACGGGAGATGCGGCGGCTCCTCGCCTGCCAGCCCCATCGCCGTCGCGCCGCCCGCCGCGAGCCAGGCGTCGACGACCGCCAGCACCGCCGGGGTCGAACGATAGTTGGAGACCAGATCGACCTCCTGCACCGGCTGACCCGCCTGTTCGCCGAGCATCTGGAACAGGTTTTTCGCGCGCTCGAACGCTTCGGGATCGGTGCCCTGAAAGCCGAAGATCGCCTGCTTGCGATCGCCCACCGCGAACAGCGTGCGGATGCGGTCGTCCTTGGCGCCAAGTCCGGCGAAAAACTCGCGCGCCAGCGCCTCGATGATCCCCCATTGACGCAAATTCGTGTCCTGCGCCTCGTCGACCAATATATGGTCGGTGCGCTGGTCGAGCTTGAAGCGCACCCATTCACCGAAGCCGCTGACACGCAGCAAGGAGCCGGCAAGCGTGATCAGATCGTCGAAATCGGCGAGTCCCTGCTCGCGCTTCGCCAGCGCATATCCCTCGGCAAAGCGGCTGCCGAGCCGCCACGCCGCCGCCAGCTCGTCGGCGAGCCGCATCGCCGCCGCAGTGCCGATCAGCCGGTCGGCCGCCGCGACGATCCGCACCGCGGCGTCGAGACAATCCTGCATCTTGCCCTTCTCGCCCGCAAAATCGGCGCGCATCAGGCCCTTGTCGGTCAGAAAGCATGCGCGCAGCTCGCCCAGCATCGCCCCGCGCCTCGCCGCATCTCCGCGCAGCCAGGCCGCCATCAGGTCGGCGCGCTTGAGCCCGGTCGCCTTTCCCCACGCCGCGCCGCTCGCCGCCACCGCCCGGATATCGCGATCGTCGATCGCGCCCGCGACCAATTCCTCGCCGATCCACGCATCGGCCTCGCCGGCCGGCAAGTCGAAGGCATCGCGCAGGTCGTGCGCGCGCGGCGACAGCGATGCACCCGGACCGCCGAACACCGTGGCGCAGCGCGACAGGAAGGCGAGCGCCGCCTCCTGCCCCAGTCGCCGCGCCAGCATCGCCGCCGCATCGCGCAGCCCCGCCCCCTCGTCGCCCGCGATCGCCAATATTTCGCCCAGCACCCGCCGCTGCAAGCTCGCAGCCTCATCCTCCTCGATCGGCCGGAAACCGGGGAGCAACTTGGCCTCGAGCGGAAAGCTCGCGAGCAGGGTCTGGCAGAAACTGTGGATCGTCTGCACCCGGATCGCCCCGCCCGGGCTGTCGATCACCGTCGCGAACAACGCCCGCGCCCGCGCCATCAGCCCCGGCCGGTCCCAGTCGAGCCCCAGCGCGTGCAGGTCGAGCCGCAGTTCACCATCGTCCATTCGCACCCACGCCGCGAGCCGTTCGTGGATGCGGTGAGCCATCTCGGCGGCGCCGGCCTTGGTGAAGGTGATGCACAGGATCGCTTCGGGCGACACGCCGTCGAGCATCAGCCGCAGCACCCGCGCCGACAGCACCTGCGTCTTGCCGGTGCCCGCCGAGGCGTTGAGCCAGACATGCTCCTCGGGATGCGCGGCGGCGCCCTGCCCGGCGTCGAGCGTCGCGAGGCCACTGGCCCTGCTCATTCGCCCTCGCCCCGCCCGAACCATTCGTCGCGCCGCATCAGTTGGTCGTAATCGCCATAGCCGCGCGCCTCGCCCGGCACGAATGGCGCCGCGCCGAGCAGATAGTCGGCGCTGAGCTCGAACAGCGCATCGGCGGCGCGCGCGATCGCATCCTCGGCGGTCTTGAGGTCGCTGCGCGCATTATAACTATGCGATATCTTGCCCGCCCCACCGGCCTTGCGATCGGGACGCAGGCTCCAATATTCGAGCCCACCGACCGGAGCGGCCTCGACTTTTTCCATGCCGCCCATTTCGGCGATCAGGCCGAGCAGCCCGAGCTGGTTGTCGAGTCCATCGGAAGCCGCCTTCGCGCTCGGCGCTGCGCCCGATTTATAGTCGACAATGGTGAGCTTGCCGTCGCGGTCGCGGTCGACCCGGTCGGCCTTGCCGTGCAGCGTGATGCCCTGGACGACATGCTCGCCCTTTACTTCGACCCCGAGCGGCTCGCGGCCGTCGGCCTTCGCCTCCCACACCCGCTCGGCCGCCCAGCGCAGCGCGGGTTCGACGCGCGGCAGCCAGAAGGCGCGCGCGATCGCGTCGAGTGCGGGGTCGTCGCGCAGTCCCGCCAGCTCGGCTTCGAACGCTGCCGCGCTCGCTCCGCTGCGCACCCAATCCTCGAACAACTTGTGCAGCCGGGTGCCATACCAGCGCGGGTCGGGCGCCGCGCTCAGGGGGTCGAGCGCCGACAGCCCGAGCATCCGGTCGGCATAGAAGGCGAAGGGATCGCGCGCCAGCTTGTCGACCCCGGTGACGCTGATCTTGCGCGGTCGGTCGGCGACGGGCGGCGCCGGGCGCGGCTTGCCAACCGGCTGCGGATCGCCGGGAGGCAGGTCGAGTATCGCCGCGAGCCGCGTCAACGACACCCCGCCAGGAGCAGGTTCGGGCAACTCGCCCCCCAGCGCCGCGAGCCGCAGCCAAAAGCGCGAAGCGACCGCCGGGTCGCCGCCGCTCCGATCAGCGCGCGTCACGACAATCTCGCGTCCGCCGAGCGCGCCGGCGAAATCATGCGCCGCCATCCCCTGTTGCCGCTCGGGCGCGGGCAGGCCGAGCAACCGCCGGATACCCGGCGCGAGCCACGGATCGGGGGTCGTCGCCGCGGGCCAGCGCCCTTCATCAAGTCCGCCCATGATCATCAGGTCGGCGCGCTGCAGCCGCGCCTCGAGCAGCCCCCATATGAACAGTCGCGGATGCCCGCCATAGGGCGGCCGCACGCTTTCCTGCCCCAGCAATTGCCCGAGCATCGCGGGGAAATCGCCCGGATCGACCAGTGCCGGCCCGTCGCCGCGCGCCAGCGCCCATTGGTCGAACAATCCGGCGAGCGAGCGCCCCGCCGGCCCCGCCCACATGGCGTCGCCCGCGAGCCAGCCGAGCGCCGTCTGCAGCGATGCCAGCAGGGTCGCGGGCGGCGCGGGCGCGGCGAAGGGAGCCAGCGCTACGTCGAGCGCCGCCGACACCTCGTCCCACCAGGGCGCCAGTTCCGCCGCCAGTCCATGGCCGCGCGTCTTCGGCGTCGCCGCGCGCTCGGCGATCCGCGCCGACACCCCCGCCCAGCCCGGCGCCAACCCCGGTTCACGCAGCAACAGGTCGAGCCGCCGCACCTGGTCGAGCCACATATGACGTCCGCCGCCCGTGCGCACGAGCGGATGCCCCAGCAACGCCACCAGCGCCACCGGGTCGAAGTCCGCCGCCAGCTCGGCGAGCAGCAGGACCAGTGCGCCCGGCGGCGTCCGCGAAAGCGGCTGCCCCGCGCTGTCGTCGACCGAAATTCCCCAGCGCGCCAAGGCCGCCGCGACCCGTTCCGCCAATCCGCGATCGGGAGTCACCAGCGCCGCCGTCCGCCCCGGCGTCTCGACCGCCTCGCGCATCAGCAACGCGATCCCCTGCGCCTCCTGCCCGTCGTCGGCGAACACCGCGCCCGACACACCGGCGAGCGCGGGCGACAGATCGCCCGCCACCTGCCACCCGGCGCTGTAGTCGGCGGGCGCGAAGAGCAGCGAGACAAAGGGCGTGCGCGCCTCCGGTCCATCGAACGGTGAGTCCGCGTCCCATTCCAGCACTTCGCCGCGTGCCGCGCCCATACTGTTGAGCAGCAATTTCAGATGATATTGCGGATGCGTCTCCAGCGGCCTCGCGACGGTTTCGGGATCGGGCCGCACCGGTCCGAGCGCCTCCCATTCGCCGGTCGTCATCACCCGGTCGAGCCCCGGCAGCACGACCATGCCGCGTTCCATATCGGCTACGGTGCGCAGCAACCGCGCGATCGCTGGCGCTGCGGTCGTCACACCCGCCGCGACCACGAAGTGCGCCGGCGCAGCGGCGCGCCATCCCGCGGTCACGCGGTCGAGCAGGCGGTTGCGCCGTTCGGCGCGGTCGATGCTCCCGGTCCGCGCCAGCGTCGCCGGCCAATGATCGACGAGCAGCCGCAGCCGCCCGAGCGAAGCGCGCCAATGGTCGGCGAAGGCGCCGAGATCGAGATCGACCAGCGCCGGCACCGCGACCTCTTCATAATGGAGCTGGTCAATCACCCGCGCGAGCCCGTCGGCGAGCTGGAACGCCGCCGCGCCCGCGATCGGCGCCTCGTCGTCGGGGGTGAAGCGTTCGATCAGTTCGGCGAGAAGCAGGCGGCGGCGCAGCGGCTCGATCGCCGGCGGCAATGGCTTGTCCTCGTCGATCGGGTCGAGCGCCAGCGCAACCTCTTCGTCGAGGTCGGCATCGCCGATCACGACAAGCCGCGGCATCAGCAGCCCGTTGCCGCCCGCGCGCACGAACGCCGCCTGCACCGCGCTGCGCGCGCGATTGCTCGGCAGCAGGACCAACCCCTCGGCGAGACCCAGCGCTCCATCGGCGAAACGCGCGATCAGCCCGGCGGCGAGCGCATCGGCGAACGCCCGGTGGACCGGGATCGAGAAGATGGTGGGCTTGGCATCAGCCATCAGAGTCAAAACCCGTCATTGCGCGCGCAGCGAAGCAATCCAGAGCGGTTTATGCAACTCTGGATTGCTTCGCCGTGCGCGCTATGACGAAAGCGGGAACGGACGGTGGTCAAACCTCCGTCAGCGCGGCTTCGGTCGGCGCGATGCTCGCCGGAGTGCCGACGTCGAACCATCGGCCCATGTGCGACAGCCCGAACAGCCGCCCCGCCGCGATCGCGCGGTCCCAGAAGATGTTGGTCGAAAACGGCCCCGCGGGCGCATCGACGAGCAGCCGCCGCGACACCAGTTGGATGCCGGTATAGACGAAGGGCGCAATCCGCGCCGGCCTGCGCCGCGACAGCATGCCATTGGGGTCCATATGGAAATCACCGCGCCCGCCATGCCCGGTCGCGCTCGCCTGCGGGATCACCAGCAACAGCGCGTCCATCCGCGCCTCGTCCCAGTGGCGCGCGAGCTGCGCGATGCTGTCCTGCGGCCCGTCGGTCCAGATATTGTCGCTGTTGACGATCAGGATCGGGTCGCCGGTCAGTTGCGGCAGCGCCTTCATCATGCCGCCGCCGGTTTCGAGCAGCCGGTCGCGCTCGTTCGAAATCGCGATGGTGAAGGGACGCTTCTGCGCCGCGAGATGCGCTTCGAGGGCGTCGGCTAGATAATGGACGTTGACCACTACGTGGGGAATCCCGGCGGCCTCGATCCGGTCGAGGCTATGGTCGATCAGCGGCTTGCCGGCGACACGGACCAGCGGCTTGGGCCGGGTGGCCGTGAGGGGGCGCATGCGTTTGCCCAGCCCCGCCGCCATCACCATCGCGCTCTCGATTTTCGTGGTCATGCCTCGAATTCTTCCCACGCCGCCGCGCGCTTGTCGGCGGGGATATTCTCGTCGAACCATGCCCGCACCGGGGCGAGCGCCGGGTGCGCGAGGTCGCGTTCGAGCAGACCCCACATGCGCGGCTGGAACTGGCGATACCCCGGCTTGCCGTCGCGTTTCCACAGCCGCACGAACACCCCTAGGATGCGTGTGTTGCGCTGCGCGGCGAGCGCCCAATAACCATGCTCGATGTCGGTCCCGGTCGCCCCTTGATAGCGCGCGAGCATCGCCGCCTCGACCGCCGGGGTCACGTCGCGCCGCGCATCCTCGAGCACCGAGGCCAGATCATAGGCCGGATGGCCGATCAGCGCGTCCTGGAAATCGAGCAGGCCGTAATGCGCGACGCCCGTCTGTCCGGCGACGAGCATGATATTCTCGGCATGGAAATCGCGCAGCACGGTAACGCGCGGCAGCCCGTCCTTCTCGACCGGCAGCAGCGCGGCTTCCCACGCCGCGCGAAACGCGTCGCGATCGACGTCGATGTCCAGCGCCGGACAATACCAGTCGGCGAACAGCATGACCTCGTCGATCCATTGATCGAGCCCATGCACCGGCAGGCCCGCCATCGGCGGTTGCGCGTGCAAATGGACGAGCAAATCGGTCACCCCGGCATAATGCGCCATCTCGTCCTGCGGCGCTGCGTCGATCGTCTCGCGCAGCCGGACGTCGCCGAAATCCTCGATCAGCAGCAATCCCTGCTCCAGATCGCGCGCGATGATCGTCGGCGCATTCAACCCCTGCTCACACAGATATTCGGCGATCGCGATGAACGGGCGCGAGTCTTCCTGTTGTGGCGGCGCGTCCATCAGCACCGCCTGACGGCCTTCGCCGACGACGCGGAAATAGCGCCGGAACGACGCATCGCCAGCAAGCGGCAATATCTGCGCGTCGCCCCAGCCATGCGCGGCGAGGAAGGCGGGCGCATGGGGGGGCGGAATCATCGGAGCGGCCATCGGCTCCCCCAAGACGTCGGCACCGCGGCTGTCAAGACGCGCGCGTCGCCGCTTCCGGAAATCGTCAGTGCCAGCGCACCGGCCCAGCCCGTTTGGCCCAGCCGGTCGGGCCATTCGATCAGCAACGCGCCGTCATGAACATAGTCGTCGAGGCCGAGTTCGATCAGCTCGTCCTCGTCCTCGATCCGGTAGAGATCGACATGCGCGATCGGCAAGTCGACCTCGGGCGGCGCATAGGGCTGGACGATCGCAAAGGTCGGGCTCGGCGCCTCGCCAGCCAGCCCGCGCGCCTTGAGCATCGCGCGCGCCAGCGTCGTCTTGCCCGCGCCGAGATCGCCCGACAACAGCACGACGTCGCCGGGGATCAGCGCCAATCCGATCGCCGCACCGATCCGCTCGGCTTCGGCGAGGCTGTAGTCGGTACGGAAGCTCATGCGCCGCGCGGCAGACTTACGCGGACCAGCGTCCCCTGGCCCTTTTCGCTCACCACCTCCATCGTGCCGCCGTGCGCGGCGACGAGTTGGCGGGCGAGCGCGAGGCCGATGCCGCCGCTCTGGGTCCCCGCCTGCTGGCCCTTGGTCACCGCCGCGACCGCATCGGGCATGCCGGGGCCATTGTCGGACACGATGATATCGACGCCCCTGGCATCGCCGTCGGCGTGGAGCAGCACGCGTCCGCCCTTCTTGCGGCTCGGCGCGGTATAGCGGACCGCGTTGTCGAGCAGCCCTGCGACGAGCCGCGACAGCCGCGCGGCGTCGCCTTCGATGCTGCCGAGCGCCGCCGAGATATTGCCGACCAGTTCGACCCCTTCGGCCGCGGCAAAGGGTTTGGCCTCCGCCAGCGCCCCACCGAGCAGCGCCGCGACGTCGACCGGCGCGCGCTCGACCGCGAGCGTCCCCGCCTCGCCCTGCGCAAGGTCGAGCACATTGTCGATCTGGCGCCCGAGAACGCCAACCGATTCCATGATCGCATCGACATAGGCCTGCTGCCCTTCGGCGAGCTTGCCAGCATAACCCGCCTGCAACATCTCGCCAAAGCCGCCGATCGAGGTCAGCGGCGTGCGCAGCTCGTAACTCATCCGCGACAGGAAGGCGGTCTTGACCTTGTCGGCGGCCTCGAGCGCTTCATTGCGTTCGCGCAGCGCAGATTCCATCTTCCGGTTGTCGCTGACGTCGAGCATGATCAGCAAGGCATTGCCGTCGGGCAGCGGGATCGCGGCGAAGTCGAAATGGCGCCCGTCCTTGAACCGGATCTCACCGACGCGCTGCGTCCGCTCCAGCGTCGCGGCACGGATCACCTCCTGCACGATGCTGATCTGGTTCGGCTTGGCCAGCCGGTCGGCGAGCCCGCCCATCAGCGTATCGACGCGCGGATGCGCCGCCAGCGTCGGCTCGTCGACCCCCCACAGGCGGCGGAATCGTTGGTTCCACAGGTGCAGCCGCCCGTCGGGGGCGAACACCGCCACCGCCTCGAACAGATTGTCGAAGGTCGCGGTGCGCACGCGCAGCAAGGTGTCACGCGCCCCGGCGAGCTGGACCTGCTCGGTGCGGTCCTCGGCGATCAGCAACAACCCGCCGTCGGGGGTCGGCTGGGCGACGACGCGCAGATGCGTCCCGTCGCGCAGCAGCCACTCCTCCTCACTCGCCTCCGCCTGCGCGAACCAGTCGACATGCGCCTGCCGCCATTCGGGATAATCGCGCACCTCGGGGGTCCGCCCGGCGTCGCGCCAGGCGTCGAGCAGCCGCGCGAGGGCCGGCGTTTCGGCGATCGCGTCGGCGTCGAGGTCGAACATGCGGCGGAACGGCTGGTTCGCGAAGATCAGGCCCTGGTCGGGGCCGAACTGCGCGACCGCCGCCGACAACCGGTCGAGCAATTCGCGCTGCGTCTCGGCAAAGCGGCGGTGCGCGCCGCGCTCGCTCTCCAGTTCCTGCACGTCGATCGCATAGCCCGCGACCCCGATCGGCTTGCCGCCCGCCGGGGTCAGCGGCACGTCGACGACGCGCATGATCCGCCGCTCGCCCGCGATCGTCACCGGCACGGTGCGCATTTGCGCCGCCCCGGCGGTGCGCGCCGCCTGCGCCGCTTCGCCCGCGCTTACCCCGGCGACGGGTTCGAGCAGTTCGATGCCCTGGTCGATCACGACATCGGCGCTCTTCGCCTCGACGGCATTCACATAGGCCTGGTTGACCAGCGCCAGTTCGAGCCGCGGGTCGCGGAACCACATCGGAAAGGGCGCGACCTCGATCAGCCCCGACAGCGCCTCGAACGCCGCCATCGCCTCGTCGCGTTCGGACTTGAGCGCGATCTGCGACGACAGGCTTTCGGTCGCATCATCGAGCCACAACAGCACGCTGCCCGACCCGCCGATCGCCGCCGGAGCCGGACCGCCATGGACCAGAATCGTGCGCGAGCCGCCTTGCGGGCGCAGGCTCATCGTGAAGGGTTTGGCGCCGCGCTGCGCGCCGAGGATCGCCTGCCGCAGCGCGTCATGGTCGAGGGTTTCGAGGCCCGCGCCCAGCCCGCACAATTCGTCGAAATTGCGGGGGCCGCGTTCGAGCCCCAGCCAGCGGCCGAGCCGCTCGCTCGCCTCGATGCGCCAGTCGCCGCGCACGACGACGGGCAAATAGGGCGAGGCTTCGATCAAGCTCGCGAGCCGCTCGGTCTGCGCCGCGGCAAAGGCCGATCGCCGCTGCATCGCCAGCCCGCGCCCCGCCGCCCAGATGCCGAGCAACAGCCACAGCGCCGCGAAGCCGCCGAGCGCGAACGTCAGGGTCGGGGACAGCGTGCCGCTCATCCTCCGTCACGCTCCCGCTTTTCCGCCACCGACGCCCTTGCCATGATAGCCAGCCCTAAAGGCGATGGGTGCATGTTTCAATCGCATGTCACAGCGGAACGGCGCGTCCCACCTTCCGATGGGCGCGCCGTCCACAGTTTTCGTCTCATCACGTCGTCATTGCGAGCGGAGCGAAGCGATCCAGGGCGGTTACCGCCCACTCTGGATTGCCGCGTCGCCCCCGGCTCCTCGCAATGACGAGGATTGCCCGAACGGCAGGGCGCATGCCCCGTCTTCGATCAATAGCGATAATGATCGGGCTTGAACGGACCTTCGACCGGCACGCCGATATAGTCGGCCTGCTTCTGGCTCAGCTGGCTGAGCTTCACGCCCAGCTTTTCGAGGTGCAGCGCCGCGACCTTTTCGTCGAGATGCTTGGGCAGGACATAGACGTCGTTCTTATACTGCTCGCTGCGCGTCCACAGTTCGATCTGCGCCAGCGTCTGGTTGGTGAAGCTCGCCGACATCACGAACGACGGGTGGCCGGTCGCATTGCCGAGGTTCACGAGGCGCCCCTTCGACAGGATGATGATCTGCTTGCCGTCGGGGAATTCGACGAGGTCGACCTGCGGCTTGACTTCGGTCCACTTGTAGTTGGCGAGCGCCGCGATCTGGATCTCGCTGTCGAAGTGGCCGATGTTGCAGACGATCGCCATATTCTTCATGCCCGCCATATGCTCGGCGGTGATGACGTCGGCGTTGCCAGTCGCGGTGACGAAGATGTCCGAACGCTTGACGGCTTCGTCCATCGTCACGACCTCGAAACCTTCCATCGCCGCCTGCAGCGCGCAGATCGGGTCGATTTCGGTGACGAGGACGCGCGCGCCGCCGTTGCGGAGCGACTGCGCCGAGCCCTTGCCGACGTCGCCGAAGCCGGCGACGGTCGCGACCTTGCCCGCGAGCATCACGTCGGTGCCGCGACGGATCGCGTCGACCAGCGATTCCTTGCAGCCATAGAGGTTGTCGAACTTCGACTTGGTGACGCTGTCGTTGACGTTGATCGCGGGGAAGGGCAGCTCGCCCTTCTTGGCGATGTGGTACAGGCGGTGGACGCCGGTCGTCGTTTCTTCCGACACGCCCTTGATCGCCTTGACCGTCTTCGACAGGTAACCGGGGTTAGCCGCGACGAACGCCTTCAGCGCGCGCTGCATTTCAATCTCTTCTTCATTCTCCGGCGCCGGCATCGTCTGCCCAGCTTCGAGCTTCGCGCCCCACAGCGCGAACATCGTGGCGTCGCCGCCGTCGTCGAGGATCAGGTTGCAGGTGGTGCCGTCTTCCACGCCCCAGTCGAAGATGCGGCCGACATAGTCCCAATAGTCGGCGAGGCTTTCGCCCTTCACCGCGAACACCGGCACGCCCGACGCGGCGATCGCGGCGGCGGCATGGTCCTGGGTCGAGAAGATGTTGCAGGTGGCCCAGCGGACTTCAGCGCCGAGCGCGGTCAGCGTCTCGATCAGCACCGCGGTCTGGATCGTCATGTGCAGCGACCCGACGATTTTCGCACCCTTCAGCGGCTGCGACGCGCCGAATTCACTGCGCAGCGCCATCAGGCCCGGCATTTCGGTTTCGGCGATGTTGATTTCCTTGCGGCCGAAATCGGCAAGGCCGATGTCGGCGACCACATAGTCACGGGTGTCGGCGGCGAGAGTGGCCATGGGTATTTCTCCTGTCAGATGGGGTGCGCCCGCTCGCAAACGACCGCGTAATTATGTTGCGCGCCCTAGCCCAAAGCGCCGCCCGGATCAAATATAAACTTTTCTTTATATCGTAAGTCCGGGGCCATCCACCGGCGACGTGCGGGCGCGAATCAGAACGCGCAAAATCGCACGGCCTCGCGAAAAAAATTTCGACCGGCGCAATTGTGACAATCGGCCTGCCGTTCGTGTGACAGCGAGTCGCAACACCCAAGATTCTGAAAATCCTGACTTATAATGCGGCTTGCGATAAGCTTAATCTGCCTTTGTGACAGCTATGTTACAAATGGCTGAAAATATTGACTTTTGTGCGAAGCAGGCAGAAAATCACCCCAAGTTACGGGGAGATACAAAGATGAAAAAAATTCTGCTGCCGCTCGTCGCTCTTGCTTTCGCGACCCCTGCCACCGCCCAGTCGATCATCGTCGTCACCGGCCCGCAGGCCGATTCGCAAGTCCTGCCGGTGGCCTATGCCGAACTCAAGGCCGGCGACAATCGCGCCGCGGTCGCCAAGCTGACCGGCGAAACGACGCTCGATGCGCGCGACCCGTCGCGCCTGATCAATCTCGGCACCGCTTATGCTCGTCTGGGTCGCACCGCAGACGCCTCGACCGCCTATAGCGCGGCGATCGACAGCCCGATCCGTTACGATCTGGAACTCGCCAACGGCCGCTATGTCGATTCGCGCTGGGCCGCCCGCACCGCGCTCGCCAATCTCAACGAAGGGCGCCCGCTGCTCGCGCTGGCACGCTGAAACAAATCCGTCGCCCCCGCGAAGGCGGGGGCCGCTGGCAGCCTTGTGCAATGCCGATAGCGGCCCCCGCCTTCGCGGGGGCGACGCGTTTTGGGAACGTCTCGCTTACGCCTCGCCGCCCTCGGTCGTCAGCAGGCGCGCATCGATCCCGGCCTCCGCAAAGGCCGCCTGCCAGCGCTTTTCGGGCGGCGTGTCGAACAGCAAGGCGTCGCTACCCGGCGTCACATGCCAGCCGTGGCGCACCATCTCGTCCTCGAGCTGGCCGCCCGCCCATCCGGCATAGCCCAGCGCAACCAGCCAGCGCGACGGGCCGCGGCCTTCGCCGATCGCGCGCAAAATGTCGTGCGAGCTCGATATCGTCCAGCGCCCCGCGACCTCGATGGCGCCCTCGCCGCCCCAGTCCTTGCTGTGCAGAACGAAACCGCGCGACTGTTCCACCGGGCCGCCGAGGAACACCGGCTGGTCGAGCGGGTCGCCATCGTGCGCGATCTCGAGCTGGTCGAGCACCGCACCCACCGTCATGCCCGCGATCGGGTCCGATATGCCGATACCCATCGCGCCCTCTTCGTCATGGCTGATCATCGCGATCACCATATGCTCGAAGCGGGGGTCGCCGATGCCGGGCAGCGCGAGGAGCAGCTGGCCGGTGAACCAGGGGGGAGCCGTTTCCATGACCGCACCATGCCCGCCCGCGTCGGCCCGGTCCAGCGCGCGCGTGAATTTATCCGCCGCGCTTGACTCGGGCCGGTCGCCACCCAATGTCTGCGCTCCCGATTCCCCCCGCTGAGAGGACGAAAACATGACGATCCAGACCGGAGACAAGCTGCCCGAAACGACGCTGGTCAAGGTGACCGAAGGCGGACCCGAACGGGTCAGCACCGCCGATTATTTCAAGGGCCGCAAGGTCGCGCTCTTCTCGGTACCCGGCGCCTTCACCCCGACCTGTTCGGCCAAGCACCTGCCGGGCTTCGTCGAAAAGGCCGAGGAACTGAAGGCCAAGGGCATCGACGAGATCGTCTGCACCGCGGTCAACGACGCCTTCGTCATGGGCGCCTGGGGCAAGAATGGCGACGCCGGCGGCTCGGTCACCATGCTCGCCGACGGCAATGGCGATTTCGCCGAAGCGGTCGGCCTCACCATGGACGGCCAGGCCTTTGGCATGGGCAAGCGCGGCCAGCGCTTCTCGATGATCGTCAACGACGGCGTCGTCGAACAGCTCAACGTCGAAGCCCCCGGCGAATTCAAGGTGTCGAGCGCCGACCATATGCTCGAGCAGCTCTGAGAAAATACGGGAGGGCGGCCTGTTCGCGGGCCGCCCCTTCCCTTTTGTCACATTTTCGTGCAACAGCGTCGCGATGACATCCTCATCGCAAAACCAGAACATCGCCGATCCCGCCGCCCTCGTCGAAGGGATCATCACCGAGCTCCAGGACAAGTTCCGCACCTCGGTCTCCAATCTCAAATCGGCGATCGCCGCCTATGTCCGGGACGGCACACTGCCGCCGGCCGATGCCGCCGCGACCGGGCTGTTCGACTATCCGGCGCTCCGCCTCGTCACGACCGGCGAACAGCGCGAGGGGCAGACCGCGCATAATCTCGCCTTCGGCCAGTTCGAGCGCGCGGGCGAGTTCGTCACCACGGTCACCCGCCCCGACCTGTTCGCCGATTATCTGCGCGACCAGCTCAACCTGCTCGTCCGCCATTATGACGTAGAGTTGTCGGTGACGCGCACCGGGCAGCAAATCCCCTTTCCCTATGTGCTCGACGCCAGCGACGGGTCGGACATGGGGCGCGTCACCCCGCTCGAACTCGCACGTCACTTCCCGACCACCGAGCTCGCCGACATCGGCGACGAGCTTGCCGACGGGCTGTTCGGCAGCGACCCCGCGGCGCCGCAGGCGCTCGCGCTGTTCGACGCGCTGCGCACCGACTTCTCCCTCGCGCGCCTCCGCCATTACACCGGCACCGCGCCCGAGCATTTCCAGCGCTACATCCTGTTCACCAACTACCACCGCTATGTCGACGAGTTCGTCTCCTGGGCGGGGGCGCAGGTCGGACAGGGCCGCTACACCGCGCTCGCCGGCGCCGCGGGCCTCTATGTCGACCAGCCCGGGGTCAACGCGAGCGCGCTCGTCGCCGACAGCGCCTGGCGCCGGCACCAGATGCCCGCCTATCATCTCATCGCCCCGGACGGCGGCGGCATCACCCTCGTCAACATCGGCGTCGGCCCGTCGAACGCCAAGACGATCTGCGACCATCTCGCGGTGCTGCGCCCCGAGGCCTGGCTGATGATCGGCCATTGCGGCGGGCTGCGCCCCAGCCAGCGCATCGGCGACTATGTCCTCGCCCACGCCTATCTGCGCGACGATCATATCCTCGACGCGGTCCTGCCCCCCGAAATCCCGATTCCGCCGATCGCCGAAGTACAGCAGGCGCTCGCCAGCGCCGCCGAAGCCGTATCCGGCACCAGCGGCGCCGACCTGAAAAAACGCATGCGCACCGGCACTGTCGTCACCACCGACGACCGCAACTGGGAGCTGCGCTACACCGACAGCGCGCTGCGCTTCTCGCAGTCGCGCGCGATTGGTATCGACATGGAAAGCGCGACGATCGCGGCGCAGGGCTACCGCTTCCGCGTCCCCTATGGCACCCTGCTCTGCGTCAGCGACAAGCCGCTCCACGGCGAGCTCAAGCTGCCCGGCCAGGCGAACCGCTTCTATGAAGAAGCGATCGCCGCGCATCTCCAGATCGGTATCCGCGCCTGCGAGACGATGCGCGACGAGGGCGCCAAGCTCCACAGCCGCAAACTCCGCGCCTTCAACGAACCGCCCTTCCGGTGAGCGCGGCGCCGAACCGCTCACGCTCGGTCGCCGGCCGCGTCGCGATCGTCACCGGCGCCGCGAGCGGTATGGGCCGCGCCACCGCGCTGCTGCTCGCGAGCGAAGGCGCCAAGGTCGCGGTCACCGACCTCGATCTCGCCGCGTGCGAGGCGGTGGCGGCCGAGGCGGGCGGGAACGCCAAAGCCTTCGCGCTCGACGTGTCCAATGGCGACGCGATCAGGACCGTCGTCGCCGACATCGCCGCGCATTTCGGCGGCATCGACATTCTCATCAACAATGCCGGCATCTCGGCCTTCTGCCCGCTCGATGCCGACGATTATGACGGTATCTGGCACCGCGCCGTGGCGATCCTGCTCACCGCGCACCAGCGCATGGTTCGCGCCGCACTGCCCTTCCTCCGCCAAAGCGACGCCGCGCGTATCGTCAACATCGCCTCGACCGAGGGCCTGGGCGCGACACCCGGCGATACGCCCTATGTCGCCGCCAAGACGGGTGTCACCGGGCTGACGCGCGGCCTCGCGGTCGATCTTGGCAAGGAGGGCATCACGGTCAACTGCATCTGCCCGGGCCCGATCCACACCGGCATGACCGACACGGTGGCCGAAGCCGACAAGCTGGTCTTCGCCAAACGCCGCACCGCGCTGCGTCGGTACGGCGACCCCGAGGAAGTCGCGCATATGACGCTCAGCCTCGTCCTCCCCGCCGCCAGCTACATCACCGGCGCGGTGATCCCGGTCGACGGCGGGCTGATGGCACGCAATGCGTGACAGTCGGCTTTGGAGCAGAAAGCGGACCTTGCCCTCGGCCTTTCAGAGGAAAGGATGGCGCAGCTTGCTCCACAAGGCAGGTTAGCGGAAGAAGCAGTTCATCCCCGCGAACAGCGCGTCGATCTTCGCCGCGTCGCCGGGCGCGGCGAACATACCGCCAACGCTGTTCTCACCCGCGCCAAGGGTGAACTCCTCGCCAAGCGTGCTGTCCTCGATCGCGACGAGCTTGACCGACTCTGCGGCCTTGGCGCGGGTGGTGCCGATGGCGATGCCGCTCATCGTCGAATATAGGTCGGCGCCGGGTTCGTTACCGAGGAACCAGCCGACGAACTTGCCGTCCTGGAAATTGAGGGTCATCGCGTCGTAGCGAGTGAACTCCATCGTGCCGGCGCCGCATTCCTCGTTGGTGCTGCGGTCGTCGAGGGTACCCGCGACGCGCGCCAGTGCTTCTTCGGCCTGCGCGCGCGGCACGCCGAAGGCGAGCAGGCTGGTCTTGCCATTATTCTTGTCGATGAAGCGCAGGCCCTCTTCATCGAGGCTGATCGCGGTGGTCGCAGCGTTCGGCCCATCGGCCTTTGCTTCGGGTACCGCCGGCGCGACGGGGTCGGCATCCACCGGCGCCTTGTCGGCGGCGGGCTTGCACGCGGCGAGCAGGCCGATCATGACGAGGGTGCTGACGTTGCGCATCGCTCAATTCCTGCCGCGGGAGGGGGTGACGAGAACCAGTATCGCACCGAGGGTGGCGAGCGCCATATCCTTTTGCGCGTCCCAGATGTCGCCCTGTTGCCCGTTGTAGCGATCAGCGGTCGCGCCCGCCGCGACGATGGTGAGCAGCCATTCGAACATTTCGTAGAGGCATGAGATGGCGAGCACCCAGCCAAGCACGGCGAGGATGGCACCGCGCGGGGTCAGTCCGCCCCAGCGGCGGGCGATCTCGGCGACGGGGACGACCGACAGCGCGCCGAAGGCGAAATGGACGAGGCGGTCATAATGGTTGCGAGTCCAGCCGAAGGCGTCCGACAGGGTGGTGCCGGTGAGCGCGCGCGCCCAATCGTCATAGGGGACGTTGCTGTAGGCATAGCGGCCGCCGAGGGTGTGGAGCGCGAGGAAGGCGATGATGCAGGCGAGCGCCGCGGTCGACAGTGGCCAGCGGCGGAGCAGCCAGGGCGACGCGAGCAGGAAGACCAGCGTCGGGATATGCTGGAGCAGCGCGACCTCGGGATAGGGCTGCGCGATCTGGGCAAGGAGGAGCAGCGCGGCGAGAAGGGCCAGGAGCTGTTTCTGGGCACGCGGGAGGGTAGTGATCATCCCCTTATCCGTTCGCATCGAGCGAAGTCGAGATGCCCATCGTTCGTGCGCGCCTG